>LSQX01212732.1_pt1 | contig 12847 bp, 10 predicted proteins | sample 654561 | NCBI WGS metagenome assembly LSQX01 (sample SAMN04489861, study PRJNA283612) | anaerobic digester metagenome | isolation source: 4 biogas reactors fed with cattle manure at either 37C or 55C with and... | place: Denmark: Kongens Lyngby | collected 2014 | reverse complement strand
TGAAAACAGAATGGATGCCTGCGTTTGGCTATCACAGTTTGCCGGCAGCCAGGAAAGATATCAGCAGCTATCTGATGGGGTATTACAACCAAGACCGCCCTCACACCTTTAATGGTGGGCTGCCCCCTACTGAGCTGGAAGAAAAACTTAAAAATGTGTCCGGAATTAGTTGACCACTACAGCCGGACTTAGCAAAAATTTCTAAGGCAGTAGCATAGATGATCGACAAGGGCTCGAGTCCTTGTTTTAAGCAGCTAAGTAAATTTTGCCTGTGTGTGGCAATTTTTATATTGCCAGTGACACGCTGCGCCTCTATGACCAAACTTTCTCAGCCTATTCCTCCTCCCGCACCAGCTCCAGCAACTCATGCAGTTCACAATCCAGATACAGGCACAGCTTCTCCAGCACATCCAGCTCAATGCGCACGGCCGTTTCCTGGTACAGCCGTGTCAGCGTCCCTCGGTTAATCCCCGTATCCCTCGCGACATCGGAAATTTTCAATTTTCGCTCACCCAGTAAGCGAGACAAATGGCACTTAATCATCTGCAAAAGCCCTAAATGCTCTCCAGTAGATAAAAAAGGCTTGCAAAAGGTTATTTGCAGGCTATTATGGTCTCCAGCAGATCAAAAAAATCTCTGCTAGTGTTTTTTACTTTACTCGAGGATGAAGGCTATGTCACTCACTTATCTCACCACTGCTGAGCTGTCCGAGCGTATCAAGTATGACGCCCGCACGATTCGTAACCAGCTGAAGGACTCGGTTTTGCTGGAAGGCATCCACTACATTCGCCCGTTTGGTGGCCGCAAGATTTTGTATCTGTGGGAAAAAATTGAAGCTGATATGTACAAGGCGCCAAGCCTTGACTCGCTGATGATGGGCATGCGCTAGGAGGTGGAGCATGGCTGCTGTAAATGTACGAAATGGTTTGTTGTATTTTGATTTTCGTTATAAAGGCAAGCGGTGCCGTGAGTACACCAAACTCAGCGATACGCCTGCACACCGCAAGCGAATGGAGAAAATCTGTGAACGGATTGAAGCAGAAATCACCCTGGGCACCTTTGTGTACCGCAACTATTTTCCTGAAAGCTCTCGTGCCAAGGTGTTTGATGAGCTTGAGGTGAAGCAGGAGCGTTTGCTTGCAGGGACACAACCGTCTGAGCCTGTGGAACTACTGCCTTTGTTTGCGGAATTTACCGAAACCTGGCTGATGGAGAAAAGAATTGAATGGCGTGACAGCCACTATCTGGCTGTAGTGGGTGTGCTGAACGCCTATGCCTTACCGGCATTTGGAGAAAAAAGGCTCGACGACATCACCAAAGCAGAAGTGCTGCAATTTCGTGCAACTCTCGGCAAAGATCCGCTACGAAAAAGCACACCCCTGAAGGCGTCATCAATCAACAAAGTGATGACCCCACTCAGGATGATTATGAATGAGGCCGCCGAGCGATTTAATTTTAACTCACCTTTTCTCGGAGTGAAATCGCTGAGGGTCCAGAGGACTGATATAGATCCGTTTTCACTGGAAGAGGTGAACCTGTTTTTGAGCAGAGTGCGCCCAGACTACCGAGACTACTACCTGATCCGATTTTTTACCGGAATGCGGACCGGGGAAGTTGATGGACTGAAGTGGCGATACATTGACTTCGAGCGCCGGCAGATTTTGATACGCGAAACGGTCGTAAACAATCAGATGACTTACACCAAAACTGACGGCTCCCAGCGAGAAATCTTCATGTCTCAGCCGGTATACGAAGCACTGCAGCGGCAACGAGAGGTTACAGGAAGTGCCCAGTTTGTGTTTTGTAACCGTGATGGTAATCCACTTTACCACCACAACGTCACTGCGAGAGTCTGGCACCCAACGCTACGGCTTCTTGGATTGAAACGCCGTCCGCCATATCAGACACGGCACACTGCAGCCACGCTCTGGCTGGCAGCTGGAGAAACTCCAGAGTGGATTGCCAGGCAAATGGGGCATACCACAACAGAGATGCTCTTTCGAGTCTACTCACGTTACGTGCCAAATTTGACACGTCAGGATGGCTCAGCTTTTGAGCGGTTGCTACAAGCTAATCTGGATCAGGAGATTGGTCATGAATAACGTATCTACTGTGCCTGCAGCTCAGCAACTGGCTTGGGCCAAGGTTATGCCGAACACAGAGCTGTGGGAGCTGAAAATGCCCGGTAAAAAGCTGGTTATCAAGGACTCAGGCGGGTTATTTCGCACGGTCCGGCCAGAAGGTGAACTCGTGATTATTAGCATGCGTGGTGATCAAATCATTGAGCAGCCGCATGTGGTTTATGGTGAGCAGGATGAAGCCTTGTTAAGCCGGCATTTTGGTTGGGTGCTGCCTGGCCAAGAGTACATCCTGTGCATGCTTTGGCGCATGTTGGGTGCAATCAAAATACCTGAACTCAGAAGCTTTTATTATGCAGTACTCAGTGACGATGGGCTGATGGAACAGTTTTATCGTGCCAAAGCCAGTCATCACCACCACCATAACTACCCAGGAGGCTTGCTGGAGCACAGCTACCAAGTTGCCAGCAGCGCAGCTTCCATGGCTAGGCAGTACAGCTTGGGACACGCATCAGTGTGCATCTGCTTTCTGGGTGGGCTGCTGCATGACTTGGGGAAGGTCAGGTTGTTTTATAACGATTCCGACCTAGGCGTGTGTGGTCAGCATGAGGCGTTTACCCTGATGATTCTGGCTAAACCGCTTGAGGACCTGCGCCGGATGAAACCGAATCTGTTCGAAGCATTGGCATCGGTGTTTACCGTGAAAGTCGGACGACATCAACCTCAATACCTGCCTGAGACAATTGTTCGACTATGTGACAAGCTATCGGCTGAGGTAAGTCGGTGTCGTCAAGCATTTGAAGGAATGCCGGACTATTTTTGGTATGCGAAGTCCGAGCTGGATGATCGGGTGTATAAGCGGCTAGACACGTAGGGCAGGCCTTGTTACAACCAGAATCAGAAACCGCCACACCTTGGCGGTTTTTGTCGTTAATTATGAGAGATTCAATTGGACGACCACAATCGCATATAGGTTGCTATACGTCGGGCTTTAATGGGTCGCCAACCCGCTTTATCATGCGTGGCCGCTAGAGCAACAGGAGCGATTTCGCCTCACCATGGACGAGGCTGCTGCAACCAAAGTGCGAATGGCGCTACTACGTGAGCTGCTGGGCATTAACAGGGGAGCTGACAGCCAGATGATGCTGGAGATGATTGACACGTTCCGCTTGCAGAAAAAATTAACGGTGTTAAATTGGCATCATTGATACCTGCGAGAGCGAATGCATCTCGCAGCTGATAAAGAAGCTGCAAAATGACAGCAAAACCTCACGCCGTTCTAGTGGCGGCGTTGAGCTACGAAGGCGCATCAGCGCATCACGGCACCCTGTCCTGGGGTGGCTAAAAAGAACGCGGAATTACCTGGTTTTTAATTTTTGGGTAATTTCAGCGCAGATTCCCTATGTCAAAAAACCATAGATGAATATTTTTAAATGTGGGCTTTAATAAGTTCTGCAAGGCTTGTCTAATTGGTTTGATTAATTATTTTTAATACCTATCCAAAACAGATGGATCTGTGTTTCAAATACAATTTTGTCTGTTTTGTATAGCTATTTTTAAATAAAAAGAGGTGTTTTATGATTAAACAAGAGTTCAAAGAAAAAATTCTAATGTCTTTAGAACGCGCACATGCAGAAACCAAAAAAGATGATGCTGCCGTGTTTAGCTGGGATGGTAAAAACTCAGAAAATCAGGGAGGTGTTTTAAAGATACAGAATGAAGTCGAGAGGTTTCTTAACAAAAAAATCAACACAGATATGAAACAGTTTTTAAAATGCACTATTGTTGAAGCTCTTGATGCCAACAGCAAGCTTGTGGCGCGAAACCTGGTTCTAAAGTATCAGCCTGATGCAGATTTTGACATTGAGTCTCTAGTTGCTCAGTTTCAGCAGATAGTGGAAAATTCTCTTAAGTCTATGGTTCTAGTGTCAGAAAAATCGGGCAGTGATCCACATAAAATAAAGATTATTAAGTCATCCAATATGGCCGAGTATGCCGGTCAAAGTGATCAAGTGGTGGTGGTTGAAACTGAGGTTGAAAAAGAACTTGTATCACTTTTAGTGACAGAAGTTTTAGCCAGAAACCGTAAGGCTGAAACTTTTGCCATTACTGTTAATGGGGAAAATCGAGAAATTGAATTTGTTCGAGCCGCAAACTTACCACAAGAGTCGAAGAACCAAAAGTCTATGAAAGGTTTAGTTGTGTATGTCGATGACTCCCAGAATCGAGTTGGACTAAGGGAATATGGGGGTGGAACGAAAATTCACAAATATATTTTCGGTGTTGAGCAGCGCGATGACTTTATTAAGTCCCAGCTTTATGGGTACTATGTATTCGTTGAATATACTCCAAGTGAAAAACACAAGCTTGGTGACTTGGAGGAAGTAGGGGGTACGATTACGTCAGTTACAGGACTTGAGGATGAGAAGCTCATTTAATATGCATGAGGCGGGCAGACTTCCGCCTCATGCTTTATCTTGATTGTTGTGAAAAATATACTAACAGTACAAACAGTAGCCTTTTAAGCATTTGTTGTGTTGAAATAAAACCATCGGTAACGAGCTTAAAATGAGAACCTGAGTCTTTCAGTGTATTTGGGGTTTTAGTGCTGCGAACAGTGTTAGAAGGCTGTATTTCTATTTGAATTTCTGGCAGTAAAGTAGATAGTAAAAACCGTATTTTTCTGAGGGAGTCTTTATCATAAAGGGTTATGGTTTCATCGGATGAGCTCGTCTGCCAAAGTTCAAGGGCGTCTTTTATAGTGATATATTCCTCGGCATTGAGCTGTTTGATGATTGAGTACATTTCCTGCAAAGCTAAGATGATATTCCTGTTTTGAAGTGCGTAAGATTTTTGACGAGAGAGTGCTTCACGAATTTTTTTTCTTGTTCCCGTGTTGATTAATAGCTCGTCGTTGTGTGAGATTTCTACCTGATAAAACTCAAATCCGCTTGAGCGCTCGATCCGGGAGGCAAGCTTCAAAACTTTATCCGCGCAGCTGGATTCAATAAATAGCTCATTTGCAATCACGTTTGCTGGTTGATGGGTTTCTCGTAGTCGCAGTAAAAATTGCTCAATTTCGAAGGGAGCGAGATGAAATTTAGTTACGTCCAGTTTTTTGCTTTCAATCTCTTGAGGGCGCGGTTGCAGTGAGATGTTTGGTTGGGGGATTCCAGTTAAGTTAAGCAGGGTACCGCGACGGGCTCTTTGTCGAGCATTATCGTGATTAATGCATAGCGCGTATGCATAAGCTTTTGTGCTCACAGGCAAGCTTTCAAGTGTAAACATTCCGCTACAGCTGCTTTCTATTGAATGGATGTAATGAGTGAGAGTTGTGGTTTCGTGCAAGTGTCCGATAGCGGTTGCGATACTCGATAACGGGTAGCAAGTGGCCTTGCCAACAAATGTACTCCATTTGTTAGGGCAAACACTCGTGCCTGCCAGCTGATGTGCGTCAGAGTAGTGATAGGCGTACAGACGTGTGGCCCAGCTATGGCGTAAGTGGTGGAATCTTAGGCTAGGATCGCCGGTTATCTGCTTTATGTATTGGCCCAAAATACTGGCTGTCTGGTGTTTGTCTATAAGATGTCGGGCGTCGCCCGGCTGTGCCATCAATGCTGCTAGCGGATCGTTTTCAGCATGGGCTCGGGCCCAGCCCAATAACTGGGCGAAAGCTATGTGTTCAGGCTCGGTTAGTTGTTCAAGTAGTGGGATAATGCGCTGGCCCGCAGAGCTTTTTGTATCACTATGAATGTTTCCGCGAACCGTGATGGTGTAGCCGTCCTCACTAAACTGAACATCTCGGTATAAAAGGCTGTGTGCCTCACCAAAACGTAGGCCAAACCTGTAACCGAGCATGAGAAGCACTAGGTATTGGGTGCGTTCGCGTGAGTCCAGATAATCGCTTCGACTGACTACAGTGAAAATGTGTAGATATTCTTGCTCACTGACTAGGTTGGCGTCGGCGTAGGCAGTGCTATTTTCCAAGTTCGCCATGCGGAAAATGGCTGTCCAAGCAGGTTGTTGAGCCGCGTAAACGGAAGCTAAAAAACGATGGAATTCATACAGTCGCCCAGCCACGTCGGGTTTACGGCTTTCCGGTTGCGCCTCTAATATCTCCAGATAGATATTTTCATAGGCTTCGGGTTCAAAAGCTAGAAAATCACCGTCGATACTGGCTGCTAATAGTGCTCTGGCCACCATGAATGTGTATTTTTCTATGGTGTTGAATGCCAGGTCTGCTTTGGCACGAGTTCCATTCTGGCATAGGTGCAGTGCCCAAGCGGCAATCAGAAGAGGAAGTTGGGGCCAGCCTTGGGTATCTGGGCCAAACCGAGCACGAATTAATGTTTCCAGATGTCTTTTACGGACGGTAGATACTTTGCGGTTTCCTTGGGGTGGCTGAGCGACAGACTCAGTGAAGAGCTGGCGGAGCTGGTAAAGAAACTCACGAGATTTCTTTTGGGATGGGGTATGACTGCAGTCAGGCACTGGTAATTGTGGCAGTTCCATTTGTCCCGTTTGAGTGGGAGTAGCCAGCTTCAGAGCTTGGCCGCTCAGCATTCGTACCCATTGCTGCAAAGGAACGGAAATAGAGTTGAGCATGCCGTTCAAAAAAGCAGCGCTATGGCCAGGTAACTCAAAAAGATTCAAGCTTCGGCCAATTTCAGCCAGTTTTTCCCAGACAAGTTTTTTATCAAACTCAATCAGCTGGGAAAGCAGCCTAGTCAGAGCTCGCTGAAGCTGCCCAGGTGAAATATTTTCATGATTTTTTTTGCTATAGAGCCCTTGGATCAATAGCTGACTGACTTCGTCGGGAAACCATCTGACAACAGGGCTTCCGTTCTCTCTTGAAACGGGGAGGTCGAGGAATAGCTTGCCATCATATTGGTATGTGCTGTGAAGCAAGGCATCGGCAATTGATTGCAGTCTTTGTGTGTTTCCAAAATGGCTGAAGAGGGCAGCGGAGACGGTGATTTCAGCCGCTCGTATTGCAAAAAAATGATCGGGCTCAGTTTCTAGACGCTGGTCCAACAGGTGTAAAAATTTATGACGAATTTCAACCGCCTGTTGGTATAGGTGGATGGAGTTTTCCTTGAAAGGTGACTCTTCAACTTTGATGACTCGAGACAGCCCTGATTTGCTGAGCGCTCTTGCGCCGCCCGGACGCTTGCTGACGTACCGATAAAACAACCGTAAGCATGTATTTGTCAGTGACACGGGTGCGTCTGTTGCTATTTTTTTCTCTACGAGACGGATTTGTTCGATTTCGCTCAAACCTACACGCTCAGCAACATATTGGATTGCCGTCCTGACAATGCCGCTGGCTTCGCTACGCTTGACTTGGCGCTGTCGAAAGCGCTTCTGTGCACCAAGAGTTTTGCTTGGTGTGTTGTCTAAATTTCGAAATACCAGCGGTGTAGCACCCTTGGGTTGCCGAAGGGGCGAGCGTATTGCTTGCCAGCCGATCCGGTGCATAACCACTTCCGAGTGCTGGCTGATCTGCTCCAAAATGAATTGCGCTGATTGACAGGCGGTCACTCCAAACGGATGGTCGGAACCTGTGAAGTGTCCTAGCTGAATTTGTGCCAGCCGAGCCTGCTGTGAGCTGATGGCGATTTCAGTGGCAGCAACGTGTCGCAAAAAATTAATCGGTAACTGCCAGTAGCTGCGCCACCGGCTTGCCATCAGGTTGGGTGCGATGGACTGTACTGGATCATTTTTGGAAAAATCGAGATAGAAGAAAAAAGGTATTTGCTCGTGCCCAAGGGTTAGGCCGAGAACTTGATCCCGAGTTTTAGACGTCAGTGGGTTTTGATCCAGCCAGCTGGCCAGTCGAGGTAGGTAGTCGAGATAGTATTGCAGTTGCAGCCTGGCCACGGGTGGTAGAGCCGTTACTCGCCATGCGCGCTCTTCGTGTACAACTTTATCAGCAATCAGTAACCAGCCTTGGTCCAAGTCAAATAGTTTTTTTGAGTGGATCGGATCGATAACCGGGCGGTGTCCTGTAGCGGAAAAAAGTAAGGCCAGTGTGTAATCGGTGAAGGCATTGTGCCTTATAGCCAGGTCATCCGACTCCATGGCTGCGGCAATTTTTTTCGAGGAATGCCGCACCAGCTTATCGAGCGCTTCGTCAGTAGGGTAGTAGCCTGTGAGCCTCATGGTGACAGCATCCTCCCGGTAACTTCTGTGTAGCTCTCTACCAGTAACTTTGTGGGGTACGCTGCGTAGTAGGCCAGTTTGGGTGGAGCCTGTTGTTCGGTGGAAGCAAGCAGGTAGGTGATGAGCGGGTCCTGGTAGGCCAGTGTCGTCTCCAAGGCCAGTGCTGCAGGAATTCTTTCCAGGCGAATGCGCTGCAGGTTTGTGTATGTTCGAAGCTTTCGCAAAGCTTCTTTTATTAAATTTGTTGCAGTATCGGATGAGAGACAGAGTCGGTCACCCAGCTGGGTTGCTTCAAAAGTACAATGGGACGATATCCAGCTGGCTATCGGCTCAGGGAGAGGCAGCAGCAGCCTGGTTGCCAACGACTGCAGATCTGCAAGCTGGGCCTCTGAAGGTGTAAAAGCTCCCGTCGGGCGGTGAATCTCCCTGATGTAGATCCCGCTGTTTGATAGTGTTCTGTCAGGACCTATGAGAGTTTGAAGCAGGGTGTTTAAGCCGATCCCAGTGACATACATCGTTCCGATTAGGCCGGCGGCAATACGCTGCTCCGCATCTGGGGAGCAGATCTCTGTTTTTATGTACGTAGCGAGATGTCTGCGCTCCAAAATGGTGAACCTGCCGAAGTCGGTTGGTACTAAACGATCGTGCCGGCGTAACCAATACTCGGATTTTCGTGCCTCAAAATCAGCTGATGCTTCGCTGAGTAGCAACGGAGAAAGCAACTCGGGATCTGCGTCCGACAGGCTATCATCGAGATCGAAAATGGTAGTGATTATGTCATCAAATTCTGGCGGCTCGCCTTCAGTAGCACTTCCAACCTGAGATTCAAAAGTGGTGATATATCCAGTGGAAATGCGGCTTGTTATATCAATGCCTTTCGGAGCCGAAGCTGGAGCTGCACTTTTAATATTTGGCTGTGAGGCAGAGGAAAGCCGTCTAACCGGAGCCAGTTCTAGCAGAGTACGAAGCGAGTGGAGCAGTGCGCTTGGACCTGATCGAGCTTTTTGGGCCACTGTATTACGTAGGTTTTTATGGTAATCAATAAAATCTGCAGCAAATTCCGGCAGCGATTTTAGTATTTCAAGCTCTTGGGATTGCGGTCGTGTGGCAATGCGTAAGTCATTTGCGTGCTTGGTCAGCTTATGGTCACTGGATCGTTGAAGCATGGTGTGCAAAAAAGCTAGCTTTATGCCATCGCTTTGAGATGTTGTTTCGTGGTGTGAAACCTGCAGTAGATATGAGCAAATTGGATATTGGCTAAAATTCCGATTTAGCGGATTTCTATCCGGCCCCGACGGGGCGATTTGTCGCCATTTTTTACCATCTTCGGAGGTCTGAATTTGGCTTAACACTGCTAGCCAACTCGAAGCTTTTGGGTTGGTTTCGAGCAACGGCAGTAAAAACTCCAACAGTAGATCTGTGATGTTTTTGGGCGCCGGATAAGCATGGTCGATACCAAGCGCTGCCTCAATTTCCAGTGCTATCTGGTATTCTGGCGTCTCCTGTTTTAAGCAGCGTGCTAACCTGCCAGGCGGATTTTGGTGAGCGCTCATAGCCGCATCCCTACAGAAAATTTCTGTGTGTGCGTAGCTGGGTAGCACTCAGGATAGCGAGAAAATACGCCCGTGATAGTGAGACCAAATTGTGACAGCAGCACTGCAATTTCATTTTTGAGACCAACAAGAAAACCGTTAACTGTCACAAAAGTACATCACCTATATCCTCGTGTCTAGCGGGATTCAGGTCAGATTTATAATTTTATGCATTTTAATGTCAAATTAAAATCTCTGAGACCATGCTATTTTCCCGCCCTCCGAAGGCAGTTTCGAATCCCGCCGAGTGCGCCATTTCCCTTCAAAATCAGCATGTTACAGCTGCTGGCTTTAGTCAAAAAAGCTCCAAGAGTGCCGCTCCTAAAAAGCAGAGGTCATTTTTTATTGGTCTCCAGGGTGGATGTCATGACCTCCGCCTTTCTGGTCGCAAAAATCACTCTTTTTTTAATTGAGACCGAGTTGAGACCAAACAGAGACCAGCTTGTTTTTGCCCGAAAAAATGTAGTCCGAGAAATGACTACTGCCCCAGAGACCGATAAAGATCAACAAACGCCGTGCACCAAAATTGACTTACAGTCCTTTACCAGCGGCGTGACTACTAGATGATTGAAGGGTGTGCTAGCTGAATAGCCCGAAGTGCTTTCCTTTGTCTAACCACCAGCCCACAACACCCTACTTGCGGTTTTATCGCTACGCTAGCCACAGACCTAACGCAGCGCACTTGGAATATGGATGGCGTCGGCAGTAATGGTGATTTTGAACAAGTGCCGGTCGTAGATTAATGTCTCTGCTAGGAGCGTAGCGGCATGACCGCACCGTCTCTGCGAGGAGTGCAGCGGCGTGGCAGTCCATGATTTAGCTTCACGCCACAGTCCACAGGTTGCGAGCTAGACAGCGTTAATCACTACGCCCAACTAAATCACGCAGCTGCTGCTTGCTGAAAAAGTCGCTATCAATTTTCAGCAGCTGATCCGCAGCCAGCGGGATAAAGACAAACTGGCGTTGGTCATTGGTTTGAAAGTAGTAAGCGTTGTGTTTGGCACTAGGCCAAAGTTCGGCAGGGTATTGGTCGGCAAACTGTTGGGTGAATGCCGTGACAGCATGAGAATTACAAAGGGTATTTGCAGCCGGATTAACCACCGCTTGGAAAAACGCCTCGCTGCTGCAGCTGTTATCAAGCACGGCCTCTTGGCTAAAAGCCAAATAATCCTTACCACGCTGGTTGCTGTACTTAAACACTAAAAAATCGCCACGGCCATTGGGCATGGCAATCACTTTTGGCTGAGCCGGCAGGCTGAAGGATAAACCAGCAAAGAGCACCCTTGGCTCTGGGTGATCGGGGCGTGAGGGTTGGCAGCCCGTGCTAAGCACTAAACCCAGCACAATCGGCATTAAAACTTTAAGGCATCTAAGCTGTATAGACCGATTTATTCAGTTCGATTGTTAAGTAATGAAACTTGCATGTTAAAACTCGATTTTATTGCTCAGAGGCAAAGCAAAAACACAACTATTTGCCATCCATAGGTATCCAGCCCTGCATCCAAAAGCGTGGCGTATAACCCGTACCGTGTTTTTCCATATGGGCTTCGCTGTCTTGCGCTAGGGTGGGTACTTCGTTGATCAGTACGTTGCCTAAAATCAGGATAACGGCAATCGCGAGGATGCGTAAGCTGTAGGTTTGCCAGCGGCTCTCTGCGGTGGATGGTCTTGACCAGCGTGCCATGGCCAGGCCAATGAGGATGGCGAGCCATGTTTCTGTGTAAGGCATAACAAATACGCCGTCTACTTGAGCCAAGGCTAATGCACCTAAAATACTCATCCAGAGTGCAGCATCGAGTGGCTGACCTTTTTCTGAACTCACAAAACGTAAGCCATGAAACATGCCCTGCACGGCAATAAAAATTGCGGCCAAGGTGGCAAAGATGCCCCATTCTGCCAGCCATTGTAAAACCACTTGATGGGGGTGGGCGGCAACCGAGTTAACCTCAGCGGAAAAATGCATGGGGCCAACACCGAGCCAAGGATTGGCGACAAACATATCCCACGCCAGTTGCCAGATCACTTCACGCTTGGATAAGCCAAAGCGCATGCTGTCTCTTACCAGAGAGGTTTGCCCTAACCACTCGGGGACAACAGTAAATATTAGATAAAAGACAATAAAGCCCAGCAATCCGGCAGCAGCTTGCACCGCTAGTAAGCGCCAAAAGCGCGGAAAAAAGATAATTAAAGCAGCATGACTGACCGCTAAACCCAGCCATAAACCGCGACCACCTAGAGAAAAAGCGATGCACCATTGCACCAGTAAGGTGATAAATATAATACTAGCGAGCAATTTGCTATAACGGTGCGCAGCCTGCCAGTGATAAAAGGCTAGATAGGCCAAAATGGGCATAAAAAGCATTTGAAATTGGTTTAGAAAACGCGGATTGGAAAAACCGTTAAAAAGCAGGTCGGCATTGAACATTAAAATGCCAGTTGCGAAAGCCATTAAGTAGTAGGTAAAAAATTGAAAAGCGTTCAAAAAAGCAGTTGCAGCCAACAGATAGAGTAGCGCTTTTAAAAACCATGCTTGTCGTGCGCTGTAAGCGATTACCAGTGCCAACAGTATAAGACCTGCATAGCGCGCCCATTCTTTTAAAGCCCAAGCAGGAAACTCAGCGAAGAAAGTAGAAAGCAGCCCAAAACCCAGCAACGTATACAGCAGAATAAAAGCTGAGCGGCGTAAGATTGAAGCGAGTAAAAAAACAGCAGCACCAGCAAAAGCGCATAGCAGGATGAGTTGGTAAAGACGTTGTTGGTCGTGCCAAGAAAAACCACGGTGGTAAGTGTCTAAGACAGCGCTGGAAAATAGAGCGCAAACTAGTAATAAAAAAATAGTTAGAGCTGCGCGAGAGAAGCTTGTCATTGGCAGTGATAATTCAAGAGATAAAAATAGCAACGCCTTGTAAAACAAGGCGTTGTAAATCGCAGGTTAAATTAACTTGCAGTGCAGCCTGTTGGTGCAAATGAAGCTTTCCAACCACCAGGGCGGTTAGTAATGTTGCAACTCCAGAC
>LSQX01038202.1_pt2 | contig 12848 bp, 14 predicted proteins | sample 654561 | NCBI WGS metagenome assembly LSQX01 (sample SAMN04489861, study PRJNA283612) | anaerobic digester metagenome | isolation source: 4 biogas reactors fed with cattle manure at either 37C or 55C with and... | place: Denmark: Kongens Lyngby | collected 2014 | reverse complement strand
ACCCCCACGCCTGTGGGGAATACGCCGCAATGGTATCCGACAACATCAACATCGACGGTTCACCCCCACGCCTGTGGGGAATACGATATCGTATACTATCGATCCAGCTCCAGCCACGGTTCACCCCCACGCCTGTGGGGAATACGCTTGCAAGCCGGCTCTGAGTGCTGCTGTTCGCGGTTCACCCCCACGCCTGTGGGGAATACTTCGGGGCTCTCGACCGGTGGAGGGGCTTGCTCGGTTCACCCCCACGCCTGTGGGGAATACGAAAGGCATCCTCTGCTTCGACGAGGCGGGCTAGGTTCACCCCCACGCCTGTGGGGAATACGTTGAGCCGGCTTGCCTTCGTCTGCCATCTTACGGTTCACCCCCACGCCTGTGGGGAATACTGTAGCATGTTTGCTATTCTACAGCTCGCCACCGGTTCACCCCCACGCCTGTGGGGAATACGAGAAAGACCCGCAAACCCCGCCTAAAAATTACGGTTCACCCCCACGCCTGTGGGGAATACCCCAATGACTTTGACTTCGGCGACATCACTACCGGTTCACCCCCACGCCTGTGGGGAATACGTTTTCCATTTGCCACGTCCTTTGAGTGTTCACGGTTCACCCCCACGCCTGTGGGGAATACTTACGCTCCTTTTACTACTATTTTATCGTCGTCGGTTCACCCCCACGCCTGTGGGGAATACTGTAATCATTTGGCTATTCTTTTAACAAATCTCGGTTCACCCCCACGCCTGTGGGGAATACGAAGTCTTGGCAAAGCCCAATGAGGACAAAAACGGTTCACCCCCACGCCTGTGGGGAATACAGCCAATCCATCGAGGTTGACCTCAGCACCTTCGGTTCACCCCCACGCCTGTGGGGAATACGAGCTCCACCTGTCTGTCTGCGATGCTGGTGCCGGTTCACCCCCACGCCTGTGGGGAATACAACAAAAAATGCCACCATCAATTTTTAATAATCGGTTCACCCCCACGCCTGTGGGGAATACACCTGTTATCCTTACACTATCCTCATCTATCACGGTTCACCCCCACGCCTGTGGGGAATACTCGATTTTGAAAATGATGAAGAATAGGTAAATCGGTTCACCCCCACGCCTGTGGGGAATACGATAGGAGTCCGTGACTCTCGAACTGACCGCCAGGTTCACCCCCACGCCTGTGGGGAATACTTAAACACTATAAAAGATTTTTCAGTAGCAACCGGTTCACCCCCACGCCTGTGGGGAATACATCCAATATCTGAAAGCCAAAGGCATTTACTACGGTTCACCCCCACGCCTGTGGGGAATACCGAAACCGCTGATACCCTCTCTGAGTATTTTTCGGTTCACCCCCACGCCTGTGGGGAATACTAGCTTCTAGAACTCCCGATATAAATATAGGACGGTTCACCCCCACGCCTGTGGGGAATACATGGCATGGTATGGCGAAATATCGGCAGCTGACGGTTCACCCCCACGCCTGTGGGGAATACGTAATACTCTGTCGATGTTTTTAGCTTAAATCCGGTTCACCCCCACGCCTGTGGGGAATACGTCGAAGTCCCCGGATTCTATTATCGTCGCGGCGGTTCACCCCCACGCCTGTGGGGAATACATATAGGTGTAGAATGATTATGCTTATTTAACCGGTTCACCCCCACGCCTGTGGGGAATACGAGATTCTCAACGCCGTCCAAGAAAAGAAAAACGGTTCACCCCCACGCCTGTGGGGAATACTCTGTTCACAAAGTTGACATCGTGAATGTTGTCGGTTCACCCCCACGCCTGTGGGGAATACGGATTGCGATATGCCTTGATTAGCGTGATGTTCGGTTCACCCCCACGCCTGTGGGGAATACTCCACAGGTCTTGGTCGCTCAGGTCAATTCGTCGGTTCACCCCCACGCCTGTGGGGAATACGCATGAATGATGGATGTGCCCGGATTCGGATTCGGTTCACCCCCACGCCTGTGGGGAATACAACAGAGGCTTGGGCTCTGGGCGCATTGGATTCGGTTCACCCCCACGCCTGTGGGGAATACAACATATCACAATACGGGTAAAAGAACAATTCCGGTTCACCCCCACGCCTGTGGGGAATACTGGAGCGTCAGATAATTTAGCTAAACATTTTACGGTTCACCCCCACGCCTGTGGGGAATACCTTTCCATAGGTTCAGGGTTTCGGTTTTCTTGCGGTTCACCCCCACGCCTGTGGGGAATACCTTTCCTGTTCATTGCTTTTTGACTTGTATGCCGGTTCACCCCCACGCCTGTGGGGAATACACCAGCTATTGACGGTTCTGCCTGCGTGTTATCGGTTCACCCCCACGCCTGTGGGGAATACAAAGAAGAAGCGATAAAAAAGATCAACTACTACGGTTCACCCCCACGCCTGTGGGGAATACACTTGATGTATTATGGCTTTAAGGGCTTTGTGGTTAGCATAAGTCCCTCCCAATTTGTCGGGATTCTGCTCGGTTTGCCCCAAAACTCAATATTAAAACCTTGTTCGCAATGAGACTCCCAAATCAAAATACACGGATTCCCTTTTGATTCTCCGCACACTTTAGTCCACAGCAATTCTCTCACTCGCGCCGATATGTTTCCAATAAAAATACCACTTTTTAATTCAATCATCCAGCGAGACAATTCTCCTTTAAGGCTTTGTGGAACTTTTTCTAAAACTATGACCACCATAACAAAAATAACCTTAATTTAATCAAAACCATGCTGCATTCCCCCTTTGATATGCTTCCCAGACGATTCCCAAAGATCACCAGGAGCAGATTGGTCAACATCGTATCCATCATCAACATTGTCGTCAAGTTCAAGATCAAAGAGTGTGTGTATATCTTTAATTATTCGTTTTAATAATTTAGACTGATAAAATTCATCTCTACAAGCTATTCTTGTTCTTCTTTCCAATTCATTTATACCAGAAGCGACAGTCTTAAATGCAGCTACCAGTGAAATATCTGTTTTGTAAAGATCGGCTATATCATAAACAAACGATAGCTGTTTCCCTGTGTGTATGAAACCCAATGCAGGGGAGTATCCAGCGGCAACAATAGCGGCATGACAAACTCCGTAAAGGCATGAGTTTGCAACTGATATTGCTTTATTTATTGGGTCCGTCTGACTCCAAGAAACGGTTTTATAATCACGCCTACTCATTTCAACACCATATTCTTCTGAAAGTTTTCTGTAAGAATCTCTCACGCGAACTCCCTCATGACCTCTGATTTGTTGCAAACTAAGATTTTGATCAAAAACGAAATCAAAGCGCATTTCATACATTTTTCTCACGACTGCCATATGCATTTGATCATCTGCCCAGTAGGTAGCTTGTTTTTGAATGTTTGCCGCACTTCGCGTAACACCAGTACCAGACGCATAGAATCTGACCGCTTGTTCCCCAACCCATGCAACCATACAACCGCAATTTGCCAACACCATTATCGCAGCATGTGTTATGCTTACACCCGGTCCTAACATTAACAATGTGATACCTGCACATGGAACTGATGATGTTCCAAAATCATCATGAACAGCGATTGCTTTGTGTTCTTTATCGATTCTTGCATACTCAACGTATAGATAGCTCAGTCGATCGCTAACTTTCGGCAAGATTTGCAGGTTGCCTGATTTCACAGCTAATCTCTTATTTGTATCGCAGAGAGCAATCCAAAACCCATGCTTTTAGCACTTCCTATCCCCGTGCCAATTGAATTTTCAAACGACTTTTTATCTGCAACCGTTAAGATTCCATCAAGTAGAGCTGCCCTATATTTCATTTTATGGAATTTAGGATTATCTGCGGGGTCAGCTTTTAAGTTCATCTTGCTTCCATAAACCCAATTAAGTCGTTTAAGCTCAATTTCGTCTATCGTAAATCCTGAATTTTTAGTTTTATCTCTAAACCATTCAGATACCGCATCTTCTGGGCTTGTTTCTGAATCCCATGTGAAGGCTATTCTTTTCCCTTGCCTTCCGGTTTCCCCACCCTCAAAATCAGATACTCGATATTTTGAACTTTTTACGCTAAGATTCATTAGTATTCGGAAGCGAGCAGAACTGCCTTCTGCGAAATCAGGAGCATATAGCTTTGTTTCCGGTGGCGCAAGCAAAAAGTCTCTTGCATTATGAAAACAGTAGTCCCAATCTGGCTCAATGTTTGATTGAACGATGATTATGGCTCTTTTACCATCTTCATTAACGTTATGATCTATACGAAATAAAAAATCCCTTTCTTTAACAATTTGTTTATTGAAAGGTTGAATGTTATGAGGATCATTTTCTTTTGCATTAGCACTTGGAAATGCCATTGATATCCTGCGATGAACATTATATATATTATTCAACCAACTCCTTCCCGGTCTTGGTCGGTCGGGGTTGCCACCTGTGTCAATTAACAGATATGATAGATACACTATTCCTCCTCTGATTGTCGTTTCATCATTCTGCTATTCTTTTGTTTAGAACGAAACTTAACAATCTCTTCTCGTTTTGCCAGCAATTGTTCTCGCCACTTAATATCGCTGGGATCAATGCGATACATTCCCATTTTAGCACCATATTCGAGCATCGTCGCGGCATCATGGCACAATCTGCACAATGATCTAAGCTCGTCTATTTTTTCACCGCCGCCAGCATGTTCATAACTTATATGCTGTACTGTTGTAGCGGGGGATTTACAAAAAACACAGAGTCCGTGATCTACCACAAGTCTTTGAGCTCTCACTCTGCGATATTCAGTATTTGTATAGTTTGCTCTTGGTCTATGGGGTCTCCATCTCTCGGAGTAGTCTGGTAGAACCTCTAAACCTTCTGCAGGAATAGAAGTTTTTTCAACATACCTTGGACGATAGATGTTTGGGGAAAAGCTGGTTGCAACATCATTAATGATTTGGACGTTTTCAGGGAGTAAATCCTCGATATTATCAGCCTGCCAATCCAAATATATTTCGATTTTTTCTCCAGCCTCTTGCTCATGCGACAATGAAAGTGGAATCGAGCTTAAAGCTGATATAAGATCATCAAAATATCTGGGTTTATCCCCGGCAATAGGCAGTGCTGTCGGACAACATTTTCTTCCCAAAAAAAGCTGCCATTTAGGGTTTTTAAGAGCATTATACATCTGTTCAACAGTTCCCGGCTCTCCCTGAAGTGCAACTAAAAAGCTCGCATCGCTCAAGTATTCTCTTCTTGAAAGCAAGGCACCATATTTCTTTTTAGAGTGCTTCATTGCCTCTTCTGCGGTCGGTGGGTGAGTGGCAGCATTCTCAATATTCTGGCTATACTCTGCTATCATCATTTTTTGTTTTGCACCAACAGTATGATAGTCCCACATTCTAAGTCCTGCCCTATCGATTCTCACGCCCATTTTCATGTCCTCTATTTTTGGAAGCCATTCATCAGCGCAATCCTCTCTTGGCACCCCAAGTGCAGAACAAATGATGCCGGCAATTGCCGACTTAGTGGGCATAAAAAAAGTTCTTCTTATACCAAACTTTGACGTCGGGCTACCCCACGCTTGCAGCATACCCTCAAGCCTGAGGAAAAGTGTATTGGCTCGCATAATTCACTCTCCAATGGGGCTTATTTTCTCAATTTCTTCCCTATTAAATCCAATTCTTTCTATTACTTTCTCAATTAAACTGCTTATTGAAGCTATATGCTCGTAATCAACACCTACTTGTAAGCCTTCTAACTCATGACTTCTCCCTGGCGAAAACCAAAGCATTGTCCGTTCATCATTATTATCATAATAACCCTCCGTGATGGCTTTTATATATTTAGAAAGTTGATTGATACTGGCAGTTATGATATCAGAACCTTTGATATATTCCACAGGTCTAATAAAAGCATTCGCATAATTGAATGGCATTTCTTTGATTTCCACTAAAATACCTTCAGGGTAGTTGTGTGCTGCAAAACTGTTTTGTTTTCCGCTTGGGTTGTTTCTTGCAGCGGCTGATATAAATGCTTCAACAGTTTTTGCAGCCAGTTTTTCATCACCTGACAGATTTTTTACTAACTGATTGTAATCTATTGCAAAATACTTATAAAAACAGGCAGAGCTATACATTGCCTCATCAACATAACCGGCTCCTGCGTCCTCGCCGGGCACATCGTCAACCGCCACATAGTAATCTATTTCAGGCAATGCTTCATGAGTAGAAATTGCATGAGCGACTTGTAAGGCTGCTTCTACAGCCGTGTTGGGAATTTCCCCTGTTTCTAACATACGTCCACTTAAGGCCATATCAGGAACATTTACATGTGTTGAAATAATTTCTTTGATTGGCTCTGTAAGGTCTTCAACTGTGTATTCATCATTTTGAATAAGAGCCCTTATCTTTTCCACAGCATCCTTTGTTGTATAAACAAGCATATCAGTATCATAACTTTTCACTTTTGTTTTTATCCCCAATTTGACGAATACATCTTTTGCTTTCTTTTTTTGCTTTTCTCCTTCAAAAGGCTCTGTAATAAGATCAATTAAACGGCGTGTGCGAATTCCACCACAGAGATTTTCAAAGTCTTCAGATTTTCTTATGCTTCTTTTCAGGCATTGGCTGGATATTCTGCTTCTGAGAACTCCGCCGAAATAACAAGTCTTCGGTGCTCCCAAATCATCACGATTTAAGTTTGCCGGTGAGTGGTTTTGGATCATGTGAATCTCAATTATTTTGTTTTTCATGACTACTCCTCGATAGTTTTATGATTAATAAAGTCTAAAATCCATTTTTCTCTTATGTATTCTCTGTCCCAAATCGACACTGTGTCAATAAGGTGAACCCAATCAATGCTTTCATATTTTCTCGATATTTGCATTATTGCCTTTTTAAGCTCTGGCTCCAGCATATTAAGTGGCAAATTAATTATGCGCTCAAACAGACTATCACATATTGGATCATCGTTCGCTCTTCTCTGTTCATAAGCAATTTTCCCTAATAACAGCGGCAAACTCATTCCGTTTTCATGTTTCAAGGGACAGCTCGCAAATAGTTTTGCAATCAACCATGCCGGTTCACGTCTGGGAGCTCTTTGATTTTTCTCACGCAGTGGCCACCATAAACTGGTGAAAATATCAAAACCCTCTAAGCTTTCGTCTAATGTCTTGTTTTGCAATGTTCTTATGATAGACAAATCTCCGCTTTTCAGCGTCGATAGCCGATTAATATATTCTATGCTACTGGGATTAATCATCATCACCTCCTTTTTCTTCAACCTTTTCAAATTTGAATTCAGGTAGAGAATTGGCTATCATTTCTCTATGTTTATATTTTTGAACTCCTTGACCACGAATTAATAGTTTTGCCCCTGCTTTTGCAGTATCTCTATAGTGAATTGCAACTTGGTCTAAATCAAATTGTTCTCCAAGCATATCTTCAATTTGGTGATTTATGATTGTAGAACTACTTGGAAGAAATAAGTTCCTAATATTGTCTTTTGTTTTTTTATATCTTTTGGAATCAACGTCTTTGGAGACATAAGTAAATGTTTTCATGCGGTTAACTGAGTCTCTTAATGAATTCAGAGTATCGATGTTATCCTCTATATAATTCTCCGCAGGAATAACTATTGTTTTTTCCCATAAATCTGCAAATTTCGCATTATCAGTTGCAAGACCTACCAAGAGAATTCTGTCACCTGCCCTAACTTCCCTTTTTTGCTTGAAATGATATAATAATTCCCATACTTTAAAATCATTGCTGAGTGAATTTGATTTCGTAATATCCGACGTTTTAATTGTCTTATCATCCCTATATATTGCAAAAGGTTCATTCCATTTTGGATTGTTTAGAGGCTGTGCGGCTTCAAATTTACAAGCAAAATGGAGTTTGTTTTCTTTTGACCCACATACCGTGCAGGGAAGATCAGATTCTATCGGATCGCCCACATGCAGACGACGAGCAGGAACTGTCATTCCCGCCAACATTGGCACAAATTCGTCAACATTATAGCAATAGTCTTCTTCCCAGACAGGGCATCCTAAGGGTTCTATCGGGTCCCAATTCCTTATGATTGCATCCAAAACACTATCGCCTAAAAATATTGCATATATTGGGGGAACACCGTTGATACCGCTTTTTAAATCAGGGCGGCCTCCCAGGAAAAACAAATTCAATCTCAATATGCCGGGCACCAAACAGCGAGTGCATACTCCGACCGTATATTCTCTTATATGATTGAAATGCCAAAAATTATTTCCCTTTGGGAATTCATGAAACAACTCTGTTATAGTTCTTGTTCTTGTTAGATTATCTTGCTGTAAAAATCTTTCTGCCTGTCCGAGAATATTAAACAGTTCAGTTTTCTCTTTCAAAAATTCTATCCACTCTTGCGGAATAGTACTGTTTTCTATTTCCAAACCCGTATTATCATAACACCAATACGATAAAGTTAATAAAAATCGGAAAACAGCGATTTTGTCCATAGGATTATTATAAGCTAAATTTACTGATCGCATTTCATTCATTAGTTCAAAAACACTAAGCCAAGCGGTTCTTGAATCATTATAAATAACATGTATCCACGGGGTGTATAATATGTTATATTTCACAAGTCCCTCCTTTTATGTTGATCGCATTACGTTTTAAATCCTTACTATTCATGAAAATATAATTGAAATTATATTCTTGCATGTTGTGTTTGTTATATGAAAAATAGCCACGTAACTTCGGGATGTCAAAAGCCCTGAGGCTGACATCACTAAATGACGCTAAAATATAGTCTATGGATTTCATAGAATATCTCCTTAAATGTGTCAATATCTATGCACTCACCACTTTTCCTCTAAGTCGCAAAATCCACTTTTTGAATGCTGGTGCAACTATTATCGCATTCGATTTTTATGTCAAGTTAAACCTTTAAAATTATTTAATCATACAATTTGATCATCTTTATTTTGAATTTTCTCCCCTATTTATCTCGCCGATTTTTTTCCCCTCTCCCCCGCCTTCCTTACTGGCTTCTGCTCATGATATGGTCATGATGTGGTCATGGCCATGACCATATCATGAGCGCAAGCTAAGCTGTAATCAATAAGGAAGCAGTGCTTTAGCAGGCATAATTGACTTGCACAAACATGATTCCGGTTTTATTGAGCAAAAAAGACCGAAAATCCCCACAGGTTTACATAACATGGTTATGCTTAATATTTATTTCAAAATTATTTCAGGCTTCATTTTTGAGTCACTTACGCGACTGAGCGAAAAAATAGTTCCTCATTTTGGGCTTTTTTTCCGATTTTGGGCTCCGTATAGAGGTAGAGAATAAAAATTAAAGGAGCAAAAAATGAAAGTCGAAATGAAAAGATTGTTTCCCGGCTTCACGGGGAAGATTGATGGGATGTCGGTTTACCACAATTCCCGTCTGCAGCAAATTGTAGGGCGTAGGAAAGTTATGCCGAAGTTTGTCCCCTCGGGGGATTTTATGAGAGACACGTTTAAGTTTCGTGATCGCATTGCGATAAGCGAAGGATTTATCGGGGATTGCAGGGCTTATGTGAAGGCATATAACAGCAAGAATAAGCGTAAAAATCGGGCGATGAACGCATGGACGAATGTGTTGTTGAAATTAATGCGCGCTTTTGTGGCAGATTTTCCACAAGTGGATCTCGTGACACTCTCGCGGGTGGAGATCTGGGAGAATGACTATCCGATCAAGAGTTTGGCGGAGGCGATTGAGGCGGGGTATTTGGAGAAAGTGAAGGGGTGGGACGGAATGACGCAGAGTGTCTAATTGAGAACTTAGATTAATTGAGAATTGAGAATTGAGAACTTAAATAATTGAGAATTGAGAATTGAGAATTGAGCGGCTGGCGACGGGGCTTGTTGCCGGCTGCTTGGGGGATTGGGGGACTTGGGGCGGTAACATCTTGTTGCCGCATGAGCGTCAGCTCATCCTTGTCAAGCGGTTGGAGTGGCAACGAGAACCTTACTCCGATCAAGAAGAAAACTGCGTTTTCTCAGGCAACAGGATGTTGCCTGCCCAAAATGTGAGGTATGTGCTTTGCACATGGGGAGTTAGAGTCGGCTGATGCCAGCGATACAGCCGGATAAATCCAGTGCTAAGGAGCGTTGGATTCGACACGTCCTCGTGTCGATATTTTTGGTGCACGGGGGCGTTGCCTGCCCAGGAGTGGAAGTTGTCGCTCTTGGCAACGGGGGCGTTGACAGACCGGAAAAATGGATGCGCAGGAGCGCATGCGGCAACGAGGACGTTCCCGCACCGAGAGAGGAAAGGCGTTAGATGAACGAGCGAAGCGAGATAGTGCTTTCTGGGTTCGCTAACACTCACGTTTGATTGGATGTGCTGTGCACTAATTTTTGGGTTCATGTGCAACGGGGGCGTTGCCCGACCGGAAAAATGGATGCGCAGGAGCGCATGCGGCAACGAGGACGTTACCGCACCGAGAGAGGAAAGGCGTTAGATGAACGAGCGAAGCGAGATAGTGCTTTCTGGGTTCGCTAACACTCACGTTTGGTTGGATGTGCTGCGCACGAATTTTTTACGGGATCATGGGCAACGGGGGCGTTACCCGACCGGAAAAATGGATGCGCAGAAGCGCATGCGGCAACGAGGACGTTCCCGCACCGAGAGAGGAAGGCAATGCCAGCTTTTGTTGAGCGAAACAAAACACTCGGCGTCAGCCGACATTCTCGTAGCTCGTAACTTCCCCAAAAAAATCCGTTAAATCCGCGTTACTAACGCCATGCCTACTCATCCTGCATAGAGCGAAGCTTCTCGTAACTCGTAGCTCGTAGCTAACACAAAGCTTCTCGTAGCTCGTAACTCGTAGCTCGTAGCTAACACAAAGCTTCTCGTAACTCGTAGCTCGTAACTAATGCAAAGCCCTCGTCAAATCGTTAAATCGTTAAATCGGCAAACGCAGTGAGCTTCACATTTTGCTTGACTATTATTTGGCAATTATTATAATGCCTTTTAATGAATAGGATACATGGAGACGATATGAAAAAGTTTTTCTGGATATTTATGGTGTTGGTTCTTCTTTTTACCCTGAGTGCTTGTGAGAAGAAGCCGGCTAAGGTTGCAAGAGGATTTTTGGAAGCCATGCACAATCATGATTATGAGACGGCAAAAGAGCTTACCGTGGAATCCGGTCACGAGATTTTGGACATGCTCGCATCTTTCTCAGAAGGCATAAGCGAAGAGGATCGTCGCGATTCGGATACAGATTTCAGGATCATCAAGACAGTGGTGAAGGGCGATTCTGCCTTTGTGACCTATGAAACATGGTCAAAATCCGAGCCGGATAGCGTCAGCACGGTTGAAATGCCATTGGTCAAAGAAAATGGCGATTGGAAGGTAGATTTTTCCAAGGATGATCTCGACAAATAAAATCCAATCCCTTATTATAAAGAGCGCAGCACTTCTATTATTAATGATATCAATGTGTTGCGCTTTTTCTTGCTCAAAGGCAAGTGAGAGCTCGGAAAAGATAAGGATACCAGCGGAGCTCAGGGAAGGTGATCTGATTCTGCGGCGCGGCAAGAGCCTGTTTTCAATGCTTATTACGCAATATTTCCCCGAGGCAAGAGAAATGTCCCACGTGGGAATTGTGATCAAGGAAGAAGGAGTTTGGCGCGTGGTTCACAGCATTTCCGGCAGGCTGGACAGCGTGGATGGAATTCGCATTGAAGACCTGGAAAAGTTTTGTGGGGATGCTCATGAAGGTGACTATCATTTTGTGAGCGCAGATTTTGAGATAGACCGGGTGAATGCGGCATCTCGGGCGCGATATTATTTGGAAAAAGAGACGCCTTTTGATCATAGCTTTGATTTGGATGACGACGAGGCGATGTATTGCAGCGAATTGATCCGGACGATATATCTTCAAAGCGGTGCGGATGACATTTTCAGCTATGCAGAACTCTCGGGAATACGTCTTTTGGACTTAGCTTCTTTTTTTGACCCAAGATATTGGCATCTATTGGATTAAGTGAGCTTTATAGCCGGATAGAATTTGCAGATAGCAAAACTGTCACGCTTTTATGAAATATTTTCATTGACTTATGTAGCATGAATTCTAAGATGTATTATGCCTTGATGAGTGCGCAATATCGCAGTGAAATTCGCGCATAAATACAAGAGATCGAGGCGGGGTTTTGGATGAAATACAGAGTATTATTTTGTGACATTAAGGCGGAAGAAGGCCAGACATTGCCCTCTCGCTATTCGCTGTGGCATGATCCATTTTTCATGCGCACCGTGGCTGATATGCATGGCATTTCGCCATATCAGATACAGGTCTATAAAAGCGAAGAATTGGTGGGGATCATGCCTGTCTATGAGCGGCGTCGCATGGGTGTGAAGGCATTAGTTGCGCCCGTGGGCACATATTATCAGGGCTTGAGCACCTTCTTTTTGCCGCAAACCTCTTCCCCGCGCGTTCTTTTGGATACGATCACGATCTGCGAGCGCATCGCCGGATTTCTCACGGACAATTATAGGAGGGTGAATATCCGTTTGAATCCGGGCAATACAGATGTGCGCGGTTTCACCTGGAACGGGCTGAAGGCACGCCCTTTATACACCTTTTCCCAATATCGTGATGAAGAGCCCTTCGTTTTGCCGGAGGAGCGGCGCTATCTGCGCAAGGCGGAAAGTGCAGGCTTGATCTTGAAAGAAGGCTATGATTTGGATAGTTTTTTGAGGCTGCAAGAGGATTTGGACAAAAGGAAGGGTCACAATCTGGGGATTGGCTATGACACTTTGGGAAGATATATCGATGCACTTCATGGCAAGGGTATGATCAAGCAATTTAATGTATATCATGAAGATAGAATCATCCTTGCGGCGATCTTGCTTTGGGGCGGCAA
>LSQX01106793.1_pt3 | contig 12850 bp, 6 predicted proteins | sample 654561 | NCBI WGS metagenome assembly LSQX01 (sample SAMN04489861, study PRJNA283612) | anaerobic digester metagenome | isolation source: 4 biogas reactors fed with cattle manure at either 37C or 55C with and... | place: Denmark: Kongens Lyngby | collected 2014 | reverse complement strand
CGGGTATCCGGCGTGTTGGTCGGAGGATCCGATGATGCCGAATTTATGACCTTGTTCAAGGCCATGTAGCACAGTTCCTTCCCACTGCCTTGGCCCCATGTCGTGGAGGTAGTTGTAATCCCCGTCATCGCTCTCCGCCAACCCGTGGCGGGAGTACATTTCGACAAAGGGGGTCTGCTCGCCCTCTTCAAACGACCCCCAGTTGTAGCCGCGGTAACCCGTTTGGTATCCCATGTGATGGGGTGTTACAAACGCTTTCTCCCCTTTCAGTGCGGCTTTCAGCCCCATGGCGTTGGTCGGTTCCACCATCTCGGCTTCCAGGTCGTACAGTAACGCCACGTGGTCACCGTGCGCCATATCGTGGCATTCGTAACTCAGGAAGGCGAGGAACTCGTTCTCCTTGTTGTACTCGTTCGTCATCTTCACGTATTCATCCCATTTGCCTGCCCTCAGCTTCTTGAACGCTTTTGTATGGTAATCGATGACCCATTGCAGGCGAGGGTCATCCCTGCCGGGAATATCTTCCCACATCGCGTGGGGGGTGATGGAAACGAAGTCGAGTTGCTCCCTGGCTGCCTCGAAGGCACTTCTCATATCGCCGTGACCATACGTGAGGTTGCAGTGGTTGTGTAAATCACCCCAGAACATTTTTAGGTCACGAGGGGGAGGCAGTATCTCCAACCCTTTTCTCGAGTCCAGCGCTTTTCTCGGTTCCGGCTCTTTTTTCGAGTTCGTGTTGCAGCCTGGTAGCAGGCTACCTGTTGCGGCCAAACCGACGAACGTCCATCCGCTACGCTTTATAAACTTTCTTCTGTTCATCTTATGATCTGTTTTAGTTGGTTAATGCTATGCTTGTCATGGAGTGGGCTTTTTTGGTCGCCTACCCCGGTTTAGTTTCAGTCCCTGTTCGTATGACTCCTCACCGTATATATCGTCAACGCCAATGAGGCCTATATTTGCCAGTATTCCCTTGGCCATGAAGCCGCAATCCTCGTTTTCTATTGCAGGGAGCGAGTTGGCTTTGTCAACCAACTCATCCGCGTGCTCCCGTATCAAGGGGTGCATAGCCGGGTTCATCGAGAGGGATTCAAGTAGGGAATACCCTATTCTTCGTTCCTCTTCCCTTACCGGGAACAGGAGCCGGCGTATTCCCTCATCCGTCTCGTTCAAGTAGATGGCAGCATACGCGGCCTCACATGCCACGTAAGGATCGGGGTCCTTTATCAGCTGGATGAGTTCCCGTGGGGCGTGGCTTAAGCTGCCTGTCACAGCGGATTGCGCGCAAGCTACGGTGGCCCAGTAGCGCATGTTCGGGTCATCGCTCCGGAGCGCGTTTATCAATAGGGGCATATCATCCTCCCCGGCGGTTCCCACTAGTTCGGCCATCGCGTAGAGCTGTTCCAACGGGTAATTCATCTTCCTGACCTCCTCGTACAGATTGACTCCCTCCCTTGATGAGGGTATAAAGAAGCCCAAATCCCCTGTTTCCCGGATATGTTGCGAAACGGCCTCCCTAAATTCAACGAGCACTGCTGCATAGTGGGGGTTTTCCGCCAGGTTGTTCAGCTCAAAGGGATCCGTCTCTGTATCAAACAGCATTTCCGTTGGGTGAAGCGAGTAGGGTTGCAGCCAGGTGGGGTTAGCCATCTGCTTTTCCAACACCAGTTTATCCCATGATTTGTTGGAAGGCATACCCCACTGGTAGTAGTTCCGTAAAGCAAATTGCTTGTAAGGCACATAGCTCCGGATGTACTTGTACCGGCCGTTCGTTGCCGCACGCACGGGCATGAAATGGTGCAACTGGTTGCTCCCGAAAGCGAATTGTATATCTCTTTCGCGGTTAGTTGCCTGTTTCCCTACTATTGTTTTTCCCTGCATCTGTTCGGGGGGATTAATTCCCACGAGGCTCAATACAGTGGGGGCTAAATCTATAAAGCTTACCGGCGCGTGAATCTTCGTGCCGGGAGCTTCCGATATAAGGTGTTGCCACTTCTGGGGGATATGGATAATAAGGGGCACCTTGAGACCCGTTTCGTATAGATATCCCTTGCCGCGAGGCAAGCAGCCGCCGTTATCGCTAAAAATGAAGATCAAGGTGTTTTCGAGGAGGTCTTTCTCTTTCAGGTCGGAGATAAATAGGCCCACCCATTCATCCACATCCTGAATGGCTTCCAGGTGGGCAGCGTAATCCGAACGAACCTCGTAAGTATCGGGTACATGTGGTGGCAATGGTAATTGAGCCGGGAATAGTCCTTCCCGGGTATAATCGCGCCGACCGTCGAGGTGAAACGTGCGTACCCTGCCCATATGTGAGGTAACCGTGTTCAATACCGATAAAAACGGTTTGTTGTCCCCCCGCTTATCGCTATTGTAGGAGGCGGTGTCGCTGCATTCATCCCAAAATAGGGTATTGTCCAGCGTGGTGTTGTAGTGGGTCTTACTGTTGTTTGTGCAGTAATAGCCATGCTCTCGCAGGAGCTCGGGAAAAAATATGGCGCACGGTGTTTCAACCGGTCGAGGGTGGATGTCCATCCCGTACGTGGTCGCGTAGCAGCCCGTGATTAGTGATGAGCGTGCGGGCGAGCTTTGAGGAGCAACTGACCACGCGTTCATGAACTGAATCCCATGGCTGGCCAGTGAATCGATGTGCGGTGTTTGAACGTGTTCATTCCCGTAGCAGCCCAGTTCATACCAGCTTGTATCTTCAAATGTTAGCCACAGGATATTCGGTTTTTCCTTGTGGCTTTCTTGGGCGTAAAGGTCACCCGTTCCCAGGAACAGCGGCAACATCGCCCCGCATAGAGAGGGTATTCGCTTGGTTTTCATGTTTAAAAACTATCGTCTTTTAAAAGCTATCGTCCATATATTTTGTTTGCGTATCCCTCATCAATCGCGTGAGTTCGTCTCGTTTTTCGCTATACTCGGGTCGATTGAAGAGGTTGTTCATCTCTTTCTGGTCGTTCCGAAGGTCGTACATCTCCCATTCATCGATGTCGTTGTAAAAATGAATCAGTTTGTACTCAGACGTGCGTATCCCGTAATGGCGTTTCACGGAGTGCTCGGCCGGGTACTCGTAATAGTGGTAGTAGACCGCTTCCCGCCAGTCGGTGGGTGTTGCTCCCGCGTTTACCAATACTGACTTAAGCGAGGTTCCCTGCATATCCTCCGGCACCTCGATCCCCGCCATATCCAGGAAAGTGGGGGCGAAATCCACGTTCATGGTGAGGGCTGTTGACACGCTACCCGCTTGTATTGATTTCGGGTAACGGATCACCAGGGGCATGCGTTGCGACTCCTCATACATGAAACGCTTATCGAACCAACCATGTTCACCCAGGAAGAAACCTTGGTCCGACGTGTAGACCACGATGGTGTTATCCAGTTCACCCTGTTCCTCCAAGTAATCCAGCACCCGTCCTATATTTTCATCTACCGCTAGCACGGTGGCCAGGTAATCCCTCATGTACTGTTGGTATTTCCACCGGACCAGTTCCCTTCCTCGCAGCCGGCCGCTTTTAAATTCGGCTATACGTCCAGCGTATGCCGAGTCCCACTTCTCTTGAACCTCCGGTAGCATGCGCTTGTAAACGCTGTAGAGCCTATTCGCGGTGTCGGCCAGCAGCTCTTGCCGCGTACGCAACTTTAAATCCCAATCTTCTCTAAGCGTCTGTTCAATCGACATGTCTTGTTCCCTGGCGGCGCGGCCTCGGGTGACGTAGTCATCGAACAGGTTGTCGGGCTCGGGGAAAACCACGTCGTTGAAAATCCCCAGGTGGCGCGGTGCCGGCATCCAGTTACGATGTGGTGCTTTCTGGTGGTACATGATGCAGAAGGGACGATCCTTTTCGCGTTTATCGATGAAGTCGATCACTTTATCCGTGATGATGTCGGTAACGTATCCCTCTTCTTGGATAGGTTGCCCGTTCTCTATAAAATCGGGACGGTAATAGTCACCCTGCTCATTCTGCCCGCTCAGAATACACCAGTGATCAAAGCCTTGAGGTTCGCTTACCAGGTGCCACTTGCCTATGATAGCCGTTTGGTATCCATGTTCACGCAAAATCTTCGGGAAGGTTTGCTGATCGCCGTCAAATTCGCTGGCATTGTCTCTGAACCCGTTCATGTGGCTGAACTTTCCCGTGAGGATGCAAGCCCTCGAGGGACCTGAAATGGCGTTCACGACGTAGCAGTTGTCGAACCTTACGCCTTCACCAGCAATCCGGTCGATATTGGGTGTCTCTATCAACCGGCTTCCGTAGCAGGATATCGCACTGGTGGCGTGGTCGTCCGTCATGATGAAGAGGATGTTGGGCCGTGTATCCTTCACCTCCTCATTCTTGGGGGCACAGGAGGGCATGGCTGCTGCCACGATCAACGAGGCACCTGCTTGCAGCGCTATCTTTCTTGAATGCATCATACCGATTGGCTGGTGAGGTTTTACTTCAACTCCCTGATGAGCATTTTGTCGCCTATCCTCTTGGCGTGTTGCTTCATCTCCTCCTTCATCTCTTGGTAGATGAGCGCGTGTTCCGGATCATCCACCAAGTTGGTTGTCTCCCCCCTGTCTTTCGACAGGTCGAACAGCTGCTCCCGATTTTTAAAGAACCGGTAAAAGGCGTATTTGTAATCTCCTTTGATCACGCACCAGGCTCGTCCATTGATCGCATCGAGGTGCGTTTCGATGAAGATGCTCGGGTGGGGTTCAGCTGTTCCGTTGATGATACCTTTCAGGCTGATCCCGTGAAGCCCAGCGGGTATGGATGCGTTGCCGTAATCGCATAGGGTAGGGTAGAGGTCGATTCCGGTATTCACCAAGGCATCTACCTCCCTTTGTTTAGCCGGCACCTCTCCCTTCGGCGGTTTCACGATCAACGGTATCCGGGTTGTTTCTTCAAATAGGGCCCGTTTCTGATTCCACCGGTGGGCGGCGACCCCTTCGCCATGGTCGCTGGTAAAAATGATAACAGAGTTATCATACAGGTCCTTTTCTTCTAACAATTGGATCAATTCGGCGATATGGGCATCTACCCGTTCCACCAGCCTGTGGTAGGCGTACAGGTAGTTTCGCCAGTCCCGTTCCGTGTAATTCTCCGTGGGGTATAGCCTTGGCGACATCCTCTTATGGTGCATGAGTAGCTCCGGCAGTCCATCGGTCGCGTTAAAGTTCGCGGGCAGTTCAGGGAGGAGCGCGTCATCGGGGATGGTTACCTCGCCGTAAGGCAATGTTTGGGAACGGGCGTACTCGCAAATCTCATGCGGGTTCAGGTAGGAGGCGACCAGGAAAAAGGGTTTATCCCTCTCTTCTGATAGCACCCTGTCGATATGGAGTGCCATATCGGGGTCGTACATCCCGCATACTTTTCTGAACCCGAATTCGCCATCGGGCAACTCCACCGTGGGTATGTGCCATTTGCCGGCGTACAGGCAGTCGTAGCCGGCTGCTTGCATTGTGAAGCCGAGGGTTTTTGCAATCTCTTCATCGGGAAGCGGGTCGTTGTTTTCAAGGACCGACACTTGGTTGGGCATCTTGCCGGTCATGATGCTTGCCCGCGATGGGCCGCTGAGGGGGTATGCGCAGTAGGCTCTCGTAAACACGATGCCGTCAGCCGCCAGCCGATCCATGGCCGGCGTGTTCAGATGTTGGTTTCCCCGGTTGCTCATCGCATCGGCAGTTTGCTGGTCGGTCATGATAAGGATGATGTTTGGGCGTTCACGATCGACCTGACTTGACACCGCGGCTTGGCTCGCTACCGCACCATGTATGGGAAGGGCGGTTATCGTGGAGCAAGCGATCATTTTTCCTATACGTTTCATTTCGTTTTGCATCTTTTTGGGGTTAGCTATTGAATGGGCAGATATGTACTGTAACGCTTGAGTGATTCAAGGTAGTAGTAATCTGTGTAACTAATCGGCGTGTCTATTTCAGAATTTGCCGGGTGGTGTCCCACGGAATGGAGCAGTACGAAGCCGAAGTTTTCACCCTCTTTTGACAGGTAGGCATTGCTCGAAAGGTTTTTTAAGATCGTCTTCGCGTACTGGTAGTAGGCAGTCCGTTCGGGTATGTCGTAGGTACTTAGTTCCAGCAGTGCCGAGCAGGTAATCGCGGCGGCGGAGGCGTCCCTGGGGGCATCGGGTATATCCGGTGCCATGTAGTCCCAGTAAGGGACAAGGTCATCCGTATGCACGTTGCTCATGATAAAGCGGGCAATACTTTGTGCCGCCTCAAGGTATCGCTCATCTTTCGTATACCGGTAGCAGACGGTGTAGCCGTACAATCCCCATGCCTGTCCCCGTGCCCAGTGGCTTTCGTCGGAATAGCCCTGGAAGGTTCCTTTCGTAATGACCTCTCCGGTGATGGTGTCGTAGTCAACCACGTGGTACGACGACATATCGTCCCTGAAGTGATGCTCCAGGGTAGTGTTCGCATGTCTGACGGCCACGTCCCGGTACTTGGGGTCACCCGTCTGCTCGGTGGCCCAGAACAGCAGTTCCAGGTTCATCATGTTGTCGATGATCACGGGGAACTGCCATTCGCCGAAATCCCATGAGCGAATGGTTCCCGTTGCCTCGTTGAATCGGGAGATCAGGTTATCCGCGGTTTCAACCATAATTGGTAAAACGGTGCTGTCTTGGGTGAGACGCCATTGATTACCATAGCTGCAGTAAACCATGAAGCCAAGGTCGTGCGTTCCGGCATAGTACCTCAAGTCGTGCAGGTAGCCGGTGAATTTTTCCGCTTGATCCCTGAAGAAGGGGTCGTTGGTTAGCTCGTAGATACACCAGAGGCTGCCCGGGAAGAATCCGCTGGTCCAATCGTAAATGTTGTCCAGTCGTAGCGTGTCGGCCCTTATAGAACGTGGGAACCCTATAACATCGCCCATCTCCTCAACCTGCAAGGTCAATTGGGAGGCAGCTACTTTAACGGCGCGGTCGAGCCACGACTCCGTTTCGGACTTGCAAGAGGTGAAAAGCAGCAAACCGGTAATCAACAAAATGGGACAGATCTTTTTTTTCATTTTTAAAAGTTTTATACATCGTTATTTATTTACTTATCTCTTTTTTTAACAGCCATACGCCCGCGATATTTTCACGGTTGTTTGCCTTGCACACTTTTCATGTAATCGGATGGAAGGTAACCGAAATATTTTTTAAAGCTCGTGGAAAAGTAGGAGAGCGAATTAAACCCAACCATGTAGCTGACTTCCGAGACGTTGTATCTCCCGGAAGAGAGTAGTTTTATGGCTTCGCTAAACCGGATTTTCCGGATGAAATCGATGGCCGACTTCCCGGTAATCGCCTTGAGCTTGAGGTGCAGGTTCGTTCTACTCATTCCCATCTCCTCGCACAGCATCTCGGTAGTAAAGGCGGTGTTATCGAGGTTGTCAAGCACTATATCCTTCGCCTTGTTAAGCAGTTCATTGTCGATCTGGTTCGTGGTGAGCTTCTCGGGCTCTACCTCCGTGGCGTTGGAGTAGTAGTTCAACATTCGCTCCCTGGAGGCGATCATGTTGTTTATCTTGGCTTTCAAGACACTGGTGGTAAATGGTTTAGTGACGTAGTCGTCCGCTCCCACCCCCAGGCCGGACAGTTGATCTTCTATAGTCGATTTGGCAGAGAGGAGGATAACGGGAATGTGGCACGTTTTAATGTTCTCCTTTACGCTTTTACACAACTCGATCCCGTCCATTGCTTCCATCATGATGTCTGAAACGATGATTTCAATGTCCCCGTTTTGGTTTACCATCTCCAGGGCTTCTTTACCGTTTCGGGCAGTTACGATGTGGTATAGTTCCGAGAGGTTATTCGCCATGTAGGTGAGTAGCTCCTCGTTATCTTCAACGATCAGGATTTTGGGGTGGCTGTAACTCGCGTCGAGGGACATGTTGCGCCACTCCACCTCTTCCAACAGCTCTTTGACCGGCAGGCTCACGATATCCTTTAACTCTTTTTCGCTGTAGAGGTTTTCACTTTGCGGGAAATAGACTGAAAAAGTGGAACCTTCACCCACTTTACTTTTCACCTCCACCTTGCCGTGGTGCAATTCAGCTAGCCGTTGGGTGATGGAGAGTCCTATGCCCATTCCAATATCGTTTTGATCTCCGTTGACCTTATGGAACCGGTTAAAGATAAGGCTTTGCTCTTCACCGGGGATGCCGCAACCTGTATCGTTTACTTCAAGGACCAGGTATTCCGGGTCCTCTATCAAGCTCACCGTTATCTTCCCGTTAGGTGGAGTGAACTTAAACGCGTTAGACAGCAGGTTGCTCAGTATTATATCGAGGTAGTTTTCGTCTATTATATACTCCTCTTCACTTGCGTAGTCTTCAAACGTGTATTCAACATTCATTCGTTTAGCCAGCTTATCGAACAGCGCCATTGTCTTCCCGATCACGATTTTCGGATTCACTTTCTTAACGGCCAATTCAAATACGCCCAGTTCCGCCCTTCTGTAATCAATCAGCTGGTTGGTCAAGGTCAGCAGCTTATCGGCATTGTTTTTAATAACCTCCAGTTGCTCTTTCTCCCACGGGTTCGACACTTTTTCCATCATCTCCTGCAGCGGTGATATGATTAACGTAAGTGGCGTTCTAAACTCGTGGGATATGTTGACGAAGAAATTCATCTTCGCCCTGTTTATCTCCTCGTTTTTCTCTTTAGCGAATCGCTCTTGGATAAGCTGTTTCTCGATCGCTTGGCGCTGGCGGAAGAATTGCCATAACGTGAAGATTGCCAACATGATGGCTGCGGCTAGCAACAACTTGAACCAGGCTGTTTGAAACCATAGCGGGGTAACGATAACCGCTAAGCGGGTTGTTTCGTTGCTCCAGTAGTCCTCGTTGTTGGCCGATTGCAGCTTAAACGTGTACCGTCCGTGCGGTATATTGGAGTAGGAAGCGAAGTGGTTTTCGGAGGTGATGATCCAATCGGTATCGTACCCCTCCAACATATATTTAAACGTGTTGTGTGTACCCGAGAGGTAATTGGCTACCGCAAGCCGGAGCGTGAAGGTGGCCTGGTTGGATTTCAACGTGATTTTCTCGGCGTTGATGATATTCTCTTCAAGGATGGTTCCATCCAGCGGGGTTACCGTCCTGTTTTGCACGCTTAACTCCGTGATAACGGGTCGTAAGGAATAAGGGTTGTTCTTTAGTTGTTCCGGGACAAACGTGATGATTCCCTCGATACCCCCGAAGTAGATTCTCCCGGAGCTGGTTTTGCAGAACGAGTAGTTGTTGAATTGTTGAAATTGCAGCCCGTCGGGTATAAGGTAGGTTCTAAATTTTGAATCTACCGGGTTAAAGCGGTTGATCCCGTTGCCGGTGCTTAGCCACAGGTTACCGTACGAGTCTTCCAGGATTCCGAACACGCTGTTATTCGACAGGCCATCTAGTTCGGAGTACTTTACGAATCGTTCCTCACCCAAGTATTTATACAGGCCATAATTGGTTCCAACCCAAATCTCTCTCTTTGAATCCTCCACGATGCAGTGCACCCTGATTTGTTGAAACGTATCCGAGAACTCCATCAATTTTCCCGTTTCGAGCGATAGGTACGCGAGCGATTTGTTCCCTCCAATCCACAACCTGCCTTTACTGTCTGCTTTCACGTAGAGCACTTGTGTTGAGGTGAGCGTGCCCGTATCAATCTGTTCCGCGTGGTTGTTTCTCTCGTTATACTTGAACAGGCCGGTCAATGCACCAACCCAGATGATGCCATCGTTATCGTACGACAACGAGTAGACGTCGTTCGCGGGAAACTTCATGTTGACCGTTTCGCCAGTCCCGTTATTCACCCTCACGAGACCTCCGCCGTGTGTACCAATAAACACGTGGCGGTTATCCTTCGACTGCAAGAGCGATTTAATGTTATTAGACAGCAAGGCACCGTTGCGTTCTTTCGTGATATAGGTAAATTGGTTACTCTCGGGGTCAAAGATGTTGATCCCGCCGTCGTTTGTCCCTATCCATAGCTTGCCGTTCGCATCCTCTATAATGCCACTCACAATTCTGTCGTTCAGCGAGTTGGCTCCAGCAGTTTGTTTCAAGTGATAGAACTGATTTTTGAGGGGGTGGTAGTAGTTGGCCCCCCCGTAATAGGTACCGAGCCAAACTCCCCCCTGTCTATCCTGTAGGATTGAGCGTATGGAGTTTTGAGAAAGGGATGTCTCGTCAAACGGGTCGGTATAGTAGCTGTAAAACACCTCCTTACCCTCATCCAGCAAGCTTAACCCGTGAAATGTACCGATCCACAGCCTCTCCTCGTCATCTATCAGCAACGTGCGGATGTAATTGGAGCAGATGCTTCCCGCATCGTTCGGGTTATGTTGGTAGTGATGTATCTCCTGCCTTGAATTCACCTCCACCAAAAAGAGTCCCCGACCTTCCGTGCCGACCCACACCTCGTTGTCCGTCCTTTGGGTTATTGCCTGTATTTTGACGTCATTGGTTTTTTCACTGAAGGGGCGCAAGGTATCTTTGTCGCGGGTGTAATATAGGCCCGTACTGGTCCCCACCAGCCATGTTTCCCCGACTTGTCGTATAGAAAAAACCTCCAGGTTTCGGGAAAAGCCAAATTGGGAGAGGTCAAACGTTTCGCTCTCCCTATCAAAAACGAATAGCCCGCGGTCGGTACCCAAGAGGAGCTCGTTCTCCTTGTAACCAGCGATGGCATTCACCGTAAGCTTGTTGTCGTTTAGGAACGGGGTGAAGTTCAGGAAGCGATTCATGCTTTCCTCGTACTTGGCTAGCCCGTTATCGGTTCCTACCCATAGGGTGTTGGCTTCATCAATGAACAGCGCCAGGGTCAGGTTGCTCACGAGTGAGTTGGGGTTACCCTCTTCGTGTCGAAACGTTTTGGCCCCGTAGCCATCGAAACGGTTTAACCCGTCAAACGTGGCGAACCAGATTAAGTTGTTGCCATCCTGGGCGATGTCCATGACCGTGCCATTGGGTAACCCATCGTCTAGACCTATCCGTTGGAAAAAAAAGTGGCTGTTCCCCGCGTTGAGCCACGCGGGGAACAGGAGTAGAATAGCCATGAAAGCAATGCTTCGGTTCACTTTTACGCTTGCTGGTTAAAAATCCTACCAATCTCCATCGACTAACCCAACCGTGCTTTTTTGGGTTAGTATTGCGGATTGTTTTTTCCTTCCAGATGCCAGTTAACTTGTAATTCGTCTAGCGGGATGGGGAACAATTCATGCTTTCCTTTTATAAAGTTTACCCCTGCCGGGTAGTCCGGTTGTACCGCGGAGACGGTATTTTCATTGAATAATGCCAGAGCCTCTTTGATGATGCCCCATCGTATCAAATCAAATTTTCTTTGCCCTTCAAAGGCGAGCTCGAAAGCCCTTTCCCAGTAAAGGGCTGTTCTAAATTTACCTGCTTCGGTTGCATCATTGATAAACGGGAGGTCATAGACCTTAGGGGCTTTTAACAGGGTGGCATATGTCGCACTGGTGATTGCAGTGGCGTTTGCCCTATCACGTACCTGGTTGAGCAAGGACCATGCAGTTGAAGTCTGGTTCAACTCGTTATAAGCTTCAGCAGCCATTAACACCACGTCGGCGTACCGTAGATTACAGTAATTCACATCGGTGTTGTTCGGGTCTTTGTATCCCAAAGGCATCCACTCCCTGCGCCACTTCCCGGGGTACCAGTTTTTTTTGTTCGAGTTTTCACTTTTCACATGGGTGTTTTGTGCCCTGTTCCAATTGTATTGATAGGTGCAGACCATCACGTCTCGACGAACGTCGGAATCTTCAAAAAAATCTTTCCACTCGGGTACCACCCTAAAAAAGGCATTGGCCCGTCCCATATGGTTTAATGCCTCGGAGGGGGGGACGTTGGGTAACGCTACCTGGGGACCGTTCCAGGTGCCCCAGTTGCCGGAGTCTTCCTTGGATCCATCCACGCTATAAAAGGCTATTTCAAACAAGCTCTCCTTAGAGTTCAAGATGCCAAACGAAAAACCTTTAAACAGTTCCAGATAGCCGTCATTGTAGAAGCCGTGGTATCCATTCTGCTGAAACGCTTCCCATTCTCTTATCACGGCATTAAAGTACTCTTGCCGTTTCATGTCGTCCGGGCGGGTAGAGGTGCCGTCCATCTTGAGACTGTAGCCGGCTCGTTGTAGCAAAACCCGCATTAATAGCGCTCTGGCGGCTCCTTGGGTTGCCCGTTCGGGGGAGGAACTGGCGGTAGCCCACTCGAGGTTCTCTTTAGCGAAATTCAAGTCGCTTACAATTTGATCATAAATGACCTCCCTGTCCACACGTGGACCGTAGGCTGCTTCGTAATCTGTTGAGTAGGCCGTTTTAAACGGAACATCCCCCCAATACTTGACTAGATCGAATGCCAGGAATGCGCGCAGGAACTTAGCCTCTGCCGCCAACTTCACCAGTTTTGGGTCTGGCGTCCCCGACAGGTACTCCTCCATCGATTCAATACCTGAGATGGTGAAATTGGCCCGGTTCAACCCTTCGTACTTGCATTCCCACACCTGTTCAACCCACTGATTAGTGGAGGTGAGCGTGTAGTGTGAAATATCTCTTCGGGTATTATCCGTTCCCGTTCCCCGGATATAGTAGGTGTCGTCTGAGCTGTGCATGGCCATTTCACGCTGACCATAGTGCTCTAATCGTGCGAAGACATCATATATACCTATAATGGACATCTCGGCATTGGCCGCGGATGTGAAGAAATTCTCTTTTTTATAGTATGATACCGGCTCCTCGATCAGCAAGTCATTGCATGATCCAAGCATGAGCAATATCAAAAGGGGTAAAAAACAGTGACTTGTTTTCATACGATTAAAATTATTATTTTCAAAGGTATCGTATGGAACTCGC
>LSQX01365615.1_pt1 | contig 12851 bp, 11 predicted proteins | sample 654561 | NCBI WGS metagenome assembly LSQX01 (sample SAMN04489861, study PRJNA283612) | anaerobic digester metagenome | isolation source: 4 biogas reactors fed with cattle manure at either 37C or 55C with and... | place: Denmark: Kongens Lyngby | collected 2014 | reverse complement strand
GGGTAAAGAACAAGTTCATCGGTGCCTATTGGGCGATGCTTGCAGAGATTCCCAATGACGAGCGTGCTGCCCACATGATCGAAGATCTGCACGATCCGAAGGAGTTCGGTACGGACAACCCTTTCCCGGGTGTTCCTGTCTCCTCTCCAGCTTACAGCGAGAAGGGGAATGGTCACTGCGGTGGGGTTCTCTCGGTAAACACCTTCATCGTCATCAAGGCCTTGGAAAAGTTCAACCAGTTTGTATTTGCAAGGGAGTGTGCGATCAGGCACATGTACTATCTGCTTGATACGCTCCATCCCGATGCCGAGACAATAGGGGATGTGTGGGAGGCCTATCTTCCCAATAAGGAAGGGTATTCCACGACCAAGGAGATCCCCGGCTTCCCCCGAAGGCGCCTGATGCCTTTTGCAGGCTTGGTCACCATCACCCTGATGATAGAGAATATCATCGGCCTGGACATCTCCCTGCCCCGTAAGACGGTAAACTGGGTCATGTCCTCCCTTGAGGCGATGGGTATCGAGAACCTCTCCCTGAAACGCAACATGATTACGATTCTCAGCAACAAGACCGAACGTGGNNACTATTTCACCATTGAGATTCTCGGGGAAAATAAGAAGAAGACCCTTCCCATACCTTCCGGAAAATGCTCTATGCTGATAGATAAGTTGTAAAAATATGGCGTGGATGGGTAAACTCTTCGGAGGGACCTTGGGGTTCATGTTTGGCGGGCCCCTCGGTATGATTGCTGGAATTTCATTCGGCCATATGTTTGATAAGGCAGGGTCCCTCGGACAAGGCTCTACAAGCACATACTATGCTTCCCAAGATCAGTCGCAGATGATGTTCTTCGTGGGAGCATTTTCTATGATCGCACGTATAGCCTCCATTGATGGTTCTGTTACTGCTAATGAACGAAAAAAAGTGCAGGAATTTATCCGGACTGACCTTCGTTTAGGGCCTCGTGAGGAAGAGGCTGCCTGGAAGGTGTTTGATACCGCTCTCACCGGGGAAGGCACATTTGAACAGTTCGCCTCCCAGTTCTATCAAAATTTCGCACTTGCCCCAAACATCCTCCAACTCATGGTGGATATCTTCTACAGGGTTGCTGCTGCCGATGGAATGGTCACTTCGAGTGAAGAGGCCCTCATCAGGCGCGCAGCTCTCATCTTCCGCCTGCCAGACTCCTTCGTGGATGCCTTGAGCCGGCGGTATGGAGGCCACGCTTCAGCAGGTGAGCGTTCCTATGCTATCCTGGGACTTTCCAAGGATGCAACGAATGAAGAGGTGAAGCGTGCGTATAGGAAGATGAGCATTGAGTTCCACCCTGACACCCTCGCAGCCAAAGGGATGGGTGATGAGTTTCTGACCCATGCCACTGCCAAGTTCAGGGAGATCCAGGGTGCGTATGACTCCATAAAACAAGAGAGGGGAATACGCTAGCGCCCTCTTCAAAAGAGTCTGGCTCTTCCAAACATAAAAAAAGGATCAATTCACTCTGAACTGATCCTTTTTTTATGTTTGCCCATCAAGCCTAAAACACGACTCGTCCGCGCAGCGACCTGGCAAGAGTGATGCGGTCGGCATACTCCAGGTCCCCTCCGATAGGCAGACCGCTGGCCAGTCGGGTTATGGAGAGCTCGGGCCGGCCCTTGAGGATATGGCGGATATAGAGGGCAGTGGTATCGCCCGCCTCTGTTGGATTGGTTGCAATGATTATTTCGGTGAATGCGCCTTTCTCAATGCGTTTGAGCATCTTGGAAAAGGAGAGATGTTCAGGACCTATCCCATCCAAGGGGCTAATTGCGCCTCCAAGGACATGGTAGAGCCCATTAAAGGCTCCGCTGGACTGTAAGGTCACGATGTCCTGGGGTTGTTCCACAATACAGAGCAGGCTCTTGTCCCTTGAAGCGTCGCTGCATATGGGGCAAGGGTCATTTTCTGTGAAGCTGCCACATATTGAGCAGGGGAAGATGAGTTCCTGAATGGTTGCAATGTTCTCACCTAGAACCCTGTTGTAGGCAGGATCGGTCTTTATCAGGTGATAGGCGATTCTCGAAGCGCTCTTAGGCCCAATCCCCGGGAGCCTTGTGAGGGTTTGTATCAGTTGTTCAAGTGCTGTCATGATCAGACCTGTGGTATGAGCGAGCCGAGAGGGCCGGCATACTTGATGCTTTCACTCTTGATCTTCTCTTGGATCTTGTTCGAAGCGTCGTTGAAGGCAGAGGCTATGAGTACCTGAAGGGTTCCGATATCCTCAGGATCGACGATCTCCTGCGCGATCTTTACTTCAGTGACAACAAATTTCCCGTTGATGGTGATATCGACCATTCCCGCTCCAGCACTTCCTGTTGCGGTTATCTTGGGAAGATTCTCCTGCATTTTCTGCATATTCTCTTGGAGACCTTTCATATTTTTCATAAGTTCAAACGGATTCAAATCCATGGATAACTCCTACTGTAGGTTTTTGGGTTGGTTTTTCACTTCGCCCCGAAACAGGGAAGCAATGGAACTGAGGAGCGGATCCTCAACCCCTTTGTGAATCGTCGGTTCGGTTTCAGTGCAAAGGTATGTTATTTTTCCAGTATAACCGGAAATTTCTTTAATCAGGCTGCCCAACAATTCACTGTTCTCTTGAGCAGTATCTCTACAAAATCCTGTAGAGAATGTAAGTTTGAGGCTATTGTTCTCTTGTTCAACCTCTTTGATGGATAGGGCCACCTGGCTGAGTATGGGTGTTTTTGAGAGCTTGGCTACCAAGGTGGGGACATCGCTCTTGGTGAACGCCCTTGCGGCGGGAGGCTCTTTTGAAACAGGAGGCTGTTCCTGTACCGAATCCGGTTCGCTGGCCCTATGCACGGGTTCGGCCTCAACGGCCTTTTGTGTGGGGGGTACAGCCTTTTGCTCTGGTTTCGGTGTGGCCATAGCAGGTCTGGGTGGGTTTTTGTTCTGACTCACCTTGCCGCTGAGCAGATCCTCTTTCAGTGAGGCGAGCTTACGCACCAGCTCTGTAGGTGAGGCGAGATGGGGAAGGGAAGCAAGACGGCTAATCGCCAGTTCTAGCTCAAATCGCGGATTCAAAGAGAAACGAATATCCCTGTAGAGCTTGAGGAACATCTCAAGGGCAGCCTCCAGCTGCTCCTTGGTATAAGAACCCCTTACAACCAGTGGTATCCGGTCGGTCTGTATCCCGAGGATATCTTCCTCGGTTATCCCTTCCTTCATGAGGAGCAGGCTCCTGAAGAACTGTGTGAAATCCTTTATGCACTGCTCTATGGAGATGCCGTTATCCAGTAATTTTTGTACAGACATGAGAGCGTTCTGAGTTGCTCCCGAAAGCAGGAACTCCACAATTTCGGTGATCTGGTCTATGCCTACCAGACCCAGTTTGTCGCTGATCTGTTCCAAGGTGATATGGTCTTGGGAAAAGGAGAGTATCTGGTCAAACAGGGTATAGGCATCACGCATCGAGCCTGTCGATTCCTTCGCAATCCAGAAAAGGGCATCATCGTCAGCCTGTACCCCCATCTCCTCGGCTGCCTCTGCAAGGCAAGCCTTGATCGTATGCAGGTCGATGAGTTGGAAGTGAAACTGTTGGCATCGGGAACGGATGGTTGCGGGTACCTTCTGCGGTTCGGTGGTGGCAAAGATGAATATTATGTAGGCAGGAGGCTCCTCGATGGTCTTCAGCAGTGCGTTGAAAGCACTGGTGGAGAGCATGTGCACCTCGTCTATTATATATATCTTATAGCGGCTTGTTTGGGGGGGGAACAGAACCTCATCCTTGATCTGGCGGATATCATTTACACTTGTGTTGCTTGCTCCGTCGATCTCAATGACGTCAACGCTGTTACCTCGGGTGATCTCCTTGCAGTTGGGGCAGACTCCACAAGGCAGGGCAGTAGGTCCTGTTTCGCAGTTCAAAGCACGTGCGAGGATACGCGCCGATGACGTCTTTCCAACGCCTCTGGGGCCGCTGAAGAGATATGCGTGCGCTATCCTCTTTTGTTCTATCGCATTTTTGATGGTCGAGACTACAAACTCCTGACCTACCAGGTTGTCAAACAATTGGGGCCTTTTTCTTGTAGCCGTTACTTCATATGCCATTGGCTCTCCCTATAAAATGTACTCGCCAAGTATAGCACAAATCACTATGAACGGGTACCAATTGAGATAAGGAGACAAAGAGGGAATCCCCTTTAAGGCGATGGGGAATCATAAAAAACTTTGACCTTCCCGTATAGGTGGGATTTATAGCTACTTGTGTAGTTTGTTTGGATTGCTTCAAGGCTACCTTTAGACTATACTTGCCGGTAACGTGATTTACTGCTAGAAACTTCTACTCATACTCATTGTTATAGTATTGCAAGGAACAGGTACGGTTTATCCTGCATATTTTTTGCGTACATAGAGAGGATGGTATTTTGCTACAGGACCATGTGCAACAGATTAATTTCGAGAACCTTGTCGCAAACCTTGCTGATGGGGTGTATTTTGTCAATCCTCAAGGAATAATACTGTATGCCAATCAGGGATTGGCCAATCTTTTGGGCCATGAGACCCCTTCTGATATTATAGGGAAACCTCTCTTTGAGTTCCTCGAGGTAGGATATGAGGAGAAGGTAAAGAGTTTCTTTAGGGAAGGAAGCCCGGAGAAATCGGGGGCATCAAGATTCGAGGTGCAGCTACTACGCAAAGACGCTTCGACTGTCTGGGCGGATGTCCGACCCACTCTCAATAGGCCTGTGACCTGTCCTGTAGGAAACTTCGGTGTGGTTAGGGATATAACTGAGTTCAAGCGGTTGGAAGAACGTTTGCAAAATCTTGCCATTACTGACGAGCTTACCGGCCTGTACAACAGAAGGGGCTTTCGCCTCATGGCAGAGCAGGAGCTCAAGCACGCACAACGTATCAATGCTGAGACAATCCTCCTGAGCATCGATGTGGATGACTTCAAAAGCATTAACGATACCTTCGGTCATGAAGAAGGGGATAAGGTGCTGAAGCTTGTTGCAACGACCCTTACCGAATCCTTCAGAGGGACTGATATTGTCTCCAGATGGGGAGGGGATGAGTTTATCGTACTCGCCCTCGACGCCCCCTTGGGGTATGTACCTTTGCTTTCAGACCGGTTCCAAGAGAAATTGGCGATTAATACCCAGAAAAACCTATTGCCCTATCCATTAAGCGTGACCATAGGGATGGAGTGTTCGGAGATGTTGGGAAGCTCTACCCTGTCCAATCTGATCTTGAGTGCCGACAGGCATATGTACAAGCAGAAAAAGCTGAAGCAGGGGACATAAAAAACCCAGCCGACAAATCACCTGCGTCTCATGCATAGTTCACTTACCGCTGCTACCTTCCGGTCCTGACGGGGTTGGGTGAATACGCATAGCACAGAATCTGTCGGCTGGGAAAAATACGGAGAAGGGGGGATTTGAACCCCCGGTGCCTTTCAGCACACACGCTTTCCAAGCGTGCACCATCGACCACTCGGACACCTCTCCAAACGAACGAACGAACAAACAATCCTTCAGCACCATAAAAGAATCCAAGCTATCGGAGAGAGAGGGATTCGAACCCCCGGGGACTTGCGCCCCAACAGTTTTCAAGACTGCCTCCTTCGACCGCTCGGACATCTCTCCCTAATAACAGCCATGGCAAAAGCCAGGCAATTTTCAGGTTGCTTAGCTACCAATCGATTTTTCACTATATTGAGTGGCTCAACCTTTGTCAAGTCACTATGGGAATCTATCTATCTTTCTTGACAGTGCAACCTTAACTCGGCATCATGAAACGGACATGAGAATCCCCTTTTTTCGGAAAAGAAAAAAAACAGCACCTCTTATGGTATCAGAAGAAAGCACCCAGAAAAGGCCAAAGCTTGATACCCTAAAGGCTGGCAGGCTTGCTCAATTGGCACTTGAACTCACCTCTTCCCTCATTGAAACATTCGGACCGAGGGTAGCGGGAACCAGAGAGAGCAGGGAGAGTGCCGCGGTTATTGAAGAGCACCTGAAAAAATATTGCACAACTACAGAGTATCAGGAATTTACCCTACATAGCCGGGCATCCACCCTCTGGTTGAAAATGATGGTAGCGGTCTACCCGGTAGTATTGGCCTTTCTCTGGTTTGGCTTGCCTCTTCTGGGCACTCTCTCATACTCCCTGTTCTGTTTCTATGTGTTTCGGGAGTATCTGGCTTTTAAGCCTTTGGGTGAAAAATACACCCCTTCTTCCAAAGGGGCGAACTGTCATGGCTCTATCGAGCCTGAGAAGGAGGTCCTGCATACAGTGCTCTTCAGCGGACACCACGACAGCGCCCGTCTCTACAGGTACAACAAGCTCGACAGGGCTTCGTATTACAAGAAGGTTCTCTTTCCGTTTTTCCTCTTCGCCTTGCTGGGATTTTCTTCAGTCGTACAACTCATCACTGAGATAGTCAGCATGCGCCTTTTCATAGTGAATCTTCCGCCTTTGGGCAACTTCATCCTCAATGTGCTGCTTACCCTTTGCATCCCTCTGCTTTTCCCGTTGCGTGATTTTGTGCTTGAGGAGGGGTCTCCCGGTGCTGGGGACAATCTGATCTCCTCAAGCATGGCGGTACAGCTTGCAAGATTTTTCGATTGGAAGAAAAAATGCGGACAACCATTGCAGCATACCCGCTTAATCTTCTGTTCGTTTGATGGGGAGGAAGTGGGGCTTCGGGGGTCACGCAACTGGTTTGACCGGAATCTTGACCTTCTTGAGGATCCGATCCATCTGAACTTTGATTGCCCGTACTATGAAGATGAGCTGACCTTTCTGGAACGGGATGTGAATGGGTTGCAGCCCCTCTCATCCAAATTGGCAAGGCGGTGTGTCCAGATCGCCCAAGGGATGGGCTACAAGGCGCAGAGCGCTCCCATTCCAATCTTTGCCGGAGGTACCGATGCAGCCTCAAGTGCCAGGTGTGGGGTCGATGCAACTACCCTTACAGCCATTGCATGGGATGACCGAAGCAAACCAGCGGTTTACCACACCCCTGATGACAATGTCTCGACAATTGAGCCAAAGGCGGTGGAGCATGCGCTTTCCATAGCCATTCGCCTCGTCGAGCTTGTGGAGGATGATCTGCTCTATGAGGAATCGGATACCCTGTTCAAAGATGAGAAGCCAGGGGAAGAAGAACTTCCTGATCTGAAGTTCAGCAGGTTTTCTACTCGGTGAAGATTACCTGGTCCCGACCATTGGAGAGCTCTGTTATCCCGCTTGATATTTGGTCCTTTTCAGTAATTGCAAGGGTGCCTTCGATCACAACATCTGTAGCAAACTGCTCATCCACAATGGTCGCATTAGCCTCGATGAGTAGTTTTTTTATAGGTTCGTACAGATTATAGGATGTTGTTATTGAAAAATTACATTTTTCAATGAGCTCTTCTGTCCTGATGATTTCCAAGACGTTCTTTGCACTCTCCCCGTAAGCTTTGACCAAGCCCCCTGTCCCTAGCAAGGTCCCCCCGAAATACCGCACTATGTAGATTGCGACATTGGTAATGCCGCTGCCCTTGAGCACCTCTAGGGCGGGCCTTCCTGCGGTGTTCTTAGGTTCGCGGTCATCACTGTAGCTGAACTCATCCCCATGCTCGCCTACCACTGCGGCATGGACTACATGGTTCGCCCCCGGGTGTTCCGCCTTGAGGGTGTTGACCATGTGCTTTGCTTCTGTGAGGGAGGAGCACGGCATGGCAAAGGCTAGGAATTTGGATTTCCTCACCTCAAGTTCTGTCTGTACGCTCTCCAAAGGGACTCTCACATTTACCACCTGTGTCCGAAAAGATTGTCCTGGTCTTGAGGGATCGTCGCAGCAAGCAGGGCGGCGGCCCCATCTAGAGCCGCACTATCATCCTCAGCCAGGACTATTGATTGTGCACCCAGGTTCTCCAATAGTTGGGCTTTGTTCCTAGCTCCCAGGAGCAAGATATCAAAGCCCTGCTGCATCGCCCACTTGAGGGCGATCTGGGCCATCGGGCGTTGATACTTCTCGCTTAGCTTCTCAAGTATAGCATAGAGGTCCTTGTAGGTGGGATAGGCTCCTTCATCGAAGACGTAGAGTGTTGCCCTGCTGTCGCAAGGGGCGTTGGGGTGCTTCCCGTTGAGCAGGCCCAAGCCCAAAGGGCTGTAGCCTACCAGCTTGATGGCCTTCTCCCGGCAATAGGTAATAAGAGGGTGCATATCCTTCGTCCAAAGCAGCGAACACGGGCTTTGGAGGTAGGATATGGGGTATTCTGAAAATCGGGATAGCAGGGAAAGTGGGAAGTTGCTGAGACCCAGGGAACGGATCAGGCCCTCCTCCTTGAGTTTTACCATGGCATCCAGGATCGGGATGAGATCGAGATCGCTGCTCGGCCAATGAATGTAGAGTACATCCAGATAAGGGGTGCAGAGCCTTGCAAGGCTTTTTTGCAGATCTTTTCTGACAAGAGGGGGGCTCTTGGGCATGATCTTAGTGGCGATGTGCAGCTGCTCTCGTCCTATGGTGTTGGAAAAGCGTTTCAGCTGGTGGCCCAGTAACTGTTCGCTGCTGCCGTTCCCATAGGAGGCGGCAGTGTCGAAGTGCCGTATGTTCTCCCTTAGTGCAGCATGCAGGACCCGCAGCGAGTCCGAACGTATCTGATTTTCCCAAAAGCCGAAAGAGGGCCCGAATTGCCAGCATCCGAGGGCCAGCTCAAGCCTGTTCATCTTCCTCAATGACCACTAGCTTGTCGAGCATCTTCTGGCCGTCAAAAATGAAGAACCCATCAAATTTCTTTCCTTCAAGTGCCTGAGGTAACCAGTAAAGGTCATCCTCCCACATCTTGTCATAGGGAATGTCCTTAATGGGGCACCAGAAAGGCCTGGCCTCTTCAGTCTCTGCAGGTTCGCCGCTGTAGGAGTCGGCAAAGAAGACGTAGCCGCGTTCGGAGAGTCCGTCCTTGAATTGGAAGTTAAGCCTTCCGACCAGTCTCGGGTCATGGATATCCAGTTCGGTCTCCTCCTTGAACTCCCTGATGGCCGCTTCGGTTGCCGTCTCAGCAAGTTCTATGTGCCCGCCTGGGGCGTTGACCAGACCTGTGCCCAACCCTTGTTTCTTGTCGATGAGCAATACTTGGTCCCCATCGAACAGGTAGGTGATGACACATACTTCCTTGGGGTCCCAGAGGTCCCAATCAATTTCAGCTACTGTGTCAGGAACTACCATCTCCTCAGTATCTTCCTCAACTTGAGCAGGCTTGGGTTTTTTTGCTGCTTCAGCTGCTGCTTCCTCCGGATGTGCCTTGTTATAGCAATCACTGCAGAGGTTGTCGTCATGACCGATGATATGATTGAAATCCATTCTGATTCCACACTCGAGGCAGTGGATCCTGAAGGGCAGGGCCTTTTTCCTGAAGAGGTAGAAAAGCCCTATGCAGAGGGCAAGCACAAGCCAGGCGAGGTTGTGGTTGAGACCCCGTGTGAGGATGGTTACGATGCCTACCTCAAACACAAGGAGAATTGCTGCCAAATATATAGTAGCAAACCGTTTCTTCTCTGTGCGGGGAATTTTTCTTTGAGTGAAATTCACCAGCAGGATGGCTATCAGTGCCCATGTATAATACTTCTCAATGGTTTCTAAAATCATGGAACCTAGGGTATAGTGCTCCGCTTCCTTCGTCAAGGTTTATCCATGCACTCACTTTATATAATTCCGTTGATAGCGTTTGGAATTTGGAGTAAGCTAATGATGTACCATTAACCAATGGAGGTTGCCATGATAGTAGAGGATGTCGCCAAGTACATCGACCACACGGTTCTCGCAGCTAACGCTACGCGCGAGAAGATTGAACAGATCTGCAAAGAGGCCCAGCAGTGGCATTTTGCTTCAGTATGTGTGAATAGTTGTTGGGTTCCCCTTTGTGCCAAAATTTTGGCTAAAAGCGAAGTCAATGTTTGTACAGTTGTAGGCTTCCCCCTCGGAGCCATGGCCACAGAGAGCAAGGCGTTTGAGGCAAAACGTGCTGTGACTGATGGCGCTGATGAAATAGATATGGTTATCAATATCGGTTGGCTGAAGAATCACGATGACGATCTTGTGTTGGACGATATCGCAAAAGTAAAGCAAGCGTGTGGGAAGAAAATTCTGAAGGTCATCATTGAAACCTCCCTGCTTACCGATGAACAGAAGGCCCGTGCCTGCCGTCTTGCCAAGACAGCCGGTGCTGACTTTGTAAAGACTTCGACGGGCTTCTCAACAGGAGGGGCGAAAGTAGCTGACATTCGTATCATGCGCAAGGCTGTCGGATCCGACCTTGGAATCAAGGCTTCGGGTGGAATCCATACCTACGAAGAGGCGAAAGCGATGATTGAGGCTGGAGCTACAAGAATTGGGGCTTCCAGCGGAATTGCCATCGTAGAGGGGCAGAATGCCGCGAATTGATCCTCATGGTGCGGGAACTGATTTTCTCAAGAGCCTTGGGTTCCCCACCATTGATATCCATAATACCTTCTCTCATTTTGACTTTACCAAGCCAGGGCGCAGGGTCCTTCTGATAGGACCCATGGGCTCGGGCAAGACTGAGTTTGCAGCTAGGGTCTGGCGGGATGCCGCCATTGCCCAACAAAAGGGGGAGAAGGTACGTGCCTTGACCAGCAGCGGCGAGGTCGACCGGAGGAAGGTGTTTTTCATTCGCAGTGAAATAGATGGGCAGAGGTTCTCCGAATATCCGGAGGATGCCTTGGCCTATCGCAACGGTTATGTCAGTTGTGGAGACAACATCGCCAAGATTCGTGATTCGTTCGGCCTCGAGGATGTGCTTAGGGACAATCCGACAGTGGGAACATTCATCATAGACGAGGCCTCTTTCTTCGATGAGAGGCTTGCCTATGTGGTGCGTAACCATAGCTTTGAGCGTGGGGTCATGTTCATATTTCCCACTCTGATCCTTAACTTTCGGCGGGACATATTCAATTCTACAGCTCGTCTCATGCTGGATATCGCAACCGATGTCATTCCCCTTACCGCCTATTGTGAACATCCTGACTGCATGGTCGATGCCTTCAATACGTACCGGTACTACCAAGTTGACGGAAAGGAGTGTCCGGCTCTCTATTTCGACCCTCTGATCATAGTGGGAGGGGATGCTTTCAAAAACAGCGACCTCGAGCCGAACTATGCAGCGAGGTGTGACGAACACCACTACCTGCCTGGTAAGGAGTACACCTTCTTCCATCTCAAGCCCCTTGGGGAGCAGGCGGCACGAGGCGATGAGAAGCCTCTACGTAAGGAGCTTTATGCTCTCAAGCATGAGATGGAGAACTCGATGCTGTTCGCCAACATTCAGGGACGTTATGCAAACAGGCCGGATGAAGAGATCTACTTCAACTCCCTCAAACCGGCAAATATAGCAGAAAAAGCACTCATTTTCCTCTTCGCCGAGTATAATCTGGTGCCTGAAGAGCTTCTGCTCAGGCTTGTTGACGATCTCGATCTCGACAGTGTCTACATGTCGAAAATCCTTGTGGATAACAAGCGCCCGGTCTCTTTTGCACAGCCTTTCCTTTTCTAGCAATTGATGAAGAGGCTCCCAAATCCCAACGTGAATTCAAATCAAAGTGATCTCAGGAGTGTAGGGAAGCCCTGCATTTTCAATAAGGCTGGTCAGCAACTGCTCTCCTAGCGCTCCAGTGGTAAATACTTGGGGCTCCGTAATTTTACGGCTAGGCAGCTTTGTCAAAGCTTGAGACAAAAAAGAAGAGCGCCTGCTGCACGAGCGAAGACGCCCTTCTTGTTGCGAGATCAGAAAGAAGGCCAAGCGCCCTACGTCTCATCCTTGTTCAGCAGCCTGACACGGTCAGGTGCGAAGTCGATGGAGACATCGCTGCCCTCTGCATAGATCTTCTTTGCATGGGGATCATCCACCTGTACCAGTACCTCTCCGAAGGAGGTGTTGATGAACGACTCCAGACTGTTTCCCAGATAGACATTCATACGGACCTTCCCTTCGATATGACCGGTACCTGGTTCCACTACCCTCAGGGATTCGGGTCGTGCCATCAGGACAGCTTCCATGCCTACCTCCACATTGTCGCCTGCATGACTGACGACAGCCTCTTTTCCTCCAAGTTCACATATCCATTTCTCTGCATCTTTTCTTAGGATCTTGACTGGGAAAAAGGTTGCCTTGCCAACAAACCCGGCTACGAATCGGGAGTTCGGCTCTTCGTATATCACCGAGGGGGGACCGATCTGGCGGATGAACCCATCCTTCATCACCACGACACGGTCTGAGAGGCTCATAGCCTCCACCCTGTCGTGAGTCACATAAACAGCTGTTATGCCCAGATCCTTCTGGATTTTCCTGATCTCTATGCGCATCTGCTCCCTGAGCAGGGCATCGAGATTTGAAAGGGGTTCGTCTAGCAACAGGACTGAGGGGGTGACGATGAGGCTTCTTGCCAAGGCGACCCGCTGTTGCTGTCCCCCGGATAGCTTGGAAGGGGCCCTGTCACCGTAGTCGGCGAGACCGACCATGCCAAGGGTCTCGTTGACCTTCTCCTTGATCTGGTCAGCGGGAATTTTGCGTAATTTCAGGCCATAGGCCACATTGTCATAGACCGTCATATGAGGAAACAGCCCATAGCTCTGGAACATGGTCGCTGTATCGCGCTTGTTCGGAGGCATCATGGTCACCTCCTCGTTGCCGATGAATATCTTCCCCTCGGTTGGCAATTCAAAGCCCGCGATCATCCTCAGTGTTGTGGTCTTGCCACAGCCTGAAGGGCCTAGCAGGGTCACCAGCTCTCCTGGTTCAATAACCAGGTTTGCCTCGTTGACTGCGATTACGTCCTTCTTT
>LSQX01040404.1_pt1 | contig 12851 bp, 8 predicted proteins | sample 654561 | NCBI WGS metagenome assembly LSQX01 (sample SAMN04489861, study PRJNA283612) | anaerobic digester metagenome | isolation source: 4 biogas reactors fed with cattle manure at either 37C or 55C with and... | place: Denmark: Kongens Lyngby | collected 2014 | reverse complement strand
TCATTGCTTCTTCTTTGTAATTCATTTATTAATAATTCATTATCGTCTTTTTTATTCAATTCGAATAATTCTACAGCAGTCAATATTTTATCATCATTATCAGAATAATAACCAAGTAAAAGTGCAAAATCTTTATAAGTTTTGTCTCTAAATAATCCAAAATATCTCATTAAAGGTATACCGACGTAATGAACAAAAAATATAGTAAGAGATGTAATAAGAATAATAAGAAGGATCAATCTAGGTGTAGATTTGAGCCATAAAATATTTTCTATTGAAGCTAAAGCGATTAATAATATCACCGCAAACAGTATAAACCAAAATAAACCTTTAATAAGTTTATTAAAATAATATTTTTTTGCAAATTTTTCTATTATATTTATAATTCTATTATTGCATGCCCCTTCCATCGCTGAATAATTTTTGATTTTATATTTAAAAAATTTAATAAATAATTTGATTTATAATTAGTATCATTAATATTAAAATATACAAATCCATTTATTAGTATCGAATCATTAATTTTATTTAGAGTTAAATATAATGAATCTAATTCACAAATAAATATATTTTCATATACAAGTCCCTTTTTTATAGAATCCATAGATATTATTGCTAATCTATAAAGGTATTGAGATGTATTAATGGGAGATATTTTTATAGAATCTTTACCTTCTAATAAAATAGAATCTATAAATAGTTCAGTTTTTAGATTATCAAAAAAATTTTCAATTTTAATTCCTGAACTATATTTATCTGATATAGTTTCTACGCTTATGCTGTCTGCTAATAAATTTTTAATTTGTAACTTATTATTTTTTGATATTGATTTAAGATATACACCATTAGATTTGTTAAATGAATTTTTTGAAATCAAAAATGCAACTATTATCAATATGACAAAAAGAACAATTATGACAAGAATAAATATTTGTTTTTTTTTCATTTAACTACAATCTTTTTAATAATCTAACTTCGCTCTCAGTAAGATATCTCCATGTTCCACGTGGAACACTTTTTTTGGTAATAGGTCCATACATTGTTCTATCGAGGCTTTGAACTTTGTAACCAAAATTTTCAAAAATTCTTTTAACTATATGATTTTGGCCCGAATGAAGTGCTATACCCACGTATGATTTTGGCTTATTATCTATGTAACTGATATCATCTATATAAATCTTGTGACCATTAATAATAGGTCCATTAGCAATATTTTGTAAATCATTGAATTTTAGGTTTTTATCTAATTTTACTTCATATAATTTAATGATTTTAGAGGATGGATGACTGAGTTTACGAGCTAAATCACCATCATTTGTAAATAATAAAATACCAGTAGTATTCCTATCGAGTCTACCAATAGGATATACACGATATTGCAAATCGCCTAATAGAGACATTACAGTTTTTCTATTATGTGGATCTTTTGACGTGGTGATATAGTCTTTTGGCTTATTCATCAAAATATAGATTTTCTTTTCTGGTTTTAAAATAGCATCCCCTATCATTACTTTGTCAGTATCTTTTATTTTAGTACCTAATTGAGTAACGATTTTACCATTTACTAAGACACTACCAGTTAATATAAGTTCATCTGCGTCCCTTCTAGAGCAATATCCACAATTGGCTATAAATTTATTTAATCTTATTTCTGTAGTAGAGTCATCAGATTTTATTTTTTTATAATCTTTTGGATATTTCCTAGTTTTATATTGTTTTTTGTTATTTGCTTTATTGTTTTTCATAAATATAATATTTCATTTTTACAAAATTAATAAAAAAACAAGGATTTTTAAAGAAATCATTATTTATATAAATATTTTTACAAATTATAGAAGCTTCTAAATCATTTTGCACTAATAGATATTGTGTATATTAATTGTTATTTAGAATTTGTTTGTAATTTCGAAAATTAAAATTAAAAAATTTCCACAAAATCAGGATGAAATTAATTAAATTTTTTAAAAATCAAAAAAACTACGAAATTTGCATAAAAAATATTATATGACTCAAAATGGAGAACTATTTAAGAAACTTGTATCGCATTGCAAAGAGTATGGTTTCGTATTTCCATCATCAGAAATATATGATGGTTTATCTGCTGTATATGACTATGGCCAGTATGGAGTAGAGCTTAAAGAAAATATTAAGCGATATTGGTGGAAAAGCATGGTGCAGTTTCATGAGAATATTGTAGGGATAGATACAGCTATACTAATGCACTCTAAAGTCTGGCAAGCTAGTGGACATGTAGATGCATTCAATGATCCTTTAATAGATAATAAAGATAGTAAAGTTAGATACAAAGCAGATCAATTGATAGAAGATTATATTGATAAGCTCTATGAAAAAGCTGAAAAAGAAATAGAAAAAGCTAAAAAAAGGTTTGGTGATAATTTTGATGAGCAATTATTTAGAACTACTAATGAGAAAGTAAAAAAATATTTAGATGAAGCTGCCAAAATTAGTAATAGATTGACAATATTATTAGACAATAATGATTTAGCTGGATTGAAGGCCTTAATAGAAGAGTTAAAGATAGTCTGTCCTGTTAGTGGTACTTGTAATTGGACAGAGGTTAGACAATTTAATCTAATGTTTAAAACTCAGCTTGGTAGTACTGCTGATGACGCTATGACAATTTATCTTCGACCAGAGACAGCTCAAGGTATCTATGTTAATTTCTTAAATATATTAAAAACTTCACGTCAAAAGGTGCCTTTTGGTATTGCACAAATAGGTAAAGCTTTTAGAAATGAAATAGTTGCTAGACAATTTATATTTCGTATGCGTGAATTTGAACAGATGGAGATGCAATATTTTGTGCGACCTGGTACAGAGAGAGAGTGGTTCGAGTATTGGAAAGAACAAAGAATGCAATGGCATCTCTCTCTGGGAATACCAAAAGAAAAATATCGCTGGTATGAACATAAAAAATTAGCTCATTATGCTAATGCAGCTGTAGATATAGAATTTGAATTCCCTTTTGGATTCAAAGAAATAGAAGGTATTCATTCCCGTACCGATTATGATCTTAAACGCCATCAAGAGTTTAGTGGTAAAAAAATGTTATATTTTGATCATGATTTACAAGAATCGTATATCCCTTATGTAGTAGAAACTTCAGCAGGGTTAGATAGAACATTGCTAGCTGTATTGACTAATGCATATACTGAGGAGATTTTGCCAGACAATAGTTTGCGTACAGTACTCAAAATTCCTAATTTTTTAGCACCTATTAAAGTCGCTATACTTCCATTAGTAAAAAAAGATGGTATGAATGAATATGCTCTAAACATCTTTAATGATATAAAAAAATATTATCTTTGTCAATATGATGAGAAAGATAGTATAGGACGCCGTTATCGTCGTCAAGATGCTATTGGTACCCCCTATTGTATTACTATTGATGGACAAACTATGCAAGATAATACAGTTACGATACGTGATAGAGATAGCATGCTGCAAGATCGTGTACAAGTGGATAATATTGTTAAATATCTTAATGATAAATTGAATGGTTTATGAATAAAAAAAATAAAATTATAGAAAAAGAACATGATCAGTTAAATGATAATGTATTAGTAGAGATAATAAATGCAAATATTCATTTACAGGATCGTATAGTTTTGCAAGGGATCAACTTTACATTGAAAAAAGGTGATTTTATTTATTTAATTGGTAAAACTGGTAGTGGTAAGTCATCATTGCTGAAAATGCTTTATGCAGATTATCCTTTTAATGGAGAAAAAGGTATAGTGCTAGGATATGATCTTGCTAATATTAAATCTAAACAAATTCAAGCTTTACGTAGAAAAATAGGTATTGTATTTCAAGATTTTCAATTGTTAATAGATAGAAATATTGAAAAAAATTTAGAATTTGTACTCAGAGCTACAGGATGGAAAAACAAAAATGAAATAAATAATAGAATTGATGAAGTATTAGAAATGGTAGGCTTGCGAGATGTGAGAAAAAAAATGCCTCATCAAATCTCAGGTGGAGAACAGCAAAAATTAGTAATTGCTAGAGCTCTACTTAACAATCCAGAGTTGATCTTAGCCGATGAACCTACTGGCAATTTAGATTTGGCTTCGTCAAAAGATATTTTAGAAATTTTAATAAATTTAAAAAACAATAATAGAGCCATTATAATGGCTACTCACGATTTACTTTCGATACAATCTTTCCCTCAAAAAACATATAAATGTGAAGATGGTACTTTTACTCAAATGAGTTAAAAAAAAAACAATTTTATTTCTCATTAATTTTTTATATTTTTACAAAAAAGTAAAAAATGAAAAACTTTGTGCACCTTCATTTGCATACACAATATTCTATACTTGATGGAGCAGCTAACATAGAACGAATATTTAATAAAGCACAACAATTAGAAATGCCTGCAGTAGCTATTACTGATCACGGCAATATGTATGGCGTTTTAGATTTTTATCGTACATCAAAAGCATATAATGTTAAACCAATATTAGGTTGTGAGATTTATGTGGCTAGACGTTCTATGGCTAATAAAGAAAATGATATTGATAGATCCGGTTTTCATCTAATTTTGCTTGCTAAAAATTTAACTGGTTACCATAATATCATTAAATTAGTTTCTAAGGCATCACTAGATGGATTCTATTACACTCCAAGGATAGATAAAGAGTTACTCACCCAATATCATGAAGGTTTAATAGCTAGTTCTGCTTGTTTGGGTGGTGAAATACCTTATTACTTAAGACAAAATAATATCGAAAAAGCTAGACAGGCGGTTGGATTTTATAAAGATTTATTTGGTGAAGATTTTTATTTGGAATTGCAAAATCATGGTTTAGAAGAACAGGCTAAAATTAATCATGAAATAAAAAGTTTAGCAGATGAATTTGGTATTAAAACTATTATAACTAATGATGTACATTTTGTAAACAAAGAAGATAAAGAGGCGCATAGTTTATTAATTAAATTGAATACTAATAGAGATGATAGTACTTTATTATATACTGGCAATGAATATCTAAAATCTTATGACGAAATGCTACAATGTTTTCCCGATGATGAAGCTTCATTATTGAATACATTAGAAATAGCTGAAAAGGTAGAATCTTATTCTATTGAGAATGAGGTAATTTTGCCTAAATACACACTACCGGATGATTTTACAGATGATTTTGATTATTTGAAGCATCTCACATATTTAGGTGCAAAACAAAGATATGGAGAACTTTTGGAAGCAGAGGTAAAAGGGCGCATAGAATATGAGCTTGAAGTGATAAAAAAAATGGACTTTGCTGGTTATTTTCTAATAGTTCAGGATTATATAAATGCTGCTAGAGAAATGGGTGTATTAGTAGGTCCAGGACGAGGCTCAGCACCAGGATCTATTGTTTCATACTGCATAGGTATCACTAATGTAGAACCATTAAAATATAAATTATTATTTGAGCGTTTTCTAAATCCTGAACGTATTTCTATGCCAGATATAGATGTAGATTTCGATGATGCTGGTAGACAAAAAGTTTTGAATTATGTAGTTGAAAAATATGGCAATAATCGTGTAGCCCAAATAGTATCTTTTCAGACTATGCAAGCTCGTATGGCTGTACGCGATGTGTGTCGTGTAAAAGGGATCCCACTGTCTAAAGCTGATAAAATTGCTAAACTTATACCGGCGCGTCCTGGTACTAAACTTGTTAATGCTTTAGAAGAATCACCAGAATTAAAAAAATTATATGACGAAGATCCAGAAGTGAAACAAGTTATTAGTATTGCGATGACACTGGAAGGCAATGTGCGTTCTACGGGTGTTCATGCTTGTGGGGTTATCATTAGTCCATCAGATATTACAGATTTTGTTCCATTGGCTCAAGCAAAAGAATCTCCTATACCTGTGGTGCAATATGAAGGTTCCATTATAGAATCTGCTGGTATGCTAAAAATGGACTTTTTAGGACTCAAAACTTTATCTATTATTAAAGACACATTAGACCTAATTTATAGACGTAGAGGCAAAAATATTGATATTGACAAAATACCATTAGATGATAATAAGACTTTTGAACTATTTCAAAATGGAGCAACAATAGGTGTATTTCAATTTGAATCTACTGGTATGCAAAAATATTTGCGAGAGTTGAAGCCTACTACTATTGATGATTTAATAGCTATGAATGCCCTTTATCGTCCTGGACCTATGTCTTATATACCAACTTATATTAATCGTAAGCATGGTAAAGAGCCTATAGAGTATTATCATGATATCATGAAAGAAGTGCTAGAAGATACGTATGGCATCATGATTTTTCAGGAGCAAATAATGCAGCTGAGTGAAAAAATGGCTGGTTTCTCTAAAGCCGAAGCTGATACGCTACGAAAAGCTATGGGCAAGAAAAAACCCGATCTGATAGAACAAATGGAAGTTAAATTTATTGATGGGTGTTTAAAAAATAATATTAATCGAGATATTGCAAAAAAAGTTTATGAAGATATGGCTCAGTTTGGAGGCTATGGTTTTAATAGATCTCATACAGTAGCTTATTCTATCATTGCATATCAAACTGCATATCTAAAGGCTAATTTTACAGATGAATTCATGGCAAGTGTACTCACACATACGAGTTTAAATGAACTTAATAAAATCCTAAGTGAGTGCGAAAGATTAGGCATCAAAGTGCTAGGTCCCGATATTAATGAGTCAAATACAAATTTTACTGTTGCGAATAATGGTATCATTCGTTTTGGGTTGAGTAGTATCAAGTATGTTGGTAGTATCGGTGCTGAATCTATAATTGCAGAAAGGGAGGCTAATGGATCGTTTAAAAATATTACTGATTTTGCTAAACGAATAGATTCAAAAGCTATAAATAAACGCGTAATAGAAGCTTTAGCACAAGCTGGTGCCTTTGATAGTTTAAATCTTAAAAGATCTCAATTTTTTCATGTCTATGATAATAATGAAACTACCGTAGATCGTTTGTTACGTTTCGCAAATGATTATCAAGCATCTAGTAAATTCACTGCTAGTTTATTTGATGATGATGAGATAATAACTAATTTTCCTATGCCAGACTGTGAAGAATGGGATTATAAAACTTTAATAGAAAAAGAACACGAAGCTCTTGATTTTTATCTCTCAGGTCATCCACTTGATCCTATCAGTCATTTATTAAACTTTTTTGTTACTAATACTTTGTCTGAAATCAATAAAACCGTCGATGATAATAAACAAATATTTTTTGGAGGTATAGTTCAATCGTTACAAGTGAAAAATGATAAAAATGGTAATCCATTTTTAATAGCCGAGGTAGCTGATTATAATTCTAATTATTCACTTCGTTTTTTTAGAAATGATTTTAACAATGCTCAGTCATTATTGAAAATTGATAACCCTTATTTTTTTCTTTGTAAATGGCAGATTAATAAAAATTCTAATCAAGCTTTTCTATCAGTTATCTCTATTTTAACTGTTGAAGAGGTGCAAAAAGCTTTTGATAAAGCTAAAATTATTATTTCACTTCTAGATCCTACTGATGATGATTGGGCCAAATTTATTGAATTATTTGATACTTTTGACGGTAATAATATGCTAATATTTAATATAAATACAAAGGGGAAAAGTTTGTTTTTGAATGTTGATAAAAAAATATCTTTTAATTTTTTAAAAGAATTAGAAAATATCAAAAGTGTAAGCTCTATTAAAATTTACAATAAATTTCTAAAAGATTACATAGAGACATTAATTAATATAGAAGCAGAAATAAATGAAGCGGAGATCTATGATTTAGTAGATGAGTAATAGTGGACAACCAAATAAAAGATTTCTTTTATCTAATTTATTATTCGTAGTATATAGAATTTTAGTATTCTAAAATTTTTGCATTTTTGTTTGCTTTATCATTTTGATTATAAATAATATCATTAATCTTATTATTTTTGCAAAAAATAATTTGTGAAACTATTAAAAAAATTAAATTTTTTTATATCAGGATATTGGAAATCTGTCATATTGTATTTCTTTTATAATATATTGACTGCATTTTTCTCATTATTTTCTATTGCCATGATAATACCATTTATGAGAATACTATTTGGTATGGATACTACTATAGGATATCCTGGTCCTTTTCAGTTAAATGCTGCATCTATTCAATTGCATGCAAATTATTTTTTCGCTCAATTAATAAATAACTACGGTCCTATCCAGACTTTAGGTATAGTAGTTTTATTTGTTTTTTTAATGATTTTATTAAAAAATATATTTAGTTATGCTTCTATTCACGTTATTACTACCCTGAGGTTTGGAGTTGTAGAGAAATTGAGAAATATGATTTATGATAAAATTTTGCGACTACCACTAAGCTATTTTAAAACTAAAGAGCAAGGCGACATTATGACATATATTATCAGTGATACCCAAGAGATAGAGGTTTCTCTGATTTCTTCATTACAGTTTTTATTTCGTGATCCTATCACTGTAATAATATTTTTAGCATCATTATTTATACTAAATTATAAACTAACTCTTATAATTCTTTTAATATTACCATTTATTGTTATCATATTAGGGCGAATTGGGAAAACATTACGAAAAAAATCTATTCGTAGTCAAAGACAATTGGGTTTATTGATGGCAATAATTAATGAAACTATTGATGGATTGCGTGTAATAAAAGCATTTGTGGCAGAAGATTTTATGCGTAAAAAAATGCAAAAGGTTAATCGATCTATCACCAAGTTAAATACAAAAATCTTTCGTCGTCGTAGTCTCAGTAGCCCACTCACAGAAACACTCTCTGTGATGGCTATATTACTTATTTTATATATTGGTTCTATCATAGTATTAAAAGATCAATCTAGCTTCGCTCCTGAAACTTTTATAGCCTATATACTTATTTTCACTCAACTCATTCCACCAGCTAAAAATATATCTTCAGGTTGGTATGGTGTTCAAAAAGGTCTTGCTTCTTTAGATAGGATAGAAGAGATACTCAATTATCCAGAAACTCTCACAGAAGATAAAAATGCTATAGAAAAAAATACTTTTGATGATGAGATAAAATATAATAATGTATCATTTTGTTATAATCCAGGTCATTATGTTTTAAAAAATATTAATCTTACGTTAAATAAAGGTACTACTACAGCTATTGTAGGTCCTAGTGGTTCTGGTAAAACTACTTTAGTAGATTTATTGCCCAGATTTTATGATGTTACAGAAGGTAGTATTACAATAGATGGTGTGGATATTAGAAAAATAAAATTTGATTCACTGCATCGTTTATTTGCTATTGTAAATCAAGATCCTATACTTTTTAACGATAGTATATATAATAATATAGCTTTTGGCAAGCCAGATGCTACTTACGAAGAAGTGGTGCAAGCTGCTAAGATTGCTAATGCTTACGATTTTATTATGGAAACACGCTGGGGCTTTGATACTAATATCGGCGAAAAAGGATCTAAACTTAGTGGTGGACAACGACAACGTATTAGCATAGCTCGAGCAGTTTTGACTAATGCACCTATACTTATCTTTGATGAAGCTACTAGTTCGCTTGACAGTGAAAGTGAAAAATTAGTTCAAGAGGCTATTAATAATTTGATAGTTAATAGAACCGCTATAATTATCGCACATAGATTATCTACTATCATTAATGCTGATCAAATAGTAGTGCTAAGAGATGGAGAAATAGTAGAAATCGGTAATCATACTGATTTGATTAATAATGAGGATAGTTTTTATAGATATCTGTTTGAATACCAAAAGTTTTAATCAAATTTAATGATTTTTTATAAACAGAGAATATATATCTGAATAAGTTTATAACCCAAAAATTATTTTTTAAATTGATTTAAGTTTTTATAATTTATTAATTTGATAAAACTTTTCTAATCCATCTTGTAGCCACTCTAAAAAATCATTAGGATTTTTATTATAACCATACAATTCAGTCAATATTTTACCATTATAATCCATAATTATATATAAAGGTTGAGATTGTTTTTTAGCTAGAGTAAATTCTAAAAAACTCCACTTATCACCTACAGTTCTTAATTTTGTTTTAATTTTACCGTCATTAATTGTAATGCTCTCTTCTGGGGGCAATAAAGTTTTATCATCTACATAAAGAGAAACTAGGACAAAATTATTTTCTAAAAAATCTTTTACCTTAGGATCTGTCCATACACTAGCTTCCATTTCTCTACAATTAACGCAGCCATAACCACTAAAATCTATAAGAAGAGGCTTGTTAACATTGCGTGCAAAATCTATAGCAGGTGATAAATCTTTAAAATCAGCTTTTATATTTTTGGTATCTATGTTAAAATCTTGCGTATACATAGGTGGCAAAAAAGCCGAAACACCTTTAAGTGGTGCTCCCCATAGACCAGGAATCAGATAAAAAACAAAGCTAAAAGATGCAAGGGCAAAGAAAAACCTAGGAACGCTAATATGTGATTTTTTCTCCTCCCCTTTGAAACGTACTACATCCAAAAAATATAAACCCATTATAAAAGCTATTCCAACCCATATAACGATAAATATTTCTCTATCTAAAATGCCCCAATGACTAGCTAAATCTGCTACAGACAAAAACTTAAACGCAAAAAATAATTCTATAAAACCAAGAGTAACTTTTACAGTATTCATCCAGCTACCAGATTTAGGTAAATTCGAAATCATTTTAGGAAATAAAGCAAAGACAGTAAAAGGTATAGCCAGAGCAATTGAAAAACCAAGCATACCTATAAATGGTGCTAGATAGCCCTTAACAATAGCTTCTACTAAAAGTGTGCCTATGATGGGTCCAGTACAACTGAATGATACAAGTACTAAAGTAAAAGCCATAAAAAAGATACTCAATAATCCAGTAGCCTTTTCTGCTCTTTTATCCATAGCATTAATCCAAGAGCTAGGAAGTGTAAGATCAAAACCACCCAAAAATGCAATTGCAAAAATTAATAATAATAAAAAGAAGAATACATTGAACCAGGGATTAGTAGATAAGGCATTTAAAGCATTAGCACCAAAAATTAAAGTAACTAATAATCCCAACCCTACATAAATAACAATTATAGATAATCCATAAATAATAGCATCTTTTATTCCTTTCTTTTTATCTCGTTTTATAAAAAAACTTACAGTTAGAGGTATCATAGGCCATACACAAGGTGTTAATAATGCTATTAATCCCCCTAATATTCCTGCTAAAAAAATTCCCCATAAAGATTGTGATTTGGCTTTAGCCTCTGAACGTGCAATCAAATATTGTTCATTATGTGCTTTTAGAGTAGAATCTAAAGGATTAATACCATATATTTTTGTATAAATAGATGTATCAGATTTATTTTCTATTTCTACTATATTTTTGTTTGATAATTCATCTTGTATAACTGTATCATTATTATTTTTTAATTTAATTTCTGCAGATTGCAATGGTATAAATTTAGTACCATCAATTGGGATTATAAAATCTTTTTTTATCATTACACACATACCATCATGTAAGCAAGCTTGGCCAGAATAAAATACTTCAATATCAAATTTTTCCGGTTTTAGTATTTTTATTTTTTGTGTAAATGTCGCCGCACCTTCAAAAAAAGTTGTTGTAGCTCCTAAATCTGGTTCATATTTTGATTTAAAATTAGGCGATTCAGTGGTTTTACCAATTAATTTATATGCAGGATTTTCTTCAAAATAAAATTCGCCTGGTAAGGCACCTTTAGTTTTTAAAGAATATAAAATCCAACCCTCATCTATCGATACATTAAAAATAATTAAAGCTTCATCATTAGAGATTTTTTTTAACTCATATGTCCAAGAAGTGGGATCTTGACAAAATAAAGCAAAAGGGAATAAAAGGAATAGAATTATCTTTTTAAACATAATTTTTTAAAATTTGTTTTGCAAAAATAAAAAAAATCATTAAACAAAATAAAAATTATTAATAATATTAGATAAATGTATGATTAGTTCAGAAAATCTAAGTCTTATGATTTATTAGTTAAATCAAATAATTAAATATATTTAATATCTATGAAATAGTGTTTTGGAATATTATACTTAGATATAATGGTTTTTGTATGTCGATTAATGAAGGTGAAAAGTTTTATGTTAAATTTAATATTGGCTTAGCTCTCAAGTCCCTGTATAAAAACCACGCCCGCCTGTCTGAAGATGCGAGGTTGAGCATCCTGCCAATGTCCTCGATTAATCTTTTTCGCAAATACTTGTGCGTTACCACATACCACATAATGTAGCTCTGCAAATACTTAGTCGCTACCCCTCTGAATTTCTTATTTATCAAGCTTACAAATGTCTTGGTATGTTTGTTTATCGTAGATACGCTGTATATGCCTCGTTTCTTTGATCTACCTATTACTATCTCTAGTTTTCTCTGTTCTTGTACTTTCGTTTTTTTCAATTCTTCATTATGATTGCTACATATTACGCTATTGCTGGATATTTTAGTATTCAATATTTGCTCTATTTGTGCTCGTTTTACTTTGTCGAAGCCAGTTAAGTTGAATAGCATATTACCACTCCTATCTTTCGTAGCCATCACAGCTACCTTTCTCTGCTTCTTTTTCTTAGCTTCCTCGTATTCTTCTCTATTTTTGTACTTCCTACCTTTTTCTGAATATTTCATCAGTAACTGCTCGAATTCTATTATTCCATAAAAATCAATATTATTTTCGAAGGTTCTCAGTGCGGAGATTATCCTGTGTCTCCAAGCGAAGCTTGTCGGTAGACTGATGCCAACTTCAGCGGCACAAGCTCTAAGAGTTTTGCCCTCGAGCATACAACGAATGTAATCGAGCATCTTTTCCTTCTTTTTTAACCTATAGACGAA
>LSQX01175579.1_pt1 | contig 12852 bp, 11 predicted proteins | sample 654561 | NCBI WGS metagenome assembly LSQX01 (sample SAMN04489861, study PRJNA283612) | anaerobic digester metagenome | isolation source: 4 biogas reactors fed with cattle manure at either 37C or 55C with and... | place: Denmark: Kongens Lyngby | collected 2014 | reverse complement strand
TATTTCTCCGCCATCTTGGTTACATCCTGCCGGATGGCTTCACGCAGGTCGGCGGGCGACAGAACCTCAACCAGCCGGCCGTATTGTATCGCCCACATCTGGATGCCTCTATCCGAACCGGTTACCCGAACCTGTATATATCCGTCGTCCTCTTTTGATAAAATCGTTATGTCCTTGCCGAACCAGTCGATAATGTCCCCGATGCGTTCTTCTTTCAGTCTGACTACGGCGGATACCTTTTTGCCGTCATACATGTTCAAAGCGTATTTGATATATTCCGCAATATCGAGTAAACCTTTCTTGTGCGGCAGGCTTTCAAAAGGAACGGCCCTTGTATCCAGCACCTCAACATCGGTTATCAAATCAATTCTGAAATTGGTTACACCGTCATGCTTTTCATAGTTTCCGATAAGATAATAACGGCCGTTGCAGCATGCAATCTGATAGGGGTCGACCTCATATTTGTAATCGTGGCGCGGATGCAGCTTCATGTCCAATTCATAGCGATTGTAAGTAAACCTGACCTTGCGCTTGGCGGCGATTGCCTCGTCGAGCTTATCGATATTTAAAAACACATGGGGATTGTCGGTATGTATCCACCTGTCGACTTGCAATACATGAGGGATGCGCTTGCCCAAGTAAACCGTGGCCAGATTCAATAGTTTTTCTATAAGATCCCGCGCATAGCTTCCGCTGATATATCGCGAAGCAAGTACGCTGTCAATCAGCATTCGAACCTCCGAATCGTCAAACAACGGCTCACGAAGATAGTATCCCTCGTTATTCTCGTCATAGGTTGCAATATCGATTCCCGCATCAATAAGGGCGTTAATATTACGGCCTATGGATTTACGGTCGCAGGACATCCCGTAAACGTCGCGAATCAAAGCGGCTATTTTTCTCTGGGAAAGCTTATGGTCTGCATTTGAATGTTGCCTGAGTATCTCATAAATATAATATATTAAAATCTTTTTGGAACCTGTGTTATCCATTTTATCACATCCTTGACCATATTATAACATATTACGATATATTTCTTAACACTATTTTACTTAATTGGTTATCCTGCTGTCTTGCTTGAATAAGATACCATATTGTGATGGGCACTTTTCGCCCAGCTAAAAAATAATTTATACGAATTTTAAAATAAGTTTTGACCGCGACAAAAAATGAGACGGCTTAATCGCCGCCTCATCACATGCAGTTTAATTTTATGGGTTTACCCCGACTGTTGACATAGAGCCTATCAAAAGGAGTTTTCTTATGGAACGCTAAAGCTTTACCGGAACCCCCGACACAGTCGGGGGTTTTCCCATACACAAAACCCCCCGGCTTTTTGGCCGGGGGGTTTTTGAAAACAATTAGTTTTCTTCTCTCATTGAAGCAAAGCATTCGCTGCAGTACACCGGGCGATCCTCGCGGGGCTTGAAAGGAACCTTTGCTTCCTTTCCGCAGTTCGCGCACACGGCTGTATGCATCTCGCGATCGGCTTTTGCGGCGGCTTTACGCGCATCACGGCAGCCCTTGCAGCGCTGGGGCTCGTTTACAAAGCCTTTCTCCGCATAGAACTCCTGCTCACCGGCGGTGAAAATAAATTCGGCGCCGCACTCCTTGCAAATGAGAGTCTTGTCTTCGTACATGATTTTACCTCGCTTAAATAAAATAGATTTTGCCCTGCGACGGATTCAGACCGACACCTTTGAAAAACAACGCTCTTCTTAAGCTACCCGGGCATATCAAAACAGTATTATGCCGATAAAATATAAACAGAACTGATAAAAAACCAGCACAAACTGTCCCTAACAAATAACACGCGATACTCAGCTACCGGGAAAGGGTACGGTGACCAGTTTCCGTCGTACGCGCTGCAGCGAATTGTCCACTGCTTTAACACTGATTCCAAGATGGCTTGAAATCTCCTCATAGGCATAAGCCGCGAGGTACATCATGAGAACCTGATATTCTCTTTTGGAAAGCAATCCGCGCAGCCATTCCTGCAGCCGTGAGGCTTCCTCCTTTTGCAGGACAAGCTGGGCGGGATCATCTGCACAATCCTGCATCGGCAGGTGGCTTTCCTCCCCGTTGTCGATACTGACAATCTCCGACTGCGGAATCTGCCGCGCCAGACCGGAGCCCCTCACGGCAGAAATAATCCGGTTACGTATACATGCGGATGCATATGTACGAAATGAAGCCGCGCCGGAATCATATGTGCGGACGGCCGCCAAAAGACCGACAAGAGCCTCCTGGGCAAGATCCTCGTCCTCAACACCGGCATTCCGAAAGGATGATACCTGATATTTCACTATGGATGCGCATCGATGAACAAGCAGCGAAAACGCATGCTCACAGCCATCGCGCGCAAGCCGAACCAACTCTTGGTCGCTCATTGTCTCCGTGATTGTCTGGTGTCTTGAAAACGCCACACAAATCACCTCAACACAATAAGTCATAATTTCTTTTAACAACGTGACTAATTGTATACGATTTCCATATGCTTGTCAAGTATTATTTCAAAATTGATTATTCAAATTGTTGAAAAACTTTCCGAAGACTCTAAGATTTTTCTGTCTTTCTCATAAATCGACAAAATTTTGTCGTCCTCGCAAAATCAATCCTCAACGGCATAATCTATTTTGACCGTATATATTCGTCGATTGCGCGGGCAGCCTGTTTACCGGCCCCCATCGCAAGAATCACGGTCGCCGCCCCCGTTACGATGTCGCCTCCGGCATATATCCCCTCGCGCGACGTCCTCATTGTCTCCTCGTCGACTACAAGACAGCCCTTGCGGTTGGCGTCAAGGCCGGGCGTGGTCATGCGGATAAGCGGGTTGGGCGAATTTCCGATAGCGGCTATCACCATGTCCGCTTCAATCATATGGTTGCTTCCCTCGACCTCAATCGGACGGCGGCGCCCCGACGCGTCGGGCTCGCCGAGCTCCATATTAACGCATTCGAGAGCCTTCACCTTCCCCTCCTCGTCCCCGTGCAGGGCCACGGGTGCGGTCAGGAACCGGAACTCAACCCCCTCCTCCTTGGCATGGTGAATCTCCTCAAGGCGGGCGGGCATCTCGCTTTCACCGCGCCGGTAGACAATATAAACCGACTCGGCGCCCAGCCTTTTGGCACAGCGGGCGGCGTCCATCGCAACATTGCCTCCGCCCACGACGGCCACCTTATTTGCCCTGTATATCGGGGTGTCGTATTCATCCTTATACGCCTTCATCAGGTTGATTCGGGTCAGGAACTCGTTCGCCGACATAACCCCGATAAGCCCCTCGCCCGGAATACCGAGAAAACTCGGAAGGCCGGCTCCGCTGCCCACAAAGACAGCTTCATAGCCCTCCTCGAAAAGCTCGTCAACCGACAGAATCTTGCCGATAACCATATTTGTCTTTATCTTCACGCCGAGCTCGCGCAGACTGTCTATCTCACGCTGAACTATGGACTTGGGCAGACGGAATTCGGGAATTCCATAGACCAAAACGCCGCCCGGCGTATGAAACGCCTCATAAATCGTGACGTCATAGCCCAGCTTGGCAAGATCCCCCGCGCAGGTCAAGCCCGCGGGCCCCGAACCGACTATGGCGACGCGATGCCCGTTTGGCTCGGGAGGCGTAATCTTCTCCTGCCCGTGTTCCATATGATAATCGGCCGCAAAGCGTTCAAGCCTGCCTATGGCAACAGGTTCGCCCTTGATGCCCCGAACGCATTTGGCTTCACACTGCGATTCCTGCGGACACACCCGCCCGCACACCGCGGGCAGCGAGTTGGTCTGGCGTATGGTTTTATACGCATCCTCAAAGCTGCCCTCGGTAATCTGCTTTATAAAATCCGGAATCTGTACGTTGACCGGACAGCCGTCGACACATGGGCGGTGCTTGCAGTTAAGGCATCGCGTAGCTTCATTGACCGCCATTTCCTCGGTATATCCGGTCGCCACCTCATCAAAATTCGAAACCCGAACAGCCGGGTCCTGCTCCGGCATCGGAGTCTTTTCGGTCTGTTTATTATATGCCATATGTATCAAGCCTTTCTCTGGAATTGGCGCATCAGGCGGCAGTCATGCTCCTCACGCTTGTATTGTGTCAGCCGTTTCATCGCTTCATCCCAGTCAATCTGATGCGCGTCAAACTCGGGTCCGTCCACACAGGCAAATTTGACCTCGCCGCCGACGGTCAGTCTGCATCCCCCGCACATTCCCGTGCCGTCAATCATAATGGGATTCATGCTTACGACGGTTTTAATGCCGTATTCCCTGGTCAGCTCGGCTACCGCCCGCATCATGGGCAGAGGGCCTATCGCAATGACGAGATCGTAATCCTCCCCCGCGTCGAGAAGCTCCTTTAGCTTGACGGTGACAAAGCCCTTGTTGCCGTTGGAGCCGTCGTCGGTCATCACAAAAAGCCTGTCGCTGACCGCCCCCATCTCTTGCTCGAGCATTATTATATCCTTGTTCCTGAATCCTGCGATAATATCCACCTTGGCCCCGGCCCGGTGAAGCGCCGTTGCCTCGGGATATGCTATGGCGCAGCCCACGCCGCCTCCGACCACCGCCGCCTTGCGGTAGCCCTCGACCTCGGTCGCCCTGCCGAGCGGCCCCACAAAATCGAGAATAAAATCCCCTTGGTTCAGACTGCCGAGCAGCCTTGTCGTACCGCCCACCTTTTGAAATATAATGGTGACCGTACCCTTTTCGGCGTCCGTCCCCGCAATCGTGAGGGGAACCCGCTCTCCGGTCTCGTTTACACGCAATATTATAAACTGACCCGCACGCGCCTTACGCGCAATCAGCGGCGCTTCAATATCCATCCATGTAACAGATGGGTTCAGCTCACGCTTTTTCACTATCTTAAACATGCTTTCAGCTCCTTATCTCAAAAATTCTAACATTAAGCCGGCAAAAAATCAAGAAAAACACAATGCTTATTGCTGCCAACTTGAACCCGCATTTTTTGATTTTGTCTGCCGCTTTTTTCTCCTGTTATCCTTCGTCCTCAGATACTTCATCCTAAGGGGCGACATGGCAGTGTTGTCTATAAATCCGCGTATAAAATCATATAGGTTGAACGGCGCAAACGGCGCCATGTACGGTACGCCGAAGCTGTTCAAAGAAACCAGAGCCGAAAGAATCAGGCAGAGGAAAAGGGTAAAGCCGTAAAAACCGAAAAAGCCGGTTATTATCAAAAGCATAAATTTCAGGATACGAAACGAGTTTGCCAGGGTATAATCCGCCGCCACAAAGGAGGTCAGCAGCGACACCGATGCGATAATCAGCATCAGCGGGCTGAACAGTCCTGCCGATATTGCGGCCTGCCCTATCACGATGGCGCCGACAATGCCGATTGCAGAGCCTATATGCCTTGGCACTCGGAGCAGAGATTCCCGTATAACCTCTATCAGGAATTCCAGCAGAAAAGCCCCGACAACGGACGGAAACGGCACTCTTGAATTCATTTCCGCAAGAAGTATGGCATAATCGGCGGGCATTGCGTCCGTATGAAAGGATGTGAGCGCGACATAGACGCTTGACGCCGTAAGGGTGGTGAAGGCGGATATATAGCGGATAATCCTCATAAACAGCCCGAAAAACCGGTTTTCATATAAATCGTCGCAGGAATAGAAAAACTCAATAAATGCGGCGGGGGCGGATAGACCCAGCCCGCTCCCCTCGACAAGGGTAATCACCCTTCCGCTGAGCAATAATCTGCATGCCATATCCGAGCGCTCAACCAGCCCCATCTGGGGAAAAAGGTTGTTTCTATTATTAAGGAGCAGGGATTGAAGCTCTCCCGATTCTACAACCCCGTCAACATCAATCCTTTCGATACGTTTTTCCAGCTCACTTACAACCGTGTCGTTGGCGACGTCCTCGAGATATATAATCGCAATGCGCGTTTTTGTGCGCTTTCCCGCCTCGAGCATCTTGATACGAAGGTTTTTATCCTTGATTCTGTACCTTATAAGCGAAATGTTGGTATCGAGATTCTCAATAAAGGAGTCGCGCCCGGCCCGCAGGGCAAATTCAATCTCGGGCGTCGGTATTGTCCTGCGCTCAATCTTCTGCAGATTTACGGTAAGATAGGCGGTGTCGGTGGAAAACAGTATGACGGTCTGTCCCGACAGGATGCTGTCGACAATCTTTGCCGTGTTTTTCTTTATACTGCAATCCGCAGCATAAAGAAAACGGTTCATGGCGAGCTCCGCCGTCAGGCATATCTTGGGCGAGGCGCTTACAAGAGGTCTTATCACATTCTCGGACAACTGCTTGGTGTCGGTAAGCTGCTTTATATAAAGTACGGCAAGCCTGCCGCCCTCATAGGGAATAGTGCGGCGGGTGATATTCAAATTCAGCTTTAATATCGAGTTAACCAGATGGTGGAATCTTTCCTGTTTAGTAGCCAACCTCATACCCGCCTTTCAGCATATCAGGCAAAACTATTCAATCTCATGCGTGCCGTAATCAAAAATCTCAAGCTCGTCAATCCTGATTTTTGTCTCGACTTCCAGTTTGGCTTTCGGGTAGGCCTCATACCATGAGAGCTCGCGGTACTGCCTGGGATACTTCATATAGAACGCGTTGTTAAAATCAAAATAATCGCTTTTCATCTCTTTCTGCGAAGTTTCAAGAGCGCTTTTTATATCCCTTTCCAACGCCTTTTTCAGCTTTTCCGCAACCGGTTTTTTATCCTTTTCCGCCAACCTGCCGGAGTCGTTCCCATTGGAATACTCAATCTCGGCGTCAAAAACAAACCTTATCTTAATACTGACCTGACCGTTTTTATAATACGGCTCCACCTTGCGTTTCTTAAGGGTTACGAGTATTGTATATTCAACCTCATCGGACGGAATCACATAGTTGATTTCAGGGCGTTTTGCATTTAAGAATATTATGCCGTTCCACTCGGCATTGGGAACAAAGCCGACAAGCTTGTTCCGGAGCACCACCGAAAAGCCGTCAATCTCAAACGCTTCCCCGTTAATGCGGATGTTGGGTATGATAAACGAACTGTAGCTGCTGATCATAATCTCTATATAGCGCCCCGTGGTGCGGCGCGTCAGTTGGTTTGCGGCGACAAGCTGCTCCAGAATCTGTTCGATATAGAATCCGACAGACTCTCTCTTTTTGAAAACCTCAAAAAGCTCCTCCGGCTTTTCGTTTGTGGTGACGAGGATTACCTTCTTGCGGTAATCGTTATTGGAGCGCAGGCGGTTTAAATAGGTCGTGATATCCTCTTTTACAACATTCCGGGTCAATACAAGCGCCCTGACCGCGCTCAGATAAATCGGATATCTCATCTGTCTGTTCAAGCCTTCCCTTGCTTCGGCAAGCGTCTTGCCCGAAGCCTTGACTATCACAAACTTCTCGGCTTGGGTGCTCTGTCCCTCGGTACCCCCGCTTGCCTCGGTATTCGCAACCTCGACATAAAAAACATATTCCCCGTCCTGTTTATCAAGCAGAACGGTTGTGAGTATGGACGCCTCATTGATATCATTCGCGTCCCAGCATCCCGATACAGACAGCATCAAAGCAAAAATTCCAACCATGTATATTGCCTTTTTAACCATAATCATAAGCCTCTCCCGAAAACCGGTAATCGTCTTGGCTCAACCCGCATTATTTTTGCCGACCGCACTTTTTATCTTGGCGGTAATAAACAGCACGGTCGGGGCCATGATCGACGAAATAACCACCACGACCGAGAAGACAATGCGGAACGGGTCGTTCAGTTCGCTTAAGCCTTTTAAAAAAAGGCTCACCGTATAAAGAACGCATCCGGCTATTATGGTAATTACCAGTCGGCTGAGCTTAGAAAATATCCGGCATAAATAATCGACCAGCACGGCGTAAGACAGCGAAATACCCATAAAGAGACCGGAAAAGCCAACCGTCAGATAGAATACATCGACGCGGTCAAGTATAGGAAAATCAACCAGACGAAAAGCTTCTATCACGGCTGTCTTATAATGCATCATAGAATTAATACCCGCCACGGCGATGCAGCTTTCAAACAGCAAAACATAATAGAGCCCCACCATAATGACCCCGAAAAACGCCCATATCGGCGCCTTTTTGTTGCGCGAAGTGAAGGGTATCGCAAACAGCGCCGACGCGCCGGAAAACGGAACAATGAGGTTTTGGGTCGACACAAGGTAATCGGTTATACGGTGGGGTTCAAAAAAAGGAAATATATTATAGATAAGTCCCTGCGACAAAGCCAGCACAGAGGCGAGTATGAAAAAAAGCAAAAACAAGGGAACAATCACCTCGAACATACGCGCAATGTTTCTTATCCCTCTGTACGCTATCAGGCCATAGACCACCATGCCCGCCAAAGAGGTTGCCCAGATCGGAGACTTGTCCAGAAATTCGGCCTTTATCAGGTTATTTGTCTGGGTGAAATTGTACACAAAGATTATAAAATAATAAGCGAGGTACAAACCGCGGAAAATCCATGCGAATACCCTGCCCCCGATATCCCTGCTGTAATCGAACAGCGTCTTTCCCTGATGCATATTGTTCAGCTTCGTTATAAATACCGCAATCAGCGCGAATACAAGGGATGTCAGGATGACCGACACCCACCCTCCCCTTCCGGTCGTGCGGGAAAGGATATATGGAATTGACTGTACGTCGTAGGTGGTCATAACAATCAGAATAATATAAACCATCTGCCGATTATTTACCGAACTATACATGAAAGTCCCCCAATAGTTTTCCATACTCCAGCCATATTATTGACCGTTATTCGGTCTTTTATTTCTTGACGAACCGCCGGGTCGCGGTTACAATGTTATATAGTGTTTTGCAGGAAGACAAAGGGCAAAAATCCCGCTCCGGAAAGGACATGGTTGTAACATGAATTTCTATCCGCTGGCATTAAAGCCGGCCGTCAAGGATTATCTCTGGGGAGGCAGGCGGCTCATAACCGAATTCGGGTACGAGGGGAATGATATCGCCGCCGAGGCGTGGGTTCTCTCCTGCCACAAGGACGGGCCCTCGGTCATCCAAAACGGCCCGTTCGCGGGAAAAACGCTGGATGACGCCCTGAAGCTCTGGGGCGACGCCGCAATAGGCAAAAACGCCGCTGACTTTTCATATTTCCCGCTTTTGATTAAGCTTATCGACGCGCGCGACCGCCTGTCGGTTCAGGTTCACCCCAGCGACGAGTATGCCCTGCGCGTCGAGGGCGAGTTCGGCAAAACCGAAATGTGGTATGTCGTCGACTGCCAGCCCGGCGCCCGGCTTGTTTACGGATTTAACACCGAGCTTGACAAGGACGAGTTCCGCCGCCGTATCGAGGACGGAAGCCTGTCCGAGGTCTGCAATTATGTTCCCATCAAAAAGGGGGACGTATTCTTTATCGAGGCGGGCACCCTGCACGCGATAGGCGCGGGCATCCTGATTGCCGAGGTTCAGCAGAATTCCAACACAACCTACAGGGTATCGGATTACGGACGGCTCGGGCCGGACGGCAAGCCGCGCGAGCTTCATATCGACAAGGCGGTCGACGTCACGGTAACCTCCCCTCCCTCCCGCCCGTACGGAAAGATAGGAGAGGTTGAAACCCTGCCGGGGGGAAGCATACGCTCAATCGGAAGCTGCGAGCTTTTTACAGCCTCGGTACTGACCGTAAGCGACCCTGAATACGGCGTCGAGGTAGGAAATCGGGACAGCTTTTGCTCCCTGCTCTGTCTTGAGGGCGGGTGCAGACTGGAAACCGACCGCGAATCGCTGGAGCTTAAAAAGGGCGGCAGCATATTCCTGCCCGCAGGCATGAAGGGGCGGCTCAAAAGCCCGGACGGGGCTTCGGCACAGATATTGTACAGCTATATATAGATTATAGATAAAGATAAATCGGGGGAATACAAATGTATACAATCGGAATCGATCTCGGAGGAACCAATATTGTCGCGGGGGTTGTTGATGAAAACTATCGTATAATCGGTACGGCAAAACGTAAAACCCTGCTGCCCCGTCCGGCGCAGGGTATCGTCGAGGATATGGCGGAAGCGGCGCGGGAGGCGGTTGCGGCGTCAGGACTGACAATGGATGATATTGCGTCGGTGGGGGTCGGAAGTCCCGGCACCTGCAACGCCGATACCGGGATTGTCGAGTATTCAAACAACCTCAGATTTGAAAACCTCCCCCTTCGCGACCTTTTAAAGGATATGCTCGGCAAGGAAATCTATATCGAAAACGACGCCAACGCGGCCGCCCTCGGAGAGGCCGTCGCGGGTGCCGCAAGAGGGGCGCAAAGCTGCGTCTGCATAACCCTCGGCACAGGTGTCGGCGGCGGTATTATCATTGACGGCAAGGTATACGGCGGCTTTAACTTTGCCGGAGCCGAGCTCGGTCATACCGTAATTGTCGTCGACGGAGAGCCCTGCACCTGCGGGCGCAACGGATGCTGGGAGTCCTATGCCTCGGCAACCGCGCTGATAAGTCAGACCAAAAGCGCAATGCAGGCCAATCCCGACAGCAAGATGTGGCAGATTTCCGGCAGTATCGGCAAGGTTGACGGACGCACAGCCTTTGACGCCATGCGGGCGGGAGATACGGCGGGCAAGCAGGTGGTGGACAGGTATATCAATTATATCGCCTGTGGTCTGGTCAATGTCATTAACATATTCCAGCCCGAGGTGCTTTGTATCGGCGGAGGAATCTGCAAGGAGGGCGACACCCTGCTGAAGCCCCTCGAGGAATACATTAAAAGGGAACGCTACAGCAAGTTCAGCTCGCACCAGACCCGCCTTTGCGTCGCCGAGCTCGGCAACGACGCGGGAATTATCGGAGCCGCTGTACTGGGAAGATAGATGGTAGATTTCATTGGTTATCTCCAAAAAGAAACATCACCCGTTCGGGCGATGTTTCAGATTACTGACAAACCCGCCGTTTTTTCGGCGGGTTTGGTGTATGTAAGCAAAAATAATAAATAAAGCTTTACAGATTGCAATATATACCTCTTTGACAGGATATTTGCAATCTTTTTCATGTTCTGCACGGCTGCGGTGAGCAGACATTGCTCGGCTGCTTTGGCAAGTCCCCGCATGCGGCAGTACGAGAACCGAGCGGTTCATCGTCATCTTCGACCCATGAGATGGCACCTTTCGGACAATCCTTCAAAGGCTTGCATATACGATTATCCGATGCACATTTTTGTTTGTCTATATATGCCTTAATTTCACTATCCCCTCACTTTTTGCAGAATCTTCACTACTTCCTCGGCTTTCAGAACCTTACCGTAGGAAACTACTTTTCCGTCAATCACTAGGGCAGGCGTCGTCATTACTCCATATGCTGCAATATGTGAAAAATCCGTCACATGGTCAATCGTCGCATCCATTCCAAGCTGCTCTAATGCGGCTTTTGTCGCAGCTTCAAGCTGGTTGCATTTTGCACAGCCACTGCCCAAAACCTTCACACTTGCGCCTTCTGTTTTTGCACTTTCCGCTTTTGCCATACTTTCCGCATCGCAATTACCGCCACAGCAGCATGAGGTTGTTTTTTCATTTTTATTTTTCTTTCCAAACAGTGCCATATTCATTGTACTCCTTTATAATTCAGTATTATAGTTTAGCAGCAGTTACCGCCACATGAGCATCCGGATTTGCTTTTCTTTCCTTCATAAAAGGTCTTCAAGTTCTCAGGTAGTTCATAGCCGCCGCAGGAACAGCCTCTTTCTGACGGCCCGAATACGGCCTGGAGAATGGATTCTGCAAGCATTTCTTTAGGCGCTACCTCATAGGCTTTTCCGTTATACTCAAACAAACGGCAGTCAACATCGGTTCCGCTTATTTCGCTGCAGCAGCCGCAGCTGTTCTCCGCGACTGATCGGCAAATATCCTGACCGTTCACACGGATCGTAGGCGAGGAAAGAAATCGATACTTCTCCGCGAGTTTTGCTGTACCCATCTTTATCTTTTTATACTCTACCTCATATCCCGCCATCTGTAAAGCAGGGGTAAGCGTCATCATAACTTCGTCCAGTACGTTATCTGTTCCGATACAGCGATCACAGCTTTGCAGATCGAGATAGAGATACTCAACAACGATCTTCTTTTCAGAAGCCGACTCGCATCCGCAGGAGCAACAGGTTGCTTCGGATTCCTGATTTTCGTTTGGCGGCATCCACCCGGTATCATCACCGACATATGTTATCGCCCCAATAGGGCAGCGGTTTCCGCAACCGTGACAATGGTCGACGCAGTCTTCAGGCCTTCTGACGACCGGAGAAGGAGCTTTCGTTTTGTCATACACATTGTGTGGACACATAGATACACAGATGCCGCATTCGATACAAGTAAGGTAGTCTATGACAGGATACCACGTCTTTGCCATTGCGTATTCCTCCTAAAGTATCAGCGCTTGCAGCGCGTTGAATAAATACCCGACGATGATGATGCTGACGGTACAGATGGCGATGAACAGCGCCAGCAGCTTTGGTTTAACTGCCTTACGGATCATGATTATCGATGGCAGCGACAGCGTGGTGACCCCCATCATAAAAGACAGCACCGTGCCCAGTTGCGCGCCTTTTGAAAGCAGGGCTTCGGCGATCGGGATGGTACCGAAGATATCCGCGTACATCGGCACGCCTATCACCGTCGCTAAGATAACGCCGAAGGGGTTTTTGCTTCCAAGCAGGGATACTACCCATGACTCGGGAATCCAGTTATGAATGAATGCACCTATTCCTACGCCAATTAGGATGTATGGGAAAACCTTTTTAAAGGTCGATAGCGTTTGCTCCTTCGCATATACCAGCCTGTCTTTTCTCGTTAGGTCAGGTGATTCAATATCAACGCTTCCGGCTGTCAGTATAAAGCTTTCCACATGCTTTTCCAT
>LSQX01017027.1_pt1 | contig 12855 bp, 11 predicted proteins | sample 654561 | NCBI WGS metagenome assembly LSQX01 (sample SAMN04489861, study PRJNA283612) | anaerobic digester metagenome | isolation source: 4 biogas reactors fed with cattle manure at either 37C or 55C with and... | place: Denmark: Kongens Lyngby | collected 2014 | reverse complement strand
CTCACAAGTTAAGGGTAAAAAGTTTTTGGATTTGACAAATATTGATGTAAAAAATATAATTGAATTAAGCATAATAATTAAGCATAATTGTATTAAACATGATTGTATTAAATCGTTAAAATGTTTGTACATGGAAAAAGTAATGAATATGGGGGTTGGTTTTATGGGGAGAATTAATCTTGTAATTGCGGACAAAGACGAGGCTTACATTGAGAACATTGTTAATTATCTGATGGTAAATCACTCTCGCAAGTTTCAGGTTAGTTCTTTTACGCAAAAACACTTGTTATATGAATTCTTAAATCAGAGTACCAATAAGGTTGACATATTATTGGTATGTCCGGAATTCTGTTCCGAGTCGATGCCCAAAGAAAATGTGACCTCGGTCGTATTGCTTTCAACCGGAATGGTCCCGAAGGAATTGGAGGGCTATACTGTTATCGCCAAATACCAGCATGGGGGCAAGCTGACGAGCAATATAATAAATATATTCTCTGAAAATTGTGATGACATAGTTATAAGCAGTCCGGGCGACAAGAATACAAAAGTTGTTGCGGTTTATTCGCCTGTAGGAGGTGCCGGCAAAACAACTATTGCCGCATGTTCAGCGATACAAAGTGCAAAAGAAGGACTTCAGGCGTTTTATCTTAACCTTGAGGGGTTGCAATCTACTCCATTTTTCTTAAACTGCAAATCAGAACAGAGCTTTTCAAGCATATTGTATTATCTTAAAGAAAAGAACATTAATCTTCACTTGAAAATTGAGGGAACGCGAATTGTTGACACGGAAAGCAATGTGCATTATTTTCCGGCCATTGACAGTATGTTTGATTTTGAAGATGTTGAGCCAAATGAGCTGATAAAACTGATTTCTGAATTCAGATCAATGGGGCAGTACGACATTGTTTTTGTGGATATGACAAGTGACCTGAATGACAGGAACCTGGCTCTGCTTGAGTCATGTGATGAAATAATTCTTGTGTTGCCGCAAGACGCAATATCATGTGTTAAAGCCGAACTCTTTGAAAAAGAGCTTGAGATAATTGCAAAAAGAAAAAACCTTGATTTATCGGGCAAAATAACTGTTGTTCTGAATAAATACAACAGCCATATGGCTCTTGAAATTGACACAATAAGCGTAAGCGGAGAATCCATATCCTATTACATTCCAATGGTGCCAGGTATGGTATCGGTATCCATCAGAGGGAATGCACATTTTATGGATGTTTTTACTGAATTCTGTGAAGGTATACATGAATTAATAGGTAAATATCGTTAAGTAGTGAGTATTAAGAATGATTTCAGCATTTTTTATAAATATATTACAAATTTATAAAAAATGTTGAAATCGTTTTTTGTATCTGATAGAATATTAAATGTCATGTCGAGCAATATCAAAAAAAAGTAATCTGTATTGTTAGTGAATGTTTGTTTTTCCAGGGGTTAAAAAAAATAATAGCTTTAAGGAGGATCCTTATGCGAGGGAAGATTCGAAGTAGTATTGGAGTTTTTTTGACAGTTTTGGTTTTTTTGGTAGTAAACGTGGTGGTTGTTAGTGCAAATGCTCCAGATGTCAAATCACACTGGGCTGAAACAGTTGTATCAAGTTGGATGGAACAAGGGCTTATTGGGGGATATGAAGATGGTACTTTTAGACCTGATAACGCAGTAAAAAGAGCAGAGTTTGTTGCTTTTGCCAACAGGATACTTCAAATGGTGGACAAGTCCCAGACAGGATTTGTCGATGTGGCATCAACATCATGGTATAGCGATGATGTGTTGAAGGCTGTAGAAGCAGGAATGATCAAAGGATATGGGAATGGAATTTTCAAACCGGAAGAGCCTATAACCAGGCAGGAAGCTGCTGTGGTTCTTTATAGCGCGTTTGAGTTGGAGCCGGACGCTACCAATTCAGCAAATAGTTTTTCTGATTCATCCCAAATAGCATCATGGGCCAAAAATGCCGTTAGCGCACTTTTTAAAAGTGGCTACATAAAGGGCAGAGACGGAAATAATTTTGCACCTTCCGCAAACATAACAAGAGCGGAAACTGTAGCAATGATGAACAATGTAATGGGAACTCTTGTTAAGAGAGAAGGAGAGTTCGCAACCTCAGTAAAGGGAAATCTGGTGGTTAATACTGCCGATGTTGTTTTAAAGGGAATAGAAATAGACGGAGACCTTTTCCTTGCACAGGGTATTGGAGAAGGAAATGTTACACTTGACGGCGTTACCGTAAAAGGAAGGACAGTTGTCAAGGGCGGTGGTTCAAACAGTATTATATTTAAGAACTCAAAAATTAACGGTGGCATAGTAGTTAACAAAAAAGGAATCAACAAAGTAAGGTTATGGGCTCAGGGTTCAACTATCATCCCTAAGGTAAATCTTAAATCTCCTGCGAAGCTTCAGGAAACTGATATTGTAGAGCATGGCTTCCAGGCGGTTAATGTTGGACTTATAAGTGGTGGTGCTCCAGTTGCAGGAGCGGATGAATCAGCAGGCTATGTTGAGCTGGATGGGGATTTTGATGAAGTATCGGTTGAGACTGAAGGTTCAAAAGTTGATCTGTTAAAAGGAGCCGTTGCAAATATCAATGTCAAGGAACAGGCCAAGGATTCAAGCATTAAGATTACATCCGGTACTGTTGCAACATTCAAGGTAGATGCCAAGGCAGACGTAAAAATAAATGGCGGTACTGTTAACGCTTTTAGTTTTGGTGCAAAAGCAACTGATGCAAAAGTAAGCGTTGCCAAGGATGCTATTGTAAAACTAATGGATGTTTTTGCAAAAGTAGAGGTTGCTATCAGCGGAAAGGTTGACAGCATGAATGTTGAGAAGGAAGCAACCGACGCAAAAGTTAATGTTGCTGATGGAGCTGAAGTTACAGCAATGAAGATTGTGGCCAAGATATCAGTAACAGGTACAGGTAAGATTGCAAAAGCAATTATAAGTGTTGTTGGTGTAGTAATGGAAAAGAAACCCGATAGCTTTGAATTTACCGAAGGCGGTTCTGCTATAGCTGCAGGAACTGAATATAAAGACGATGATATGACACCACCACCATCAGGCGGCGGCGGTGGCGGCGGTGGCTCAAGCGGTGGAGACAGTGAAACACCAGCTGTAATCAAACCAACATCTGTGGCTGTGGTTGTAAATGATAAGAATGTAGAAGGAACAATATCCGAGTCTAAAGCAACTGTTGGTCTGACAGGTAAAAGTGACAGTGACATGATTACAGGTGTAAAAATTGTCACAGCTCCTACAGGCTGTTCGCTGTTAATTAAGAATGTAGCATGGGGAAGCAATAGAAGCTATTCCGTTTCAGAAACTGTATACGGAATAGACAATATAACAATAGGTGGTTTACTTGGTAATGAAGAGAGTACAGATATCAGCCTTGGAATCTTAAGAGCGTTTTTTGGCAAATCTGTAACCATTAACGGTACACTCAAGAAATCCGGCTATGAATCAAAGAATGTAGCACTAACACTTCAGTTGTCAGAGTCTGATACAACTGGAAGTTATGAAAACGAATGGGCTACTGTTACAAAGGCTGGAAACGTTTTTACTGGTACGATTAAATCGGGCAAGGAAAGTGTATCCCTCGAAAGCATAGGTATAGCCAACTTCCTGTTAACATCTGTAGGGCAACTTCCTTCACATGTAAAAATAGGAGAAAACGAATATGTTGAGGTTAAGGCAAGCAATTTTGAGGATATAAAAGTACAGTTTGCTCAAGCTGTACAAGTACAATGGGATAGTTTAACATTAAGTGACCTTGTAGGTGTTGATATGAAATTCAAGGCAAGCAATGACACAACAACAGAGTATACTCTCGAAGTTGTTGCTGATGAAGTTATTGCTCCTAGTGATGGTGCTAGTACTGGTTCTGGTGCTGGTTCTGAATAATTAAGTCTACAAGCTTATACAAGATACCGCTTGCAATCAATTTTGGTTGCAAGCGGTATCTTGGAAGGCTTGAATAGCCCTGTGAAATTATGGAGGGAATATGAAAAAAATAATTATTTCTATTATTGTAGTTGTAGTATTACTTTCGGGTGCATCGGTTCTGTTTTTGTACAGGCTCGGTGACAGAATGCTGGAGGAAATGCTTCTTACGGAGCTTGGCAGTGAAGATATTTTGCTTGATGATGACATGTTTGGTGATATGGGCAAAAATGTTGCAATAGACGAGCGTAATGATGAAAGTGATGTTCAGAGCGGTGATCAAGACTTAAAAGAGGATAACGATAAAATTGATACCGGTAAAGTTGGCGATAATGGAAAGACTGTTGCAGTTAAAGATAATGAAGGAAAAGAAGTCAAAGAGCCAAAAGCAACGGATAATTCAAAAACCGCAGAATCTGCGGATAGCGGGAATAAGAATTCTGGCACAGAAGTATCGGGTAATGATGCAGTAGTTTCAGAACCTGCCGGGAGTGAGAATAAGAATCCAAAGGACAATAATGATAATTTAAATACGCAGAAACCTGACAATGAGAAAAATATTGCTGATGACAAAAGTGGAAGTGATGGAAGCAAAGCTCCAGATGGAAAAGGCAATTTACCGATAAATAACAATGACAAGGGTGCTGAGCAGAAACCACCTGATAAACCAAAAGAACAAACAATAACCGCTGATAGAATTGAAGAAATAAAGGACAAGGTTAGTTTTAAGGACAAGATGGAAATATCTACAATGGTTTTGAAGAGGCTTTCAACATCTGATATAAATAATTTAAGGAAAATGACATCAAACGGTTTAAATGACACTGAAGTGGATTATGCGAAAGATCTCGTCAAGTCCAAGTTTACAGAAGATGAAGTAGTAAAAATAAAGGATATGTATAATAAGTTTATGAAATAGAATTGAGATTTGCTTTATTTTGTGGGTATTAACCAGGTTGGTTATTATTAAGGGGGCTTAATAAGTGGGTACTAACGATACAAGAGATAAAATTGAACTTATTGTCAAGAGCGATGAAGACAGTGGCAAAGAATTGGATATCAGAAAATTAATAAAAGTACTACTGAAGGGTAAATGGATTATTCTTGGTGCTGTAATAGTTTGTATAATAGTCTCTTTTATAGCCTTGACATTTACCAATGACTATAAGGGTGTAGTTAAAACGATTGTATCATTTAACTTTGACGGTATTGAAAAGGGATTGGACCCTAAGGGAAATACCTTTGATATAAGTCAAGTAAAGTCACCTGTAATAATTGAAAACGTGGTAGTGAAGCAGGGACTTGAGAAATATGGTTTAAACTCGGATGTGATAAGAAACGAGATTGAAATCGCACCTATTATTCCAAAGAATATAACAGACAAGATCAAGATGCTAGAGGAGGACAAGCAGAACGGTATTGACAAACTCCAGAGCTTCACATATTATCCCAATAGGTTTGTTATAAGCTTTAATGTTTCCAAAGAATATAATATAAGCGGCAATAAAGCAAGAGAAATACTGGCTGAAATTATCAGGGAGTATAAGAATAATTTCTATGAGACATATTCCGACAGGTCAATCCTTGCAAATGCTGTGGGACAGATAGACTATGAAGAATATGATTATCCTGAATTGACGATAGTAATAAGAAATCAATTGGATTTGATTAGAAACTACTTGCAGTCCAAAATTGAAGAAAAGAATGCTTCAGATTTCAGAGCAAAAGGTACAGGAATGACTTTTGCAGACATTAGAGAAACATTAGATGTAGTGGATACTGTAGATATAAACAGGTATGATTCCATAGTCGATGCTTTTAAGCTTACAAAAGACAAAGACCGTCTTATCAAGTACTATGAGCATATTATCAAAAGAAAAGAACTTGAAAAAGCAAAAAAAGAAGATGAAGCTGAAACTGTTGACAATATGTTGAGTAAATATCAGAAGAGTGAGAATACAGTTCTTATGCCCGGATTAAACAGTGACAGCAGTATGACAGGAATGCTTAATCTTGAGGGTGCTGATGACTACTATAATTCGTTATCTGAAAGATATACCAATGCAGGTGTTGAATCTAAATTTGCAATGCAGGATATTCTTTATTACCAGAAGGAAATTGAAGAGTTAAGAAATGACACGGTATCACAGGATGAGAAAGCAAAAGCTGAGGTTATTGTTAACGCTATGATTCCAAATCTCAAAAATAAACTTGAAAATATAATTAATATGACTAATGATACTGTTTCTGAGTATTATGAAGGACAGGTTTTTGAAGACGCAATAAAGAATTTGACGCCTGAGCAGTATCAGAGTCAGGGCGTAAACAAGCTTTATATTCTAATAGCAGGATTAGCAGGATTCTTCCTGTCATGCTTTGTCTTATTGGCTGCCAATTATATGAAAAATGACTTTGAGGAAAAGGCAGTTGCTGATTCTGTTCAGAAACAGGTGTCATAAAAGTTGGTTTGTATTTTAATTGTAGTGTCAAGTGAATATTATTTTTTATTCAAGCGTAGGTTTTTATTCTGATATTTTGGGATTAGATCAATATAGCTTATTAATTAATGTTTATGAAGAAGAAAAATTCGGGGGAGAGTAGCTGTAGAATATTAGAATTTGATAATTGCTTATGTAGCCTGATGGCTATGTGCTTTATTTCGCAATAAGAGTTTTGGATTAAGGTAGTTGGAATTTTATTAAGAGTTCGGCCATATCAACAGTTAACGAAAGAGGGGGAAATCTAATGAAAACTGACATATTAAGGAATATACCCTTTTCTCCACCGGATATTACCGATGCAGAGATTTCAGAAATGGTTCAGGTTATGAAATCGGGCTGGATTACGACTGGACCTAAGACAAAGCTATTTGAGAAAAAAATAGCCGAGTACATTGGAGTGAATAAAGCTGTTTGCCTTAATTCTGCGACATCTGCCATGGAAATGACTTTAAGGATTTTAGGTATTGGAGCAGGTGATGAAGTAATAACGACAGCATATACATATACAGCATCTGCATCTGTTATTGAGCATGTAGGAGCAAAAATAGTTTTGGTTGATGTAGCCCCGGACTCTTATGAAATGGATTATTCCAAGCTGGCCGATGCGATAACCGAGCGAACCAAGGTTATTATTCCGGTTGATTTGGCGGGAGTCATATGTGACTACGATGCTATATATGAAGCAGTAGAAAGCAAAAAGCATTTATTTAAGCCAAATAACCAGCTACAGAATTTGTTTGACCGGGTAATTGTAATGGCTGATTCAGCACATGCTTTTGGTGCCAAGATGGACAACCTAATATGTGGCAGGATTGCCGATTTTACATGTTTCTCTTTTCATGCCGTAAAGAATTTGACAACTGCTGAAGGTGGAGCTGTTGTATGGCGTGGTGGTATGGGAATAGATGGTGAATGGTTGTATAACCAATATATGCTATACAGCTTGCATGGACAGTCCAAGGATGCATTGGAAAAGACTCAAAAGGGAAGCTGGGAGTACGACATCATATATCCAGCGTACAAATGCAATATGACTGATATTTTGGCCAGTATGGGATTGATGCAGCTTGACAGGCTGGATGAGTTGCTTTACAGGCGCCGTGAAATTATTGAAATGTATGATAGAGAATTATTGCCTTTAGGCATTAGCAGTTTACAGCACTTTGGAGACTATTTTACATCAAGTGGTCACTTGTATTTGACCAGGATACCCGGAATCGGGGAGAATGAGAGAAATGAAATAATCAGAAGAATGGCAGAAGCGGGTGTTGCATGTAATGTTCATTACAAGCCGTTGCCGATGTTCACTGCATATAGGAATTTGGGATTTGATATAGACGATTACCCTAATGCGTATAACCAGTACGCTAGTGAGATTACACTTCCGCTACATACTATGCTTGGTGATGATGATGTGGAGTATGTATGTGATAATTATAAGAGTGTGTTGGGTAAGGTTTTGAATGTCTGTGGAGTAAAGAAGAAGGTGGGGTAAACACGTATGTATAAGCTTTATTTTAAAAGAATACTTGATATAGTTTTAGCATTTGTTGCTTTACCTTTTTGGTTTATGATACTGATTGTTATTGGTTCCATTATTTATTTTGAAGATAAAGGAAACATTTTTTATAACGCACTGCGTCTTGGAAAGGACGGAAAGGTATTTAAAATGTATAAGTTCCGTTCTATGAAGATGAATGCACCAGATATAAGAAACAATGACGGTTCTACTTTTAATTCAGAAAACGATTTAAGACAAACTAGAGTAGGTAAATTCTTGAGAAGGACTAGTCTTGATGAGACGCCTCAGATTCTCAATATTATTAAAGGTGATATGAGCTTTATAGGACCAAGACCGGATTTGCCAGAGCATCGTAGTTTGTATGTAGGAAACGAAGAACGTAAATTAGAGGTAGTGCCAGGGATTACTGGTTTAAATCAGGCGTATTACAGAAATGCCGTTTCTTGGAAAAAAAGAATTCAGCTTGATATTTTTTATATTGACCATTTATCATTTTTGTTTGATTTAAAAATTTTATTTAAAACAGTTATGATGGTATTAAAATGTGGAGATATTTATATAACTCAAGAAAGTGATGAAAACAATGCAAAAGGGAATAAGGTTAGAGCAGAAATTTAGGAGGCTTGAATTTTTGTATGAATGTAAAAAGTACAGACAGTTCCATAACTTTTTGTGAGTTACGATGGGATACTGAATTTTTTGGTGTGACTTGTGCTAAGGCTGTTTTGCATAATGCTGTGTCACAAAAGGATTGGAATGAGCTTAAGAGAAAATTTAATGAATATCAGTTTGTTTCAATTGAAAATAGAAATTCAGAGCCGTCTAATGCACAAGTAATAGGAACAGATATAAAAGCATTTTTGGCGGATGTTAATATACAGTTTACGAAGAAGGTTGAAGTAGACTGTATGCTACCGGAGACAGTCAGGATATTTCAAGCTATGAAGAGGGATGATAAAATACTTGAGTTAGCAAACTTTTCTTATTCAAAGTTCAAAGAAGACCCAGAACTTAAAAAAAGAGGAGGAACAGAAGTATATCGTCATTGGATGATAAATTCTTTTGAAAAAGAAGATAAGTTTTATGCTATAGCTAAAGAAGCAAATGGTGAAGTAAATGGGTTTCTCTTGCATTCTTATAAAGGTAAAACCTGTAAAGTTGAACTTATCGCTGTATCGGTTGATACAACTAACGGTGGTATTGGAACGAACTTGTTTAAAGCTTTAGAATATTCAGCGAATCAACATGGATGTGAAGCAATTAGAGTTGGAACCCAACTGCGAAATACAAGAGCAATAAACTTTTATCATAAGATTGGATGTAAGCAAGAGGGAAGCCATCAAATTTATCATTTATGGAATATATAGTTTGGTTGCTACTTGAATCAATATTGGGGGAGATACAGATGAAAAAAATTCTTATTGTTTCAACTGTAAGCAGGCAGTTTTATCTGTTTGAGCAAGGCAATATAGAAGTTCTGCATTCGCTAGGGTACGAAGTACACGGAGCTGCAAATTACATTGATGCTAACAATAGACTGGATGCGTTGGATATTGTTAGACATCCGTTTGATATACAAAGATCACCGCTTTCTATGACTAATATAAAGGCATTTAAACAGCTTAAACAAATTATGAGGGAAGAAAACTTTGATATAGTACATTGTCACTCACCAATGGGTGGAGTATTGGCCAGGTTAGCAGCTAATTCTGTTGGAATATCTCCTGTTATATATACTGCTCATGGGTTTCATTTTTATAAAGGAGCGCCATTTATAAATAAAAAATTATTTAAGTTGATAGAAATGTTTTTTTTTCGCTATACAGATGCAATAATTACTATTAATAAAGAGGATTATTATGCAGCACTTAAGTTTAAATCACACAAAGGCGGAAATGTTTATTATGTTCCCGGAGTTGGAGTGAATACATTAGCTCTGCAAAAAACTGAACAAAAGCGGCAGGAAATTTTGCAAGAAATAAAAGCTAATGATTCTTCAATTTTACTGGTATCTGTTGGAGAATTGAATAAGAACAAGAATCACAAAGTAGTAATAAGTGCTTTGAGTAAATTGCAGAATCCAAATATTCATTATTTATTATGTGGGATTGGAAGCAAAAGAAATATGTTGAGCTTAATGGCAATAGATAAAAGAATCGAAAAGAATGTTCACTTTTTAGGATATCGCTCTGATGTACCACAATTGTTGAAATCTTGTGATATATTTATTATGCCATCATATAGAGAAGGGTTATCTCTGGCTCTAATGGAAGCTATGTCTGCAGGATTACCATGTATTGCATCAAAGATTCGTGGTAATGTAGATTTAATAGAGGATGGTGTAGGCGGATATTTATGTGATCCCAGTGATATTAATGGACTTGCAAAGGTAATAAATGTATTAGCGGTTGATGGAAGTTTAAGAAAAGCTATGGGCCTTAGCAATTTGGAAACAATAAAGAAGTTTGACGTTGAAAATGTTAAGTTGGAAGTGAAAAAGATATACAAAGAGGTATTATTAAATGGTGGTTAATGGTGATCGTAAACGGATAATGTTTTTAATTGGAAGTATGGGAAGGGGAGGGGCAGAGAGAGTAATATCGATCCTTGCAAACAGTTATGCAGAAAGAGGTTGGAAAGTTGATGTTGTTATGTTACTTAATAACAAATGTGATTATGAATTAAATAAAAATATAAAATTGAGTCCATTGTGTTTTGAGGCAGAATCTAGAATGAGGAGCTTGCCCAAATGGATAAATGGTATTAGAAGATATATTACAGCAAATAAACCTGAAATAATTGTTTCTTTCGTAGCTCGAATTAATATCATAACTATACTTTCATGTATTGGTTTAAACCAACGGATAATTGTATCCGAAAGAAATGATCCAACAGCAGATGGAAGATCTGTATTTGTCAGGTTTGCAACAAATATACTTTATCCATTATCTGATTATATAGTGTTTCAGACAAAATGGGCACAATCCTGTTTTAGTAAGAGGACACAGAAGAAAAGTGAAATTATACCAAACCCTATTCATGTAATAGCTGAGGTTTCAGAAATAAAAAAGAAAAAAATTGTAGCAGTTGGTCGATTACAGGAACAAAAAAATCATGCAATGTTGATTCGTGCTTTTAGAAGNNAAGTTGAGGAATATACTTTTAGAACAAATCCGGGAATTAGATTTAGCGGAAAACGTATTTCTCCCCGGTAATGTATCTAATATCCATGAAATGATAGCAGATGCAGAAATTTTTGTACTCCCATCAGACTATGAAGGTTTGTCTAATGCATTACTAGAGGCTATGATGATGGGTTTGCCTTGCATATCAACCAATTGTGCAGGATCAAATGAGATAATAAAAGATAGTCGAAACGGTTTGCTAACTGAAATAGGTGATGAGGAACAACTTGCAAATGCCGTAATAAGCCTTATAAAAGACAAGAGTTTTGCAAAAAGGCTAGGGCAACAAGGCAAGAAATCAGTAGAATATATGAATGTAAAATTTGTAGTTGAACAATGGGATAGTATTATTACAAATTAAGAGAAAAGTTATTAGGGGATGATTACTCTGGACAAGAAGAATGTTGCTATTATAGTTACAAAACTGAATGGTGGAGGGGCAGAAAGGGTAGCATCAAATTTATCTATGGAGTTGTCACAATATTACAATATAAGTTTGATAGTGTTTGATGGGCAAAATCAAACTTACCCATACGGAGGAGAACTAATAGACTTAAAAATGCCACCATGCAAGGGACTGTTTGGAAAGCTAAGGAATCTGTATAAACGCGTCGGCAAGGTTAGAAATATAAAAAAAGAGAGGAATATAGTGTGTTCAATTAGTTTAATGGACGGTCCTAATTTAGTCAATATATTCTCTAAGATGAGAGATAGAGTTATTACTTCTGTTAGAATATTCATGTCAGAATCCAGGAAAAGTAAATTACTAGAAGCTAAATTTAGTATGTATTTGATAGCATTGTATTCTGATAAGATTGTTTCGCTTTCTCATGCTGTTAAGAAGGATTTAGTGAAAAACTTTAAAATAAAAGAAAGCAAGATTATACCGATATACAACTCTTGCAACGATAAACGCTTGTTAGAACTTTCAAATGAAGATGATAAAGATTATAAGAGAAATGAAAATCTATATGTTGTAACTATGGGGCGCTTAACATATCAAAAAGGTCATTGGCATCTTATTCGTGCATTCAAGCATGTTCTTAAAGTTTTGCCTAATACAGATTTATTCATACTTGGAGAAGGGGATAAATTTGATAAGTTAAATAATCTTGCAAAGGGATTAGGTATAGAAACTCATGTGAAATTTTTGGGGTATAAGAAAAATCCACATAACTTTGTTTCAGGTTGTGATGTGTTTGTATTACCATCATTATTTGAGGGACTTGGAAATGTTCTTTTAGAAGCTATGGCATGTGGAAAAGCTTGTATTTCTTCTGATTGCAATGCAGGACCTCGCGAAATTTTAGCACCAAGCACAGATATTGATAAAAAAACTGATAAAATTGAGTTGGCTCAATATGGTATTTTAGTACCAGTATGTGATGGAAACCATGATAATGTTGTAGATCCATTGACACACAATGAGTTGTTACTGGCGGAAGCGATTATTATGTTATTACAAAACAAAGATTTGCGAGAAGAATATGAAAAGAAATCAATAGAACGAGCAAAAGATTTCAACAGCAGTTTTATTACAAAAGAATGGGTTTCATTAATCAACTCATTTAAATAAAGTACTAGTGATATGGGGAGATAATATGGAAAATGGTTTAGTACTGTTACTAAGCATATTGTATTTTTTTACAGGGATAATTTATATCTGTATTGAATTGATATATATATTAAAGTATAAAGC
>LSQX01383172.1_pt1 | contig 12856 bp, 13 predicted proteins | sample 654561 | NCBI WGS metagenome assembly LSQX01 (sample SAMN04489861, study PRJNA283612) | anaerobic digester metagenome | isolation source: 4 biogas reactors fed with cattle manure at either 37C or 55C with and... | place: Denmark: Kongens Lyngby | collected 2014 | reverse complement strand
AACTGCGGGGACGTGCAGCCCATGCGGAGTAAGCCCAGTCTTACCTGTGCCAGAGTTTCGCTTACCTACCAGAATGCTCTCAGTTTTGCTGTGCTGAGGTCGCGATCAACAGGCTTTCTGTGTGCTCTCGCAGACCGTCGCCGATGGGAACTGCGGGGACGTGCAGCCCACGCTCAGCAACCCCAGTCTTACCTGTACCATAGCTTCGCTTACCTCCCAGAGTGCTCTCAGTTTTGCTGTGCCGAGGCGGAGGCCAACAGACTCTCTGTGTGCTCTCGCAGGCCGTCTTCGATGGGAACTGCGGGGACGTGCAGCCCATGCTCAGCAAACCGATCGAGGCTGTAGATGCGATGGCAGTAGAACGGCAGTCTGGTAGGGTCATCTGCCAGCGCCTGCGTGACCGGCACCTCTTCGATGCTCACCTGGAGCCCCAACACCTCGCCGACGATCTCGTAGTAGTGACGCGATTCGATGATATCCGGGCCAGCAGTGCAGTAAATCTGCCCGACAGCCCGGCTGTTGCCGATCGCGCTGAGGGCAATGGCAGCCAGGTCGCGGACGAAGATCGGCTGCTGGAGGAAGTGGCCGCCGCCGACCAGCCGTAGCGTCTCACCGAGCTGAATTCGTCGGATCAGGTCCGGATCGCGGCCGTGCAGCGGCAGACAGCCCAACTGCGAGCCGGGGCCGTAGATGTGACACGGGCGCAGGATGGTCCACTCCATGGCGCCGGTGTCGCCGTCGAGAAGTAGCAGTTCACACTGGCGCTTCTTGCCCCCGTAGTCATCGAGTTCGGTATACGGCGCCTCCACCGGCTGAGGAAAGCTGCGGCGCGTCGGATCGAACACAAAATCAGTGGAGATGAAGACGAGCTGTGAGGCCAGGGTGCTCAACACATCCAGGTCCTGGCGCATGTCCTCCGGTTCATATGCGATGCAGTCTATCACCGCATCCCAGTGGGTGTTCGCGGCGGCCACCACGGCCGCGAAGGCGTCACGATCATGCCGGTCAGCTATGAGGCTGGTGACGCCTTCAGGTACCGGTCGCTGACCGCGTGTGACGACCCACGTACGATGCCCAGCGGCTACTGCGCTTCTGGCGATCGTACCGCTGAGAAAGCCGCTGCCACCTATCACCAAAATCTTGCGAGATTCCCTGCAACCGCCTGACGACTTATCGTTGCGCACTCGTCCATTTCTCCTTCCACCAATATTGAATAAGAGTCCATGATATGATTTGCCGCGCTACTTTCACCACACGCGACAAGACTTCCTGCCATTTGCAGGAGCGTTTGGGATAAGCCAGTGGCAAACGATGCTATGTGGGGTGGATTTTTAGCATAAATCGGAAGCGATCGCACCTCAAAGGACGCACTCAAAAAGCCTTCATGGCTGCAATAGTTGCCCCATACACACCACTCAATGCTGGACAATAATGCATCAAAAGCGGTTGCAGCGAAGAGTGTGCGGGGTGGATGTGGAAGATGCGTGCACTTGGCAGCCTACTGAGCACCCGCAGTAGATGCCGTCGTCTACCGCGCGCCTATAAGCGCTTGCTACGACTTGCATCGTTCAGGTTCCAATAGTGAGCTGACACTCATCGCCTTGTGAGACTGGATTTCCAGACTACTTATCACGCTATTTTTCATGTTTGTCCTTTGGCGAGGAGGAGGCGTCGATGGGAACGGCGAATTGGCAATGGGGAGTGTATATCTGCCTGGCCCCGTAAAGCTTTGTCGACACTATCCGATGGCAGGCAGACCATTTCTTTGGACGAGAAGGAATCCGCCGCTGGTTGCAGGAAAATGGCGGATGTAGTATGCTTGACGGCACTTTCGCGGCAATCAAAGTAGGGCGGAGTTAGCACGTAAATGGCCAGAATGCGAGAGATAGAAGAGCTACAGCAATACCGAGACCTGATGGAAGCGCCCGAGGAGTATCGGGACGGCTTCGGCTGGAAAACCATCATCGGCGCACTTTTCATCGGTTTTGTGATGATGCCGGGTTCCATCTACCTGGGACTGGTCGCGGGCCAGACTATGGGGCCGGCAGCCGAATGGACCACCATCATCCTGTTCACAGAGGTGGCTCGGCGGTCGCTGACCACTCTCACCAGGCAGGAAGTGTATGTGCTTTACTACATCGCCGGTGGTTTGACGGCGATGACCGGAGGTTTGGCGCTTTCTGGTGGGCCGTTTGCCGGGCTCATCTGGAACTCGTTTTTGCGCGCCGTAGCCCCCGGAGGGTTGGGAGAGCAAGTCCCCAACTGGGTCACGCCACCAGCCGATTCGCAGGCAGTCCGCGAGCGGACTTTTGTCCACCGTGACTGGGGACCGGCGATTGTAGTCATGCTGGCCACCCAGATTTTCTCTCGGGTGGCGTGGTTCACTTTCGGATATGTGCTGTATCGGCTGATGTCCGACGGTGAGAAGCTTCCATATCCGCTGGCCCCAATCACCGCACAGGGCGCCACCGCTCTGGCTGAGGCATCCAGCAAGGAAGAGACCTGGCGATGGAGACTCTTTTCCATAGGTGCGATGATCGGCATCGCTTTCGGCTTCATTTATGTCGGTTTACCCACCATCACCGGCGTCATGCTAGTCCAGCCGATTGCAATCCTGCCAATTCCTTGGATTGACTTCACCGCAGGCACTGAATCGATACTTCCTGCTGCCGCGACCGGTATAGGCACCAATATCTCCATGGTTTTCCTGGGATTTGTCCTGCCGTTCTGGATGGTAGCAGGCTCCTTTGTCGGCGCCGCCGCTACCCTACTTGTCAACCCGATAATTCAGAAGACGGGCCACATGCCGACCTGGCGACCGGGCATGGAATCCACACGAACACTGTGGGCTACACAGATTGACGTCTGGCTTTCGTTCGGGATTGGCACTGCCTTCTCTGTCGCGTTCATCGGCATATACAAGAGCTGGACCCAGTACATAGAAGCACGACGCAGTGGAGAGACCAGCGGAGCTCTGGGTTTCGGCAAGCCAAAGCATGATCGCGGAGACTTCAACGTCTATTGGTGCCTGGCACTGTTTTTTCTCACCACCACCGGCTATGTCATCCTGTGTCGGGTGCTGGTACCGGACTTCCCAATTGTATTCATCCTGGTGTACGGATACATCTGGACACCGTTCCAATCCTATGTCAACGCCCGGATGATCGGTCTGACTGGTCAGTTCATCTCCTTCCCAATGATACGTGAGGCTACATTCATCTTCAGTGGCTACAAGGGAGTAGACATCTGGTTCGCCCCTATCCCGCTGTCAAACTATGGCGCTACCAGCCAGAAATTCCGTGAAGTAGAGCTCACCGGAACCAAGTTTACGTCCATTCTGAAGGCCGAGGTACTCACATTCCCGATCATAATCATATGTAGCTTCTTATTCTGGAGCTACATATGGCGCCTAAACCCCATCCCCAGCGTGCAGTACCCGTATGCGCAAAAATTCTGGGATTTCACCGCCCTGCAGCAGTGGCTATGGTACTCAGCCACTTCAGAGGGTGGACATGTCGAGATGTTCCAGCGCGCGATCAAGCCATGGCTGATGGTCGGAGGACTCGCTTTCGGGCTGATCAGCTACTGGATACTGAACTTCTTCAATGCGCCGGTACTACTCATCTATGGGTTCATCCGTGGCCTGAGCACAATGCCTCACTACATCTTCCCGGAGATGTTTGGGGCACTCATCGGCCGCTACTACATGCGTAAGCGGTTTGGAGAAGAGAACTGGAAACTGTGGCCTCCGGTGCTGTACGCCGGACTGGCGTGCGGTATGGGGCTAGTCTCGATGTTATCTATCGCGTTTGCCCTAGTGTCGCAATCCATCACTCTGCTGCCATTCTAAGCGGTAGGTGACCGGCTGCAATGCGCACAATAGAGCTCGAATTAGGATACAGAAGCCCATGCCAAATGCGCATGGGCTTCTGCTTGTTTTGCGTGTAATAGCATATAGGCGAAGCATCGTCTGCCACCGCCTCTGACCAAATCATGCGCAAGACAGTGACAAATAGAGCGTTATGGACAGCGCGGGAGCCTTTGCCTTCCACCACAGCGACGGGGCAGTCCGTTAAGCTTTGCCCGACATGGTGGCCATCGGCATGGATGTCCTGGTGCCGGTGCGATGACGCTGTGCTGATATGGGGCGTGAAGCCTTCAGCAAGATTTCTGAGACGATATAGTATGCATGGGTGGTGTAAACAACCAACACACACTGCCCTTCGGCTCTGTTGACGATGTACGTCAGAAAGTGGAGGATAACAGCCGCATCCTGAGAGCCGAGAGCGGGCATATACTTGGACCGTGTCACGATATACTGCTCATATCGCCACCGGAGAACATAGTCGCGATGTATGATGCTACTTACGAAAGCGGAGCTATCTGATACGTCTGTGAGGTGGTAAGAGAGACCGCGTGACTTACACGGCAATTTTGTCGCCATTTGCAGGAGGATAATTGTTCCTCATCAGCGAAGCCATTTCCGTACCAACCATCAATTCACACAATTGGAGGCGGTGTAGTGAAAAAAGCAATATACTTCAGCACCCTGCCCGGACAGCTCAGTGTTCGTGACCGATTGCAGCTTGCCGGCGATGCCGGCCTGGACGGCATCGAAATCCCCAGCTTTGACACCCAGAAAGAAACCGAAGAGGTTGTAGAGATTGCACAAGAAGTGGGCATAGAGGTCCACAGCGTCATGGCTGGCAGCCACTGGCAATTGCCGCTGTCGAGCACAGATGAAGACATTCGCCTGGATGGTGTGGAAGGCATCAAACACGCCATGCAGGTAGCTAGCTGGGCAGATGTCAGCACAATTCTGGTCGTCCCTGGTGTTGTAACCGAAGATGTCTCGTATTCTGCCGCCCTCGACCTGTCCAAGAAAAGTCTGCGAGAGTTGCTCCCCACCGCCGAGCAACTCGGCGTGACGATGGCCTTGGAGAACGTGTGGAACAAATTCCTGTTAAGCCCTGTGGAGTTCCGTGATTATGTGGACAGCTTCGAGCATCCGCTTATCAAGGCCTATTTCGATGTGGGCAACATACTGCTGTACGGCTACCCTCATCAGTGGATTGACATCCTGGGCGAACGCATCGTAAAGGTGCACGTGAAGGACTTTAACACCACAAAACGGGATTTCGTGCCGCTGCTGACGGGCAGCGTAGACTACCCTCGTGTGGTCAACGCCTTGCGCGGAATTGGTTACAACGACTATCTGACCGCAGAGCTGGCCACCTACCCGCAGTATCCTGAACAATTCGTGTACGACACAGCAGCTCACCTGGACCGCATCATCAACAGCTAGAAATCCTGCCGGGCTCGTGCAGCCTTCCCAGGGCCTGCTTTTCCATCAAGAGCAGGCCCTGGTAACTGTCTGTGATGGCTCTTGGTGGATATCTGATCCGACACAGTCGCCTCGCCGCCATGCGCTGATACAGTCCCAGATTGGCCGTTACTCCGTTGCTCGATTGCTTGCCAACACAGCACATCTACTGATATACTTTTGTCATCGCTTACAGTCAAATCGCACTGCACGACACGCGTCGGGGGTGGACACCATGGACGAAGGATCTGCCAGAAATTACGTGGTGACAGTGGCGGCCGGAAAGCGGCTTATCGGCAAGGCAGTTGCTCAGATGGATTGCGTGAAGGCGGCCATGAATCAGGGGATGGTGGCGGTCGGCAAAGGAACCACCAACGCCTATGTACTCGAAGAGCTGCTCGGTCGTAACATAGACAAGGGTGCTTACTGCCTGGGCAAGACTACACCTCCAGGCGTCGACACCGGCGAGGTCTTCTCGGGCCGCATGGACGAAGTCGTGTTCAGAAACGGTGACCGAGTGCCTGGACTGGGCGTCAAGGAGGCCGCCCCTACTATGAAAGCCGGTGATGTGGTCATAAAAGGGGCCAATGCACTGGATTACGCCGCCAGTTGTGCCGGCCTACTGGTAGGCCATCCGGAGGGCGGTACATGGGGCGGGCTGGTTGGCCCCGTCCACGGACGCGGACTTCACGCAATCATACCCATCGGGTTGGAAAAGCAGGTGGCCGGTTCTCTACGCGACACCGCACGCCAAGTGGCCACCATGCCCAAACTGTGCAAGCCACATGTACCCAGCCTATGGATTATGGAGGGGCAGATAGTGACCGAAATCGAAGCGCTGAGACTGCTGACCGGCGTGGAATGCCGCCAGATTGGTGCAGGTGGAGTATGTGGTGCCGAAGGCGCAGTGCGCCTGTTGGTCACTGGAAGCGTCGCCCAAGTGAAGGCAGCCGATACGCTTATCGCCGAGGTCGCGAGCGAGCCACCGTTTGGCCTGTAGCGGCCGACCAGTTGCTCCATTTTCACTGCATATCGGAGACTGCTATCAGACGCTCACCCGGCCGAGTGTAGCGGCCTAAAGCCCCTGCTTAGTGCAATCTTGCCCACGACCTATAGAGACGATACGCCCGACGCACGGCACCCAGCAGTACCGACTGTAGCCGGTGTCTACCTTACCCCTGTTGGCCGCGCGAGTGCAGCGGGCCGATGTCAGACAGGTGTGCAGGCAGATGACAATCGACTGATGACCGAAACGGAGCGCATTGTCCGGTACAATGACGGTGATGAACATACTGCGGTAGCGCCGACTGAGCAGAAGCTCACCAGATGGTCACATACGGACCGTTCCGTGAAAATGTGACTGCATAAAAAAGCCGTACGACCAGGTTCCATCGGGAGCTGTAGCCCATAGATCACTACGACAGTCTACATAAAGCCTCGTACTTCCGCAGCCTGGAGGCTCAGGCAGTCGAGTGCCTGCTATGCCCCTGGCACTGTCACATTCGACCGGGGCAGACCGGACGGTGTGGTGCACGTGACAACCGAGAGGGCACACTGTACGCAGCCAACTATGGACGTGTCACATCGCTGGCGATCGACCCGATCGAGAAAAAACCGCTGTACCACTTCTATCCCGGCAGGCCCATCCTGTCTGTAGGGAGTTTTGGGTGCAATCTGAGCTGCAGCTTTTGCCAAAACTGGCAGATTTCCCAGAGTAGACCGCCCAGCCAGTACATCAGCCCTGTCGAGATGGCTCAAATGGCTGTCGATAATAAAGCGCAGGGTAATCTGGGCATCGCATACACCTACAATGAACCGTTCATATCGTACGAATATCTGGTTGACACCGCACCACTGATAGCTGCGGCGGGCATGAAAAACGTGCTGGTGACCAACGGTGTTGTCGAAGCCGAGCCTTTACAGACACTGTTACCCTACATTCACGCGATGAACGTGGACATCAAATCCATGAGTGACGACTTCTACCGCAGACTGTGCGGTGGGCGCACCCAGGCCCCCCGCGAGACCGTAGAGGCTGCAGTAGGTCGCTGCCATGTGGAGATAACCAATCTGCTGATCCCGGGCGAAAACGATGCTGATGATCAGATACAAACCCTGGTAGACTGGGTTGCCGGAGTGTCAAAGCATTTGCCGGTACACTTTTCTGCATATCATCCCGCCCACCGTTTCAAGGCCGCACCTACACCGGCCAGCACTGTGAAACGTGCTTATGACATAGCAATCCAGAAGCTGAAATACGTCTATATCGGCAATCTATATTTGGACGGCACAACCGATACCAGATGCCCGGACTGCGGAGTGGTGGCCGTCACTCGCAACGGTTTTCAAGCCCGTCCCACAGGAATCTCAGAGGGTAGGTGCTCCAGTTGTGGAGCTGAACTCAACATCATACAATGAAGAGACGACCTATGGCGACAGAGTAGCCCGCCGACCGGAGCACTGGCCCGCTCGGCTGGCCCACATAACCAGCGTGCTGGTCCGTTTCGGTTTTTCCTCTATACTCGATCGGCTCGAGCGCATCCTGCCCGACAGCATCACCGGCACCCCCGACCCCGAGGCAGCCAAATTCGAGGCCCCTGTACGCCTAAGAATGGCTCTGGAAGAGCTGGGCCCGACTGCAGTCAAACTCGGGCAGGTGCTCAGCTCACGAGCTGACTTACTACCTCATGAGTATATCTCCGAACTGCGGCGACTACAGGACCGGGTATCTCCATGCGAGCTCAGCGAAATCCAGCAGGTCATATTCCAAGAATTAGGCACCGAAGTGGACCAACTCTTCGCCGAATTCCATGAGGAGCCAGTTGCTTGCGGCTCTCTGGCACAAGTGCATCGCGCCCGTCTTCACTCCGGTGAGCTGGTCGCCGTCAAAGTCCAACGACCCGAGGCCGAAGACACATGCCGCACTGACCTGCAGATTCTGAGCGCTGCAGTGGAGTTCGCGCAGCGTCACAACGCGTGGCTGCGTCGTAAACAGGCATCGCGCCAGATCGAAGAGTTCCGCTTCTACCTGCTAAATGAACTGGACTTCCGAATCGAAGCGCAGAACACAGACCGCTTACGACACAACATGGGAGCACTGGATTTCGTCAAAATACCGGAGATCTACAGCAACTACAGCACTGGCCGCGTGCTCACCGTCGAGTGGATAGACGGCTTCCGCGCCGATGACGACGAAGCGTTTGCCAGGCACGGTCTGGATCACAAGCAGGCGGCCGCCAATGTCGCGCGGATGATGATGCATCAGTTGATGTTAGATGGCTATTTCCATGCCGACCCTCACGCGGGCAACGTACTGTTTATGAGCGACGGTACCATAGCACTGCTTGACAGCGGATACGCCACAACCATCGGCGATGGGCTGCGCCGGGCCATCGTGCAGATGCTGTGGGCATGGTTTGACAACGATGCTACTCAGGTGACCGATGTACTGACCGACATAGGGGTAGCCGAGCACGATTTAGACACCGACTTGCTGGAGCACAACATAGACCGCCTGATGCAGATGTATGGCCAGCTCCACCGCACCACAGACATAGGCATCGGCCACATCCTTCAGGAGCTGCTAAAGCTTGTCATGGAGCACGATCTGGTGGTTCCGAGCGCGTTCGCATCCATGGCAAAGGCCATCGTGGTAAGTGAGGGACTGTGTCTGCAACTCGATCCAGAGTTTGATTATCGGCAGACCGCTGAAGAGATGATAAGACGTATGCTTGTCACCCAACTGCGGCCACAAAACCTGGCGCGTGAAGGCATGAGACTGGGCCAACAACTGCTTCGCCACGTGCGCCTGTTACCGCGCCAGGTCAACCAGGCACTAGCTCTGGCAAATTCGGGGCGGATGCTGGTGCGCATAAACCATGAGAATCTCGACCGACCATTGCGCAGGCTTGACGGCATCGTCACGCGGCTTTCTGCGACTATCCTCATATCAGCCATCATACTGTCATCAGCACTGCTGGCCACCACGTCTGACTCCGACAATCCTATCGCCAGCCTGCTGACGACTACGTATCTACTCGCAGGAGCTCTGCTCGGCACCTGGCTGCTAATCAGCATTCTGCGAACAGGAAGGCAGTGAAAGCGCTACCATGAGCAGCCCACTCGTGCAGCCCAGGCTCGCCAGACTATGGCGACAAGCGCTGACAGAGCCGCTGGTGCTCGGTTCAGCCTCGCCTCGACGCAGAGACATCCTGCGCGATGCCGGGCTGGCGTTCACAATCCACCCCAGCCATGCCGAAGAGCACCTGGATACGACTGCCGATAGTCAGCAACAGGATGAGAGCGGCGCCCAATGTGGGCCCAAATCCGCAGTATGCCATGCCCGCAAAGCGGCCCACCTGAAGGCCATGGACGTGGCGGGCGACTATTCTGGGCGGCTGGTAATCGGAGCCGATACCATCGTAGCCATAGACAATCAAGTGTTGGGAAAGCCCGCGGACAGCCACGAAGCCGAACAGATGTTGCGACTGTTAAGCGGGCGCACCCACGAGGTCACCACAGCGTTAGCAATCGCCTACAACGATAGCTCCAGTATTCAACTGGTGGCTGAAGATCACCTCACATCACGAGTGACTTTCAAGACTCTGACCGCGAGCCAGATCCGTCGCTACGTCGATAGTGGTGAGCCGATGGACAAGGCTGGAGCCTACGCCGTTCAGGGCCTGGGCGCAGATATAGTAGAGCGAGTCGAAGGGTCATATCTGAACGTCGTCGGTCTGCCTGTTGACAAGCTTGTAGCGATGCTGCAAACTTTGGGCTGGCCTCTGCCGCAAACCGGCGAGATTGAATCCAGCAACGAGGGGCACTAAGCTGACGTGTTAGACTATTCAAATGCTGGTCTGATGACCAGAACCTACCGAAAAGTGTCCAGAACCCTGCGCCACTGGCTGTCGCGACTGTCGTGTGACATGGGGATTGATCTTGGCACGGCCAACACTCTGGTGCATGTTCGTGGCCAGGGCATAACCCTGCGCGAACCTTCAGTCGTAGCCATCGATCACCAGACCAACAGCGTCTGCGCAGTCGGCCAGGAAGCCAAGCGCATGGTGGGCCGTACGCCAGCACGAATCTCGGCCATCCGCCCACTGCGCGACGGGGTCATCGCCGACTTTGAAGTCACCGAAGCGATGCTGAGATATTTCATCCGCAAGGGCCATTCCGGACGCTGGCTGGCACATCCTCATATCGTCGTCGGCGTTCCGGCGGGCATCACGGAAGTGGAGCGGCGGGCCGTAGAGGATGCCGCCCGCCAGGCGGGAGCATGGGAGGCCGAGATAATCGACGAACCGATGGCCGCGGCAATCGGGGCCGGGTTGCCTGTTGCCGAGCCAGTCGGTAATATGATCGTTGACATCGGGGGCGGCACCACCGAAGTATCAGTCATCTCACTGGGCGGCATCTGTAGCCAGAGATCTATGCGAACCGCAGGGGAAGAAATCGACGAGGCTATCTCCAGCTATATCCGGCGCGAATTCAACCTTTTTGTGGGTGAGGCCACCGCTGAGCAGATCAAAGTGCGTCTGGGTTCGGCCTTCCCGCGCAAGTCCGAAGAGCAGATGCAGGTGCGAGGGAAAAATCTGGTCTCAGGGTTGCCTACGAGCGTGATCATCAACTCGGGCGCCATCCGTGAGGCAATATCCGAACCGATTTCGGGAATTGTTGACCTGGTCAAAGAAACGCTCGATGCCACCGCTCCGGAGCTGGCTGCCGATGTGATGAACCGGGGCATCGTGCTGGCCGGCGGCGGAGCCTTGCTGCAGGGGCTCGACCAACTCATCAGCGCAGAGACCGATATCCCCGTGTACGTCGCTGATGACCCGTTGACTTGCGTAGTGCTGGGGACTGCCGGTTACCTGGAAATGATCTACAATCAGCGCGGGTGAGATCCTACGACTATCCTGACTAAACCACAATCGTCACAGCTTGACATGAGATGGCTGATCTCTCTGTGCCTGCTGGCGGTCATCCTGACGTCCTGGCAGCATTTTGCACACCGTAACGGCCGTCACAGCTTCCCTGAATTGCTAGCCCAACGTCTCGTCTGGCCTCTGCAAGCAGCTATCACTTCTGCAAGCGAATGGTCTTATGATGTCGCCATATCGCTCACACGCTCGCGAAGTATAATGCAGGAAAACCGCGAGTTGAAGACTCAAATCGACCGACTTGAGGCTGAAAAACTGCAGCTCCACGCCTATTTCCTGGAAAACAAGGAATTAAAGGAAGCGTTAGGATTTGTCATATCTGGCGATGCTAAGGGAGTACCAGCTCGCGCTATCGGCCAATCCAGTAGCCGCGGCGGAACGATGCTGACCGTCAAATCACTCGACGGGCGCACCATCGAAGTCGGCAACATGGTGAGGACGGAAAAAGGGCTGCTAGGGCGCATCGTATCGGCACAAAAAACAGTCGGCGAAGTGCTGCTGCTCACTCACGCAGACCATGCAGTGCCCGCCGTGGTACAGCGCTCCAGCGACCAGGGCATGGTCTATAGCCTCAAGTCTTCTGACTACACCGAACCATTGCTACGGATGGAAAAGCTGCGGGGAGAAGCCGACATCAGAGTAGGCGACATCATAGTCACCTCCAGCATCAGCGAGATGTATCCGCCCAACGTACCCATCGGCACGGTCATCAGAGTGCAAAGCGCGCCGGCCAGCAGCCGCACTCTTCGCGCCATCATCAAGCCATCTGCGCAGATAAGCAACATCAACTATGTACTGGTGGTAAGAGGTGCCAGGTAGTCGCCGCATCTGTTCGGGAGCGATGCCGCCTTGTTTCAGGTGATAAGCGCCGTGCTGCTGCTGCTGAGCGTGGCCTCGCAATATGCGTGGCCGGTGTGGCTGCAAGTAGGGGGTGCGGCCCCGCTGCTGTCACTGGCAGCAGTGCTGAGCATTGGGCTGATGCGTGGACCGAGTGCAGGACTAATAGCAGGCTTTTTCGCCGGATATCTGTCAGCCAGTGTCGGCTCGCTTGGTATGGGAGGGCAATTCATAACTCATATAGGCGTCGGGCTGCTGGCAGGATTTCTGCGGGGCGGGCTGTTTTCGACTCGCATCACGGTGGCCATAATCGCCGCTCTGGTTGCAAGCGTAGCCTCATCACTGGTCAATCTGATACTGGCACCGCCATCAGAACCGTTGCTGTGGGTCCGTCTGAGCATCATGACTGCTCTCGTGACGGCCCTGTGGACTATTCCGTTGTTCAGTCTCTTCCGGGCAATCGGCTACCGCTTCATCCCTGAAAGCAGCGAATACTGAAGCAAAACACAGGCAGATGAGTTAGGAGTTGCACTTAACTAGTCTGTGAAATGACGTTCCGACCAAAAATACCACTGTGTAGCAGCGTAATATAGTATTGCATTACGGGCTGTGTACTTATGAAGAAGTGATATCATGCGCCTTGCTGCACTGATACCGGCGCGTTACAGCTCAACCCGATTGCAGGGCAAGGTACTCGCACCTATCGCCGGCAAGCCGATGGTGCAGCACGTCTACCAACGCACTGTCGAGGCTG
>LSQX01199755.1_pt1 | contig 12856 bp, 10 predicted proteins | sample 654561 | NCBI WGS metagenome assembly LSQX01 (sample SAMN04489861, study PRJNA283612) | anaerobic digester metagenome | isolation source: 4 biogas reactors fed with cattle manure at either 37C or 55C with and... | place: Denmark: Kongens Lyngby | collected 2014 | reverse complement strand
GATGCACAACAACATGATCACCATCAACGGCCAAAAAATGGGCAAGTCTCTCGGGAATTTCATTACTCTGGAAGAATTTTTCCAGGGCAGTCATCCCATACTGACGCAGGCTTATGCTCCCATGACCATTCGCTTTTTTATTTTGCAGGCTCATTACCGCAGCACGGTGGACTTCAGCAACGAGGCTTTGCAGGCTTCGGAAAAAGGTTATGGCCGCCTGATGGATATCTGCAAACGCTTGCAGGAACTTAAACCTGCAGAGAAATCGACGGCAGACCTCAGTGATTTGAGACAGAAATGCTTCGATGCCATGAACGATGACCTGAATACGCCTATTGTCATTTCGCATCTCTTTGAAGCAGGCAAGGCCATCAACAGCATATTTGATGGAAATGCAGGCATTACAGCGGTTGATCTGGAAGAACTCCGGGACGTCTATGCCTTGTTTGTCAACGAAATACTCGGCCTCGATTCCCAATCGGAACCTGGACAGGACAATGCAAACACTCAGGCAGAACGTGCAGCTTACAGGGCCGCCATCGATATGTTGCTGGAGCTCCGCATGGAAGCCAAAGCCAACAAAGACTGGGAAAAAGCCGATAAGATTCGCAAACAGCTCGCGGACCTGGGCTTCGAAGTAATGGACAGAAAAGAGGGCTTCGACTGGAAATGGTCAGCTCCCTGATTGCTTAAGCTCTCGGGGAAATCATTTTGAATTTTCTTGCGGATAACGCAGGTTTTCGGCGTATTCGAATACTGCCTTTACCGAACCTACGCGGATAGGCGATTCTATTTGCAAAGGCAGACGATTGAGGTCGTTGCCCAGCCATAGTTTCAACACATCTCCTTTTTTAAAGACAGAGCCTTCGATAAGGCTCAGTTCAAAATAATGAGCATGATGGGTTTTACCCCTGTGCAGCTTTATGAGTGCTTTGCCCTTGTAGCTGAGCCAGACATCGTATTGTCCGTCGTCCAGCCGCACGGGGATATGAATAGCTTGTCCCGAAAACAGGCGTTCATCAGGTATATTGCGCATACGGTAAACGCTGCTGATTATATCAAATCCGCAATCCCTGGTATGCTCGTAGACTGGATCTTTCCACACCTCCCTGCGTTTTAATTGAGTGCGAATATTCCAGCCCTCGCTGGTATCGGATGGCTGGAACAGAAAATTATCCTGGCCATGCCATTTTCCTTCGTGGGTATATTTTTTTCCTTCGTAGGGAATAAGATTAAGCGGGTTGACATAAGACTCCAGAGTATCCCTGACCGAAAAAAAAGGATCGTAAGCTCTGTGGGTAATGCCTGTGGCTTTCAGGTGCAGGGCTGTGTGGCTTTCAGGTGCAGGGTTTTTTGGTGGGTTCACAACAGCTGGTTTGGCGGCTAAGACTTCTGTTGCCCAGGTAGTCATACTTGTTTCAAAATCGCAGATTCCGGCAGGGATCCAAAGAAAGCCGATATTGTAATACACCTGGTAGCGGATTTTTTCTCCAGGTTCAAAGCTGATGTTTTGCAGGGAACAAGCTTCCTGGCCGGATAAATTCTGACTTATGATCAGCCCCGCAAAAAACAAACAAATTGTTGAAGGGATTTTCATACAGAAGCTTTAAGGTCTTTTTGGTTGAGCCGGTTTCAGGTCCTTGGGTTTTTGTTCCGTCAAAGGCAAGTCTCTTATGTTCCAGCTTTCGTTGATTTCCCAGTTTGCCTTGAGATTGAACAATTTGTTGTTGTAAAAAACTTCTTCGGGCTGGAGCTTCATTGCATAGTTACCGGTATCCCAAAGCAGATTGTCGTTTGCATCGTCAATGGCTCTCAGATAATAATCGCCCGGCTTGAGAAATAAAAAGTCAGCCACACCCGCTTCGAGTTTTACTTTCCGGACGACCTTGTCGCTTTTGTCAAGCAATTCCGCAAAAGCAGGGCCTTCAAATCCATCTATGCTTACAGTCAGACGAGAATACTCTTTTTCGGCTTTAATTGTAAAACTTTGGCTGAACTTTGCGTTGGTTTTGCCGTACCAGCCTTCTACACTCCCGGAATCGATTTCTACTTTGTATTGGGCTTCGAAATCCCAGAGAGCATCCAGCACATAAGTTCGCAACTTCTCCGGATGAGGTTCAACAGTGAAATCCGTGATTTCTATCCATAGCGTATCTTTTTTGCGGTACAAACTGAAAGGATCGCCCTGAATGTTTTTTATTGGTGTTTCCCAGGTAAAACGCGGGCTGGAGTAAATATCCAAACTTGGTTTTATGCTTGTTTGCAGTTTAAGATGGTCAACCGGTACGACTTGTGCCGCAGTGTCTTGTTCTCTGTCTCCTCTGCGGCCTCGGTTCCTGTCCCGATCGGGCAGGCTTCCTCCTCTGGCGGAAGATGCCAATTCCCGGGTGAACAGCCGCAGCGTATCGCAGGCCGGTGATAACAAGTTGTTGGAATCGGTTTTAAAGTAATCCACCTGGATATGTAAGGTATCGTGGCGATAGATGCTGCTGTCCTTTATCCAATAAACCAGGCTGTCGTTGGTAAGATTGTTTTCGCAAAAATACCATTTGATGCTGTCTGTTTGTTCATCGAAATCTGTAGGTCCGGGACTGAGTAGTTTTATTTTGGGCAGGCTGTCTGCCTTGTAGCCAAAAATCAGTGAAAAGAATTCTCTAGCCGGCCGCTCCGATTTGACCAAATACTGTCTGCCAAAATCTTCTTCGTACAATTTTAAAAGTAAATCATCCGGTTTATAACACAGGTAATCAACTAATTGTATTGTGTCAATAGTAAGGCTGTCTATCCAGGTGGTGTCGTAGCGTTGACAAATTTCGGTCCAGAGGCTGACGGCCGAATCGGGAAAGGCCAGGGCTTCGCCCGCTTGATCAAAGCGGTAATCACGGTTTTTATCGTCCAGGGCGTAAATTTTATAAGGCCCGGGCTTGAGATTTTTAATGCAGAAGCGCCCCCAGGTATCTGTTTTGGAAATCCTCAAAAAAGGATCTTTTATAAAAGTGCTGTCGCTCAAATCCTGGTGAGCGCCTACCAGAATTCCTCTGACAGGATTGAGGTTGTCTGCCCGCAACACTATACCCGAAACTCTCAGAGTATCTATATCAGGGCCGGTCGAAAAAGCAAAAGCGTAATCGCCGTAAGGATTTCTTTCGTTCAGATCAACGATGGAATTGGTAAAATCGATGGTATAGGTTTCGTTGGCTTTCAAGCTATCCTGCAGTTCTACCACAATTTTTTTCATAATGGCATTTACCTGCGGAGGTGTTTTTTGAGGAGGAGACACAATCACTCTGTCAGATGCATTCTCTACCGACACCAGTTCATCAAAATAGATTTCAAGTTTTTTTTTGGTGTAATTACGGCTGTTGTTTTCGGGCAGGGTTTTGACTAATACGGGTGGCGTTTCATCCTTGGGGCCTCCGCCTGGTGAACCTATACTGGCACAGGATAGCAGTTGCAGGCATAGCAAACAGAGTGGAATACGAATAAGTAGGCTGCGAAAACTTCTCATCTGAAATCAGAACACAGGGTTGGAAGATCTTAGAGTTCAGGGCAAATGTACGAGTATTTTTTCAATCCAGCCCCCGGCATTTAAAAATAATCCAGTACCTTTGCCGTTTAAGTAAAATACAGCTTTATGAATATTGTTTTGATAGGTTACGGTAAAATGGGGCACGAAATCGAACGAATAGCCCAGGAAAGAGGTCATCGTATTGTTTGCGCCATAGATATAGACAACACGGAGCTTTTTGACACGGAGGATTTTCGTACTGCCGACCTGGCCATTGAATTTACCAGCCCCTCTACCGCCCTGCAGAATTACCGTCGTTGTTTTGCAGCCGGTTTACCTGTGGTTTCGGGAACTACCGGTTGGCTGAAACATATGGACGAAATCCGTCAGGCCTGTGACCAGGGGCAAACCTTTTTTTATGCCTCCAATTTTAGCCTGGGGGTCAACTTATTTTTTGCCCTTAATAAAATGCTGGCCGAAAAAATGAATGCCTTCCCGCAGTACGAAGTCCGGATGAAGGAAGTTCATCATAGCCAAAAACTGGACTCACCAAGTGGAACAGCAGTAAGCCTGGCAGAAGATATCCTGAAAAACCTGGATAGAAAAAACACCTGGGTTAATTATGAAAGCAAAATAGCCGGCGAATTGAGTATAGTTTCAGAACGTGAAGGCAGTGTGCCAGGTTATCACGAAGTTTGCTACGAATCGGAGGTGGACAGCCTAAAGATTATACACGATGCCAAAAGCAGGGCCGGATTTGCCTTGGGAGCCGTATTGGCTGCCGAATACACTCTGGGCAAAAAAGGATTCCTGGGCATGCATGATTTACTCGGATTTTAATCGTAAAAATATGAGCAATACAGAAAAAAAATGCCGTTTTGCAGCAGCCAAAGGCAAGTGGATACGTTTTGGCCTGTGTACTCTGGTCTTTATCTTTTTTGTGATCTGGACGGGCAGTTTATGGTGGCTCTTGCCCATCCCTTTTGCCTTTGATTTGTTTATCAGCCGCTTTATTCCCTGGTCTTTCTGGAAAAATTCCAAAAATAAGACCTTCAGACTGATTATGGATTGGGTGGATGCCATCGTGTTTGCCCTGGTAGCGGTGTATTTTGTCTTTTTGTTCTTTTTTCAAAACTATCAGATTCCCAGCCCCTCTCTGGAGAAATCACTGCTGGTGGGTGATTATTTATTTGTCAGCAAGCTCAGCTACGGGCCTCGTATGCCCAATACTCCCTTGTCGTTTCCTCTGGCGCAGCATACTCTGCCCATAGTAAACAGCAAATCCTATTTTGATAAACCTCAATGGCCATACAAAAGATTAAAGGGCTTGGGCAACATTCAACGCAAGGATATTGTGGTCTTTAATTTCCCTGCCGGTGATACGGTAGCCCTGGCTATGCAAAATCCCGATTATTACAGCATTTGTTATTCTATAGCCAGCAAAAGAGGCCTGAGTATGCAAGAGGCAGCCCGCATTGTACGAAGCAACCCCAACACTTTTGGCGAAATAGTCTACCGTCCCGTTGACCGCCGTGAAAATTACGTAAAACGATGCATCGGCCTGCCCGGAGACAGTCTGCAGATTATCAACAATCAGGTTTATATCGATGGAAATCTGCTCGAAGACGAGCCCGGCACCCAATACAATTACTTTGTGCAAACCAAGGGCTCATATTTCAGCGAAACCCAGTTTCGGAAATGGAATATCAGCAAAGACGACCGTTATCTCTTGCCCGATCAGAATGATTTGTCGGAATTACTTGGTTTTGAGCCCGATGCGCAAGGCAACAAACTGCCGGTGTATCATTTCCCGGCCACCAAAGAGGTGATTGAGAAAATAAAGAAAAGCCCTATCGTAAACGCTGTTCGTATAGAGCCTGCGCAGATTGGCATCAACGATTTGGGTGGCCCGGTATTTACTTTAAGTGATGAAATTGCCTGGACCCGCGATAACTTCGGCCCTTTATGGATACCTCGTAAAGGCGCAGTAATTGAACTGAATCCCCGCAATGTCCTGCTTTACGGCAGGGCGATTCGTGCCTATGAGCGCCACAATCTCGAGGAACGTCAGGGGCGTTATTTTATTGACGGAAAGCCGGCAGAACAATATACCTTCGAAATGGATTATTATTGGATGATGGGAGACAACCGGCATAATTCTGCCGATTCCAGAGCCTGGGGTTTTGTGCCCGAAGACCATGTCGTGGGTAAGCCCATGCGTGTGTGGCTGTCGCTGGACAAAGACCGTAATTGGTTTCAGGGAAAAATACGCTGGAAACGTTTTATGAAAAAAGCCGTTTAGAATTTGTAATGTCTGTAGTCTTGTTATCAACGGCCTATCTGGCGCCGGTGTCATATTATGTTTTGCTGGCAGGAGCCGAAAGGGCTATGATAGAACAATTCGAGAACTATCAGAAACAGTCTTATCGCAATCGTTGCATAATAGCTGCCGCCAACGGCCCTCTGGTGTTGAGTATTCCGGTGCAAAAATCTTTGCCCGGCAAAAATCTGATCCGCGACATAAAACTGTCCGGACACGGGAACTGGCAACATATGCATTGGAACAGTCTGGTTTCGGCCTATCGCTCCAGCCCGTTTTTTGAGTTTTATCAGGACGATATTCGTCCTTTTTACGAAAAGAAGTACAAGTATTTGTTCGATTTCAATGAGGCCTTGAGAGAGGAAATTTGCGCTTTGCTCAATCTGGAGACCAGGCTTGAGTTCAGCACCACCTATATCGGGCAATCAGAGCCGCCCGGCCAGGGAACTGAAGCGATAAAAAGAGCAAGCCGGGAAGAAGAAAGCAAAAAAACAGCCGGCCGGGGAACTGAAATCCTGGATTACAGAAATATCCTGCATCCCAAAAAACAGAGGCTCAACAACTTGTTGCCGGGCTCTTATGTACAGGTTTTTGATCAAAAGTTTGGTTTTTTGCCCGATTTGTCTGTGCTCGACCTTTTGTTCAATACTGGTCCCGAAGCCCTTTTATATTTAATGCATAAACAATGAACGAAGACATCTATACCCTGCCCAATCAGATACGTGTCATTCGCAGGCACTGCGATGCCGGAGTCTCTTGTTGCGGCTTTGCCATTGCCGCAGGTTCGCGTGACGAAGAGGAAAAGGAACAGGGCCTGGCTCATTTTACGGAACATTTATTATTTAAAGGTACGCAGAAACGCAAAGCTTTTCACGTGCTCAACCGTTTGAATGCCGTAGGCGGCGAGTTGAATGCCAGCACAGGTAAGGAAGATACTTTTGTTTACGGACTTTTTCTCAAAAATGATTATGAAAGGGCTCTGGAGCTTTTGACTGATATGCTTTTTCATTCCACCTTTCCTCAAAAAGAAGTTGAAAAAGAAAGAGATGTTGTGCTGGACGAAATCAACAGCTACGAAGACTCCCCTTCGGAATTGATTTTTGACGATTTTGAACGATCTATGTTTGAAGACCACCCCTTTGGTCGCAATATTCTGGGCGTGCCCGAAAGTTTGCAAACATTCAAATCTCAGGATTTCAGGGCTTTTGCCCGGCGCTGTTATACTACCGATCGCCTGGTCTTTTTTTCGCTCTCGCCCCTGGAGGACAAAAAAACAGATGCACTCATACAAAAATACCTGGGGCAGATTCCTGACAGTTCTGCAGCCTCGGTGCTAAAACAACGCAGTAGCCCCTTGCCTGTCAGGGCCTTCAAAAAGCAAATTATCCGAAACACCCATCAGACACATGTCTTGTATGGCAACAGGGCCTGTTCCATGTACGACGAAAAACGATATGCCTTGTTTTTGCTGAACAACCTGCTAGGGGGTCCGGGCATGAACAGTCGACTGAACAGCCTGCTCAGGGAACATGCAGGCCTGGTTTATACAGTGGAATCGGGGCTTAGTTTTTATACAGACACCGGTCTGTGCTCAATTTATTTTGGCAGCGACCCCAAAAACACCGATCGTTGCCTGTCGCTCATAGACAAAGAATTGAAGCGCCTGAGAGAACAGCCTCTGAGTTCTGCAAAATTGCATTTTGCCAAAAAACAACTTTTTGGCCAGTTGAGCATAGCCTATGAAAACAAGGAAAGCAGGGCTTTGAATATGGGTAAGAATTTGTTGTATTACAATAAATGTGAGCCCTTGAGTGACTTTTTGACCAAAATTGAGGCGGTAGATGCCATGCAACTCTGCGAAGTAGCTTCCGAGGTGTTTAATCCTTCGGAACTGTCTTTGCTGGTGTACTCCTGAATCACTTAGTGCGCACTTGAATCGCTTAATCAGCTCCCGATTGATTTGTTGAGCTCCCAAAAGGATTAATCCCGTCCTATGGTTGAACCTGAGGTCGTGGGATGTAGTTTTCGTAAGATTGGCAAACTTTGGCCGAAAATTCGATGCCCAAAGCAATAATCTTTTCCCAGTCGTTTTGTCTGAGCAATGCTAAATCTTTGCGTTTTATGTCTGCCAGCATTAGTCCGTAAAGTATGCCCGCGTTGAAAGAATCGCCTGCACCAACGGTGCTGAGGGTTGGGATTTTTTTGACCGGGTAGCTGGCCGAAAATTCAGGGCAATACAGCTCTACTTTTTTGTCGGCTGCCGTAAAAATAAAGTGTTCGCAATACGGAGCTATTTTTTCACGATAAATATCACCGGCCTGCTGTTTTTGATACAGAGCCCCGAAGTCGTCTTCAGACCCCCTGATGATGTCGGCATAACGGTAATTTTCTATCAACACCGGATTTAGAGACTTAGCCTGATAGCTGTGCGATTTTCGGAAATTGATATCGTAATAGATCAGTGCCGATTTTTGGACAGCTTTTTCCAGAAAAGCTTTGACTCGTTTGCGCAGTAAGGGATTCAAGGCGTAATAAGAGCCAAAAATTACAATATCATCCGGATTGATGGGCGGGAAATTGCCCTGCAGGCCTTTGATGGTATAATCTTTGTAAAAAGTATAATTGGCATCGTTGTTTTCGTTCAGAAAAGCTAACGCGACAGCTGTATTGGTGTCGTTGTGCAGGTTCATGTATTTGGAAGACAAACCGTTGTTTTCCATAAAGTCGGTGATAAGTTTGCCCACCTGATCCTGGCCCAAATCGCTGACAAAATATACCGGAAGGCCAAGACGTCCTAAAGAAATCAGACCATTGAATACCGATCCGCCCGGAGTAGCCGACACGGGCTGTTGGTTTTTAAAGACAATATCCAGGATGCTTTCTCCGATCCCAATAATTTTTCGCATAGCTCAAGCTTGAATAAGCAAAGATAGGGAAGTTCTCTTAGTGATAAAATTATTTTATTTTAGAGGGATTAATTGTAATCATTTATCTTAGAATTCAATTATTTATACTACCTTTGCGCCCGCTTCTGACGATAGAAGCCTGGAGGATTTCCTCTTGTATAAAACACAGTTAATGAAGACATTCGAAGAATTGGGCCTGATCCCCGAACTATTGCAGGCCATTACGGAATTGGGTTTTGAGCTCCCGATGCCCGTTCAAGAAGAGGTAATCCCTTATTTACTTGGAGAAGAAAACGACATCATCGCCCTTGCTCAGACGGGTACAGGAAAAACGGCGGCTTACGGCTTGCCGGTGCTTCAAAAAATCAATGTAGAATTCAGACAGCCTCAGGCTTTGGTACTTTGTCCAACCAGAGAACTATGCTTGCAGATTGCTGATGACCTGAATGATTTTTCAAAATATCGAAAAAATCTCAGAGTGCTGCCCGTATATGGCGGCTCCAGTATCGAAAGCCAGATCAAGACCTTAAAAAAAGGTGTTCATGTGGTCGTGGCCACTCCCGGTCGTTTGCTCGACCTTATGAACAGGCGTTGTGTAGATCTTTCTTCCATAGTCAATGTTATTTTGGATGAAGCAGACGAAATGTTGAATATGGGCTTTTCGGAAAGCATTGACGCCATTTTGGCTGAGGTGCCCAAAAACCGGAATACTTTGTTGTTTTCGGCAACCATGCCGGACGAGATTGCCCGTATCTCCAAAAAATATATGTCCAGGCCACACGAAATTGTGATAGGCAACAGGAACGAAAGCACAGCCAATGTCAGACACGAGTATTATATGGTTCAGGCCAGAGATAAATATCTGACATTAAAAAGAATAGCCGACTATTACCCCAATATCTACGGGATTGTGTTTTGCCGCACCCGTAAGGATACTCAGGAAATTGCCGACAAACTCATACAGGACGGCTACAGTGCCGATTCTTTGCACGGTGATCTTTCGCAGCAACAACGCGATTATGTGATGCAAAAATTTCGTGTACGCAATATACAATTGCTGGTAGCCACCGATGTCGCTGCCAGAGGTTTGGATGTTACAGATTTGAGCCACATCATCAACTACAGCCTTCCTGACGAGAGTGAAGCCTATACCCACCGCAGTGGCCGAACGGGCCGCGCCGGCAAAACAGGCATATCCATCTCTATTATTAACCTAAAGGAAAAGCACAAAATCAGAGAGATCGAAAAAAAGATCAACAAAACTTTTACTGCGGCCAAAATGCCCAGTGGCAAGGATATTTGTGCCAAACAGGTGTTCAGCCTGATAGATCGTATCGAAAAGGTCAAGGTGAACGAAAAGGAGATTGCCGATTTGTTGCCTCAGGTATACCGCAAATTGGAATGGCTCGAAAAAGAAGACCTGCTCAAGCGTATCGTTTCGCTGGAGTTCAACCGCCTGATTGATTATTATCAGGAAGCTGAAGAAATTCAGACTATAGACGAGACTGCTTCCGGCAAGCGTGAACGTAACAAGACTGCGCAATCAAGTCGTGAGTTTTCCGGGCCCGAGCCGGGATACACCAAGGTTTTTATTGGCCTGGGCAGGATGGATGGCATCAATCCCAAAAACATCCTGGGTTTGGTGAGCGATTATGTGGACAGAAAAATACAGGTAGGCCGTATTGACTTTTTTACCCGCTATTCCTTGTTTGATGTTGAAGAAAAGTCGGCCAGGAATGTGGTTAATGCCCTGAGAGACCTCGATTTCCTGGGACGTAAAGTCCGGGTAGATCTGGCCACTCCCGAGCAGATGAGCAGGGCTTCGAAAGAACGTAAGGCTTATGCTCCTGAAAACAAGTACGCCCGCAACAAAAAGCCATCCTACAAAAGAGCTGACGAAGAAAGAAGTTCTACGGGGGGCTATTATCGTGATTCTTATTCCGGGGCTGGGCGCAAAGCCTACAAGAGCAGAAATGTGGGATCGCGCAAGAAATGAATTTTTTGCATGGATCATGGTCAAATATTAAAATAATTATCTTACCTTTGCGGCCACTATTTTCTAATTTATTAAATAACAGCAGAATGTATTTGCCGAAAGAAAAAAAGCAAGAAATCTTCGAAAAATACGGAACGTCCAACACGGATACTGGCTCACCCGAGTCCCAGATCGCCTTGTTTTCATACCGTATTTCTCATTTGACTGGACATTTAAAGTCAAATCGTAAAGATTATAGCACCGAACGCTCCCTTAAAATGATGGTAGGCAAACGTCGTCGTTTGCTCGATTACCTCAAGGAAAAAGATATTGAAAAATATCGTGCGTTGATCAAAGAGCTGGGTATCAGACGATAAGAGCCTGATCCAATTTAAAGACCGGTCTTGAAAGTTCTGGAATATCCCTGGCTTTTGAGACCGGTCTTTTTTAATACCATCACATTAAGTTCATTTCTGTATTATTGTCCTTTTTTTATCCATTCGGTTATGAATATCCGATTTAGTATCCATTACCAGACCTATCCGGGGCAAGAACTGTTTTTTTGCGGTTCTATGGATAAGACAGCTTACCTGAGTGACGAAAATGCTTTGAGAATGACTTATCAACCAGGAGGGTATTGGTCGCTGGATTTGCCTGTAAATCAAGAAGGTTTACTCTTTTATCGCTATCTGGTCAGTGAGAACGGCAACATCAGCCGAAGGGAATGGGGACGTCATCAATTTTTAGTTTCTTCCCCGACCGAAAATCTAATGGAAGTACGCGATGCCTGGCAGACCGAACCGGGGAAAATAGCCGGAACTGCTATTCCTGTTTTTTCACTAAGATCAGATAATGATTGGGGCATCGGTGATTTCGGTGATCTGTTTCTTATGATTGATTGGCTTGAACAGAGCGGACAAAAAATCCTCCAGCTTTTACCCCTCAACGACACGACCAATAGTTTTTCCTGGTACGATTCTTATCCCTACAGTGTGATTTCGGTTTTTGCCCTGCATCCCATTTATGCATCCCCTTCTTTGCTGCCGGCGCTCGAGGACAGGGACAGGGCTGAGGCCTTCGAAGAGCGGGCTAAGCTTCTGAACCTGAGCGAGAGTGTTCAATATGAAGAAGTATTGTCGCTAAAATGGGATTATTTTCGTCTGCTTTTTGATCAGGAGCAGGAGCGAATAAACCAATCGGCAGGATATAAAGATTTTGTAGAAGAAAACAGCTACTGGCTGCAGCCCTATGCCGCCTATTGCTATTTATTGAGAAAACATAATACTCCCAATCCTGCGGCTTGGGGAGAATATGCACAATACCAGGGCGAAAACATCAATAAACTTTGTGATCCGAAACAGAGTTGGCATAAGGACATAGCTATACACTATTATATCCAGTTTCAGCTTCACCGGCAGCTGGAGCAGGTGCATGCCTACGCCGCTCAAAAAGGCATATTGCTCAAGGGAGATATTCCGATAGGCGTTAATCGCTTTAGCGTGGAAAGCTGGCAACATGCAGCTCTGTTTCGCAAAGAACTTCAAGCGGGTGCACCCCCGGATGAATTTTCCGACCAGGGCCAGAACTGGGGTTTTCCGGTCTACGACTGGGAAGAAATGCAGCGTCGGCAATACGATTGGTGGCGTAAGCGCTTGCAACATATGGCCAGGTATTTTGATGCGTATCGAATAGATCATATTTTGGGTTTTTTCCGAATCTGGAGTATACCTGCCGGCTCCGTTTCGGGTTTGTTGGGTTATTTCAGACCGGCTTTGCCTTACAGTCCGCAAGAGATCAGGGCTTTTGGGCTGGATTTCAACGAACTTACCATGTGCAGGCCTTTTATTGACGAGGCTATGCTACAGGAATATTCCGCCCCGGAAATTGCCGGTTTTTTAAAGAGTACACAAGCCAATAAGGGATATTCGCTCAAAAAAGAACTGGATACGCAAGCTAAAGTATTGGCCTATTTTGGAGCCTCCGATCAGGAAGAAATCTCCTGGGTGCGAGAGGCTTTATGCCGTTTGTGCATTGAAGTGCTTTTTGTCGAAGACCCCGACAAGGCTGGCCATTATCACCCAAGAATTCTTGGAAATCAAACGGCAGCTTACCGCTCTTTGAGTACTGCACAACAAAAAGCCTTCGAT
>LSQX01398665.1_pt1 | contig 12857 bp, 8 predicted proteins | sample 654561 | NCBI WGS metagenome assembly LSQX01 (sample SAMN04489861, study PRJNA283612) | anaerobic digester metagenome | isolation source: 4 biogas reactors fed with cattle manure at either 37C or 55C with and... | place: Denmark: Kongens Lyngby | collected 2014 | reverse complement strand
GGGCACGCGCGGAATCATGGCGAGCACCTTGGTGGACATGTGCCGCTCGATATCGGCAACGCTGGTGATCCTGTCCTCCAGACGGTCGAGCACCAGGATGAATACAAATCCAATCAGCACTCCAAGCATGGGGCCGGTAGTGAAGGCCACGCGCGGATCGGGAGAAATCTGGCGCCGCGGCAGCGACGCCTCCTCGATAATCTGGATGCTGGCCGAGAAGTCGTCCATGGCCTGACGCGCCTCCTCGATGCGCATGAGGGTTGAGCGGTAGGAGATTCCAGCCACCTCGCGGTTGCGCTCAAGCTGTTCCAGACGCGACTTGGCGGCAATCAGGCTCAGCTCCAGCTCGGTGCTCAGCTTCTCGTTTTCCCGCATGCGCTCGCGCAATGAGGCGGTCTGCTTGGCCATCAGCTCGAGGTTGGCGGCAGCGGTCTCGCGTGCCCGGAAGACCGCCTCGAGGAACTGCTTGCGCAGGACCTCGACCTTGCTGCTGGCCTGCACGACCTCGGGATGCTTGTCCGTGAAGCGTGTCAGCAAGGCGTCGCGCTCGGTGATGGCGTTCTGCAGCGCCGCCTGCGCCGCCGCGATCTCCTGTGCCCGCGGCACAATTTCCGGCAGGGAACTGATCTTGCTGGGATCCTTCTGGATCTCTGTCAGGACGTCAAGCAGATCGGCGGCACGCGACTGTTCCACCTCGGAGCGGGCCAGATCGCTGTTCAACTGGATCAGCACCGAATCCACGGCCCGTTTCTGGCTCTCCATCGCATCAAGCTTGTTCTCGACACGGAAGTTGAGTACCTCCTCGTCGGCCCTCTCGATGAACCGGCGCTGCTCCTCCCCCGTTGTCTTGAGCCACTTAACGCCGTCATCCGAGGCACTCTTGTTCTCGTCCATCGAGTAGGTCTGGGCGGTGATGGCGTAGGCGTTGGCGATGGACTGCGCGATTTTCGGGTCGGAGTGGCGGGCGCTGATATCGACCAGGCGCGTCATGCGCCGCGGGCGCAGCTCGACGCTCCAGATGAGCATGTCGTAGAGTTCCTGATCCTTCATCTCCTTCAGGTTGGGGAAGTCGGCGCGCACGCGCTCGGCGACCTGGATGATGACCTCCCGGCTGCGCAGCTTGGTGAGCCGCGTGTTGACAATCTCACTATACGTGCCGGAGCTGTTGGGGTCGTTCAGGATCACAGGGCGCGCATCGGTCACCTTGGGAGGACGCGGCAGGATCTCGATCACGCTGACAGCCCGGTAGGAGACGGGTGCCGTCTTGAAGTAGGCGAAGCCGACCCCCAGACCGATCAGGACGGCCACGATCAGCGAAGGCCACTTCTGCACCACAACGCGGATAACGCGCCCGATGGACATGGGGCCCAGAAACGAGTCGCTCCCACCGGCACCGCTGCTATCCCCGCCATAGTACGCTGCGTCACCATATCCGCCCGCGCCATAGCCATACCCCGCGCCATAGCCATAGCCATAGGTTGCGCCGGGTGCGCGCCTGTAATAGTAGGCCGGAGATGTCTGGCCCTCCACCCGCCTGGCATGATGGTGGTGTTCGGCAGAGTGCTCCGCCGGTTGGCCGTCGGAAGCCTCGGCCATATCAATTATGTCATCCGGGTTGTGATGATCGTTCATAACGGGAATCCAAGGGGTCAGTCTTCATGCCGGGCCCGCTGTTGACGGCGCCGTGAGAAGGGGTTCCAGCGGCGCGCCTCCTTCTGCCGTCTCTCCGTGGCGTGATCCGCCGCCGGTCCCGGAATCACCCCCGGCAGCAGAGCCAGCAGCATGAACCAAATCAGAATAACCAGCGGATCACGGAAGGACATATCATAGCACCCCATGATTGCGACGCCCAGCAGGGCGGCCAGCCCTGTGACGGCCACGGGCGGGATGCGCTGCAAGCGCGACTCGGCAAGCGATGCATCCGTCGCCCGCATCAGGCGGTAGATACGGCGGCAGACGGGAATCAGCAGCAGCACGATCGCCAGCAGCAGCATGCCGCTGCCGACCAGGCCGAGTTCACAAAGAAACTGCCGCGGATCACAGAAGCAGGTGATCGGGTGCTGGGTGCCGGAGACGATGCGTTCCCAGTCGGCATCCGTCAGGAAACGGCCAACCTCATGCCGGAAGCCCCATGTGGCGGTTCCATAGGCCGGATAGGCCTTGAAGATGCGCCACGCCGCATCGCACAGCACCTGGCGCTCGCCGAACCAACCGCTCTTCAGGGCCTGTCCGGTGTAGAGCGCCTTGATCCGGGCATGCAGGGCATTCTCCGGATAGGCGACAAAATGCAGAAAGGCCAGTCCCCCCAGCGTCAACAGCAGCACCGCCATGTATTTGAGCTGCTTCACCTGGGGCAGCCGGTGCTTCAGATAGACGCCGGCATAGACGATACCCGCCAACCCGCCCACCGCCACCAGCAACAGCGCGGCGTGCTCGAGAGTGAAGGCGGCAGCCACCATGTTGAGCACCACCGCAGCGTAGAGCATCCGTAGGCGCCACTTGGAACCATCCTCGGCAAGCGCGGTAATCAGCAGTCCGCCCGAGATCAGGAACATGATGCTGAAGAAGGCGGCGGCAAAGCCGCTGTAGGCAAAGATGCCGTAGTGGTCCGCTGTGACCGCCTGTCCCCAGAGCTTCCACTCGTCACCCCAGGCATATTGCAGCAGGCAGAAGACAGCCAGAAGCGTCGAAAGCGCAGCCAGAACATGCAGCAGCCGCAGCCTGCCGCGCCGCGTGAGGCCATGGCGGATGGCAAGCACCGCCGTCCAGGCCGGCAGCAGCCAGAAGAAGGCCTGGAAGGCCTCGGCACGGTCAAAGCAGGAGGGCAGACCGGCCAGCGGCGGTGGGCCGGCACGCCAGACCATCGCGGTAGCGTCATATCCCACCGCACGCGGACCGTTCAACGCCTGGCACGTAATGAAGAGAAGCCCCGCGATTCCAAGAAAGAAAAGCGGATCGCGGAACATGCGGCGGGAGGCACGCCTCCGGCTGGCCTGGATGGTCTCGCCCTTGACCCCCGGAGGAAAGAGCAGCGCCATCTCGAAGGTCGCAAGCGCCAGCCAGATCAGTGGCAGATAGCTTTTGAGCCCGGAGGCGCGGCAGGCCCCCGAGCCCAGAAAAACAGCCAGCAGCGCAAGGTGGATCAGAACCGCCGACTTTGAAAGCGTGAACCGCATGCAGCCCTTGGCAAACTAGTACTGGAGCGCCACACCAGCAGTGATGCGGTAGCGGTCGTAGTCGAAGTCGTCGATGGACGACTCGGTCACCGTGTAGAGGCCGTTGAGGTAGAAGGAGGCGTAGCGCGTCACACCGAATGTCAGCCCCGCGAACAGGTTGAACTGGTCATCCTGCCGTGATTTCCCCTTGCCTGCGACATCGGTTCCCCTGAAGAGATCCACCTCGTCTTCCGTGATATCCCGCGTGTAGTCCTCGTAGCGGTAGGCCGCGCCGCCGCTCAGCACGAGGCGGGTGAAGAACCGGTAGCTGGCACTGCAGCTCAGCGTGTAGGCCAGCAGTGAGCTGTTGCGGACATCCTCGGCGGACTCGTAGGAGGACTGGCCCGAGAGATTCAGCTTGAAGCGCTCGGTCGGCGTCCATGCCATGCCCATGTTGTAGCTGAAGCTGTATTCCGTGTCCGGATCGTAGTCCAGTTCCGGATTCTCGGGGTACTTGTATTCGTGATCGTTGAAGGCGGTCAGGCCGACCGTGGCCTGGTAGCGGAGCTTCTCGGTAGCGCGCGAGCCTAGACCGACACTTCCTGTAATATAGGTAGCGTCCTCGATGTCAACATTAAGCCGCCGGCGCGGTCCGGTGCCGGGATGCTCGTCGCTGCCCACCTCGTCGAAATCCGCGCTGTTGATGCCGTATTCCAGCGACAACAGCCCATCGGTCTTCTCCGTGAGCTGGTGCTTGTAGGTGAGCGAGTAGTTCTGGTCTGAGGAGTCGTAGAGGTAGTCGTCCTCGTAATCGGTGAACCGGTAGCTCGCGCCCGCGATCAGACTGTTCTTCTCCGTCAGGCGGCGTCCCAGGCTGCCATATACGCCGAAGCTGAAACGGTCGTCCTGGCTGAACTCGTCGAACTGCTGATAGCTGATCTGCTGGGCGGACTGCCCCAGCGACCATGACGTGCCGCCATCCGTCTCGCCCTCGAACTTCACCGACTCGCGCCAGTCCTTGGGGGAACGCGTGAAGTCGGAGTTGTCGTCCTCATAGGTGTAGGTCAGGCGTCCCGAGAGGCTCCAGCCGTTGCCCGGCAGGCGGAAGTTCAGACCCGGCTGGATGTTGAAGCCCTCGGCCGAATCGTAGCGCTTCCCGACCTCCTCTTCCATCAGGCGCTTGCGGTTCTCGTTCACCTCGTCCGGGTTGCTGTCGTAGAAGACGCCGACGCTCAGCGTGGGGGAGAGGTTCAACGGACCAACCCAGATGCCGCCCTCCTCCTCTGCTGCCGCAGTGCGGGAGACACAGGCCATAAGACCGATGAGAGCCAGGGCCGCCACGGGCCGCCTTAGAATTGTTACCGGAGTCGTGCTCATGACAAAACCTCTATTCGCTGCATCCATTTACCAGAACTAGGACTGCCCCTTGTAGTGCGGCGGCACAACGGGCTTGGGCGTGGTGCTCGTCGCGGCCGGCGGCGGGGGTGTCGGCACCCCGAGATCGGTGCGGATCAGAGGCGCCGGACGGTTGACGTCATGCACCAGAAGATCGGGCTGCTTGGCGACCCCGCCAAGAACCTCGGGGAGGTTGACCGGGCGTTCACCCTCCTTGGCTTCGGGCATGACTATGCGCATGCGTCCGGCCTCGGGCCCGAGAAGCGGGGTGTAGTCGCCCGACAGTGCCGCCGGCGTCGCCGCGGCAACCTGGCCGCGGTAGGCCGCCGGCAGGAGCGGGAAGAGACGGTTGGCAAAGGCCAGATTCTCATCCTGATCCTTGCCGCGCGCCAGCAGGACGATGGCGAAGGTGGTGAAAATGGTCTTATCCTCGTCCGTGAGCCCCTCGGCATCCCCGATCTCCTTAAGCACTGCGGCCGAGAACTTGTCGTAGGCAGGATCCTCGAGCGGCTTGAGCAGCTCGTCCAGCGGCGGCTTGAATCCGGCCACCCAGCCCGGCAGCATCTGGAAGGGCGTGTTCATGACGAGATGCCCCAGCACCGCCGCGCGCCCGGCGGGATCGGCCGTCCGGGTGAACTCGACCGCGACATCGCACAACTGCCGCATGCGATGCTTGGGCGAGGTCGGCATCTTGGCGACCGCCTGCATGACCTGGCCGGCAAAGGGTGCGACCTCCGCGGCCTCCATCTTGCCGACAATCCCGGCAATCCGCCGCGGATCGGAGGCAGCCACCCCCAGCGACTCGTCGGCCGCCACGGCAAACCACGACAAGCTGAGGCATACCGCAGCGATGGCGGCATGGATATACCGTTTTCTGTTCATGTCTCTTCCCTTTTCCGTTTGAACTCCATAATCGGGCAAAACTAGATCTTCCGCTCCGGCACGTAGACGACATCGCCGGGGAGCAGCCGGATATCCCGTTCCACCTCCCCCTTCGTGCCGACACGTTCCAGATTCACGCGCAAAACCTCTTTGCGGCCGCCGGGCTTGCGCCGGGTGACGATGATCGCCGTCTTCTTGGCGCTGGGGGCGTAGCCACCTGAAACCTGGATCGCGCGGCTCACGGTCAGATCGCGCGTGGGAGGTATGTTGACCCACCCTTCCCCTTTCACGCGACCCTGCACCAGCACGCGCCCCCAGGGAGATGCGGCGGCGGGGTCGTAATGGAACTCCAGCGAAATCTGGGGATTCCTGTAGAATTTCCCGTAGCGCTCCTCCAGCAATTGCTTAAGCTGCTGCAGCGTCATCCCCTCGCAGGCCACCGTGCCAATCATGGGAAAGGTGATCTCCCCCTTGTCCATGATCTGCAGGCGCTGGGGCTCGACCTCGAGGCGGTCACCCACCCGCACCGAGAAGCCCAGCAGCAGCCCCGTGCGCAGCAGCGGGTCGCCGGCCTCGTTGAAATGGTACAGATCCTCCTCACCCACCGCGGCCACCGCCGCACTGGCGGCCTCCAGATCCTCGTGTTCCGAGGCGCTCATGCTGCCGGGCGTGTCGAACGGCAGGGGAACCAGACCGGCCAGAGCCCCCTCCAGCGATCCGTCGTCGGATACGGGCGTTCCCGACGAGTGGCGTCCAAGCGTACAGCCCGAGCCGATAAGCAGGAGCGTGACAACGGCCCAGCTACGCAGAAGGAACCAGCGTCCCCCGCCGGAATCAATCCGGCCTTTTGGATTACGTTTCAAACAGTGCTCCAAACGCTTTACCTCTGGCCAGCAAGGGATGGCCAGTACTATTGGCGGCAACTCCGCCCCATTGGCGACAAGTCAAGCTTCAACATGTACCACTTTACGCTTTTACCGCCGCCAAGGCAAGAACAATGTCAACACCGGCACCGGATTTTTTTCCGCCCCTCCCCGCACTGCGGTCAGAAGGTCTTGAGCCGTTCCAGATCCAGCGTGGCAAAGTAGTCCTGCACGGTCTCCGCACGACGAATCATGGTAACACGCCCGTCCGGACGGCGCAAGTATTCTGCGGAGCGGAGCTTGCCGTTGTACTGGAACCCCATGGCGTGCCCGTGCGCGCCGGCATCGTGGATCACCAGCAGATCGCCCGGCTCCAGCGCCGGCAGGGGACGGTCGATGGCGAACTTGTCGTTGTTCTCGCACAGCGAGCCCGTCACGTCGTAGATCTGGTCGCACGGCGCATCCTCCTTGCCGATTACCGTGATGTGGTGGTAGGCGCCGTAGAGCGCCGGCCGCATCAGGTTGGCCATGCAGGCATCAAGACCGGCGTACTGCTTGTAGGTGCGCTTGATGTGGCGCACGCGCGTGACCAGGCAGCCGTAGGGGCCTGTCACCAGCCGTCCGCACTCCATGCAGAGTTTGACCGGCGGAAGCCCGGCTCCCGCCAGTATCCGCTCGTGGGCGTCGCGGATACCCTCGCCCACCATTTCGAGGTCAACCTCCTGCTGGTCCGGACGGTAGGGAATGCCGATGCCGCCGCCCAGGTTGATCAGCTCGATCACAATCCCCAGCTCGCGGTGGACATCCACCGCCAACTGGAAGAGCATCCCGGCCGTATCAATGAAGTACTGCGGATCAAGCTCGTTCGAGGCCACCATCGTGTGCAGCCCGAAGCGCTTGACGCCGTAGTCGCGCAGCGTGCGGTACCCCTCGAGCATCTGGTCGCGGGTGAAGCCGTACTTGGCCTCCTCGGGCTTGCCGATGATGGCGTTGCCGTCCTTGAGCGGGCCGGGGTTGTAGCGCAGGCAGATGCGGTCGGGCAGGCCGGCCACCCGGCGCAGGAAGTCGATATGCGTGATATCGTCGAGGTTGATGATCGCCCCCATCTGCCGCGCCTTGACGAACTCCTCGGCCGGCGTGTCGTTGGAGGTGAACATCACCGCCGCCCCCTTGATACCCGTGGCCTCGGCTAGCAGGAGCTCGGGCAGCGAGCTGCAGTCGGCCCCGAACCCCTCCTCCGTGAGGAACTTCATGATGAAGGGATTCGGGCACGCCTTGACGGCGAAGAAGTTGCGGAAGCCGGGACTCCACGCGAAGGCGCGGTTCAGGCGCCGCGCGTTGGCCCGGATGCCCTCTTCGTCGTAGATGTGGAAAGGCGTCGGATAGCGCTCGGCTGCGGCGCGGATCGCGTCGGCGGGGATAGGCAGGGGTTTGGTCTTGCAACTCATGCTTCTTCGGCTCGTGTAGTTCTTGAGGCTCTTGCAAAGCCCTTGCATGCATACGTGGCACGGGCATCTTGCCCGTGCTTCATGGGCGAGACGCCCATGCCATGGGTTTTGCAAGAGGCTCTCTTGTGTGGTTCTTCCTGTATGGCTTGCGTCATCCCTCCGTCACCGGGTCGAACAGCCAGGTGAAGCGGAAGGGGCCCGGCTTGAGCTGGTGCTGCGGCAGCACCCCGGGGCCGCAACTGTTGCTGCCGATGCCGTTCTGGGCGACATCGAGGTTCAAGGTCATGAAGGGACGCTCCTGCAGCTCGTAGGGATGCATCGCCTTCTCGAGGTCCAGCGTGTCATATCGGTGCAGGCTGAAGTTGAAGGGCGTATCCGCATCAACCCGCAGCCCCGCGCCGGCGTTGTCCGTCGCCTCGACCCAGCGTGTCCCGCTGCGGTTGCCGTTCTCCTGCGGCACGACGTAGCGGGTCTCGAGCTCATCCTCCCCAGCACGCCATTCGCCCATGCGCACGGCGGAACAGGTGTCGATATACGACTCGCCGGGCCCCAGCCCGTACCAGCGGGCGCGGTTGACCTGCCGCGGCAGGCGCAACTGCACGCCGATGCGCGGCCACGCCACCGCCCATTCGCCCGAAGGCGCGCCGGCAATGGTCAGCCTGACCCGCCCCTCGGCGTCCACCGCATAGCGGTACTCGACCTCGATGCCGCAGCGCACGACGGGGCCGCCCAGACGCACCGGAACCACCAGCTCGCGGAGACCGCCGCCGCCCTGCTCCCAGCGCACCTCGCCCAGGCGCGGCATGAGGCGCTGCAGGCCGTGGCGGTGCCACTCGGCGAGTATGCGCCCGCCGATGCCCTTGCCGTCGTTGCTGGTCGGGGCGCGCCAGAAGTTGAGTAGCGGCCCGCGCACCAGGCACGCGCGTCCGCTGCTGATCCAGCGGCCCAGCGTGCCGGACACCTTGTCGAACGCGATCTCGAAGTCGTTGCCGCGCCAGACCACCTCGCGCGCATCCTCGGACGCACGGGGGGCGGAGGCGCCGCGGATGCGGTGTGCGGGACGCGGCGGCTGCCGTGTCCCCTCCAGTTGAAACTCCGCAAAGGCCACCTCGTGCCCCGCCTCGGCCCAGGGCGTGGAATGGGTCAGCCGGTAGCTGACCTGCAGCCAGTGCTCATGCCCGTCGTCCGTGACCGGAACACATGGGATCGTTAGTATCCCGGTGCTGCCGGGCGCCACCGCGGGCAGTTCCACCGTGCCCGTCTGCACGCTGCGTCCATCCGCCAGCACCTTCCACGAGGCCACATAGCCCTCCAGACCGAGGAAGGCCTGGCGGTTATGCACGACGAGCCTGCCATCCGCCAGACTCAGCGCCTCGGTGTGGATCGGCGCCAGCGCCTGCTTCAGCTCCAGGAGGCCCGGCGAGGGGGTGCGGTCGGGAAATACCAGTCCGTCGCAGATGAAGGAGCCGTCGTTCGGCACATCCCCGAAGTCACCGCCGTAGCCGAAGTATTCGCGGCCGTCGGGTGTGCGGGTGCGGATACCGTGGTCAATCCATTCCCACACAAAGGCGCCGCATAGGCGCGGGTGCTTCCAGATAATATCCCAGTACTCCTTGAGCGCGCCCGGGCCGTTGCCCATGGCGTGTGCATACTCGCATAGAATCATCGGCATGGTACCGTAGCGCTCCACCGGCAACTCCTTGTCGCCCCACGGAATCGGCTCTTTCCCTGCCCCGATGCGCTCCATCTCCTCGTGCGAGGCGTACATGCGGCTGTACATGTCGACAACCTCGCACAGGTAGTCGCCCTCGTAGTGCAGCGGGCGCGACGGATCCAGCTTGCGCGTGAGCCTGGCCATCGCCCGGTGGTTGCAGCCGAAGCCCGACTCGTTGCCCAGCGACCAGATGATGACGCTGGGATGGTTGCGGTCGCGGCTGATCATGCGCTGCATGCGGTCGAGACAGGCCGCCTCATAGACCGGATTGTTGCAGATGTTGCTGGGGCCGTAGCCGAAGCCGTGCGTCTCGAGGTCGCACTCGTCGATCAGGTAGAGCCCGTAGCGGTCGCACAGCTCGTACCAGCGCGGATCGTCGGGATAGTGGCTGGTACGCACCGCGTTGATGTTGTGACGCTTCATCAGCAGGATGTCCTGCAGCATCGTGTCGTACGAGAGCGAGCGCCCCAGATCGGGATGGTGCTCGTGGCGGTTCACGCCCTTGAGCATCGTCTTTACCCCGTTTACCATCAACTGGCCGTCGCGGATCTCCACCTGGCGGATACCAATGCGCAGGGGTACTGCCATCAGGACCTTGCCGTCCTCCCCCTTCAGCGTCACCAGCAAAGTATATAGATAAGGCGTCTCGGCACTCCAGGTGTGCGCTGCGGGCACCGCCCCCTCGAGCTTGACGGCACCGCCCTTTGCGCGCACCACGGCACGCAACGGCCGCGGCCAGACCGCCGCGCCCCCGGCATCGCGCAACTGTGCCTCGACCACGCACCCGCGTGCCGTGCCGCGCCCGGCCACATCCACCTGCGCGGCGATACGTACCGTGCCGTCACGGTAGTCGTCGTCCAGCAGCGTATCGACCGTCACGTCGGCCAGACGGATCGGCGGCAGTCCCAGCAGCGTCACGGAGCGGTAGATGCCTGAGAGCCACCACATGTCCTGGTCTTCAAGGAAGGTGCCTACCGACCACTGGTGTACGCGCACCGCCAGCACGTTGGCACCGCTGCGCACCAGATCCGTGATGTCGAACTCGTGCGGCAGGCGGCTGCCCATGCCACGGCCCGCGAAGCGTCCGTTGACGAAGACCTCGAAGAAGGAGTCCACCCCGTCGAACCGCAGGTGCAGGCGACGCCCCTTCCAGCCCGCGGGCACGGTGAAGAGCCGCCGGTAGCTGCCCGTCGGGTTCTCGGAGGGCACATAGGGCGGGTTCAGCGGAATCGGGTACGGAACGTTTGTGTAGTGCGGATAGCCGTAGCCGTGCATCTGCCAGCACGAGGGCACGGGCAGATTGTCCCAGCCCGAGTCGTCATGGCCGGTATCCATGAAATGTTCGGGCGCCGCCACGGGCGACGGGTCATAGCGGAACTTCCAGACGCCATCAAGCGACATACGGCAGTCCGACTCGCCGGCATCGCCGCACCAGGCCGCATCGGCATCGGTGAAGGGCACGAACGAGCTGCGCGTCGGCAGGCGGTTTACTCCAAAGGCACTCGGATCTTCCCACGGATTCACCAGGTCATCTCCTCATTAAAGGTTGGCCATAAATTACGTCCGGCCTCAGGCCGGTGCTCCCGTCCACGAAAACCCGATCGCCTTCAGGAAGGCGCGGGCGATCACCATGTGGCCGGTCTGGTTGGGATGGATGCGGTCCCACGAGATCGCCGCCGAATGGACATGCTCCAGCAACGGCGCGAAGGCCGCCTGCAGGTCGACAAAATGCGCATCGTGCGCCGCGGCAATCTGCCGCACCGCGGCACCGTACTCGTCCATGCGCATGCGCATCGCGTCGTCGCGGTTCGGCTCGATGTAGTAGGGCGTCATCAGCACCAGCCCCTTCAACTGCGGACGCGTGGTAGACACAAGCTGCCCGAGCGTCGCGGCATACTCCTCCAGCATCACGTGCTTCTCGGTCTGCCGGGGAATGTCGAACTGGCGCCAGACGTCGTTGACGCCGATGCAGATGCTCAGCCAGTCGGGCTTGAGGTCCAGCACGTCGCGCGTCCAGCGCGCCTGCAGGTCGCGGACGGTATTGCCGCTGTTGCCCATGTTCACCACGCGGATGCCCAGCTCGGGATAGCACGCCGAGAGCAGCGCATCCACGAACGTCACATAGCCCCGCCCCAGCGGATCGAAGAGTCCCTCGGCCACCGGCTGCGTGCGCCCGCAGTCCGTCACCGAATCGCCGATCATGACCAGTTTCTCGCCCTTGCCTATCAACATGATGTTTTCCCCGAGTACCGAAAAGTCATATAATGCAATGATTTGGCAAAATCTGCAACAGGAATGACACAGGCATGTTACTTCTTCTTATAACCTCCTGCATCTGGGCCTTCTCGTTCGGACTCATCGGCAACCGCTTGCAGGGGCTCGATACCGCAGTGGTCTCCTGCGTGCGGCTGGCGCTCTCACTGCTGGCCTTCCTGCCCTTCGCCTGCCGCAGTGCCGCGCCGCGCCCCATGACCGCCATCAGGCTGCTGCTGCTCGGGGCCGTCCAGTTCGGCCTGATGTACCTGCTCTATATCGCCAGTTTCCGCTATCTGCCATCGCACACGGTAGCGCTCTTCACCATCACCACCCCCATCTATGTGGCCCTGCTGGACAACCTGCGCACCCCCCGGGGGCTGCCGCGACCGCTGCTGGCGGCGCTCCTCGCCGTCCTGGGCGCCGCCATCGTGAAGTGGAGGATGCCGCACGGCGAGCGGCTCTGGCTCGGCTTCGCGCTGGTGCAGGGGTCGAACCTCTGCTTTGCCATCGGCCAGTTGTTCTACCGCCGCATGATGCGCTCGGCGGGCGGCGTATCCGACCACCAGGCCATGACCTGGATGTATGCCGGCGCCGTCATGGTCACCCTGCCCTTCGCCATTCAGGGCTGGCAGGCCAAGGGTTTCGCACCAAGCCGCGACCAGATCCTCGTGCTGCTCTACCTCGGGGTGGTGGCCTCCGGCGTCTGCTTCTGGCTCTGGAACGCCGGGGCGCGGCGCGTGCGGCACGCGGGTACCCTGGCCGTGATGAACAACGTCAAGATTCCACTCGGCATGGCCATCTCGCTGCTGCTTTTCGGCGAGCACGCCGACCCCCGGCGCCTGGCACTCGCCTGCGCGGTGATGCTGCTGGCCGTCCTCGTCTGCGAATGGCCCACCCTCCGCTCAAGCGGGGCGACGTAGGGGACAGGGGACAGTAACGCCGCTGCCCCGGAGCGGGGCGGCGGCAGTAGCAGTAGGCAGTGGCAGTAGGCAGTTGGAATGGGTCAGAGATACACTTCGTCTCCACACTTTGTCCCTACGCTTTGTCAAAAACGAGAGAGAGAGCGGCTGGGGGTATCCCAGACCAGCGCCCCCGCACGGCAGCCGGAACTGCTGGCGCCGGCCGGCTCCTTCGAGGCCGCCTG
>LSQX01360047.1_pt8 | contig 12857 bp, 10 predicted proteins | sample 654561 | NCBI WGS metagenome assembly LSQX01 (sample SAMN04489861, study PRJNA283612) | anaerobic digester metagenome | isolation source: 4 biogas reactors fed with cattle manure at either 37C or 55C with and... | place: Denmark: Kongens Lyngby | collected 2014 | reverse complement strand
TAATAGGAGGCGTTTGCGCACCACTGCCCCTCCCGCTCCTCGATGAGGCGCTGGTAGAGGGGAAGCTGGTAGCTCTTCATCCGCTCCTCGATCTTCTTCATCGGGGGCGCCCCTTTCTTGTAGTCGATGACGCCAAGGCGGCCCTTCTCCCGTTCGACGATCCGGTCGATGCGCCCATTGAGGTACAATCCGTCCTTCGTAGCGTTGAGTTCTTCCTCAAAGCCAATGGAGCGCGCTCCATCGAAGAGGCGACGCTCAGCAGCGAGGATATCGAGCATGAGGAGGCGGTGCTCGGCGATGATCCACGCCCTGATGGAGGGGGTGGGGCCCCTTTCGCCGAAGACAGCATCCATCGCCTCATCGAAGAGGGAGAGCAGCAGGGGACGGTACTCCTCATCCTTGGACCCGTCGAAGACTTCGATGCCTTTGAAGAAGCGCTGGTAGACGAGGTGCTCGACCGTCCCGATGAGGCGGTGGTCAACAAGCGAGCTCTCCCACTCCACATCGTTGATTCTCAAGAGATATCGGGCGAGGAAGGCGTAGGGACAGCGGTCGAAGAGGTCGATCTTCGTCGCCGAGAGGGAGAGGAGCTCTGTTCCGTCCCGCTCCTCCTTCAGCCTTCCCACCAGCGAGGGGTGGATGGGGTGGCGGGTGTAATCGTCCGCCCGGAATTGCAGGGTCGTTGCCATCGCGCGCTCGAACCACCTCCGTTGACTGGGCAGGGAACGAATCGGCGCGTCCCGCTCCCCCCGCCAGAGGGCAAGCTCGGTGCGGTATGGGTCAAACTCCGCCCCATCGCTCGTTTCCCGCTCGTCGAGACGCCCCTGTTCGAAGAAGGCGGCGGGCGGCAAGGTCGCCCCTTCGTACCGGCGCAGGTGACAGGAGAGGGTGACCGAACCGATGGGCAGGCACACTGAGCGCAGATGGGCCAGGGTGGTGTCCCGCTCGGTCTGCTCCCCTTCGTCGGGGAGGAAGAAGAGAGGGCGCTCGACGACCGACGCCTCCTCTTGGTCGAGGCCGATGACGAAGAGGTGGTCGCTGTTCACGGTGGCCACCTGGGGCCACGCATAGACGGCGACCCCTCCCTCCTTCATTTGGAAGACGTAGCGCTTTGAATGCAGCGTGGTGATGAGCCAGCCGAAGAGCCGACGGAAGGAAGTGGTGTGGGCAGAGGCGAGCGCCTCCTCGATTTCGGCGATGGCATCGAGGCAGAAGGAGTAGACATCCTCGCCCGCACTCCCCCGCCACTGTTCGTCGATGAAATAGGCATCCTGGAAGTGGTTGAGGGCACGACGGAGGGCGGGGGCGTTCTCCGCCTCGACGATGCCGATGATGCTCTCCTTGAAGCCCCGGTACCAGGTGACCAGCTCTCGATCGTGCAGCCGGTCGATGAACTGGTCGCCCGTGTGGACCGAACCCTCGAAGATCGACTCTTCGATGGCGCGGCGGATGAAACGGTGAGCAATCTCGGTGTCCCTCCAGGGCACCGAAGGATCGAGCAGGAGGCTCTTGAGGCTCTCCAGGCTGAAGGAGTCGTCATAGACCTCGCTGAGGCAGAGGAGGAATCGCCCGCCGGGGTAGGCGAGCGGGCTCGCCCCTTCCCGGATGGAAAGGGGGATATCGTAGTGGGCCGCCTCCTCACTGAGGGGCGGCAAGAGCGTATCGGGGCAGGCGCACCCGATGGTGATGGCATGCGTTGCCACCCCCTCTTCCAACAGCCCCCTGATGGCCCTGAGCGTTGAGCGGATCTCCTGGATGTGGTTCGGGTAGACGACAAGGGGTGTCAATGGGACCTCGGGAGTCGCCCAGAGTTCGATGTTGGCTGGCCGCCCCAGCTCCTCGACGAGGCGCTCGGAGGCGGCGATGGTATCGCTGTAGAGGATGATGTAGCGAACATCTTCGTCCCAGATGGCCGGCAGGTGGGCTCGCTCATAGCGCGGCTCATAGAGATCGTATTGGGAGAGGAAGCGCCGATACTCGCGGTAGAGCAGCACGAGGTCACCCTGCAACGCCCCGTCGAGGCGGGCGAGCAGCTCCTCATCACCCACCACGAGCTCCAGGGAGCCCAAGAGCGCGGCGATGGTGCGTTCCAAGCGACGGTAGGATTGCGGGTAGCGTGGGTTGATGAGGCGTGAGAGCGGCGGACCCTCCTCGATCAAGCGGTGGACGAAGAGCTGGCGGATCAGGGTGTTGGAGCTCTTCTTCTCGGGCGGTTGGGCCATGAAGCGGGCGCGGAAGGTGTCGAAGGAGATGGCGCGATCGCGCAGAATCGCAGCGCGCTCTGAGTGCAGGGCGTAGTCGACCAGTGCACTCCTGGCGGCGACCTCGGTGGGGAAGATGCAGACCGCCCCCGTCTCGAAGGCACTGAATACATATGCGCGCTTATCCATGGTCGTTGCAGTATACCATGTTTCAAGCTAGGATGATGAGCGATGAGACGCTCATTGTACGATATTCCCCACTGGCGCTCCCGTCTGGTGGCAAGCATGCTCTTCAGCCTCGCCTGCTGGCTGTTCTTGGGCCTGAACTTGGTGCGCATGGTCGACTCGTGGGCCCCTCCCTACCTGGTGGCGAACGTCCCCTTCTTCGCCATGGCCCTCGCCCTCTTCCTCTCCATCCGCTATATTTTGACCACCGACCCGCCCTCCTTGGTGACCGACCACCCGCAGGTTCGTACACGGCCGCTCCTCTTGGCCTTTCTCTCCTACCTGGGCGCCAACCTGCTCTTTCTCCTCATCACCGCCGTCACAGATCCCAGCAGTCTCACCGTCAACCGCGTCGCCTTGACGACGCGACTCCTCTTCATCACGGCGGCCGTGCTCATCACCCCCCTGCAGACCAGCTGCGAGGAGATCCTCTTCCGCATCATGCCGGTACGGTTTCTCCAAGGCTCGAAGCTGAAGCCCAGCACTCCCGTCGCGCTCTTCAGCGCCCTCCTCTTCGTCCTGCCCCACCTCTCCAACACGGAGGTCGCCGCCAGCGAGAGCACCCCCATCGTCCTCCTCTACTACGCCATCTTCGGTGCGGCGACCACCGCTCTCTGCCTCAAGAGCGGCGGCTTTGAGATCGCCTTGGGTGTCCATGCAGCCAACAACCTCTTTGTCGCGATCATCGCCAACTACCCAAGCTCATCCCTGCCGAGCCACCCCTTCTTTCTCTCCCTCCGTCCGACGGGGACCATCGCCGACTTGGTCCAGCTCTCCGTGAGCCTCGGTGTGGTGGCCGTGGTAACCAGAAAACGGAAAACGGCAAGACAGGTGACGCCACAACCGGACAGCACTGACCCGCCAAAGCCACCCAACGTGCTATCCGGGAGATGAAAACCCCTTTTACACAGCTTCAGGCCACCTCTCGGTGGCCTGAAGTACTCGTATGTGAACGTCTCTGACTTAGAGAACCCGGAAGGCATCCCTGCCGGCGTACTTGGCGGTCTCGCCGAGGTAGTCCTCGATGCGAAGCAGCTGGTTGTACTTGGCAAGGCGGTCGGAGCGGCTCATCGAACCGGTCTTGATCTGTCCGGTCTCAAGGGCCACGACCAGGTCGGCGATGAAGTTGTCCTCGGTCTCACCACTGCGGTGGCTGACGACGGCGGTGTAGCCGTTGCGCTTGGCCAGATCGATGGCCTCGAAGGTCTCGGTGAGGGTGCCGATCTGGTTGACCTTGATGAGGATCGAATTGGCGACCTTCTTCTCAAGGCCCATCTTCAAGCGCTCGACGTTGGTGACGAAGAGGTCGTCGCCGACGAGCTGGACACGATCGCCGATGCGGTCGGTGAGCATCTTCCACCCTTCCCAGTCATCCTCATCCATGCCGTCCTCGATGGAGATGATCGGATAGCGGTTGGCCCAATCCTCCCAGAGGTCGACCATCTGGGCACTGGTGAGCTTCTCACCGGTGGTCCACTTGAGCGTATAGGTCTTGCTCTTGGAGTCGTAGAGCTCGCTGGCCGCCGGGTCGAGGGCGATCATGAAGTCGCCGTCACGACCGGTGGTGTAGCCGGCTTTCGTGATGGCCTCCATGATGACCTCGAGGGCCTCTTCGTTGGACTGCAGGTCGGGGGCGAAGCCACCCTCATCACCAACGCTGGTGTTGTATCCCTTGGCTTTGAGCACCGCCTTGAGGGCATGGAAGACCTCGGAGGTCCACCTGAGCCCTTCCCTGAGGTTCGGGGCGCCGATGGGCATGACCATGAACTCCTGGAAGTCGACCTTGTTGTCGCTATGTGCCCCACCGTTCAAAATATTGGCCATCGGGACGGGGAGGACGCAGCTGTGGAACGCGCCCAGGTACTTGTAGAGCGGGAGGCCCAGATACTCTGCGGAGGCCCGTGCGACCGCCATGGAGACGCCGAGGATGGCGTTGGCTCCGAGCTTTCCCTTGTTCTCGGTCCCGTCAAGGGCGATCATCGCGCGGTCGATCGCGACCTGGTCAAGAGCATCCATGCCCTCGAGCTCAGCGGCGATGATGTCATTGACGTTGCCCACTGCCTTCAGCACGCCCTTGCCACCGTAGCGGCTCTTATCCCCATCACGCAACTCAACGGCTTCGTGGACACCGGTGGAAGCACCGGAGGGGACTGCTGCACGGCCCATCGATCCATCCTCGAGGATGACATCCACCTCTACGGTGGGGTTTCCACGGGAGTCAATGATCTCTCTTGCCTCGATAAACTCAATAATGCTCATGAATATACTCCTCATTTCGTAATGCGAATCACATCGATAATAGTCGTATCTTTTGCCCCCATTGTCAACTGAGCCCTACCGCCCCACCGCTGGACACTAGCCACGGCAATGGTGCTCAGGTATACTGAGGTCATGAAAGATTCAACATCCTTTCAGTTGCCCCATCTCAGCGAAGAGCTGCTTGATTCGATCATCTTTGCCATGGAAGACCAAGTAACCTTTCACTACATCGACCTCAAGGACGGTACCGTCCTCCAGGAGGAAGAGAAATCCTACATCATGGATGAAGATGAGGATGTATCGGATGACCGCTTCCTGCCGATCCCCGATTGGACCCCCTCCGATGGCTTCCGCCTCATGGAGAAGTTCACCGCGAAGGTGAGGAACCAGAGCCTGCAGCAGCAACTGTATGAGGTGCTGCAGAGCGGCAAGGGGGTCTTCCGCAAGTTCAAGGATGTGCTCTCCCAGGAGCCGATCATCGAGCGCAAGTGGTTCAGCTTCAAGGACGAGCAGCTGAAGCGGGTCGTCGTCTCCTGGTACCGAAAGCAGGAGGGCGCCTTGGATCTCGAACACCTTCCCGAGGAGTACGAGGAGTTCTTTGAGGACATCCTCCTGGAGGACTTCACCTATGATATGTACGAAGGGCCTGCCACCGATGAGATCGATGAGATTATCCACGCCACGCTCCACGAGATGAGCGAGGGATCGGAGGAGGACAAGATCGGCTCGCTCTTGCTCACCCGACGCTTGGAGAGCGAACAGCCGGAGCACTACCTGCTCGCCCGCGCCAACGACGGGACGCTGGCCGCCATCCTCATCTACACGCCCTTGACCGAGGAGGTGGTGCAGGTCCCCTTCTTCACCGTGGCCAAGCAGTACCGCGGCATGGGGCTCTTTCGGCTGCTCTTCGACGCCTTCAGCCGCCAGATGGCCCGCTTCCACTACAAGAAGATGATCGTCAACCTCGCCGGTGAGTCGGTGGGCCTGGAGAAGTACTTCTCCCCGTACAAGGCGCGCAACGCCACCAAGCAGGTGACCCTCTCCACCGAATCGTGGAACTCGATGCACCCCAGCTTGGAAGGCGCCTTCCTCTAGGCTAAGGAGCTCGCATGCGTATTACCATCTGTGACGACAAACATGACCTGGGCAATGAAGCGGCCAAACTCGGCATCACCCTCATCAAGCAGGCGATCGAGGAGCGCGGTGGGGCGACCATCACGATGGCCACCGGCCTCAGCCAATCCTCCCTCTACACCCACCTCACCGCATCCGACCTCGACTGGTCGGCGGTGACCGTCTTCGGTCTCAACGAATACGTGGGGATCTCATCGGCCCACCCCTCATCGTTTCGCCACTACCTGCAGACCCGCTTCATCGCGAACGTCCACGACCTCAAGGCCTACCATGAGGTGCAGGGCGATGCCGCTGACCTCGACGCAGAGGTCGCCCGCCTCAATGGCCTGGTCAACGGGAGAGAGATCGACGTCGCCTTCCTCGGCATCGGGGAGAACGGGCACATCGGCTTCAACGACCCCCCGGCCAATTTCATCACCACCGATCCATACATCATCGTGGACCTCGATGAGCGCTGCAGGCGCCAACAGGTCGGAGAGGGGTGGTTTCGCACCCTCTCTGAGGTGCCGAGAAAGGCCATCACGATGTCGGTGCGCCAGATGCTGCACTCCCGCCATGTGATCTGCTCGGTGCCCGACCAACGCAAAGCCCGGGCGGTGGCGATGTGCATCTACGACCAGATCTCCCCCTACTCGCCCGCCTCGGTGCTCAGGACCAAGCACGAGTGCACCCTCTTCCTCGACCGGACCTCCTCCATCCTCATCATGGGTGACCGACGGTAAGGGGTTGCTCAAACGAATAAAAAGGGAGGGTGCATCCATTGCGTCTAATATATTAGTATGTTAGATTAGGGGCATACCACCTATGGAGGACCCTACCATGATGCATATGACCCTGAGATGGTTCGGCTCGAAGCACGATACCGTCACCTTGGAACAGATCCGGCAGATTCCCGGAGTCGAGGGAGTCATCACGACGCTGTACGACATCCCCGCCGGCGAAGTCTGGCCGCGCGAGCGCATCAAGGCGCTCAAGGATGAGGTCGAGGCCGCTGGCCTGAAGATCCTCGGCATCGAGAGCGTCAACATCCACGACGACATCAAGATCGGCAACGAGAAGCGCGATCTGTGGATCGACAACTACATCGAGACCCTCGACGCCTTGGGAGCAGAGGGCATCACCACCGTCTGCTACAACTTCATGCCGGTCTTCGACTGGACCCGCACCGACCTGGCAAAGGTGCGCCACGACGGTTCGACGGTGCTCGCCTACGACCAGAAGATTGTCGACACCATCGACCCGAAGGCGTTCTTCGACCAGACCAACGCCAGCAGCCAGGGCTTCGAGATGCCGGGCTGGGAGCCGGAGCGCCTCGCCAAGGTCAAGGACCTCTTCGACGCATACAAGGAGGTCACCGAGGAGAAGCTCTTCGACAACCTCGTCTACTTCCTCAAGCGCATCCAGCCGACCTGTGAGAAGTGGGGCATCAAGATGGCGATCCACCCCGACGACCCCGCCTGGCCGGTCTTCGGCCTGCCGAGGATCATCACCCGCCTCGACCGCATCCAGAAGCTGATGAAGGCCGTCGACGCTCCGTTCAACGGCGTCACCTTCTGTGCAGGTTCCTACGGCACCAACCCGAACAACGACCTGCCCGGCATGATCAGGGCGTTGAAGGGGCGCGTCCACTTCGCCCATATCCGCAACCTCCACCACTTTGAGGATGGGGTCTTCGAGGAAGCCGCCCACCTCTCCAGCGATGGTTCGTTCGACCTCTATGAGATCGTCAAGGCGCTCTACGACATCGGGTTCGACGGTCCGGCACGACCGGACCACGGACGGATGATCTGGGGCGAGGTCGCGATGCCCGGCTACGGTCTCTACGACCGCGCCCTCGGCTCGCAGTATATCCTTGGGCTCTATGAGGCGATCACCAAAGCCGACCAGAGGAAGTGATATGCCCCCCTTCACCCGCACCACGGTCAGTGAGGAGATCTACCATACCCTGCGCATGGAGATCCTCTGTCTGCGCTTCAAACCCGGTGAGGAACTGAATCTGCAGCTGCTCGGTGAGCAGCTGCAGGTCAGCCGCAGCCCGGTCCGCGATGCGCTGATGCGCCTCGCCGGCGACAACCTCGTCGACATCTTCCCCCAGCGGGGGACACGCGTCTCCCTCATCAACCTCAAGCAGGTCGAGGAGGAGCGCTTCTTGCGCAAGAGTCTGGAAGAGAGCGCCGTCAAGAAGTTCATGTACCAGGGCAGGGAGGAGGACTGGCAGGCCATGGAGAGAGCCATCGCCGACCAAGTGGCGGCGATGGAAAAGAGTGACTTCGTCGCCTTCCTTGAAGCCGACGATGCCTTCCACCAAGTGATTTTCGAAGCCATTGGGATGGGACGGATCTGGAGGATCATCAAGGCGCAGGGCGGCAACCACCACCGCATCCGTCTCCTCTCCTTCTATGAGAAGAATGTCATCGCCAACATCATCGATGAACACCGTCGGATGTTGGCGGCCCTGCAGGCCAAGCAGATGGACACGGTCTTGGCCCTGCAGAACAACCACCTCTCCAAACTCCTGCAGGAGACGGAGAGCATCGTCGCCCGTTACCCCAACTACTTCACCAAACAAGCCGCCCCTCGCCTCGGCAGTGCGGCACATAGGAGCACCCCATGAAATTGACCGATGCTGGACTACAACAGAGAGAACTGTGGGAGAGTTCTTCCTACACCCTCCCCACCTTCGACCGCGTCGCGATGATCGAAGAGAGCGCACAGAACCCCACGTGGGTCCACTTCGGTGCGGGCAACATCTTCCGCGTCTTCCCCGCCGCCCTGCAGCAGCGCCTGCTCAATCGCGGCCTGGCCACGACCGGCATCGTCGTCGGCGAGGGGTTCGACTACGAGATCATCGATGAGGTCTTCACCAAGCACGACAACCTCACCTTGATGGTGACCCTCAACAGCGACGGGTCGATCGCCAAGGAGGTCATCGCCTCCGTCGCGAGCGCCCACAAGTGCGATCCCCACTTCACCGAGGAGTGGGAGTTCTTCAAGGATCTCTTCAAAAAGCCAAGCCTGCAGATGGCCAGCATGACCATCACGGAGAAGGGGTATGGCCTCACCGGAGCAGACGGCTCCTACTCCCCCGCGGTGGCCAACGACCTGGCAGCGGGCCCTGCAAAGAGCTCACTCTTCATCCCCAAGCTCACCGCCCTGGTCTATGAGCGCTACCGTGCCACGGTGGGGCCGTTGGCTCTGGTGAGCATGGACAACTGCTCCCACAACGGCGAGAAACTCGCCAACGCGGTCAAGACCGTCGCGAGAGAGTGGAAGGAGCGCGGCTTCGTCGATTCCGGCTTCCTCACCTACCTGGACGAGCAGGTCAGCTTCCCCTGGTCGATGATCGACAAGATCACCCCGCGCCCCGATGAGGCGGTCAAGCGGATGCTCGAGGCCGACGGCTTTGAGGATAGCGCCCTCATCGTCACCGAGCGACACACGTACACCGCACCCTTCGTCAATGCGGAGGCGCCGCAGTACCTGGTCATCGAGGACGACTTTCCCAACGGCAGACCCGCCCTCGAGGAGGCCGGCGTCTCCTTCACCGACCGCGACACCGTCAACAAGGTGGAGCGGATGAAGGTCACCACCTGCCTCAACCCCCTCCATACCGCCCTGGCGATCTACGGGTGCCTGCTCTCTCACACCTTGATCAGCGAGGAGATGCGGGATGGGGAGCTCAAGCGCCTCGTCGAGCGCATCGGCTACGACGAAGGCATGCCGGTGGTCGTCGATCCGAAGATCCTCGACCCCAAGGCCTTCATCGAGGAGGTCCTCACCGTCCGCTTCCCCAACCCCTTCATGCCGGACACCCCCCAGCGGATCGCCACCGATACGAGCCAGAAGCTCGCCATCCGCTTCGGGGAGACCATCAAGGCGTACCTCGGTGACCCCACCCTCGATGTCGCCAACCTGAAGATGATCCCGCTGGTCTATGCCGGGTACCTGCGCTACCTGATGGGCCTCGATGATGACCTGGTCCCCTTCGCGTTGAGCCCCGACCCGCGCCTCGCAGAGCTTCAGCAGTTTGTCAAGGACATCACGATCGGTGATGACGGTCCCTTCCCTCAGCTGGAGGCGATCCTGCAAGACGACACCATCTGGGGAGTCGACCTGGTCGCCATCGGGATGGCCCCGCTCGTCCGCTCCTACTTCACCAGCTTGATCGCCGGCAAGGGAGCGATCCGGAACACCTTGCGCGAGTACGTCTGGTAGGAGATACTCTCTCTATGAGTCGTCCAAACGCACGGTACATCAGTAAAATTCTCTATCTCATGCTCGGGACTGCGGTGGCGGGATTCGCCATCGCGGTCTTCATCACCCCGGCCAAGATCGCCTCGGGCGGGGTCAATGGCATCGCCACGATCATCTACCACCGCACCGGATGGGATACCGGGGCGACGATGCTCATCATCAGCGTACCGCTCTTTCTCATCGGTATGAAGGTCTTCGGGAAGACGTACGGAGCCACAAGCCTGGCCGGCACGCTCCTCCTCTCCGCCTGGGTAAGCCTCTTTGGCCAACTCACCGGCTACCAGGGCATCCTCCCCTACGTCGACCGCATGGATACGCTGCTCTCGGCGATCTTCGGTGGGGTGCTCTTGGGCAGCGGCATCGGCATCGTGATGCGCACCGGCGCCAACACCGGCGGCACCGACATCCTCACGCAGATCGTCAGCCGCTACACGCCCCTCCCGCTCGGGACGGCCCTCTTTCTCGTGGACGGGTTCGTCATCATCCTCGGGGCCCTGAACTTCGGCCTTGAGCGCGCCCTCTTCGCCGTCATCACCCTCTACCTCTCCGGTCAGATGGTGAACTACATGGTGATGAACCTCGGGACCAAGTACGCCAAGACCGCCTACATCGTCAGCGACCACCACGAGGCCATCGGGCGGCGAATCATCAGTGAGCTGCGCCATGGCGGCACCCTCATCTCAGGAGTGGGGATCTTCACCCAACGCGAACGCCCCATCCTGCTGGCGGTGGTCCATAACCAACAGATCAACCTTCTCACCCAGATCGTCCACGAAGAGGACCCCAAGGCGTTCATGTTCGTCCACGAGACCTATCAGGTGCTTGGAGAGGGGTTCGTCCCGATGGGACGCATCGTCTCATCAAAAAAACAACGTAACCAGCAGCACGGTCCAAATCGCACTCAAACTGATCGAGATTGAGCTCATCGCCCCCTGCACCTGGCCGATCTCCATCGCCTTGCTCGTCCCCAACGCGTGGCTTGCACAGCCGATGGCCACCCCTTGGGCGACCGGGTCCTTGACGGCGAAGAGCGTGATCAACAGAGGGGCGAAGAGATTGCCCGCCAGGCCACTGATGATGGTGCTGGCGATGGTGAGGGCCGAGATGCCCCCCATCTGCTCGGCAAGCGCGATGGCCACGGGAGTGGTCACCGACTTGGGGATGAGGGAGGCGGTGACCGCCTCATGCAAGCCCATCAACCTGCTGAGGAGAACGACGCTGCCTATGGCGGCAGCCGAACCCGCCAGTGTGCCGAGGACGATCGGGAAGAAGGTGGAGAGCAACACCGCGCGCTGACGATAGACGGTCAGGGCGAGGACGGCGGTCACCGGGGCGAGGAAGAGGAGGATGATGGAGGAGCCCGCCTCAAAGTATTCATGGGGGATCCCAAAGAGCTTGAGGGTGGCCACGATGATGATCAAGGCGATGATCAGCGGGTTGGCGAGCGGGTGCTTCACCTTCTCATTGATCGAGAGCCCCACCTTGAACGCGACGATGGAGAGCGTGATGCCGAAGAGCGGGGAGGAGAGGATTTCACGCACGGCGACCTCCCACCACACGCTGCTGGATCCGGATGACCAGGGTGACGGTCCACGCAGAGACGGCGAAGCAGATGACCATGCTGACGAGGTTGACCAAGAGCAACTGCCACCAAATCGAAGAGATGACGTCGAAGTACCGGATGATGGACATCCCCGGGGGGATGAAGAAGAAGGTCATGTTGCGCAGCAGGAAGTCGGCGCTCTCTCCCAGATGCTCTTCCTTGAGCACTTTGGAGACGAGGAGGAGCAGCACCAGGAGCATGCTCACCACGCTGCCGGGAAGGGCGAACGGCAAGAGGGCGGCGATCATATCCCCGACAAGGCAGAGGGCGAAGATGAGGGCGAGCTGACCGAGGTACTTCATTACAAAGCACCATACTCCATCGCTCGGGCTCTGTGAAGTAGTTTTGGTTCACAGACCCCGCTCCTTCGGCTATACTCAGCTCCAAGGAGCAAGGATGGCAACCAAGAAACAGACGACGACACAAACACGCAAGGTCACGAAGGCGAAGAAGCGGGGCAAACGCCTCCTCCTGCTGCTCGCCCTCGTCGTGGTGCTCTGGCTTCTCTCCCTCGTCTTCGCACCCAGCGAAGATGAGTATCTGCAGAGCGGCGCTACCTACATCGTGGACCTCGAGCTGCCCGCCTATGATGAGGGAGAGATCGTGGTCCGCCACCCGGGCTTCACCCTCCTCTACGACGAGGAGCATGAACAGGCCCGCTGGGTCGCCTACCACCTTACCCGGGATGAACTGTACGGGACGGCGAAGCGAAAGGACAACTTCCGCGCTGACCCCTCCATCCCGACCGGGTCGGCCGAGCTGGCCGACTACCGCGGCAGCGGCTACGACCGCGGCCACCTGATCCCCGCCGGGGACCTCACCTGGTCGGATGAGGCGATGAGCGCCTCCTTCTTCCTCAGCAACATGAGTCCGCAGGACGGCTCCTTCAACCGAGGCATCTGGTCCCAGCTGGAGGCAGTGGTGAGAAACTTCGCCGACACCGAGGGTGCCGTCTATGTGGTGACCGGCCCGGTCCTCACCGACGGACCGTACCAGACCATCGGGGCAAACGAGGTCTCGGTGCCGAACTCATACTACAAGGTCATCCTCGACTACGAGGAGCCGGAGTTGAAGGCCATCGGCTTTGTGCTGCCCAACGAAGGCTCGAAGAGCGACCTGAAGAGCTTCGCCACCACCGTCCGGGAGGTGGAGGATCTCACCGGGCTCGACTTCTTCCACCG
>LSQX01202689.1_pt1 | contig 12860 bp, 7 predicted proteins | sample 654561 | NCBI WGS metagenome assembly LSQX01 (sample SAMN04489861, study PRJNA283612) | anaerobic digester metagenome | isolation source: 4 biogas reactors fed with cattle manure at either 37C or 55C with and... | place: Denmark: Kongens Lyngby | collected 2014 | reverse complement strand
GTGCCTATCTCTGTGGAGGCGGCTTCGCTCCTTATCGTGGAACCTGCAGTAATACAATTGGACTCTAACCGCCGTTCCGCGTCCTTTGAAATCAGAAACACCAGCGAAATAACCCTTCACTGGGAAGCCCGCTATTTCGATGGAAAGGATCCCGCCAACAGCGTGGATCAGCTGCCCGATGCTTGGTATTAACACCCGACACCGGCAGCTTGTCTGGCAACAGCAGCGTCTCTGTGGAAGTTTCCTGGACAGAGCCCAGAGAAGATTTCGGATTATTGATTTCGAGTCCGGAAATTCCAGGACATGAGGCGGTGGTTCTATTCCGCTTCGGATACACCTCCGCCAACCTCGATGTAAGCCCGCAGCAGTTGACCCTATTTTTCAGCCGTCCTCCTTCGGGCAGCGGGCACTTGGATCTTGCTCAATCTGCTTCTTTGTTGACGTTGCGCAATACGGGCACAGAAAATCTGAGCTGGACGATTAGCGCTGTTGCTTTAGAAGAATCGGATACCGAGGTCGGGCCGGTTATTGCCGTCACGCCGTCGGCAGGTCTCTTGATTGCCGGCGCTTCCGAAGAAGTAGAAGTGCAGGTCGTGAATCCGGGTGCCGCCATACCGGGCGCGGGCAATTATGAGTTGGTGATTCATTTAACTGCTTACAATGAAGATATCACGGTGCCGCTTCGCTTGGAAGCACGGGCTTTACCCGAGATTATGGCATCTGATCCCCCGAATCCGAACTTGTCGCGCCCTGAATCCAATCCTGTGCACTTTTTAGATTTCGGGCTTACGGAGATTCAAAAAGAATTTTATGTCCTCAATGCGGGCCCGCGTGATTCAGACCTCTTCTTTAAAATTGTGCATGATGACCTGGATGTGGACAGACCCCTTATCAAAGAGGTTGCGCCCTTGTCCGGAAATACGAACACCCGTCCCGGGAATGTATTTTTCCTGCCCGGCAGTAATGACATGGTAGATGCTGCATCTGTTTTGGTCACTGTTGATCGTGCTGCTATGACCGAGGATGTGGAATATCGCGATCTGTATATTGAGGCGTGGAATAAGGACGGAACGGAAGCGATTGCCGGTGTGGAGCCTTGGAAAATTGAACTTCGTGTTGAGCGTCCGCCCATGACGATTGAAGGCGCAATCAACCGAGGCAGACCGCCTTTTCTCATGCGTTTTGTATTCTTATTGCGGGATACCTTGGGACAAGTTATCCCAACGCAAAGTGTAGAAGATCGGGCACGGCTTCGTTTTGAAATCTTTGAGGACGAGGTGCCGCTGGATTTAAATGAAACCACCATGCAGATCACCGGCCCCGAATCCCTCACGGCGAATATCGTTCTTCTTTTGGATTACTCGGGCAGTATGTACTATGCCGGCACGGAATCGAGCCGAAATCCCAAGAAGCCGGGCGAGGTGTTGAAAGAGCTGCGTCAGGCAACGGCGCAATTCTTGGACGATTTACCGCCAACGTGGCGTGTTGCCCTCATGTGCCACTACGACCGACAATCAGCGAACCGTTTGATCTATCCTTTCTCGTCCGACAGAGAAGCCTTGAAAACGGCCTTGTTTGATTTTGAGGTTCCCGCGTCCCTTCATGGCACCTCGGATATTTGGAATGCCGTGGAAGACGCTATGAAACGGACCGTCGCTCAGGATGCGGAAGATACCTTGCCCTTTGATGAAGCTGACATACGCGCCGTATTATTTGTTACCGATGGTATCGACAACTCGTCTACCGGAAAGGCTTCCGAAATCCTTAGCTATGCACGGGACAATCGGGTACGCCTCTATCCCTTGGTCTATAATGTAGGCTCCCCGGTCAATTTTGGTGATGTCCTCACCTTAGCCAACGATTCTGGCGGACATTTCTATAACGCCAATACGCCCGAAGATTTGATAGCCCTTTTGGGCAATCGTGAGGGCTTGGTGTTGACGCCCGTAAAACAGCAACTGACTGCTCATGATCGAGAGATTCGTTTTGAAATTGAAAACGCCGGTCAGAGTAAATTGACCTGGGATATTGCAATACCGGCAGATGCGCCTTGGATTAAATCAATCACGCCCGCTTCCGGCACGCTCATGCCCGAAGATAATCTTTTAGTTACCATCAACGTAGATCCTGAATTCTTAGAGACACCCTTGGGTGAAGGACACGCTGTCTTGGAGGTTACTTCAACACGAGGAGTGGGGAGCATTCACCTTTCCTACTCAGTGGGAGACGATGGCGTCAGTACAAACAGACTTGCTGTTGACCTCTTTGACGCGCCGGGAATTATCTGGGGTGAGCTGCAAAATCAGATCGTCCTGTCCTATGTAACGCCGTTGCAGCGTGCAGGCAAGTATAGTATCCGCGCCTTCCACGCGCAACCCGACGGCAGCGAAATCAGCAATTACTTTGAAGAGGACGGTGTCTTTTATATGGGCGACGTTCGCGCCGGTCAACTCTCCATGGAGACATCAGGTATCAACTTTAATAACGCGGCAGCGACCCTTGGCGAGACCTACAGCGCCGAAGTATTTGTGCGTGCTGACTATGTGCCTCGAGGAGTCAATAGTTTCCGTCTTCGTTTCATGCCGCTATTGCCGTACGATGCGCCCGAAGAGCTGGCAGAAGCCTTTGATTTGCATGAGATGACCGTCGCGCTTGCACCGCAAGGTTTGCTCCTATCATCATCTGACGGAAAGCCGGACTGGCGCCTTGTTGCTGAGGGTGACGGTGTGTATACCTTGTTAACCTCCGATCAATACCCCTTAGCCTATGGTGCTTTCGGCAACTTGCTTCGAATCGAATTTACTAATCTGCAACCCTTCTTCGACAAAGCAACAGAAATGGGGATAGAACCGGAATTTTATCTGGATATGCGTGGGGATAATAGCATTTATTACAATCCCGCTACGCCGAACCAGCCTTCAACGACCGTTTACTTCTTGTATCCTTCCGGTCCGAAAAATCCGAATCGACCCTTACTTATTGCTGAAGGACTTTTTGATTTTGCCGCGCCCGCGTTAACGGTCTTAGACCTCGCTAACCCCGATATAGACCCCGAACAAAAAGGTGGGATTTGGGACAGAGACGGCGATACGATTCCCGACTTTAACGATCCCTTCCCTGATGATGACAAACTTCCGGGAAAAATCACAGAGCCGGAAACAATTCGCTTTGTTAAATCCGGTTCGAAAAAACAGCCGCTCACCTTGATGAACAACAGATGGGGCCGATTTACGATTAAAGATATTGTTATCTCGTCATCAAGCGGAGAATTGAGCCCCAATAAGTTTTCGTGGCTCTTAGCCGCTACGGACGCGGTCTTCAATATTGAATCGCTCAAAAATACAGTGCTATTACCCGGAGACAAAATAGCGCTTCAGTTGTCACTTGATACGTCGGGATTGTCCTCAGGAAGCTACAGATTAGACCTTCGCATTACCACAGATTTGTTTGTGGCAACGACCATTCCAATCTTTGTAGAAATTTAATATATTAATTTGACCTCTATCTCCGTGCGAAAGGATGTGTGGTATGAAATGGATGGCCGGGCGCGTTGCGCCGCTACTTACTATCGCTATGGCGGTCATGGTATTAACAGGATGCCCTCTATTAACTAACCCGAGGCCTTTGGTTCAGCCCGCTGTTATCTCCCTAAATGAATCCAAGCCTATGGAACGGATCAGTATTACCAACACGGGTAGCGGAATATTAAAATGGACCGCGACAACGTCTGAGCCTTGGTTATTGCTCTCCTTTCAGGACAGTACCTATCGGGATGAGATCAGCGGCGCTACAGATACAGTCGACCTGCTCCGGGTTCATTTGGTATCTGCGTTGCTTCCAAACGATACGGATTCCTTTTCCACGGAAATAATACTTGAAACCAATAATGGGATAATCATGATCCCTGTTGCTGTCAATAAAGTGTTAGGTCCTGTTATTTCTGTGGAGCCGGAAATACTGGAATTCGCGAATAACGAAGCGGAAAAAGTCGTAGAAGTACAGAATACAGGCGACGACGACTTGGAATGGGAGGCTGTAGTACAAGAAGAGATCGACTGGTTAAGCCTAAGTCCGAATTCAGGAAGCTTGGAAAGAGGCGGTAAAGATGAAGTCCGCGTGCACATAAACCGGGCGCTCTTGTACCCCGCCGCGGAACCCTATGAGGCGACAATTATCTTTAATTCAAACGGCGGCAGCAAAAGATTGCACGTGACAGCCGCTGCCCAAGCCTTTACGCTTGCGCCAAAGGTCTTAGAATTTGGCGTATTAACCCAACCAACTACCAAAAAACTTATAGTGCGGACAGATCTGGAAACGAGCTATTCTCTCTCTGTTCTCACCAATGCGGATTTCCCGTGGTTAGATGTAAATGCTCACGCCATTACTGTCAATCAAAATACACCTTTTGAACTTCAGGTCTATGCCGATCCAACAGGATTGGCCCCCGGACGCTATGAAGGTGTTGTAAAAGTTTCTTATAAGGAGACGAACTTCACGCTAAGTGTGCCCGTAACCATGGAAGTGCCTGAAGCCCTTCTTTTCCTTGTAACACCTCATAGCATTAATCTCGGCGATACGCAGGATCAGGCGGTGGCGACACTTACGCTTATCAATGAAGGGGATGGGCCTCTTACATGGAATGCTGTGCTGCCCGATACGGCCGATTGGTTAGCTGTCGTGCCCAGTTCGGGTGCCCTTGACGCCGGCGAAGAACTCACCGTCGGTCTTACTGCCCATGTTACCGCATACAACCCCGGGAAATTATCTGAAACGATCCTCTTTAACGCCGGTACACTAAGCCAATCGGTCAGGGTCTCCGTAAACCGTCTGCGCGACCCTGTGCCGGATGCCTTGGAAGCGGAACCCAGAGTCCTGAATTTCGGTTCCTTTGATGAGCTCAAGAATATTTCTCTTTGGAACGACGGACCAAACCCCTTACGCTGGTCTATTAATGCCCGCACCTTGCCGTCTTGGTTGACCATAGAGCCCCTGCAAGGTTCTGTTGAAGGGACTCAAGTTCAAAGAGTTCAGCTTAGCGTTGACCGTTCCAAAGATCCGGAACAGGTGTCTTTTGAACATAACCTGATTATTACGCCATCCGGTGTAGAAGGAACAGCGCCCGTCGAAATCTTGGTCCGTGCAGCGCAACAGTTATTCCCGAAAATTATTATTAGCGGCGATGGCGTCGATAATGCCAATATACCCTTTATTATGATTGATATTGGTGAAGACAGCGAAAGTTTTGTAATAGCGAACGAAGGTAAATCTGATCTGGCTTGGGAAATTGATGCTGCTGCGTTACCGGGATGGATTGTGTCGATTAATCCCATGCAAGGTAGTCTTGCTCCCGGGCGTCAGAGCACGGTGACGGTAAAAGCAGATCGCAGCCAATTGAACCGGGATGGCGGTTCCTATCGTATACCGATCAAATCGAATGATCCGACACAGACCTTAAGCTATGTGGAAACGCAGATACGGGTTCCCTACACGATTTCTATTGGAACCAGACCGAGCACCTTGGATTTCGGCAGAGATTTATCTACCATTTATTTTGAAGTTGCTAATACCGGTGATGCCGGATATCCCCTTGATTTCGTCGTCACTGCCAACCAGCCGGACTGGATCTATGTGGAGCCTGCCCGCGGCAAGAGTATCGGACGGGGCGGAGAAATAAAAGATTGGCAATTCGTGAGTGTTGCCATTGACCGTGAACGCATCAGCGGCACCGGCGCTTCCGGAAAACTCATCATTAGCGCGGAAAATGTGCCTGACAATGCCTATCCCGTGAAACCCGTTGAAGTGGCGCTCAATGTAGATATTGCCGAATTGACGATTGAATGCGCCGCTCCCCGTGTGCGTGTACCGTCGCTTATACGCAGCAATTTATTGCTTCGCGATATACGGCAACGTGTGTTCCCAAGTTTCATGGACAATCCTAACGATGACGCTACCCTCTATCCCTTGAACACGATCAGCGCCGAAATTCTTGAAAATGGCGCTCCCCTCGAAATGACGGAAACCAATATCTTCATCAAAAAAGACGAAACAATGAGTTTCACCGTGATGATTCTCTTGGATTTTTCTGCCAGTATGGCGAAAGCGGCGCAAGTGCTTGTCGATGATGGACAATTGGTTCCGGGATCACGGTCTCCCCTTGAAGCCTTATATAAAGAAACAATCGGTGAGATGATAGAAAGCTTCCCCGACCATTATCAGGTGGCTTTGGCGGTATTTAACGAACGCCGATCGATTGACGGGGCGGTAATCCGCATATTACGCGACGCGCCTGCGGGCTATCTATCCCCTGATCATTATGGGGCCTTTACCACAGACAAAAATATTCTGCAGTATCGTTTAGATAAGTTGCACGTAGATGATCATGGTGCAACACCGCTCTTTCCAGCCATCAATGCCGGCGCGACGGCACTGGCGATGATGGATCCTTATTTGCTTGATTTTGATGCTGTGGCAAACCGTATTTTAGTGCTCGTTTCCGACGGACGTACCACGACACCGCCGGGTGACGTATCCACAACAGCACAGTACCTTCAAAATCTGCGGGTACGATCCTTTTCGATCGGCTGGGGACGCGAGGTCTTAGCCAATCCATTGATCCAAATAAGTACGGAAAGTGGAGGACACTACTACGCCGCGCAGCATAAGAAGGTTCCCGGCGTGGTAGACGAAAATGGACTGCCTTTGAATATTCCATCCAAAGATGGTTTGCTCGACAGGTGTCGGCCCAACCCTGATAATGCCGATCTTCCTTCCATCCCGGGCGATCTAGGCGCTCATGTTACGCTATCCTATGTGACACTTAATGAAGAAGGAAGCGTTCAGGTTCAAACCAGATTGAAGGTGGAGGCGGTCAAACCCTCTGTGGAAGAAACCCTTATCTATGATAATATTCCGGGCTTGTTCCTGGCCAATGATGTTAAGCTCGGACAAATCGGCATGAAGACCCAAGGTATTGCTGCCGACGGGACCGCCGCTGTTCAAGTGTACATGGATTATGCGCCCCGCAATCTAAGCCGTTTAAGCTTCAAACTGACCGCTTCTGAAGGTCAGGCTTGGACATTTGAAACGACTCCTAGCGAGCAGGGAGGATTGGTTGCCGATTGGAATATGCGTAGATCAAAGGATATCATTGTTCTTGAGTCTTCCGGTTCCAGACGACCCCTTGCTTATGGTGACTATGGAAATCTCGGTACTATCTACATCAATGGGATTAAGGAACCGATGTCGCTGCTCTTAGAAATCACCGATCCCACATACAACGGCACGCCTGACGGAAAATATTTCACTGCCCCTGCCGCCATTGATATTGGCTATGAACCTTCAGCTGCCTTTTCATTTCCTTATGCCCGTTTCACTTTTTCTTCGAAGGGAGAAACGCAGGAGTCCAGTATCTTTGATCTTGGTACTGTGGATGAAGACAGCCTTCTTGAAGTCATGATTGAAAACATAGGCGGAGAACATCGACCAACCTTCGCCCAATTGTATTGGACTGTCCAAGATGAATCTGATTTTCTTCCCGGAACGCTGCCCGGAAAAGTTGCCATTGAATATAATGAGGCGGAACCTTTGAATCTGCCTTTCTATAGTCTATACGATGCTAATACAGCCTATGTGATTCCTGATATCTTTGACACGGACGGGGGGTTGAAAGTAGCGCCCGGCTCCTACAGCGTTAAATTTAAAATTGAGGTTCATTACGGGACTTTACCCTACGAATTTAGCTACGGTCCCTATTATCTCCGTTATCAGGTTCAGTGATTCTGCCGCAACTGCTGATCACGCGTGTGTGATGGAAAGCATTGTGCAGCAACGGCACGGATCGGATGGCGTGCGGCGCACAAAGCTTTCCTGTGCAGGGGCGTGATTGATTGCGCCCGTGGATGTTTTGTCTTCGAGGCGTTGCCTTACACGCGCTGTCTAGCCTTCCCTATCATTTTGAGCAAAGCGAAGAGTGACAGGGGGATGAAAGACTCTTCCGTGGTTCGAACCCACCCGCTTATTTGTGATAAACTAGTGTACTCAAAAGGGGCGCCCATAGCTCAGCTGGATAGAGCGCTTGCCTCCGGAGCAAGAGGCCGCAGGTTCGAATCCTGCTGGGCGCGCCATTTCTTTTCTTCCCCCTCCCCATTAGCCTTTTTCAAAGGCAGCGTTGTCTCCTGAACAGAACAGTGCCGCTCAAAGGCTTTACTGAAAAAAGAATCGCGCCTCCCACACGTAATATCTGAGAGACGCGATTTATCAAAGTCTGTTAAAGGTTAAGCAAAAGATCAGGCAAGTTTATTCTTGTTTGCCCATACTTTTTCGAAAGCGGCGGCATATTGTTCCACCAATTCGGGCTGGTCAGAAGTCCAATAGGGCAATTGGATCGCCTGACGGTTGGCTTGGTCACATCCGGGAACGGCATCGGGCAGCACCGGCATATGACGCCAGTATTTCGACTCGCTCATCACGGGATAGGTGTGAAGCAAGGTCCAGGTGAAAGCGGTTACATCGACGCCTTCAGCCTGCAACGCGGCTATCGCCTTTTCTCGGCTGAAACCGGCTTTGGCTTCATCAATGAAAAACATATTTTTCGAGTAGTAAACGCGGTCAATTCCGGGGCGTACATATTGTGGTGACAGACCGGGAAGCTGGCTGAGACGCTCGTTAAGCCTCGCCATTTGCGCGATACCCGCTGTATTACGATCGACCAGCTGCGCCAGCTGGAGACGGCCCAAAATGGCGGCAACGGGATGGATGCGCAATTTAGAACCAAAGGCGGTTCCTTGATATTTGCGATAGGGACTGTCTTCCGGGAAGCTGTTCGGAAGATCATAGTTGCCGTAAGTGACGGCGCGCTCGTAATCGCCCCGATCCTTATACATCGCCATGCCGCCTTCAATCGCGGGCAGCGGTTTGGAGCCTTGCAGGCTGAAACCTGCCATACGACCCCAGTTGCCCACTAGTTTTCCGTTGCCCTTTGCGCCATGGGCATGGCTCGCATCTTCAAGGACAGACAAGCCGTGTTCATCGGCAAAGGCGCAAATATCGTCCATGTCGCAAGGCAGCCCAAACCAGTGGACGGGGAGAATCGCTTTTGTTTTTGCGGTCAAATGTTTTTTGCAGTCTTCCACATCCAGATTCATAGTATTGGGATTCACGTCGACAAAGACAGGGACCAATCCGAAGAAGCGCATGGGAACGACGGGGAACCACGTGCTATAGTCCGGCACAAGGATTTCGCTGCCTTCGGGAAAGTCCGTGGCAAAGAGCATGGAAGTCAGCGCGCTGGTTCCGTTAAAATGCGCTTTCACCAGGGGACAATCGAAGAAGGCTTGCCATGCTTCTTCGAATTCAGCCACGGGCGTATAGCTCGGGTTCAGGAGTAATGCGGAGACCTGAGCAATCTCTTCTTCACCGTAGATCGGCCAACGGGTCGGATCCTTCGCTACGTGGGTCACTGCTTTGGCACCGCCGTTTATGGCTAGTGTCTCACCGGCAGCAACGGCAGATTTGGCAAGACCGCCGAGGTATAAACCTGCCCCCAATGCTCCCGTATTTTTTAGAAAGTTGCGGCGGGAGGTACCGGTACTCTTGTCTCTGGATTCCATGATCGACTCTCCTATGGATAAGGTTTAAGGTTTCTATGACAACCGTATAAATAAACTCCCTTATTATAAGATTGATTCTACTATCCTTTTTAAGGACACTTCAAGTCAGGCGGGGATTCGTGCAATAATAATAGAAAGTCATAAGCCTTCGGAATCTGAGATTTTCTTATAAGACAGCTGCTGAACGACGGGACGGTATCAGTTTGTGGAAGTTGAGTTCCGATTAATGTCGCACGCCCCTTAGCCCAGAAACACGCTCCGCGATACAGCTTCTATGGGGAGCTATGATAAAATACTGCTTCATAATTAAGGAAGGAACAGGCCCATTGAAAGATCCTTTACGTATCTTATATCTTACTTCTGAGTTGAGCCCCTTGGTAAGTACCGGCGGATTGGCGGAAGTAGCAGCAGCGTTACCGCCCGCCTTACAGGAGCAAGGTGTTGACATACGGCTTGCCATGCCTTGCTATGCGCAGATCCCTAAAGAATATCGTGGTACAACGTCGCAGCTGTGCCGCGCTCAGATTGAAGGCAAAGCTGTTTATGGTGCTTTTCGAACCGGGCGCGTTCCGGGAACCCAGATTCCTTTATACCTGATTGAGCATGAAGGCTATTTTGGCAGGGACACGATTTACGGTTCGGGCGCTTATGAATATGACGACAACGCAGAACGCTATTGCTTTTTTTGTCAAGCTGTTCTTGATGGAATCAAATCTACCGGATGGCGGCCGCATGTGATCCATTGCAATGACTGGCATACGGCTCCGGTGCCGATCCTCCTTAAAACACAGCTTGCCGCAGACCCTTTTTACCAAGGAATGGCAAGCCTCTTTACCGTTCATAATTTAGCGTATCAGGGCCGGTACAGTGCAAATCTGTTTCCACGAACCGGACTTGATCCCGCTCTTTTTACTCCGGAATATCTAGAGTACGAAGGCGATATGAATTTGATGAAGGGCGCGTTGCTATTTGCCAACGCCATCAGCACGGTAAGCCCGCGCTATGCCCGCGAAATACAGACTGTAGAATATGGTTCCGGATTACACGGTGTGCTCGGCTCGCGGCGCGACGATCTTCACGGCATATTGAATGGTGTAGACTATGGTTTGTGGAATCCTGCCACGGACCCTCATATTGCTTCACCCTTTGACAGCAATACTATGGGCGGCAAGAAACTGTGCAAAACCGCGCTTCAAGATATGTTCAGGTTGCCGAGAAGCAACGCGCCCCTCTTTGGAGTCATCAGTCGTTTACACTGGCAAAAGGGAATGGATTTAATCTCCGATGCTCTTGATGAATTGGCGCAACTGGGCTTACAGCTTGTTGTGTTGGGCACAGGGGATCCTGCCTTGGAAGCGAAAATGAATGAGGCCGCCGCCCGATATCCAAATCAGATTGCCGTTTATCTCGGCTTTGATATTCCCCGTGCCCACGCTGTTCAAGCAGGCTCTGACTTCTTGTTGATGCCCTCACGATATGAACCCTGCGGGTTGACCCAGCTCTATTCCATGGCTTATGGCACGCTTCCTGTTGTTCGGCGCACGGGCGGACTTGCCGACACGGTAACGCCCTATCGACCTCTTACAGGAGGCGTTCACGGAGCAACCGGATTCTCTTTTACAGCCTTTACATGGCAAGCGCTGTGGCGTTCAATTCGGGATGCCGTGCAGGTCTATGAGAACAAAGAATTATTGGCGCAGTTACGTCATAATGCTATGGTTGCGAATTATTCTTGGAACCAATCCTCCAAAAAATACATTGATCTCTACCATACAATTTTGAAGCAGAGTCACCGCTATGCCTCATTTTGATTGCATCACCACGAGTGAAGAAGAAACGGAAGCACTGGGGGAGAGCATTGCGCCTTATCTAAGTCCGGGAACCGTGGTCGCGCTATACGGCGAATTGGCTTCCGGAAAAACCTGTTTGACCCGCGGCATTGTCCGTCATTTTTATGGAGATGCTTCCGTTCACAGCCCTACTTTTACGTTGGTGAACGAATACGGCGTTCCCGAAAAAACAGTCTATCATTTGGACGTATACCGTTTGTGCGAAGCAGAAGAATTGCTGCATTTAGGCTATGAAGATTTCGTGGAAGGCTCCGGCATCTGTGTGATTGAATGGGCGGATCGTGTCCGGGCTCTGTTGCCTTCCAAACGGCTGGATGTTTTTCTCGAACATGGCGGTGGTGATAAGCGACGGCTCCGCTTTGTAAATTACTGTATTGATCAAGGGCTATGGGAAGCATGGGTACAAGATCGACAGGCTGAGGGATTAGGCGCGCCTTAATTAAAGTACCTGCCCATAAGCGCGCTGTCCTTGCATCTCGCTCAATTCCAATCTATGCTTCGATAAAAACAGTAAATTTTTAATACTTCCTTAAAAAGAGTACAATTCCAACAACATAAAAAAACTTCCTCACATAAAAGGAGTCTTTCCCTTGTTTCATAAAGCCGTACGAATAATGCCTTGCCTTGATATGAAAAATGGACGCGTCGTGAAAGGCATCCATTTCGTCGATATTAAAGACGCAGGGGATCCGGTTCAATGTGCCCGCGCTTATTGTGAAGCGGGAGCCGATGAATTGGCATTGCTCGATATTACCGCCACCGTGGAAGGACGGGTCACCATGCTGGATATTGTGCGGCGTGTTGCAGAAGTGGTTACTGTGCCTTTCTCTGTGGGCGGCGGGATCGCCTCGGTGGTCGATGCGGTGGCCGTTTTAGAAGCGGGAGCAGACAAGATATCGATCAGCAGTGCCGCTTTTAAAAACAGAAGGCTGATCCCCGACCTGATGCGCGAACTGCGAACCGATCAGATCACCATCGCTATCGATGTTGACCGTAATCCTGCTTTCCCCTCCGGTTATGAACTTTATGTTGATGGCGGACGGACGGCAACCGGAACCGATGCCATCACATGGGCAAAACAAATTGAAGAATGGGGGGTAAGCTGTGTGCTGCCTACCAGTAAAGCGGGGGATGGTACCCGTGCCGGTTATGATTTGCCCTTGATACGCGCCTTGGTTGAAGCGGTGTCCGCCGAAGTTATCGCCTCCGGAGGCGCCGGTACTATGGAACATTTCTTCGAGGCGGCAGAAGCGGGCGCTGCGGTTTTGCTCGCCGCTTCCGTCTTTCATTTTCATACAATAGATATTCCTGAACTGAAACACTATCTCCAAGAACGGGGTGTCCCTGTTTTAGTCTGATATCGTGCTCTTCGATGCAAAGAGGGAAGAGCACACAGGTATAG
>LSQX01342286.1_pt6 | contig 12862 bp, 7 predicted proteins | sample 654561 | NCBI WGS metagenome assembly LSQX01 (sample SAMN04489861, study PRJNA283612) | anaerobic digester metagenome | isolation source: 4 biogas reactors fed with cattle manure at either 37C or 55C with and... | place: Denmark: Kongens Lyngby | collected 2014 | reverse complement strand
GGCCGGACTTCCGTTGTCCCACACATAGCCGTAACGGTTATACGTAACCGGGATTACCTGTGTGGAAAATCCGTATCCGTTTACCATATTCTCGTGAAAGAAAACCAATGTTCCCGCAACATCCAGGATGTTGAAATCAGCCCCTGCCTCGAAATTGGTGCTTTGTTGCAGTTTCAGCCCGGGATTTCTTACCTCTTCTTCCAGTCTTCGGGTAGTGAAAAGTACCATCCCCACACCGTTGTCGTCAATATCGTTATAAGAAAAGGAAACCACATCCAGATACGTCGGCTCGGGATAAAGGTACACCATGGATGGCATCTTGTATGTCATCCCCCATCCGGCCCTGAAACCGAGTTCTTTGAAGCCTTCTTGCCTTTTGATCAACTGCAGGCGTGCATTCAGCCTGGGTTCGGTCGAGAAATAAGTTTCCAGGCTGAATCGTTCATCGGGCAGGATCCCGTTGAACCTGGCTCCGGCCTGGATTTCCAGGGAACGTGTTCCTCCCAGCTGGAATGACACTTTGTCTTCCACAAACAGACTGTAACGGTTCAGGAAGGGAATGTCCCTGAAGGAACGTTCCCTGAAAGTGGACGATGACAGATCCGGCGCCAGATACGGATCAAAAACCTTGCCTTCTCCCCTGTTCCCCCTGGAAGTCCATTCCACGCCCGCAAGCGCCTTGTTGGTTATGTTCCCGTATTTCCCGTACAGATTCCCGACCAGGCGTGCCTGAACATTAACGGGCATACCCAAAATACGGAGGTCGGAATAATAACGGTACGGTGTAAAGAACCCGGTGTTTTCCCCGGAGGACAAAGCCAGGGACTGCGGTACGCGACCCTGGCTTCTGTAAGTTTTTTCCTGTGAATACTGCGAGGTTACATCTCCCGCAACCATGAATTCCAGGTTGGTGATCCATTTTTTATTCAGCCTGACAGTCCCGTTCATGTCGAGCCCTATTCCCAGGTCGGTATCACGCGAGATGTTGTCCAGAAAATTGTCGGGATCGGTTCTGTTGTCCGCATCTGCGTAAATCAGCCGTAAACGGGTCTGAAAGGTAAGCGCCTTCCTGACAGTCTGTGAATAACCGATCCGAAAATTCACCCTTCTGAACACATCTGCCGGAGTCCTGACATCTCCGTAGGAGAGGGCGTAGTCTCCGTCTATGTTCAGAACACCCCTGTCAGGTCCCAATGAAAATCCCTTTCCCGCATACACCTGTTTCAGACGCGGATCGGCCTTCAGGCGCACCTGCCAGGGAGCCACGCCCGATCGGGTTTTCACGATTACGGCACCAGAGGTCAGGTCTCCGTACACTGCCGAAGGGATCCCCCGGATAACTTCTACAGATTCAATATTATCGGTAGCTATCTGTCGGGCATCCAGACCTGAGCCGGCAGTTGACTCACCCGCTGTACCAATGGTTGATGTTTTTCGTACCTGCAGGTTGGCATCATTGGACAGGGTAACGCCATCCATGATGACAGCTGTTCCGAATGCGTTTGCGTTGTTAGACCCAATATCTCTTATAGTCAATTGGTTCACCCGGTTTAAACCGGGATTTTCCGTGAGGTTTCCCGGGATCAGCTGCATAATATCCCTAAGGCTCGATGGCTGCACATGGTCGAGGGCCTGTTTTTCAATACGTGAGGAGGAATTCAGACCTCCTCCTTCCTTTGCCGTAACAACTACTTCTTCCAACCTCAGGCTTGCCTCGGCTATCTGTAGTTCCAGCCCGCTGATATGATCCCCTACCTGCAGCGGAAAGGTTTTTTTGACATATCCCAGGATTTCCACCCGGAAGGTGTGCGCTCCTGCGGGCACCATAGACAAACGAAAACTTCCGTCCGCGTCCGAAATGCTCCAAAGACCTGTTTCTTCGACCAATACGGTCGCATAGGGAACAGGATCCCCTGTGTCCAGGTCGCGTACCATTCCGGAAACGGTAAATGTCTTCTGTTGAGCCTCACCTGCTATCCCTCCGGAAAAGAAAAGCAACAGGAACAGAATGGATATTTTGGCGTATCGGTACAACAGCTTCGGGTTATTGAATAAGTAATGTAAAAATAGTACTTTTTTTGTACTTTTGTTTCAATGAAACGATTTTCGCAGATATTGCCCTTGATGGCCGCAGCCATGATTATTGTTGCAGTCAGCTACAGTTGCAGGGAGACCTCACAGGAACCCGAATTGTCTTTATCTGCCCAAATGATCCGTTTGCCTCAAAGCGGAGGATGGGTTGATTTCATCGTGTACACAAATGTGGACTGGACTTTGGATAATCCGGAAGGATACGATATTGTGCCGGTATCGGGGTCAGGTAGCAGCTCTGTGCGACTGACGGTTAATGAAAATCCAAACCTTGGAACCGAACTTGAGGGTTCCTTTTCCATAAAGGCCGGAGTACTTAGCCAAACCGTTCAGGTGGTCCAGGCAGGGATCCCTCCTTACCTGGAGGTTACACAGACCCTGCTGGAAAATGACTACAGAGGAGGTGTTTACAGGATCGGCATTACTTCCAACATGCCGTGGGAAGCTCATTCCGGTGAGGCGTGGTGCAGCCTTTCACCCGAAACAGGGAACGGGGACGGGGTGCTGGAAATCAGCTGTGAAGAAAACACCGGCCTTCAGACACGTTCTGCCGTCATTTCAGTATATAATATCAGTCTGAACATCAAAAGGGACATAACGCTTACCCAAACCGGCTTTGTTGCCAACGACAGGATGCTGGACAGCCTGGCACTTGCCGAGTTCTTCCTGCTGACAAACGGGGAAACCTGGACAAAGAACCGTTGGGATCTGCTTGCCCCCATGCACACATGGGAGGGCATCCGTTTGAACGGGCAGGGCCGTGTCGATTCTCTTTCCATAGCATCCGGCGTGATTACCCTGCCGGGACCCGTTCCCTCCTGTCTGGGAAGACTTGCCGCCCTTGAATACCTTACCCTGAACGGGAACGGATTTACCGGTACGTTACCCGAAAGTCTGGGAGATCTTACAGCTCTCAAACGGCTCAGCATTACCTCCAATCCGGGAATTACCGGACCGTTCCCATCCTGGATCGGGAAGCTTGAATCAATGGAAAGACTCTCTTTCAGCAGCATGACGGGTCTGACAGGACAACTTCCCGAAGCTCTTTTTGAACTGACAAACCTCACCGACCTGAACCTGGTAGGTTGCACAGGACTGGAAGGACCCATCCCCGCGGGCATCGGCAACCTGACACTTTTAACAAACCTGCAGATGAGCAACGTCCCCTTCTCGGGGACATTGCCTAAAGAGATGGGGCAGCTGACAGCACTCCGGAACCTGGGACTTTACAACACAAAACTGGAATTACCTATTCCTGACGAATTTTTTACATTGAAGAATCTGGCTTCGGTGCTGTTCCAGCAGAACACCCGCTTTGAAGGCCCCCTGCCCGAAGGTTTCGGGCATATGACAACTACTTCCGATCGCCTGAGCATACGCCTGGAAAGCTGCAACTTCACGGGAAGCATTCCCGAAGCCTGGGCCAATATTCCAGACGTAACCAGCCAGCTAAGAATCCAGGGAAACAAGCTTTCCGGTACCATACCCTCTGTTGTGAAACAGCATACATGCTGGACACAGACTATCTGGAACCCGGCCCTTTATATATGCCCGCAACAGCCGGGTTACGGATTTGACAACTGTGACTGATATGGATTCCGGAAAATTACTTCGTCTTGCTCTGGCGAAAGGAGGGGACTATGCCGACCTGTATTTTCAACAGACGGTCTTTCATGACATTCTTTTAAGGGACGGTGAAGTGAATGCAGCCGGTACACACAACGAAAGTGGTCTGGGAATACGGGTGGTCAGGGGACAGAATTCCGGGTATGCTTTCACAGAATCTTCCATGCCCCGTGACAGGGAAGAGGCTGCCAGAACGGCCTCTTATATAGCTGACGGAATGACTGCCGTCAAAATACCCGCCAGGATCACGTCGCTGAACCTGCCTGACCGATACCCGGTGCAAATACCATGGGAAGGGATCTCTCCACAGGATAAAATGCCTTATCTGTACCAGCTCAACGAACGGATATTCAGTGGAGACAAACGCGTAAAAAAAGTAACAGCCAGACTGTCGGATTCCACATCCAGGATCGAATTCTTCAATTCGTCCGGTGTGTATTGCACGGACCTGCGTCCCATGGCCTCACTTGCCGTCACATGCGTCATGGAATCCGGGGGACGCAGGGAGACCGCTTCAGCATCCCGATCGTTCCGGATGGGTGGGGAATTTTTACAACCTTCTCTTATTGAAGAACTTGCTAAAGAGGTTATGCAACGTACAGCTTTTCTTTTTCAGGCTTCCCAACCCGGTGGAGGAACCATGCCCGTGGTTATGGCAGCAGGCAGCTCCGGTATATTATTACACGAAGCCATCGGGCATGCGTTCGAAGCTGATTTTGCCAGAAAGAACCTGTCCATCTTTTCGGACAAAATGGGAAAATCCATCTGTTCCAGGGAAATAACGATTGTTGACGACGGAACGATTACCGGAAACAGGGGGGCCCTGAACGTGGACGATGAAGGGGTCCCCGGACAAAAGACCTATATGGTGACGGACGGAATACTGACCTCTTTCCTGCACGACCGTATCTCGGCCCGCTTTTTCGGTGTTGAACCTACAGGCAACGGACGCAGGGAATCTTTCCGGCATATGCCCATTCCCAGGATGCGGGCCACATACATGGAAAACGGCAAGGATAAGGAAGAAGCCCTGATAGCGTCTGTAAAAAAAGGATTGTACGTGGACACTTTCAGTAACGGACAGGTGCTTATTGGAGCGGGGGATTTTACCTTTTATGTCAAAAGCGGATACCTGATCGAAAACGGAAAACTTACCCGTCCGGTCAAGGATACGAATATCATAGGCAACGGGCCCGAAGCCCTGGCAAAGATCGCCGGCGTGGCTGACAACGGGACGATAGACAACGGGACATGGACATGTGGTAAGGAGCAGAGTTGTGCCGTATCCTGTGGCATGCCTTCTGTCCTGGTCGGCTCTCTGACGGTGGGAGGGCGCATATGACAGAAAAAGACCTGTTGGAACAAATGTGCCGTTATGTCATGGAGTCGGCAATCAGAAAAGGAGCTGACCGTGTAAGGGTTACGGCCGTAAGGGATGTGTCCCGCGGCATGACGGTCCTGAACGATTCTCTGGAAAAAATTCACAGTGCCGTGGAATCGGCCCTGCATATCCATCTGTTTGTAAACGGCCGCTTTGGCACCTGTTCTACAAACCGGACAGATCCTGCCGGGATAGATACGCTGCTGGACGATGCCATTGCCTCGGTAAAGCTTCTGGCTCCCGACTCCTGCAGGATTCTGGTACCGGAAGAACTCCGTTACAAAGGTCCTCCCCAGAGTTCGGCCCACAGGGGAGACATCGGGACACGGGCCGGGAAAGAGCTGTTATTTTCATGTACAGGGGCCGTTTTCGGAAAAATGGACTCCCTGATAAGCATCACGGCCGATTATGGCGATAACAGAAGGTGGCTGCACCTGTCGGATTCAGAAGGACTGAACTGTACTTCAGAAGAAACCTGGTACAGCCTTTCTGCAGAATGCTCCGTTAAAGGAGGGGGTGATACAAGGCCCTCGGACTGGGACTATCAGGGAGGCATTCATCCCGGGGCCATCCGCAAAGCATCCACTCCGCGTGAATGTGCTCTTACAGCCTATAAAAGGGCGTATGCAAAAAGAAATCCGCGGAAGGTGCCGGGCGGAAGGTATCCGATGATCGTTGAAAACCGTGTGGCTTCTACCCTTATAGCCCCTTTGATCGACGCCATTTCGGGAAGTACGCTGCAACAACAGAATTCCTTTTTAATGCATAAACTGGGAAAGCGGATCGCCTCCCCTTCACTGACCTTAACAGACGATCCGCACAGGAAAGGATTTCCCGGTTACTCATTATTCGACAGTGAGGGGATGGCAACCGCAACCAGGGTTGTCATTGAAAAAGGGCATCTGAATATGTATTTTCTGAGTACCTACTACGCAAACAAAATGAAAATGCCTCCAACCGTTTCGTCTCCCTCCCTGCTGGTTTTGCCCGGCGGAAAAGGAGATCCGGCATTTTTTGCGGATTCCGTGAAAAGTGGCATCTTTGTTACCGGATTCAATGGAGGAAACTGTAACTCGGCGACAGGCGATTTTTCATACGGAATTGAAGGATTCTTTGTGGAAAATGGCCGGATCACCCATCCCGTACATGAAATGGTAGTAACCGGGAACATGCCTGACCTTTGGGACCGGTTCCTGGCAGCCGGAAACGACGCACTCACTACTTCTGCCTGGCAGATCCCCTCTCTTTTATTCGATAACATTGAGTTCTCGGGACTCTAGAACAGATCTATGAAGAAACCATCCCTTACAGTCAGCCTTATACCCGTTATCCTGCTTGTGATCATAATTTTCACCTGTGTGCGGATCTTTGGGGACGAAGTTACCGCCGGGCCTTCCCAGTTCACGCTGTTGCTGGTTACGGTCATTGCCTTCATTATTGCAAGACTGGCATATAAGCTTACATGGTCCGGAGCGGAGGATGCCATGATCTCTCACCTTAAGAGCACCTATCCTTCCATCCTCATATTGATTTCTATCGGAGCCCTGACCGGAAGCTGGATGAGCAGCGGGATCATCCCGTCAATGATCTACTACGGACTGAAGATCATTCATCCGGCCATATTTCTGCCCCTCGCCTTTGTTATCAGCGGGACCATTTCCCTGGTGACGGGCAGTTCATGGAGTACGGTCGGGACATTTGGCGTAGCCCTTCTGGGTGCAGGTCAGATCATAGGGCTTCCCATCCCCTGGCTTGCAGGAGCTATTATCTCGGGAGCCTATTTTGGTGACAAAATGTCACCCTTGTCAGACACGACCAACCTGGCTGCTTCGTTTTGCGGAGTTCCCCTTTTTACCCATATCCGGTACATGTTGATAAATACTGTTCCCGTATTTGTTATCTGTCTTATCATTTATTCAATTGCAGGATTCCGTATCCCGACAGAGAACACGATAGACATACAGGCACAGCTGAATGCCCTGCAGAACACCTTCAACATTTCCGGGTGGCTGCTTCTTATTCCTCTTATTACCATTGTATTGGTTGTCAAGAAAGTGTCTCCCTTCATGACCCTGTTCATATCGGCGATCGCCGGGGCTGTCGCTGCCGTTCTTTTCCAACCGCAGATATGTGACAAGATCGCTTCTGGCCCCCTGGCAGCGGCAATTTCCATGATCAGCACGCATGTAGAAATTGAGACAGGCGACGCATTACTGAATAATTTGACGTCCACCAACGGAATGGCCGGGATGTTGAACACAGTTTGGCTCATTTTATGTGTTATTGCATTTGCAGGCGTGATGTCTGCTTCGGGGATGATACATGTCATCACGGAAAACCTGCTGAAGCTTATGCGTAACACCCTTTCCACCATAGCCTCCACACTTGGGACATGCATTTTCTTCAATATGACACTGGGAGATCAGTATATGGCCATCATCCTGCCCGGAAGTATGTTTAAAGACAGTTACAAGAAACAGGGCTTTGCGCCCGAGGTGCTGTCGCGGACCATAGAGGAATCGGCCACCGTAACTTCCGTACTTATCCCCTGGAACACATGTGCCGTTGCACAGTCAACAGTACTTAACGTAGCTACCATGACGTACCTTCCTTACTGCTTCTTCAACCTGATAACGCCGGTTTTTTCGTTGCTTGCGGCAGCCGTAGGATATAAAATAAGAAAAATAACCAACTAACAACTATACATTTATGACCATTTCAGAAGAAAAAGTAGTTTCATTGTCCTATACACTCGTTGTCGACGGTGACATTATTGAAACTGTAAAAGAAGACAAACCCATGCAATTTATATACGGACTGGGATACCTCCTTCCCGCTTTCGAAGAAAAACTTCAGGGCAAGAAAGCAGGTGACGATTTTTCTTTCACGCTTAGTCCGTCCGAAGGATACGGGGAAGTTGACCCCAGCGCCGTGGTGGAACTTTCAAAGGATATTTTCAAGGTGAACGGCTCTATTGAGGACGGCCTGCTTGTAAAGGACAAGATCGTTCCCATGCAGGACTCCCAGGGCAACAGGCTGAACGGGGTGATTGAGGAAATCAGTGATAATACAGTGAAAATGAATTTCAACCACCCGCTGGCAGGTTGCGCCCTGAATTTCAGCGGAAAGGTAGTGAACATTCGCCAGGCTACTGAAAAGGAACTTACAGACGGTCTTTACGGAGAACGCGCTGCCTCTTCCTGTGGAAGCGGGGGTTGTGAAGGATGTAGCGGCTGTAGCTAACAATTTTGATACCGGATGGCTATTCCCCGGGCATAAGACTGCTTCTTGTGACCGGGGCAATATCCAGTCCTGACGTCCGCCCTTCAAGCCATTTGTAATAACCGGTAATGGCGATCATAGCTGCATTGTCGGTAGTAAAACGTAAAGGCGGAATAAACATATCCCAATTTCTTTTCCCGGATTCCAGGATCATTCTGGTCCTCAGGCCACTGTTGGCAGAAACACCCCCGGCAAGGGCTACGCGTTTTATTCCGGTCATTTTCACGGCTCTTATTACTTTCTCCGTAAGAATGTCTATGAGCGTTTTCTGCAAACCTGCAGCCAGATGGGCCTGGTTACTGGCAATAAAACCGGGATCCTGAGCCTGCATATCCCTTAAGAAATAGAGGAAAGACGTTTTGACACCGCTAAAACTGAAATCAAGATTTTCTATACGTGGTCTGGCAAAAGGAAATTTTTCGGGATCTCCTTCACGGGCCAGACGATCAATTTGCGGTCCCCCCGGATATTCCAGACCAAGGAGTTTCGCCCCTTTGTCAAAGGCTTCTCCCACGGCATCGTCTATGGTCTGTCCCAATATCTCATACGCCAGCGGAGCTTTTACCTTCAGAATCTGTGTGTGTCCTCCCGAAACCAGTAGGCAGAGAAACGGGAAATCCGGTTTTCTCCCCGATGCCGGCTCCGTCCCCGTCCCGGAAGGGGAGGGGACGTCAATAAAATGACTCAGCACATGACCTGTCAGATGATTCACTTCTATGACAGGCGTTCCTGTTGACAGGGACAATCCTTTGGCAAATGATGTGCCTACAAGAAGGGATCCCAGCAAACCAGGTCCGCGTGTAAAGGCAATGGCATGAACTTCCCGGATCCCGATCCCTGCCAAATCAAGTGCCTGGCTTACCACGGGGACAATGTTCTGCTGGTGGGCCCTGCTTGCCAGTTCAGGAACCACCCCCCCATATTTTTTATGTACTTCCTGCGAAGCCATGACGTTGGATAGTAACAGTGTGTCTTTGAGCACCGCTGCCGAAGTGTCGTCACAGGATGATTCAATCCCTAAAATATATGCCATTGTATAGTGTTTGCAACTGCAAATGTGGCTATTTTTTTTGTAAATTTGTAAGTTTAGGTATTATCCATGAGGACCTTCCGGAACATATTGCGGACGCTGCTTTTTATCGTCGTTGTCACACTGGCGGGCATTTCCATAGCCGTACAGGCACCTTCCATACAAGGCAGGATGGCAGATAAAGCCGCTGCCTGGCTTTCTGAAAAGACAGGGGCCGAGGTTTTCATTGGTGAAGTCAATTACCTTCTTTTCAGCAATTTGATCATTAACGACCTGCTGATCAGGACATCCCCTTCGGACACATTGCTGCATGTCAAGAAATTGTCGGTAAGTCTGGCTCGATTCAATCCTTTGCGACAAAAGATCAGATTGCGCCGGGTGATCGTTGCCGACGGTTCATTCCACCTGGTCCTGACGGACAGCACAACCAACATAGAATCCCTGTTCCCTGTTGCAGGAAGTCAGGACACACTGAGTCAACCGTTCCGCTGGGAGATCCGGGCAGACAGGGTCGGCATTGAAAATTTTGCGTACCATATGATCAACACGGACCTGGGTCCTTCTCATAACAATCCTCAAAGCATTGACTTCACGGACATGCACATTAGCAGGATATATACCGATATCCGTGATGTCCGTCTGGCTGACGGAAAACTTGAAGCCCGGCTGGATCGCCTTACGGGAAATGAAAGATCGGGATATGTCATCGGACATCTTGAGGGAGATGTCACTGTTGATTCCGCACAGGCTCTGGTTGAGAACCTGGTGATCAGGGACAATCATTCCCACATAACAGCCCGTCATTTCCTGATGCATTACGGTAACGTTAAAAACCTTTCTGATTATCTGGACCGGGTAGTCATGGAACTTGATATGGACAATGCGTTCCTTTCCTTTAAAACCATAAGGTATTATGCCTGGTCTTTACCTGAAGATTTCACTCTTGCCGTCAGGGCTTCGGGAAAAGTGACCGGCACGGTCAGCAACCTGGGTGCTGACAAGCTGGACATCCAGTCAGCCTCGGGCAGGACACGGATCCTGTGCGGATTCAGAATGAAGGGCCTGCCCGATGCGGAAGAAACCACCCTTCAGATTGATATTGATTCCCTGCATTCAGAGATCAATGATCTGAACCGGGTCTTGTATTCCGTTGCCGGGGTAAAACTTGACGAAATTGAAACCCATGCCGGAAGCCTTACTCCTTTTCAGTTCAACGGCAGCCTGTCCGGTCTGCTTACAGATTTCGTGGTTGACGGAAACCTGAAAGGCGATTTCGGATCCGTGACGCTGGATTTGCTGATAAACACCAATGCCTGGGCCGACGGAGTGCTTTTATCCGGTTTAATACGTACAAAGGCCCTGGACCTTGGAGTCTTCACGGGGATTCCCGGGTTGGGAGCATGCACTTTGTATACGCAGGCAAGTGCCGTTATCCGGCCGGGGGGAATCCGCGATCTCGACATCAGGATCGATACGCTTTCCATGTCAAGCCTGGAGTTCAACGATTATACCTTCAGGGATTTCAGGATGACGGGGTCCTTAAAGAACGGACTTTTTGACGGTCGCATGAGCGCCTCGGACCCTAACCTGCATTTTTTGTTACAGGGCCGGGCCGACCTGACACGGTCATCAGGCACTTCAGCTGATTTTTTTACCAATATTGCTTATGCCGATCTGAACCGCCTGCATATATACAACAACGATTCTGTCGCGGTGCTGAGCGGATTGGTCCAGGCAGATTTTTCCCAGATCAACAACATCGGCGACATTGAGGGAACTATACACGCTTCCGGGTTGTCCTTCAAAAATTCCAAAGGCACACACAGTCTTGATTCTTTTTTCCTGGAAAGCATCCGGACGGCAGACTCCACGGCATACCGGGTAAACCTGGATTCCGATGCCCTCTTGGCCGGTTATACCGGAGGGGAAGGACTTCTGAGCTTCCTTTCCCGCATTGTGTCCGGGAATCTTGTCAGATACATACCCTCATTGTTCAACAAAGAGGAAGAAGTCCCGCCCGTTCTGTACACGGGACAGGGAGCTTCTCTGGAATTAGTCGTTCGAAACAGCGTGTTTTTTGAAGAATTGTTTATGCCGGGCTTGTATATCTCCCCCGGAACGGTCATTTGGATGGAAGATTACGGGAACGACAGTATCCGTTCGGGTGTCCGTTCCGAAAGGATCGGATACCTGGAACACAATATCAGGGATCTGAATCTCCTGGCCGTTGCCAGCAAACAGGAACTGCAGCTTGACCTGGACACCGGGGATCTTACACTGGGCACGGTGAAAGCAGATACCCTGCATGTATCAGCCCTTACGGCAGACGACACCATACATCTTGACCTGCTATACAACCGTGAACACCCTGACACAAATCATGCACGCCTGAGTTCGGACCTGCTGTTCTCAAGGTCCGACGATCAGGAAACCCCGGTGATTACTGCCTCGGTGGCTTCTGGCGGGATCATGATCAATCGAAAATTATGGACGCTTCAATCCGACAGCCTTGTGATCCGGGACGGGAATCTGGCGTTGAACAACATCCTGCTCAAGCATGATACTGCGGACAGCACCAGGGAATCGCTCAGGGTGAACGGATCTTTGTCACGGACACCCGGAGACACTCTTTTTGTGGAATTGTCCAGATTTGACGCCACTCTTTTCAATACACTGATCCCTTCCGAATATCCCTTTTCTTTCCGCGGATCTTTTACCGGGACGGGGCATCTGACCGATTTCTACGGAGACCGCAGATTTTTTGCTGACATTGTGGGGGAAGATGTTTACGTAAACGATACCCTGGCCGGAAATCTGCGGCTGATCAGTGCCTGGGACCCCCGGGAAAACCGACTGCGGCTGGGCGCCGGCACGACACTTCCCTCTGGAAAAAGGCCCCTGGTTGCGACCGGTTATTACCATCCTTCGCTGAAAAAGGTCGATTTGCAGGTGGCTTTCCGTGATTTCGAAGCGGCCCTGGTCGCACCCTTCCTGAACGGGCTTGTCTCTGATGTACACGGCAAGATATCGGGCGATATGCTGCTCTCAGGCACCTTGCCCTATCTGGACCTGACCAGCGGCAATACCTCGGTAAACAAACTGGCATTCACTGTTGATTATACGAAGGTCCCCTACTCCATTTCAGGTCCCGTACACCTGACCACCGAAGGTCTTTACCTGCCAAAAGACACACTGCGTGATTCCAGAGGACATTATGCAATTGTACAGGGAGGTTTAAAATACAGGCATTTCCAGAATATTGCCGTAGATCTGAATATGAATTTTGTGAATCTGGAAGGGTTGAACCTGGCTGAAAAAGACAACGACATCTTTTACGGAAAAGCTTTTGCAACAGGCAGCCTGCTTATCAAAGGCCCCCTGGAAGACATTCTGCTGGACCTTTCCATTCGTCCGGAGCCCAACTCGGTCATTCACATCCCCTTATCTTCTGC
>LSQX01344935.1_pt1 | contig 12863 bp, 10 predicted proteins | sample 654561 | NCBI WGS metagenome assembly LSQX01 (sample SAMN04489861, study PRJNA283612) | anaerobic digester metagenome | isolation source: 4 biogas reactors fed with cattle manure at either 37C or 55C with and... | place: Denmark: Kongens Lyngby | collected 2014 | reverse complement strand
GTTCAAAAGTTAGCATATATCAAATATTAAATGATACTCTTTTGTTTCTCTATACTTTATAACTCTCTCTTTAAACTTTAAATTTTTCAAAGGATTTTCAATTATTTTAAATTTAGGTAAGTCATTTAAGTTTAAAACTAAGGTAATAATATAATCATTTTGGTATTCTTTTGCTTTTATATACTCATTTTCAGTTAATCTAAATTTTCCTTTTTTCGTTCTAATACCCTTTACTTCTGCCAAAAATGAGTTTTCTTTTACATTTATTTGAAAATCATAACCATCACCGTACAATCGAGCATCTTCAATTTTTCCACCTTTAAAAATATCAATTGAATTATAATTTCTCATAAAATACAATTCCGCCTCCAATCCTGTTTCTTGTAATTTTTTAAACCTTGATTTCACTATTGGCTTTACATCAACAATAATGTCTTCTATTTTAAGATTTTCTTTCAAAAACAATTTCACAACGTTTGCAAAACCAACAACACTCTCATTACCAAACAAACTATCTATCAATACTTTTCTGTGAATGTATGCATCTTCTTTTTGCCACCAACCTTTTCTTTCATTATCAAAAAATGGGTCAAATAAATCCATTCTGTTTTTCACAACACTTCTGGTTTTGACAATATCTAAATCAACAAAATACTGATAAAAAGAAGATTTGGTTTTGAATCCAAACTGTTCAATGAATTCTTTGTCAAATTTAGCCAAACCATATCCCAATAGGTTTAGAAGCTCGTAATTTTCGTGTTTGTTATCTTTTTGTTTCATTTTGGAATCCTCCTTTTGCAGTATAAGAGCCTACTTCTTGTCTATAATCCATATCAAATTACTTTAATAATTTCCTTAATTATTTCTTTTAACACATTTACTGCTACACTATTTCCAAACTGTTTGTATGCTTGTCCGTGATTATTGTCTATTTTAAATGAATCTGGAAACCCCTGAACCCTAGCACATTCACGAGGGCTTAATCTTCTGTACACTCCATTTACGGCATAGATACCTGTTTTAGAACCAACTCCGCCACCATGAGCCGACAAAGTGCAAGCATGACCATAGGTGCTGTAAATTCTCTCACCTTGTCCACCTTTATTTACTATTCCAATCTGAACAAGTTTATTTGGCAATTCTAAGTCTCCGAAAATATTTTTCTGAGAGACAAGTTTATTGTAAATTTTAATATCCGTGCGTGTTATAGCTTTTACTGCTGGATTATCTTCTAAAATATCATTTAATGAAACAACTTTATTAATAGGTTTAGGAAAATTAAAATTTCTCACTCCCAAATCTCTTCTAAAACAAACTATAAAAATTCTTTCTCTATTTTGTGGCAATCCATAATCACTAGCATTTAACACTCTGTAATTGACATCATATCCTAAATTGAGCAATGTTTCGTCAATTACCTTTATGGTTTTCCCTTTATCATGTTTAACTAGGTTTTTAACATTTTCGAGAAATAGAATTTTTGGTTTATGATGTCTTACAATCCTTGCTATGTCGAAAAACAAAGTTCCTCTTGTGTCCTCAAAGCCTCTTTGTTTACCGGATACTGAAAAAGCTTGACATGGAAAACCTGCACATAAAATATCATGAACTGGAATATCTGATTCGGCAATTTTTGTAATATCTCCAAATGGTTTTATTCCAAAATTATCTTCATAAACTTTAGCAGCATAATTGTCCCATTCAGAAGCAAATACACAATCTGCTCCATAACTACTTAATGCAAGGTGAAACCCACCTATTCCTGCAAATAAATCGATGTATTTTAGTCCTTTTAATTTACTAACTCCTAGCGTCTTGCTTAATGGCTCTTTACCTACACTCACACCCACATTCTCTAGCATAGTTTTTAAATAATATTTATCCTGTTTTTTATATTATACAATAAGTATTATTTTTCAAATACACTACATTTATTACACATACAAATATAAAAACTATTGCTTAAGTTGTATCTAAGAATTAATTAAGCTATTAGCTTTTGCGTTATATTGTAAAATTCTCACTCCAAGGTTCAGCTTTAGACTCTGACTTGGGGATTGGACCATATTTTGCTGTATATTTTCCATCATAAGTACCCTCACCATAAACAGAGTCGTACCATTCTCTTTTTCGCTCTGCTGGCAAACTAATCTGTGGGTTTTGCTCTCTGTCTTCTTTATTTGGTCCATGGATACTAAACCCTATTCTCTCATGAATAAGCTCTTCGGGCAGTTTTTGAAATGGCTTGCAATGTGGATACACCTTTCTTGCCAAAAACTTCACAAATTCGCAAGAATATTCTATGTAGTTGTATTTCACACTCCATAAAAATGTTTCGTGGGTGAAAATATCATAAAAACCTATCCCGAAAATTTCTTCTAACTGTGCCAACTCTTGGACAAAAAACCCTGGAGTAACATTAATTTCATACCGCACTTGTTCTGGCGGATTATCAAACCTCTTCCATGGATCGATGTATGGTGCAAAACTAGCATGAGCTAAGCTCCATAAACTCAAGCTACTCAACAAACCCTCCCATATTTTAGTTATTTTTCTAAACTGTTCATCTTGGAAATAATACTTTCTTTCAATATCATCATCTGCCATACTCAATTCCATAAGATTTGGTACACCGAATTTAGATTTTGCACTAATTGCTTCAAAGCTTTTATACTTTTCCTCCCAAATTCTCAATTCGTACGGGCTACTTGGATTGCATTCAACACTTCCTTTTATAAACTGTAATCCTGACTTTGTTGCCACTGTACCTTCTGCAGCCTTGTCCAAACCTCTTTCTATCTGTATTCGTAAAAAGTCTGGATAAGTCATTCCCTCTTCTTCGCCAAGGGCGATTAAGTCCTCAATGGGTTTTATAATGGAATCGGGGTTGTGCAAAACTTCTACCTCTCTCCTATCACCCTCGTTTTCTGCACGACTTAATGCATTTTTATACTCTTCTTTGATGGTTTTTATTGCATCTTTTAAGGCTTCTAAATTATTCTTAAGAAGCTGAGCATCGTCATATCCGTCAGTTTCATTTGACTTTGCCACATCCATTAAAGCTCTACCGTAATAATCACCAAACATGCCATATAAATTCTCTCTCATCACTATGGCATTAAACTCATTAAAGTCCGACAACTCTTTACCCAGCTGCTCTATTCGGTCGTAAACTTCACACATTTTGTCAAAATTCTCTCCACTTATCTGCTTCTCTTCGCACTCAACTATCATTTTTTTATAAATATCCAGTATAGGATTTATCATCATAGGATCTATTGCCATGGCTAAAATTTTATCTGTTTACTAATGTTCTATAAACCTCTCTTAACTCTTTCACCAACTCGACATCATATATAGAGTGTCTTATATGTCGATACTCAAAACAAATATCTGGGTTGAGCTTCCAATTCTCATTCCAAGGGTGCATAGTCTCTTCAAAGGACTTAACTCCATCTATTTGTTCTTCTATAAGGCTATCTATCATCCTCTTTATAAATGGCTTATATTCATCGGGAACTTCCACTTTAGTAAGCCTCAAATAACTCAATATGTGATCCAACTGATCAAAAAAATACTCTCTATGTGCCTCATCTAAAGATACCTCTACGCTATTTTCGTTGGAAACTTCTGTAATAAAAGTCATCAAATCAACAATATTATCGAAACTATCTAATCTATCTAAAATTTGCTGTGATTTATTCATTCTAATCACCTCTTGATGTTTCTCAAGGTGGTTAAGTTCCAATATGGCTTCATCTTTTATTAGAGCAAAGGCACAATTATCACTCAAATTTTTTATTTCCCCACCCATTTCGTCTAAGCTATTAAGGGATTGAACCCTGTCTGATAGGGCTTTTTCAGCTTGATAGCTATTCTGATAATGGGGATTATCTTCATACCTCCTTGCCCTTGTTGCGTAATAGGCTTTATACTTTTCTAACATAAATAATAAATTTTATTTTTCAAATATACTAAATAAATTCATCATTTGTGAATTTATTGTTTTTATGAAGTAAATTAGTGGAAATTGTAGCTTTTCAAAAACAAAGAGCAGAGTTAAAAAACAAAGTAGTAATAAATCGTTTTAGTGTTTTAAAATTTAAAGCTGTAGCTAACAGAAGGGTAGAGGCTAAAAAGACTTCTTTGGCACAACTTCAAATCATCATACTCTGGCTCAAAGTTCGTACCTATCGAAAATTTACGATCGTAATAATAGTAATATGGGTTTTGATGATTGTAGAGATTGAATATGCCAAAGAACGTGGTTCTTTGCCCCCATTTTGTTTTTTTATTAAAATTTGTAGAGATGTCCAATCTATGGTAATCTCTCATTCTAAAGGAGTTTTTGTCTGAATAAACGAAAACTTCTTTATCATCAATTGTATGTTTTTCTGTAGCAAGGGTTATGGGTAGCCTGTGCCATAGATCCAAGTTGCCGAAACATCAATTTTGTCATTTATCTTTAGATCTACCACGATATTAATATCCAATAGTCAGTCGTATTTGAAGGAATATGTTTTACCATTATTAATATTTTCAAATATTCTTTCGGCTCTTGATGCTATAACCCCCACCCAACCAATAGTTTTACCTAATCTTTTTTGTAAGAAAAGTTCCAATCCATAATTTAGACAAGGTACCCCATAAAAGTCAAACTGCTGCGTTGTTTTCGGAAATCGCACTTATTCACGTCAATGAATTATCGTGATACATTCACCCACATCATTAACACCTTACATTTTGCCTTTTAGAGACAACCGCCATTAAGTTTCATAGTTTCGTCTAAAATGGAAAGACAATTCCAGCTCCCGAGGAGATGTAATTAGAAATATAATTATCTAAGTTAGTAACTTCAGATTTGGTATTTGCCACTCTCCAGTGAGCATTGTTTTTATCTAATGGGATTCTATATCTGGAAAAAACTGACACACCAAGATTCTCTCTAAAAAAGTAATTGAGTGAAACTCCAAACAGAGCATAGAAAGTATAATCGCGATTTAAGTTTATCCCGCCATAATTTGTTGTAAGCAAATCTTGAAAGGAGATCGTGGCATCGTCCAGCTGATAGTATTCAAACGTAGAGTAGGCATATTCTACACCGAAAGTAGGGAAAACTTTTATCTTCTCTTCATTTAATATAGGGAAAAGTATTTCAACTACACCGTTTATATTTCTCAAAGCTGTATAACTATTATTTTTTGCTTGACTACTTCCTTCCGCTCCTATTTCAACACTTAAAATTCCATAATTATATAAATTTATCGTATTTGCTTTTAAGCCCATAAGTGCATTTACTGGAGGAATATCCACCAAAAGACCATTATCTTCCAAAGATTGTTTAAATTGATTGTTTCTTACAAAAGAAAATCCTGTAAAAAGCGAAATGCTAGTGTTCTTAGATTTACTTGAACTTTCTACATCTGATGTACTTTGTGATTTTGCAGAAAACACAACAAGTACTAAAATTAAAATAAAAAAACTCTTCATAGCAAATATATTTTATGATTTAGCAATAACCACTTCGTATTTTAAACTTAGTGGTTATTGCAATTAATTTTACCATTCTTTTAAAGCTGTTACAACTACACCAGAACCTGCAGCAGCACAAGGCACCCCTGAACCTGGGGCTAAAAAATTCCCCGCACTAAAGCAAGCTACATCCGTTCCCACGGTCGTAACGACTTTGACTACAGTTTTCCCTGCTTTTATCAACCATTTTATAAAAGGTCCTGGAGCTTTAAGAACCTCATCATCTTCATCAATAAAAAGAAAATGCCACGGGCTTTTTCCTGTGTCTGTCCATAACATATTATACCAATACACAGAACTATAAGCTGCAATTTCAAGTGTACCTAACATTATATTTCTATCACGTTCATCAACAAGTTCAAATACAGCTTGCTCTCTTAGTTCTAAAAAAAAGTTTAGGGTTTTATCTATATCTCCACTCATGAAATTATCAGCCATATCATAGTCTATATGTGTTTGTAGTTTTTCAAAATACGAGAGAACATTCGGATAGACTTCTGAAATAAATAAAACATATTCTTTTGTGAAACCCTTTGTTTCTAGCACTATTGAAACTGCATCACCAACAACTTCACTTGTAACATTCGCATCATCCAATTGTTGCCGCACCTCACGCGGGAGAATTAGGTGTATTAATTCATACTGATTATACGCTGTTTGGTTAGGAAAAACATTTGTAGTTGGTAAATAATCTAAATACATATTATGGAATTCTCCTATTGGAAAATCTGGATAAGTTACAAATTTAGTTAAGTCAAAACTAGTTATTTTTCCCCATGGAAAATCAACGGATTTTTCATATGTGTTTTCATTAACAGAGCTGTTAAGCGAGTTCTCGTTTTTATCACAAGCATGGAAAATTAGAGCAATCATTGCTAATAATGCTGCATAGGTACATATCTTTAATACACCTTTTTTCCATTTTCTAACAAATACTCCATTACTACTGCTCTTCACATTTTCATCAGTATCCTCGTTAGACTTCATCACAATCAGACTATTATTTATATCTTTAAATTCTTTTGTTTCCATTTTTTAAACTTTAATTTGATTAATAACACTCCAAAGTACCATTATTTTTAAACAATAGCCACATTTTATATGATTGCTTGATACTTAGCTATAATTTACATAAATACAAAAAATTTATCTCCTGCCCCCGCAAGGAGCTACGGTGGTACATCATTAAAGATTATGAAAGATTTTAGGAACGTAGGTCCGTCAAAACAAAAATAATTGCTTTGGCAAATATTAATATTAAAATTTAGTTTAGTCGATAAAAAAGCATAAACATCGTGTACCTGTGTGTGTGTGTGCGTCAGAACACCACATTCAATAACAAAAAAATCATTTTCTAGCACAAACATCTTTGAAGATTTTTTCAAAGATAGCAACATGTCCAAACAACACAAGAGTTTTTTGTGTTAAGTTATTGTTAATCTATATTGGTTAATTAACAATACTCATCTAAAACTTTTAGTTGCAAAAACTAAAGTTTAAAACTACAAAAAGAAGATCTCAGTAAAACTCAAACTGTGTATAAAACAACCTTAATATATTATCAGCTTTAACACAAATTGTATTACTTTTGCACTCTTATGAAGCAGCATAGAATTTTAGAGCAATTTTTTGAGGGTGCGGAAAACAGTTTGATAGGGGAGATTTCTGCTTCGCAGGATTCCTTTGTATTGCAAAATCTATCCGCTTCGGCAAAGGCATTTTATGTTGCAAAATCTATTTTGATTTCAGATATAAAAACTCACTTTTTTATTCTTCCCGACAAAGAGCAAGCTGCCTATTTCTACAACGATTTGGAAGCTCTTTTGTGCGAAGAGGATTTGGATTATAAAAACAAAAGTGTTCTCTTTTTCCCAACCTCATATCGCCGTCCATACGAGGTGGAAAACTACGATAATGCTAATGTTTTGATGCGTTCGGAAGTTTTGTCTAAACTTGCTGCCAACAAAGTGGTGGCAATTGTCACTTATCCCGAAGCTATAACCGAAAAAGTTATTACCAAAAAGGATTTAAAGTCAAAACAACTCACACTTTTTGTTGGAGAAAGAATTGACATTGATTATTTTACCGAATCGCTTTATAATCAGAAATTTACACGTACAGATTTTGTTTATGAACCCGGATATTTCACTGTTAGAGGTGGAATTATAGATGTTTTCTCCTTCGGTTTCGACAAACCTTTTCGGATTGAGTGGGATGGTGACGATATAACTTCTATTCGTTCTTTCGATGTAGAGTCGCAGACCTCGTTGGAGCAGTTTGATAAAATTGAAATTATTTCCAATATTCGTCAGCAAGCTGAGAGACAAAACTATGTCTCCGTTTTTGAATATCTACCTCAAAAAAGCCGTTTGTGGATTGAAAATATTATGGATGTAGCCGAGATTTTAAATTCTGAATTTGAAAAATGTGTTGAAATTTATGGCAATCTAAGTGGTGAAGTGGTACATTTACGTCCAGAGATTCTGTTTCTGGAAAAGAAAAATTTTATAACAGATATTAGTGATTTTCAAATTTTTGAATTTGCCAAAAAACCAAGCTTCGACTGGCTACAAATTGCCAAATTTAACACCAACTTCCTTCCTCATTTCAACAAAAACTTTGATTTAATAGCCACTGAATTAAACTCTTACGATTCTCAAGGATATAAAAATATAATTTCCTCCAATAGCAAAACTCAAATAAGACGAATAGATGAAATATTGAAGGATCATAAATTGGAACCCCAATACGAAACTGTAATTTTGAATATTCACGAAGGTTTTGTGGACAATGATTTAAAGATTGCACTAATTAGCGAGCATCATATTTTCAATCGTTATCATCGTTATAAACTTCGCGAAAAATATGGTCGTGGTGAGGCTATCACCCTGAAAGAAATTTATAGTTTGAAGCCTGGCGATTTTATTGTGCATGTAGATCATGGAGTGGGCAGATATGGCGGTTTGGAGAAGATTGAAGTTAACGGTAAAGAGCAAGAAGCTATTCGCTTGATGTATAAAAATGATGATATTTTGTATATCAGCATTCACTCTTTGCACAGGATTTCCAAATTTTCGGGCAAAGATGGGGCTGTTCCTACATTGGACAGAATTGGCTCCAACCGCTGGAACAAACTCAAAGAAAAAGCCAAAAGCAAAGTAAAAGATATTGCCAAAGATTTGATTTTGCTTTATGCCAAACGTAAACAAACCAAAGGTTTTGCCTATGCACCCGACACATATTTACAAACAGAATTAGAGGCATCTTTTATTTACGAAGATACACCCGACCAAATTAAAGCCACTCAGGCAATAAAAGAAGATATGCAAGCCGAACATCCCATGGACAGGCTTGTTTGTGGAGATGTGGGCTTTGGAAAAACAGAAATTGCCATTCGAGCTGCCTTCAAAGCAGTGGCAGATGGCAAACAGGTGGCTGTTTTGGTACCAACCACAATTTTGGCTCTGCAGCACTATCACACCTTTTCGGATAGGCTCCACGATTTCCCTTGCGATGTGGATTATATCAACAGATTTAAAACCACAAAACAGCAAAATGAAACTTTAAAGAAGTTGGCAGAGGGTAAAATTGACATTCTTATTGGCACTCACCGACTTTTGGGCAAGGATATTGAATTTAAGGATTTGGGCTTATTTATCATTGACGAAGAACAAAAATTTGGCGTTTCGGCAAAAGAGAAATTACGTCAACTGAAAGTTAATGTAGATACCCTTACCCTCACAGCTACGCCCATTCCTCGTACTTTGCAATTTTCGTTGATGGGCGCACGAGATTTATCAATTATCAACACTCCACCACCAAACAGGTATCCTATTGACACTCAGGTACATATTTTCAATGAAGAACTTATCCGTGATGCTATACAATTTGAAATATCACGACAAGGACAGGTCTTTTTTGTTCACAACAGAATTAGTAATATTCACGATATAGCAACAATGTTGCAACGCAATTTGCCCGATATTAAAATTTGTGTTGCCCACGGACAGATGGGTGGCGAACAATTGGAAGATATTATGATTGACTTTATGGAAGGTAGATTTGATGTTTTAGTTTCCACAACCATAATAGAATCGGGTTTGGATATTCCTAATGCCAACACCATAATCATAAATGAAGCCCAAAATTACGGCTTGAGCGATTTGCACCAACTTCGCGGACGCGTAGGACGTTCCAACAAAAAAGCCTTTTGCTATTTGCTCACTCCTCCCCGTTCGGTTCTCACCGAAGAGGCTCACAAACGACTCAACGCCATTGAGCAATTTTCCGATTTAGGAAGCGGTTTCAACATAGCCATGCGCGATTTGGATATTCGCGGTGCTGGAAATATCTTGGGAGCCGAACAGAGTGGTTTTATATCGGAAATTGGCTACGAAACTTATCAAAATATTATCAATGAGTCAATTCAAGAACTGAAAGAAAATGAATTCAAATCGCTTTTTGCCAACGAAAAACCTCCTGCAAAAGAGTGCTTTTTAGAAACCGATTTGACTATAATCATACCCGACTCGTACGTACAGAGCATAAACGAACGATTGTCGCTATATATGGAGTTAGACAACAGCAAAACCGACCAAGATTTGGCATATTTCAGCAATAAACTAAAAGATATTTACGGAGCTATTCCAGATGTTACGCAAGAGCTGATTTTATCTATGAAACTTCGACTTTTAGGATCGGAAATGGGATTCGAAAAAATTGTTCTGAAAAATTCATCCATGAGAATTTATTTCGATAGTAATACAGAAAGTCCATATTTTCAGTCGGAGGAGTTTACAAAAATATTGAACTATATTCAAACACATCCTCAAACATGTAAAATACGACAAAAAGATGATATTTTATCTCTCTCAATCAAAAACATCTCCAATATCAGTAATGCTATTTCTACAATTATGGAAATATAGCAAAATTTGTACACTTATACTGATTTTATTCAACTATCTATGCAAATTTTACTATTTCCTCTGTCTCATTCCACAACCACTCTGTCAAACTATGTTGCTTGTATTTATCACTTATAGCCTTGTGTTTTTTGCCAACAAACAACTGTCCGCTTTGTGTTGAAAAAATGGCGTTAAGAACTGGTTTTGCACCAGATTTTGGAGTTTTTGTAAAAGGACGAAAAACAAGATTTGCCAATGGGTCGAACCAACGATTCATGGTTATAATATTACTATCCACAATACCCGGGTCAACAGCATTAACCCTATATTTCCCTTTAGTGTGCTCTGCCATACTTGCCGTGTGGATTGTTAGAGCCGTTTTTGAAAGAAGATAATTTCCTGTTTGTGAAAAATCTTTATCATTAGTCTCGAAAAAGCTTTTATTCAATTTACTGGCATTTTTGGCAATGGAAACCACATTTACAATGGCAGCATTTTCGTTTAAAAGTGGCATTAAAAGTTTATTGAGCAAAAACACCGAAATATAGTTCACCTGTATTGTAGTTTCCAAAGCATCTTTTGTAAGAGAGAAATGTCGTTGCAAAGTTCCCGCATTGTTGACCAAACCATCGATATATAAATTTCCCTGTTTAAGTTTTTCGGCAAAGTTTCGCACCGAATCAAAAGAACTCATGTCAAGTTCCATCAACATAATTAAATCAGCTTGATCTTTATTATCTACAATCGAGTCCAAAATCCTCTCTCCTTTTTCAAGGTTTCTACAAGCCATAATCACACTATGACCATCTTGTAACAGAACTTTACAAACCTCAGCACCAATGGCACCACTGGCACCCGTAACTACAAAAGTTTTAGAATTCATAAACTTGTTTTTCTGGGACAAATGTAGGAATATTTACTGACGATTTGATGGTTTGTAATTAGAAATGGTTTATATTTGTGAGAGAAATAAAATACTATCTGCCATAAGTAAAAAATATAAAAGCATATGAAAATAAAAAAATCTGGAACAATCCCGTATGGAGTAACGTAATTGCACATGTAATTATTTGGACATTTATTACATTGGGGACTGTTATTTGGACATTTATTAAGTCCAATCAAAATGATATTAATTTTATAACGGCATTCATTGAAGTAATGACAATAAAGATTAGTTTGTGGATAACACTGCTATGTATAATACTACTATACATGGCATATTGGACTTTAACTAATCTAAAAAGAAACCGTTTCTCATATAATGAGAATTCTATGAAAATAGACCGCATATTATTTAATAAAATCAGGTATGAATTATTGCCTCAAAATGGATCTATAAGTTTTATTCGAGAAAATAATTTTGCTGGTTTTAGTTTCGATATTGACAGGATAAATGACTTAAGAAATATTGAGCATGAAGGCAGGATGCCTGATTTTGAATTCTTAAATCCTAAGCTAGAGAAAATAAAAGAAGAACTTATAACACATATTGCTAATTTTAGTAAACTAATCTCTCATAATACATATCTAACTCACAATGGATTACAAACAATCCCCCCAGAATGGGAACACGAACAACCTGTTAAATTCAGGAAAATCGTTAACGAAATCCATAATGAAACATCCCTAATTTGTAACAAATACGATGAATTAATAAAAACAGGAAGACGGGTATTCGCTGAACAACAGGTCAAAGCATGAAACGTCAGATAACAAACAGTTTAGTGTCTATCAAACAAAAGGAAGTCGCAAAAGGATTTTCATCTGCACTATCATTCGTTTTGATTGACAGGAGTTAGCACATAATAAAAAACAATCCCCACTAAATAAAACAACATATTGGTCTAGGTTTTATATTAGAGAAAAAATGGAAAACACAGATATTAGAATATACCAGCTAGAAGATGGAGAAACAGAAATAATTGTGCAGCTTAATAACGAAACTGTTTGGTTGAATTTGAATCAAATGGTAGAATTATTTGGGCGTGATAAGTCTGTCATATCCAGACATATAAGAAACATTTTCAGGGAAGGAGAATTGCAAAAGGAAGCAGTTGTTGCAAAAAATGCAACAACTGCTTCTGATGGAAAAAAATATCAAGTTGATTATTATAATTTAGACGTTATTATTTCTGTTGGATATCGTGTTAAATCACCAAGGGGTACGCAGTTTAGGATATGGGCAAATCAAATAATTAAGGAGTATTTGACAAAGGGATACTCAATAAATGAAAAAAAACTATCTCAACAAAACGAACAATTAAAAGAGCTACAGGAGTCTGTTAAGATTTTAGGAAATGTTTTGAGTTACCAAACTCTAACTAATGATGAAAGCATTGGATTGCTTAAAATAATCTCTGATTACGCATACGCGTTAGACATTTTGGACAAATATGGGGACACCTTAAATATTTGGGGAGA
>LSQX01162969.1_pt1 | contig 12863 bp, 8 predicted proteins | sample 654561 | NCBI WGS metagenome assembly LSQX01 (sample SAMN04489861, study PRJNA283612) | anaerobic digester metagenome | isolation source: 4 biogas reactors fed with cattle manure at either 37C or 55C with and... | place: Denmark: Kongens Lyngby | collected 2014 | reverse complement strand
CTGGATGCCAGCCTTATAGGAGAAAATGCATATTTCATTTTAAAGAGGGAAGCTGCCTGTGGGAAAGAGACTATCGGATCTATATTGCTTAAAATGTGTGAATTATGTGATATTGTATATTTTTCCGGCAGGAAGGTGAGTTCTGCAAAAGGCGGTGCCATCTGTACCAACTCCCCAGATATCTATACCAGGATGAAGCACCTGGTCCCCCTTTATGAGGGATTTCTTACCTACGGCGGCATCTCGGTCAGGGAAATAGAAGCAATGGCACAGGGACTGACTGAAACGCTGGAAGAAGATGTTGTCGGTCAGTCGCCCATGTTCATTGAATACATGATAAATGAACTTGTAAAGCTTGGAATTCCTGTTGTAACACCGGGCGGTGCTCTTGGCAGCCATATTGATGCCACACAGTTCCTCCCCCATCTGCCCCAGTCGGAATACATTGCAGCCTCACTTGTTTCAGCCTTTTACATTGCTTCCGGGGTGAGGGGAATGGAACGCGGTACCATGAGCAGCACCCGTGATGAGGATGGCAATGAGATATATGCTGATCTTGAGCTGATGAGACTGGCATTGCCGAGAAGGGTGTTTACCCTTTCGCAGGTGGAATACACCATTGACCGGCTTAACTGGTTATATAAAAACAGGGAACTGATAGGCGGACTAAGGTTTGTGGAAGAGCCTCCCGTTCTGAGATTTTTCACCGGAAGACTTGAAGCTGTCAGTGACTGGCCGGAAAGGCTGGCTGAGGCATACAGAAAAGATTTCGGCGACACTCTCTGAAAAAGGATTGTCCCGTTCACACCGTCCCCATTACCGGTGTCAGGCTGCCTGTCATTTTCCGGACTGCTGCCGGAAGACTCTGTAGGAATGTGGTTTTACTATGATTTCAAAACCATGTTCCGGGTCAGTCTGTGATCTGCTCCTGAATGGCAGCAGGGGTACCGCTGTTCCGGTGACCGGCAGGCCGGAAAGCAGGTCCTCCAGCGTACCGTTTGAGTTCTTTACCATTACCCTGACCGTTACCGGCTCGTCAAGGAATGACTGTACAATAAAAGTACCGTTGTCGTAACAGAAGAGGCTCACCTTCGAAGGACCTTCCAGTCTTACATTCAGATCCTGCGAAGCTACCGTCCGTATACGGTTCAGAATAATATCGGGATAGCGGTACAGGTCAGAAAAATTATCGGGAATTGTAAGAACATACAGATATGCTTTTGAATACTGAGCCCTGTGCAGAAGCGGCCATCCTGATTCTCCCCTTATCGCGGACAGCTCTTCCCAGGAATCGTTCGTCAGGTAGTTTATCTGGGGTATCAGTATCTCCTGTGATGATTTCACAGGTATTCCCCAGCCTGCCTTGAAATCATTTACCAGTGCTTTCCGGCCGGTATATGTTATCTCTGCGATATGCCCGATACCTTTATCCTGAAGGACTCTTAACAGGCCCGAGGTGATCATCACATTTTTTCCCGACTGCAGTCTTTTCTTAATTTTCGCCACTATCTGCGGATCAAATCCGGCCGATTCGGTAAGAAGGATCATATTGCCGTCTTCCGGGAACACCGGTGACAGATCCATCGGAATTCCTATCATACCAAGATAGTTCTGCAGGAAATCCTCCCCGGTTGAATGATAGGGTTTGTAACTCCTGAGTCCTGCAGGGTTTCCGAGAAGTCCCAGGAACTTGTCTGCATTTTCGAAAGTCATACCTGCAGCCCTGGCAATTGTAGGCTGAATTATTCTTCCATCGGCAAGGGTAAAATGCTGTTTCATCATGGCATCATAATCAAAGCTTGTACCGGTCCCCTGCCATGCTCCCCTCTGGCCGGGCCTGACCTGCGCCTGAAGCTGTCTGTAATCAAACATTGTGATCTCCGGGGCTTTCGCAAAGAGAGTGATCCAAAACTGTTCCGCATAACGGTCGAGATAAGTTGCTCCGCCTGAATCGACCCAGCCGCCGCCATTGCGACCGGGTGCAATATTTTCAAAATATCTGAATATAAGATAACTTTCATATTGCTGAAGATGCTGATCGGAGCTGACCGCATCGCGGGTTTCCGTGCCTGTATAAATGCCGTCAAACATTGAAGGCTGTACCTCAAGGTTGAAACCCAATCCCTGGAAATGTTCGTACCAGTTCGGATACTTGACTATCACTTTCACATTCGGATTAATCTTTTTGGCCGGATTGATTATAAGGTCGCGGCCGGCATCCGTCATGAGCTTCAGCCTGAAATCCGTCCAGCTCATATCACCTTTTGCACTGATACAGGCATCACATTTGCAGCTGGTAAAGAAAAAATCATCAAGAATGAATTCGTCAAAATGCCTGGCCGTGTATTCCGCTATTTCCTGAGCCAGCTGACGATGCCCGGGATTGGAAAAACAGAATGTCTCGAAGTTATTGCTTTCATCTATGGTATATGTTATTCCACCCGCAACCTTCATACCCTTTGATTTGAAGAACCTGATAGCTGATACAAGAGTCTTTTCGTCAACAATCAGCTTGTCGCGGTGAGTTTCAAGATATATCTTATCGACTTTTACCTGCCGGCTTATCAGATCCCATGTCTCCTGCAACTTTTTCATATCAGCCATATCCCTCACTTCGTAGGCTCTCGCATAAACCGAGACCGTGAAATTTTTATAAAAGGGTGGCTTTTGAGCTTCCGGAACAACATTTGTTGCTTTTTTCTGTCCTGAAAGGATACCCAGGGACAGAGACAGAATAATAAAAAAAACTGCTGCTGATCTCATAGTTTTTCGAAGTTATTTATTTCAGGTTTATTTCCGGAATATAAAAAATTATTAGCATACGGAAGTGAAAATACCGGAAGATGTTTGAGAATTATCGACAGTGCAGAACTTCGTTTAGCGCGGCGTTATCAGTAAATAAGTTCTGATATTTCATCCCTGGCACTTTCGAGGCGGTACTCGAAATGCAGATCACCCGGGGACAATTCACCGTGTATTTTTTTATGAAAAAGTACCGAGGTCCTTTCGCCGGAAAAGGATTCCTCTCCTTCAAATATATTGATATATAAGCCCTGGCCGGAGCTCTTATCCCGGGTGATGAATACCATTGCCTTTGAAGCGGCATTTTTCGCCACAAGTGATACTGCATAAAGTCCCGGGGAAGGCAGAAGCTTGCTCTCTTCGGTCACAGGCATACGCACAAAATGAATATTATCCGCAATCCTGGGCGGGGAATCAGTTGTCACCACCCCCATAACAAGATAATAATGGTCAAGATATGCATTTGCCCTTTGTATATAACCTTCCCTGATAGCTTTACGGATCTTTGTGGAACTGACCGTTTCATGCTGTACTTCCTGCTCGGGGATCTCTTCGGCTTCAAAGTCATACTTCTTCCTCCAGTTCCACAGATGCCTGTAATCCCCTTCCTGGTTAAACCCGAAATGATGATTGAACCCTACAACTATCACTCTTGCCTTCAAAATATTGTGCAGGTAATCCCTGACAAACTCTTCACTGGTAACCTTTGAAAATTCCCTGGTAAATTCAACCAGTATCACATTGTCAAGACCGGCTTTTCTCAGGAGTTCAAGTTTTTCCTCCTGCGTGTTTATAAGTTTGAGATCCTTTCCGGCAGTATCGGGATAAAGCACTTTGCGGGGATGCGGATAGAATGTGATCAGGACCGACTCGCCGTCGTACTTAGAGGCAAGCATTCCGAGACGCTTAAGAATGGTTTTATGGCCTATATGGACACCGTCGAATGATCCGGTTGTGACAACAGGGTTCCGGATTCCCCTTACTTCTTCAAATCCTCTGAAAATTCTCATTATGAATATGATTCTAAATCTTGTTTTCCTTTACAAAATAAGCTACTTTTTCTATGGAAGTAATCATATCATATTCTTCAAGGTATACCCATGAAGGAACAACAAGAGATATTGTGGTAAAATTCATGATTCCCTTTATCCCGCAACGGACGGCTTCAGCGGCAATCTCCCTTGCTGAATCTGCCGGGGCAGTGATTATCGCTATTCTGATATCCAGCTCCCTGATAATATTTTCCATTTCCGGTGCAGGATAACATCTGACACCGGATATAACCTTATTGACCTTATGCGGGTCAGTGTCGAATGAGGCAACAAGGCAGAGCTTTGATCTTTTTCCCCTGAAATATCCGGCAACTGCCCTCCCGAGATTGCCAATGCCTATTATAGCAACATTCAGCGTGACTTCCGAATCAATGATCGTTCCTATTGTTTCGATAAGTTCCCTGACATCGTATCCCTTGCGCAGCACCGAGGAATAGCCTATGAGCATCAGGTCGCGCCTTACCTGTACTGCTGTAATATGCAATCTTGCCGCCAGTTCATGGGAAAAGATAAAATTCTTTTTTTCTTCCAGACATCCAAGGAGTGTCCTTCTGTATTCGCTGAGTCTTTCAACAGTTTTGCCCGGTAATTTCATCCGAAAATATTATATTTAAATAATTGTTATTTAAGTGGTTCAAATAGCTTTTCCCGGTTTGCCGGGAGAACCTTCATACCCGTCTTCCCCCGGTCTGTCCCGCAGAGCCGGAAGGCCTCATATTTTCTCAGGCAATGGATGAGGCATCCTTTGGCAGTCTGACAGTAAAAACCGTTCCGACATTCGGTGTGCTATCCAATGTAATTGTTCCGTAATAAAGCTGTACAATTTTTTTTACTATGGAAAGTCCCAGTCCGCTTCCTGTTATTTTTCTTGTCTGATCACTTTTTATTCTGACAAATTCAGTAAAGAGATCGGGAATATCTTCCTCGCTGATCCCTATTCCCTCGTCTGCAAAACTGATTATAACTTCTTTATCATCTGAATCAATAATGATATCTGCTCTGCCTCCCGGTTTATTGTATTTTACCGAGTTGGAAACAAGATTGTTGAAGATGATATCCATGTCGGCGGGGTCTGCCTCTATGAAAGCCTCTGTTTTTACTTCAAGATTAATAATAACTTCCATCTGTATGGCATAGGGCTGTACGGTTACTATTGCACCCCTGGCCACCTCGGCAAGATCAAGGGATTTGATCCTGCCTTCCTTCTTTTCAAGACGGATCTTTGTAAAATCCAGGAGGTCCATGATCAGGTTTCTCATTCCCTGTATTCTTTGTAATGACCTGTCAATATGGTCAGTATAATCACTTATCCTGTCGCCGGCCTCCATTCCCTGCATCATCCTGAGATATCCCTCAACGGCGTTGAGAGGTGCTTTCAGTTCATGTGAAAGAACTGAAAGAAACTGATATCTTATTTGTTTCCCTTCCTCAGTGAGGCGCCGGGTTATTCTTCTGAGATAAAGTTGTTTACTTATATTTTCTATGCTCGATTTAAGCTCCTGGGGTGTAAAGGGCTTCGGAATGAAATCGGTGGCCCCGTCGCGCGTCGCTTTGACAGCCACATCGAGGGATGCGTATGAAGTTATCATTGCCACCATGATATCATAATTCTTGTTGTGTATATATTCAAGGACTTCCACCCCCTGTATGCCGGGCAGTTTATTGTCGAGCAGAATAATGTCGGGCTTGTCATTTTCAAGCATTTCAATTCCCTCCTCACCCGTCGCAGCTTCAAACAGTTCGAATGTATAGTCTTCATCCATGAAGGGATAGGTAACCTGGAAATCCTTTAATATCCTGGTAACGCCTGAGCGGATCCCCGGCTCATCATCTATGACCAGTACTTTCAATACCGCCATTTCCTATATTTTTAACAGTTTCATTATTTCCTGATCCAGCTGCTCGGCGCGTATTCCCTTCTCAAGGTATCTGTCTGCCCTGATCCATGATTTCTCCCTCTCGGTGTCCACGCTGAAGGACATGCCGGTTTCCCGTGAAACAGCAGTTGCAAGTATCACCGGCACATCGGGATACTTTTTCCGTATTTTGTAACATAAAATAAAACCGCTGTCATCACTTTCCATCATAAGATCAAAAATGGCAAGATCAGGCCGGAAGCGTTCAATGATTGCTTCCGCCTCAGCCTGGCTCTCTGCCGTAATGGTCTTGTAACCAGCTTTATTCAGATTAAAAACAGTCTGATAGAGATAGTCCGGGTCATCATCAGCAACAAGAATAGTAAAATCACTCTTTTTCATCTCTGTACAAATATCCTTAAAGTTTTGAAATTTTCATTTTTTATTTTTCTTTCACCGGATATGGCTCCGCTGACGGCTGACGGCTTCACCTTGACCTTCACCCGCACCACTTCCTGACCGCACCACTTCCTGACCGCACCACTTCCTGACCGCATCACTTTCCGGCTACACCACTTCCCTGCTGCAAGCGTTGTACTTATTCCGTTTCCGGGGCAGCATACTGCTTGCAACCCGTATACCATATACTGCTTACAAACCGTATACCGCGTATGCCGTACACGCTTACAGGCGCCGGTGGACCGGCTCCGCTGCCGGTATAGTGTTTACGGCGGACCAGCATCTATCCCCTGCGTCGCGGCAATACGATTTTAAACCTTGTCCCCGTCGGACCCTTTTCCGGATCAGTATCCGATTCGACGCTTATCTGACCCTTGTGCATCTTGACAATACCGTAGGTTGTTGCAAGACCAAGTCCTGTACCATTTCCAAGACTTTTGGTTGTAAAGAAGGGCTCGAATATTTTTACCCTGTCCTCTTCATTTATTCCGCTTCCCGTATCTCCCACAGTAATAATTATATCACTAAAGGTATCTTCCAGCAGAATATTGATTCTGCCGCCATCAGGCATAGCATCAACCGCATTCTTTATAAGGTTTGAAACAACCTGTATCATCTGCTCCGAATCAATCCATGCATCAGGATTGGCGGTCTGGTCATCAATATTCACCTCAACATTTTCAGGTACGATAACACTCTCAATGCTGTGTGTTACCAGGTCATTGATACTGATAAGCTGATGATCAACCTGACTCTTGCGTGCAAAATTGAGAAGACCAGCAACAATTTTCTTGCATCTGCCGGCCTGTTCCACAATCAGTCTCAGATCCTCTGTCACCGGATCATCCGGTTTGCTTTCCTCAAGAAGGATATTGCTGTACATTATCACAATACCGAGAGGATTGTTAAGCTCGTGTGCTATTCCGGCTGACAGCTGTCCCATATGTGCAAGCTTTTCGGACTGTTTAAGTGCCAGTTGCATTGAACTCAGCTTTTCATTTGACAGTGCCAGTTCCTTTACTGATCTGTGCAGTGTTTCAATAGTATAGGGCAGGCACATTTCCTCCTCGGCAAGACCTATCTTTACTGCCGCGGCATGCTCTATACATGTTTCATATCCGCATGCCCCGCAATCAAGATGATCCTTGTCAGTCAGCTTGCCCATGGCTATGAGCACTTCTTTCACATCCTTCTCTTCAGGGAGATGAATCCTGTGATCATCAGCCCTGTGATGAATTGAAAGATCCAGTTTTTTAAATTCCTCAATATAAGCTTTCCATGCCTTAATGTCAAGAGTCCGCATTTTTTGATTTGCATAAATACCTACGTGTGCACTCCGGGTATACTGCCTGGAATTTTTTGAGATTCCGGGTCCCATAATACAACCCTCACAGCACAGCAGTTCCATGCTATGGTTTTTTATCAGACCTGCTTCAAATTCTTTCAGGGCTTCCTGGAAATCTATCCTGCCTTCAGCAGCAATTATATTTCCTGTTATTGCATCATCATTTATGTCAGCAGTCTGAAGGAGGCCTCTGGTTACCGGAAATATTGCCCCCCTCCCTCCTGCAGGAGGATCAAAATCCGAAGGTGTGGTATCGTCCGCTTCAATACCCTGATCTGCAAAAAGATCTCTCAGCTCCGCAAAGGTAAGGGCTTCATCAACATCGCTGCTTTCTGCTTTTTTGGCAACACATGGTCCGATGAATACTATTCTGGTATCCCGCCCGTACCTGGCATGAACCACCCTGGCCATTGCCACCATTGGCGATACAACCGGGGCAAGTTTGCCGACAAGTGCTGGATGATAATATTTGACATAGCTGACAATGGAAGGACAATCGGATGTTATGAAGGTTTCCTCATTCTTATCCACCAGCTCCTTGTATTTCTGTGCGACAAGGTCGGCTCCGAATGATACCTCGGCAACATATCTGAATCCCAGCCGGCGGATCATGCCAACCAGGATCCTGTAATCCCCTATCTCGGAAAACTCTGCCGGGAAGCTGGGTGCAACAATGGCAGCAACATCAGTATCGTCCGACAGAAGCTTATTAACCCGGTCAGTGGTATTAAGATATACTTTTGCTCCCTGGCTGCATACCTTAGTGCAGTTGCCACAGGCTATACACCTGTCTTCTATCACCTCAGCCTGTCCGTTTTCAATGCGTATAGCCCGGGCGGGACATTCCCTTACACAAGTGTAACAGGTGCGACAAAGTTCTTTTATGGTATAAACAAGCATAGTATATTTTGTTTTCCTTTCTCTGTACTAAAGGATTCCGTTTCCGGTTTTCTGTTTCCTGTTTCAGCCTTCCTTTATCCGGTCTGAGCTTCCTGTGCCCTGCTCCCGGCCTGAGGTTACTGTTTCCTGCTTCAGCCTTCCTTTATCCGGCCTGAGGCTTACGGCCTGAAGGATACATCAGCTTTCCGGAGGATCCGCCGGCCCGCCGGCATGAGCTTCCGGAAAATCCGGGGCTCCGGCTTTTAATTCCGCCTTTTCGGCAGTACCTGCGGGACTAAGCCGCAGATGCCATTTTACAGGAGAACATCTCTTTTCACATAATGTGTATGAAATATCTTTTTGTCGGCTATCTCACTGCTTTCACCAATCAATTTATCATAAATATTCATCATTACCGGTGAATTTTCCGGTAAAGCTATTGCATCATGTGCACCGGCCTGGTAAATCATTCTGGCAAGGCTTTTCCTGTCGTCCTTCTGACTTCTGAACGGCATACCTGCACCATTGATACATCCTCCCGGGCAAACCATCACTTCCACAAGATCATACTTACTGCCGCCGGCAATTGATGACTTCAGCTTTTCCAGTCCTGTAAGCCCGTCAACAATTGCAACGCTGATCTTATACTTGCCTGCGGGTATCACCGTTTCCCTGAAAGATGCTCCTGTCCTGAGTTTCTTTATATGTTGCCTGCCCGGAAAACTTTTTGTCTCGGAATAGCACAGCGATTTTATTACTCCTTCGGCAAGGCCCCCGGACAATTCCGCCAGGGCTGCGGCAGAACTGAAGCCTTCCATCGGGGGATCGGCCTGTTCCGAATTTGAATTGCTTAAATCTATTCCGTACAGCCTGATAAGTCGTCCCAGTTCCCTTACAGTCAGCACCGAATCGATGTCACTTATTCCTCTGCGCATCATTCCGTCACGCCGTGCTTCAAATTTCATGGCAGTACAGGGTGTGACCGACACTGAAAAAATCTTTTCTGCTTTTACCCCGGCCTGATCTGCAATGGCTGTCCTGATAAGCGAACCGGCAATCTGCTGGGGACATTTCAGGGTCGACAGCATGGGAAGATACGAGGGCATAAACTGCTCAGCATATTTGTTCCACGCAGGACATGCAGAAATAAAGAGCGGTTCCCTTTTCCCCGTACTGATCCGGTCTTTGAGCTGCTGTGCCATTTCCCATATCAGGATATCTGTTCCGCTTCCTGTATTATAGACTTTTTCAAATCCAATTTTTCTGAGTACGGAATTGAGAACCATGTCGAAATCACGACTGTATTTGATACCGGATTCTTCCGCAATGCCTGCGGGAACCAGCGGGGAATACTGGATCACTTTCATGAACTCAGGATTGTTAAGATATTCCTGTACTTCAGATATATTGTATTTTTCATGAAGAGCGCCTGTAGGACATACAATTATACACTGGCCGCAGTTGATACAGCTTGAGAAATTAAAATCACGGTCCATTGCCGGTCCGACATGTATACTGCTTCCCCTGTATATAAAATCAATTGAAGTTGCTGTAACCACTTCCTCGCATACCCTGACACACCTCCCGCAGAGAATACATTTTGAGAGCTCCCTTACTATTGAAGGACTCGACTGGTCGAGCATCGGCCGGATCTTTTTTGCCTTTATCCTTCTCTCCCGTATGTTCAGTTCTTCAGCCAGCCGCTGTAATTCACAGTTCAGATTCCTGTCACAGTAAAGACAGTCATCGGGATGATTGGAAAGGAGAAGCTCCACATTGGTTTTTCTTGCCGTGATAACCCTTGGTGAATGTGTTCTTATTTTCATCCATTCTTCCACTGGCTGTGAACATGCTGCAACAAGACGGTCACGGCCCTCAACCTCCACGACACACATCCTGCAGGCCCCGGTTGGTGTAAAATCCTTCATCCTGCATAGGGTCGGTATGATTATACCATTGCGGTTCAGTGCGGAAAGGATGGTTTCACCCTTCTCAGCCCTGATCTTCTTGTTATTTACCTGTATTGTAAAAAGCATGCTTCCTACCTGATTATTATTGCACTGAACTTACAGACATCATAGCAGATACCGCAGCCGGTACATTTCTCCTCAACGATAAAGAATGGCTGAAGCCTGGTTCCGTAAATGGCGCTGGCCGGACATTTTGCGGCACAGACAGTACATCCGGTACATTTGTCCACATCAATGATAAATGTTCTCAGTCCCCTGCAAACGTTGGCCCTGCACTTCCTGTCAAAAATATGTTCCTCAAACTCCTCCCTGAAATTTCTGAGGGCGCTCAGGAAAGGATTCGGGGCTGTCTGACCCAGTCCGCACAGGGATGTATCCTTCATCACCGACGCAATGGTCTCGAGCTGCATTACACCCTTGAAGCGCTCCAGGGTTGTACCCGATTCCTCGTCCAGGGGCTTCCTTATCACATTCTCCAGAATTTCCAGCATACGTCCGGTGCCTTCACGGCAGGGTATACACTTGCCGCAGCTTTCATTCCGCATGAATTCCATATAATACCTTACCATATCAACTATGCAGGTATCCTCATCAATTATCACAAATCCTCCGGCACCCATCACGAGATCATTTTCCTTCATTACCTCATAATCAACGGTCAGGTCAAGACTTTCGGATGTAAGGAAGGAACCTGAAGACCCTCCTATCTGTATCCCCTTGAATTTCTTACCGTCTTTTATGCCGTCGGCAATATTTTCAATAATAGTTCTGAACGAAGTACCCATTTCCACTTCCACCACGCCGGAAAAGCGGCCCCTTCCTGCTATTGCAAAAATCTTGGTACCCGGACTCCCCTCGGTTCCTGATGAACGAAACCATTCGGGTCCGTGCTGCATGATAACAGGAACATTCATCAGGGTTTCAACATTGTTTATGACCGTTGGTTTTCCAAACAAACCATAGGTTGTGGGATATGGCGGCTTAAGCTGAGGCATTCCCCTTTTACCTTCAAGAGTGCTTATAAGGGCGGTTTCTTCACCGCATACAAATGCTCCCGGCTCCTGACGTATCACTATGTTCAGGTTGTAGCCGCTTGAAAAAATGTTATGACCGAGAAGACCATATTCCCTTGCATCGTCAATGGCCTTCTGAAGCCTTTGTCTTCCGTGTTCTGAACCCCTTCTGTAAAATATGATTCCTCTTGACGATCCGATTGCATATGCTGCAATGGCTACACCTTCAACAAGACGGTGAGGATCGCTTTCCATTATAACCCTGTCGGTGAATGCCCCGGGATCACTTTCCTTGGCATTGCATATAAGGTACCTGGATGACGATGAAGTGTTCAGTGCCTGTTTCCATTTCAGGCCGGTCGGATAACCCCCACCGCTTCTTCCCCGTAATCCGCTTCTTTCAACAATATCACATACCTCTTCAAAGGTATAATGCCTGATAGCTTTCACAAAGGACCTGTATCCTCCCCGGGCAATATATTCCTCAATGCTTTCCGGATTATAGCAGCCGCAGTTGCCCAGGATAATCCTTTTCTGATATGAAAAAAAGGGAAGGTCAAAAATAAAGGGGATACCCGGCCACAGCTCAAATCCGGTTCCTCCCTGCTGACCGACAAGGTCATCATGTATTATGTCGTTATGAAACACTCCGTTCAGAAGCGGTTCAACTTTCTCCTCTGTAATATTCCTGAAAAAAAGCTTGTTCTTACCCGGAAGCTGAATGGCAAGCAGTGGTTCAAAATTTGCAGGACCGGAACAGCCTACTTTAATAATCTCAGCATCAGGTTCATTATCCTTCACATATGCCTCAAGGGCAGAATATGTCTTTTCTGAACCGGCAATTATACTGCTGGTTCCGGTGGAGAGAAAAATGACCGGACGATCGGTTTTTTCCCGACGGATCTGCGCGAGAACTTTTTCTGTTTCAGAAGGCAGAGTGTCGGATTCCAGCATCAGAACCCGGGAGGTCAGAAATTTCCTGATATCTTCCATTTAATCATTTTCAACAATATATCTGAGCCTGCGGAGCAGATCCGGTATCTGCCCGGGTTTCACACTGAGGTGATATTCGTCATTCACCGTCAGAAGGGGTCCCCTGGTACAGCCACCCATGCAGGTAACAATTTCATAGCTGAACAGGCCGTCCCTGGATGTTTGTCCGGGAGCCAGACCGGTCTCTTCCCTGATCTTGTTGATGACATTTTGTGATCCGCTGAGGAAACAGGATGTTCCGTGACAAATTCTTATTTTTATCCGGCCGGCCGGCAGAAACCTGAACTGGTCATAAAATGTGGCAAGCCCATAGATCTTCGTTGTACTTAATCCGATGAAAGTACCTGCTTTTACAATGATCTCTTCCGACAGATAGCCATTCACATCCTGGATTTCCTGAAGAAGCGGAATAAGGTCCTCTCTTCTGCCGGGCCGGTATTTTTTCATTATTGATTCAATTTCCGCAGTCATCAGGCTGTCTCTTATACACATCT
>LSQX01118029.1_pt1 | contig 12863 bp, 8 predicted proteins | sample 654561 | NCBI WGS metagenome assembly LSQX01 (sample SAMN04489861, study PRJNA283612) | anaerobic digester metagenome | isolation source: 4 biogas reactors fed with cattle manure at either 37C or 55C with and... | place: Denmark: Kongens Lyngby | collected 2014 | reverse complement strand
CCAGCGGGCATTCCCCGTCTTCGGACGCGCCCTGGTACATGCCCAGGAGCGACTTGTTGGTGTGCCCCCAGGGGTTCTTGACCTGCATCAGGTAGAGCCAGACGTCGTCGTTCGTCCAGTCTTCGATGGGCGTGTAGACCCGCGAATTGGGCAGGTTGGCGTTGAGTGTCAACCGCTCGTTGGTGAACGCGCGCCGCGAGCCCTCTTCGGCCTTAGCCATATTTTGGCTCCGCCGCGCGCTTTCGGCCTTGCGGGTGCCGAGAACGAGCAGGGCCTCGCCGTTTTCGCGGACGACGTTGCGGATGAAGTGGTTCGAAGGGTTGATCTTCAGCCGGCTGGTGCACCAGCGGAAGAGCTTCCGCGGCGTGGGATAGCCCTTGCCGATCAAGTTGACCCAGAAGGTGTCGCGCACGTCTGGCGTCAGCTTGTGGGTGCGGATCGGCATGCCCTGCTCGGCGGCCGCCGCCCGCATCCGCGCCTGCGAGGCGTCGACCCAGGCCGAGACGATCGGCTGCTCGACCAGCGTGTCGGTGGAAATCACGTGGATCGGCTTGGTTCGCTGCTCGGCCGGCAATTCCCTGACCGCCAGCCAGACAAGCTGGAGGACGGCGGTTGAATCCTTGCCGCCGCTATAGCCCACGACCCAGGGGACCTCGTCCCAGAGGTAGACCTCGCGGATCTCGTTGCCGAGCGTCTGAATGACGCTCGCGATTCCCAGTCCGGCGAAGGCGGATCTATCTTTGTTTGGATTGGCGACTGCGGCCATTCCGCTTGCTCCTTGCGAATTCAGATTCCAGTTCCTTCTCGTCGGGCGTCAACGGTAACTCCAAATGTCTCTTGATAAGATTCCCGGTCAATGTCACATTCACATTCCGCTTGGAAAGACGCCCAGCGTTCATCGCACGCCCTTCCCACTGTGAAGCCGTTCGAGACCAGTTCAGAGTCTCAAGTTTCTTCAGCCTTGTTTTCCATGCTGGCTGGTGCTTGGTCAGCATCGTATTCCCAGCACGCGCCAAGCCTGCCAACGCAAGAGTATGTGCATGAACGTAGTCGCGACGCAAGTCCGAGGCAGCCACTTTGCGATCTCGCGCCAATTGCCAGTCGGCAATATGCTGAGAGACTTCGATCCAAAACTCGACGGCGCGGTCAATCTTCTGGTCCGCTGTCTCAAGCTCCAATCCCATCAGGAGCGCTTGGGTCGCGTTGTGGATCCCGCTGAGAGTGAACAGCTTGATGGATCGGTTTGAAATCGTGCTGCGTTCCGTCTCGGTTAGGCCGTTGAATACCGGCACGCGTTCCATCACGGACTTGGAAATCACAGCCCATTCGTCGCGGTGGTCATAGAGCAGGCCAAGCGACTGTGTCGGACGGATCGCGTAACGGTTCAAGTCGGCGAACATCTGCTGGCATCGCTTCAGCCCCACATCGAGGAAGAAGACGACTGAAATCGTCTCGTCCCCGAGATCGGGATTCTCGTGCAGCGCCGCTTCGATCGCCGCGCGCCGGTGTTGGCCATCGTTGATAACGAACCGTGCACTCATGGGGATTCGCAGGCGTCCGATGTTGCGTTCTGAATCATCCGCGCCAAGCGGCTCGAACACGACCTTTGCGTCGATCGACGCCGTGAGCGCCGAGAATGTGTAGTCTTTCGGATTGCCGACGATGTATCGCGCAATTTCCGGCACTCGCTGGCGGTTGAGCGTCCGCTGTGCGCGGAGTTCCGGCTTCAATTCCTCCTCGTCAAACAGGAATATCCGTGGGATTAGCCGTAACGGGCACATAGAGACGTAATACTCTCGCCCGGCTTGAACCCCCCGAATTGAGGGGAAAATGTATTCAAAAGCGGCCATGGCCCGTCTCCTGTGTGCACGGAAGTGAACTTCCAATGGAAGTTACGCATTGACTTCCAACGTGTCAAGTGAGAAGATTCATGAGTCTGGCATTTTCTCCGCTCAGCCGCAACAGAAAGGAGCCCGGGAATGCTGTTCAGCCCAGACGAAGCCCGTGATGCCATTGAACGAATGTTCCCTGTCCCGTGTTACGTCGTCGATTTGGACGCGTGCGACGAATACGAGTCGGGATTGGTGAAGGAAGCCAACCGGAGATTGATCGCCAAGTACCGGTTGCTCTACGCTCCGCCGGTTCGTGGCCGTAGCGGCTTGGATCCGCTCATTAATGGAATCGAAGTCAAGATCAACACGTTGTCAGGTCTGCAAATGCCTGCCACGGAGGCAGAAGCGGCCATGGCGCGTGTCTTTCCAGGATGCACTGCGACTACGGGAGATGGAGACCACGAGGAGGAGGTGGGAGTCGTTCAAGACGCCATGGAGCAGACTGTGGCCTCGTATCGCTACCTCTTCGACGAACATGTCACGATCAACGAGATTCCAGTGATCCAGGAGATATACATCGGGCAGGTTGGAAAATACTACGGCACGCGTGAGGAAATGCATGCCTACGAGCAGGAGCAGCCGATCGAGTGGGACTTTGACTGAACGCGCGCTCGGCGCTTGAGAGGTGCATTGACTTGCTTTGTCGATTGCAGGGCCAACCGATGTCCGAAACACACAGGCCGATCTATCTCGACTACAACGCAACGACACCGATGGATCCGCGCGTCTTGGACGCGATGATCCCGTGGTTCCTGGAGCCATCCAACGCCGGCAGTCGTACCCATGTCTTCGGTCAACGAGCAAAGGACGCGGTGGAGAGGTCCCGCAAGCAGGTCGCTGATCTGATCGGGGCCAAACCAGAGGAAATCATCTTTTCCAGTGGGGCCACCGAAAGCAACAACCTGGCAATTCTTGGGTTGGCTGCCCTTGGAGAGGCTACAGGGCGCAAGCATATCCTGTCCACGCAGATCGAACACAAAGCGGTGCTCGAACCGCTCGAACGCCTGCGAGTCATGGGCTTTGATGTCGAACTACTCCCGGTTACCACCGGAGGCTATGTCGAACCGGACGAGGTCAAACGCCGACTGCGCGCGGATACTCTGCTGGTTTCCATCATGCACGCGAACAACGAGACCGGCGTGCTTCAGCCCGTGGAAGAGGTGGGGGACTTCTTAGCGGATCGAGACACTTTGTTTCACGTGGACGCGGCGCAGACTTACGGGAAAGAAGTGGAGAGCCTTAGACGCCTGCAATGCGATCTGCTAGCATTCAGTGGACACAAAATCTACGGGCCGCAAGGCATCGGCGCCCTGCGTGTATCGCGAGCCAAACTCGACCGACGGCAAATGCGGCCGCTTGTAGTTGGCGGCGGACAAGAACGAGGCCTGCGGTCGGGAACCGTACCAGTTGCTCTTGTCGCCGGGCTGAGCAAAGCTGCAGAGCTAGCAGCCGGCGAATTCAAAACACGACGCGAAAATGCAGCAAGCATGAAGCAGGCGTTCCTGGACGAAATCTCCGTCGTTGACCACGCAATCAACGGGGACCAGAACCGATGCCAGACCCACGTTGTGAACGTCCGATTCCCGGGCGTTGACAGTGAGGCGCTCATGCTCGAACTCCGTGACGCGGTCGCGATGTCAAACGGATCGGCTTGCACTAGCAACGCCTACGCACCGAGTCATGTCCTGCGTGCTATGGGCCTAGATGAAAACGCCATTGACTCCGCTGTGCGTGTTTCCTGGGGGCCAGCAACCGAACCAGTCCCCCACAACCGCTTCGTGAAGGCAGTATGCAGGCTGCGCATATGACAACTATTCAAATGTACCACTTTATACATGCATATTATAATTATATTCGTATACTTTTTTGCACTCTGTAACCGGTAGCGTTAACCTTATCGGCTGCGAGTTTTCATCGCCCTTCGAAACAGCATCGTCCGCAACAGCGTCCGCGTATGATTGCAATCTCGTACGAATCCATCATCGCATGCACTCACCCCGACCTTCGCACGGCCAAGCCCTGCAATAGATCTCCCGTAACGAGCCGTAGTCGCCTATCCTTTCAAATCACCCAGCAGTCCGAGGGCATTTTGTCCCAACCCCTCCAGCCCCATCGGTACATCAAGCTGCGAAGAGCGATATTCCTGCACAATGGCTAGCAAGTTCTGCAGGACGTCTCCTGGCGTGTCCCGGAGATAACGGTCCAAGTACTCGAAACCGCCCGTGGCATACTCCTCGAAAATGGTCGGAAGTTCATCACTTCCTTCTGCGTCTGGATCCAAGACCGAGAGGCTCTTTCTCTCTGCCAACGCTAACGCGTTGATGAACGCATCGTCTGCATTTTTCTCAAAAACGCCCCACCGGATACCCTCACCACCTGTTTCGAGAGTCTTACGTGTCGCGTGGCGGTAACCGATTGCCGCCGCAAACATCATAATGGCCTGCTTTGTCTCAAAGATTCCCTCGGACAGAAGGCTCTCAATAAATACATCGAAGTGTTTAGGTGGGCGAATACGACGTGGTTCACTCATAACGGTACCTCCTGAAATGTGGTGCGATCATATCCATCTGAAGACTCTCGTACGTAAAGATGGGATCCCCCTCGAATTGTGATCGGGCGAGCGCGGTTCTTTCGAGTCTCGCACAGCAGAATCCACTCTCTTCCAATAAATGGCAACAGCTCTTCTTCGACCTCTCGTCGCCACTGAGTCTCGGACACCATAAGAATGATTTGCGGAGCAAGATTACGTATCCATTTGGCAACGTCTCGTCGATACTCAACTTCAAGGCTTCCAAATGCGGAGTCAATTACGAGCGGATAGTGTCCGCCCCGGAACAGATGATCGCGAGCTGAGGATTTTTGGGCGGTTTGGCGCGCTTTCGCTGCCAGCGCGCCAACAAAGGCAAGACTTAGTACTTGTTTCTCCCCGGTCGAGGCTCCACGTACCATTTCATCCTCACCCGCGATTTCCTTTGTGAGGGTAAGGCGGAAGTTGTTGTCAAGGTGCGCGCGGTAGTCTTTGATAGAAATGTGACTCCACACATCATGCAACTGCTGAGACAGGTCAGCATGCAACTCGTCATAGCGAAGTTCCCGAATTTGTTTGAGTGCATCCACCACGTTAGAAGCAGCAGCCAACCGCCGCTGTGCGAGCTGTCCCTCTTCGTCAGCACGTTCCACATTACGTAGGTCACGCTTCTTGTCAGCGATGGCCGTTTCCAGTTCTTGAAGTCGTCTAGCAAGGTCATGCGAAGTGAGCTTCGAAGTGTCCATTTCAGAATTAACCTGACGTCTTCGCCGCTCGAGCTTCACTGGATCCTCGTTTTCGCCTCGCTGTCCGATCTTGACAGACAGCTCATCCAGCAGTTCCCGTACTTCCTGTAGCTCAACAAACAAATCGCCGCGTTTCGCTTGCAACCGATCCATTTCGACAGCGCACTCCTCAGCACGTTTCTCGTATGCATTGAGCTCCGCTTTCGTTGTTGTGGTGATAGCTTCAAGCCGATCAGATACTGTTCGGGAGTGCCAGGCCTGAACGCTTGCATAAGGCGCAGAGCCCGTCACAAGCGGCCGCTCACAAATGCACTGTTGCCTTTCAAGAAGGTCCTCGACGAACTGCCTCTTGATTGGCCCCGGAATCTCTAGCTTTCGGCGCGCGCTTTCGAGTATGTCGCGCGCGGAACGAATGACGTCGGGAACAAGAAGCAAGTATGCGCTGCGTGAAAACGTTCGCGCCAGTTCAGACTTGCGCTCCTTGAGGTCATTCTTGATGACACTCTCACGATTCTCGGCAGCTTTGCGCTGCTCTTGGAGCTTTGCTAGGTCCGGCATCTGCGCTAGTTTAGCATCAATTGCATCAAGCTCCGCCTGCAGGGAACTCAGGTTGCGTTCAACTTGTTTTGTTTCGTCAATTAGGCTATCGCGTGCCGCACAGAGCTTCTCATATTCTCGCTGTACTACAGCGCCCTCTTCGCCGGCATGCTTAGCCACAACCTGCTGAAGTCGACGGGTGGGTTCCCCGTCGAGGTGCGTTATCGCGCGGTCGAAGATTTCAAGGTCAAGAAGGCTGCGAACGCCATCACCGATTTGCTCGTAAGCATCAGCGCGCGCCAATCGCTCAATACGCTCACCATTGAAAAAAAAGAAGGGACAGAGTCGCGCTGGCAGCATTCGCTGGAGAATGACCTGCGGATTGCCTGGTTCACGAATCTCACCCGTTTCGTCGATATAGCGGACTGTTAGTCTTCCCGGCTCGATTACACGACGACTACCATCCGGACTCTTTTCAATTTGCATTGTGCGTTCGCAGGTGAACTTCATATCGCGCTCGCGGAAAACAGCCCGAACAGCTGTGGTCATCTTACTCCCTGGCTCCAACGCCGCATAAGTTGCCTCCGTCTCGAGATGATCGCTCTCCTCAAAATCCGGCGAGCATTCTCCGTAGAGTAGCCAGGTAAAGGCATTCAGTAAGGTGGTTTTGCCGGAGCCGTTGAAACCGTGAATGACTGTCACATTTTGACGCTCATCCGTTGCGAAGGTCAACGTTTGCGTGCCCACGAATTGTCGAAAGTCACGCAGAGTCAGTTCTTCGAATATCATCTTATCGTCTCCGTAACAACTTTCCACAAATCATCGTTGATACCACGCGGTTTCTGCATATAAAGCTTCTCGCGCTCAGCCTCTAAGACCCCCGATAAGAGTCGCCGCTCATCCTCCGTCAGTGACTCAACAATGTCGCGAATCTTCACTTGCACTTCAAGCCTGCGCGTTTCCATGGTCCACCTCTGGTTTGAAATCTAACAGGCCAAGCCGGTCGCGAAGCGGGAGTAGGATTCCCAACGCCTCCGGACCATTCGTGGCCAAGGATGCGAATTCGTATATGCGACCGAGCTCACGAAGAAAAAGCCGCCTTGTTATTCCGCGCAACTCACTACTGCAACTACATACATCTTCGGGAGGCTCAACAACAAAATCATATATTTCGGCGCAGTCTTTCCCTGGAGCTCGGCGCAGGATCCGACCTCGCCGCTGGATGAACTGACGGGGATTTGTGCTGCTAGCTAGTAGAAAAGCGCGACGCACCTCGGGGATGTCCACGCCCTCGTCAAGACAGCGAATTGCGACAAGCGCCTGGAGTATTCCTTGTGTAAACTCGCGACGCAATCTGGACCTTCGGGGAAGTGGCGTGTCCGCAACATACCGAGCGACGTTCATGCGAAGGTCTTTGCCGAGGGCCCGGACGACGAGGTCAATTTGTCGTACAATCGTGGCGTCCGCAGCCAATTCAACCGTTCCGTCACCGCAGTAGACTAGGTTGTGAGAACTATCTGTCAAGGCCGACAAAATCTGGACCAGTGTGGGAATCTTGTTCTTAGCGGTTGCGAGCATCCTTGCACGTTTGATGAGCAGTCCTTGCAGGAGTGGCGAGTCTTCGGGACTTTCAGAGCCGCCCATCAGTTGGCCAATGCGGCGAGTCAGCGTTACGAAGTCGTCAAATTCATCGTCAGCCAGCGGAACGAGAATAGGACGGTAGAAATAGCTGCAAAGCACCCCGTCCGCGAGCGCGTCGGCAAGCTCGTATTGATAGACAGATCCTCCAAAATAGGCGAAAAGGGCAGTTGTTCCGGCTTCGTCGTAATGTCGCTTTGGTGTGGCCGAAAGGCCTAGGCGGTACTTGACGCTGCTCGGTAGCTGGAGCCGGAGGTTCTTAGCCCCCAGATTATGGACTTCGTCGGCGATGACAAGGGTGTTGCGTGGAACGCGTTCTAAGAGTGCTTGAAAAGGCTTGGAAGCAAACGTTGAATTCGAGACCACCACACTCGCCAGGGGACTTGTACCGCCTCTAAGACTGAAGAGCGTTGTAGATAGTCGCTCGAACCACAAGCGTTGACCAACTGCGCAGAAGACAGGCCTTAGGCCATACTTCTCCGCTTCGTCGATCCACTGCGTGGCAAGGTGCAGGTAGGGACATACCACTATGATAAGGAACGGCCCTCCCAAAAACTCATACAGTCTTGTAGCAATCGAAAGCGCAGTAATGGTCTTGCCGCTTCCGGTTGCCATTTCAAGGATACCACGGCCACTGCTGTTAAACCAAGCGTGAATCGCAGCCTCTTGGTGCCTGCGAAGTCGGATCTCCGGTGGCAGCCTTATGAACTCACCAACTCCGCCAACTCGGCCCACCGGTCGCGCATCTCCGAGAATTGTTGATGGCGGGCTCGGTCCACCGGAAAGCAATGAGTCAGACCGTCGTGCGTAGAGTAAGCCGAGACTTGCCGCACGCGGAAACGTATAGATACTTAATCCGTCCGTGTTATCGTCCCAGAGCGATTCAAAGTGCTGAATCTTGTCCGTAATGCGACGGGACTCATTGTCCATCCATGAGCGGAATACATCGACGGCTTCAAAGTTCATCTCTAAAGCTGCGAGGCTCTCATTCGCAGAGCCTGAGAAGGCGACCGTGGTGTCCTGCAAGTCGCGAAACAGCCCTAGCTTTTCGTGATACAGACAATTTGCTTTGGAATCACTGAGTACTGCGATTTTGAGGTCCACTCTGCCCGCTGCCACAAGCCACGACAGAAGATCGCATGTCTTTTCCATAAGCGAGCGTCGATCTTCCAGCAATATGTCGACGCGAGACGTTCTCAATAAGTTAGGTCGGTCTTGGTATCCGCGTATAATTGCGTAAATATCCTTTGAGTTGAGCACCGGTGAGCAGACAATTCGGAGGACACCACCTCTTTTGAAAAACGCATGGAAGGCGCATGGGCAAGCAGCTAGAGCGCTGCTTGAGAAGTAACCAACCGCACGGTCAAGACGATCACTAAGCGGAAGGCAGCGCGCATAAAAATCCCTGCCCAGCATTGACTCGTCACTACGGTATTCCATGCGCAACATCAATTGGTCTAAACCCACAATCACGCTATCCTTGAGCTCTGATCGTCATACTGCTTTCCCTTCTTGGATCGCACGGCAATCCTATCGCAGATGACTCCTCCAACATTCATCGACTAGACATTCGTTCTGCTGTGACCGTGATTTCAAAATAGTCTCTGGATTCGTGCAACTAGTTCGTCAAGGTCTGCACCATCATCTTGGCCAGATGTGTCACGCTGCTGCACTTTAGCGCACCGGGACGCGTTGTCCGCTGTGGCAGTAGGCGTGCGAGGGGTATTTGGCTGGCCGAGAGAAGTCTTACACAAACGGCACTGGGCGGCAGACGCACGCAAACGTCGCTCAACGGTAACGAGCGTCAGCGAGTTATCGCCAGCATAGTCAAGATTTAGTAGCTCCGTAATGATCATACGCAGAAAGTCCAGTTGGGGTTTGGTAATTGTCGAAACACGCAGGACCGCAACTAGATTATCGAGAAGATATGAACTCTCCGGCCATCTCGCACGCAGTACCTGCGGTACTCTGCTTAGGAGTTGCCTGATGCGCTCGGATGTGAGACGATATGCACGTCCTATCTCTCGAAGCGACTCCGGAGGACCTGTGACGCCGAGACGTCGTTCGACCATGTCAGTGAGCTCAGGACCGAGATCATTGTCGAGCTGCACAAGGAGACGATCAAGAAAACAGTGACGCATCTCTTCAAGTGAAGGCATACGGTGCGTGAGCAATACACTTTCGACCCAACCGTTCACGTCGCGTATTGCACTTGTCATCACACAGATTTTCATATGCGTCTCGCGCGGAATACTCTTCAGGCAATGCGCGAGGGACTCGAAGACAGTTAGAACGTAACGAGTTCTCGTTGTGCCGTGTCCTTGTAGCCTTCTGATTTCGGCAAGGGTTCGTCCGGCATAGTCCCGGATTGGGCGGTCCCAGAGACTCCGTGGAAAGTAGCGCAACGTCGGTGCCAATCGGCCTAACGTGTAATGATCGAGCCGATGGCGAATGACAATCGCACACCATTCCGCCCAGGTAGTCTCCGAAAGGGAGTCTACGTTCCCCCTTTTCGAAACCAACGGTTCGGCGTGTGTCATATGCTCCTGTAAGTGACCAACGCGCGCCACAGGTACATCAACATTGGATTCGATTTCCGCACGCGCGCGATCGAGGACATCGAGGAGCCGAACCAGTTTTGTCGTACCCACGCCGGGCGTGGCTCTAATACGCGCCAGAGGAGTAGCGGCGAACGATCGGAGGTGATGATTGGCGAAAGCCTGAGGGAAGTGGCTGTCGTTCTCTCCGATCCATCTGTTAACCGTCGCGTCGAGCAGCGGGTGACTCGCATTTGCTCGCAAGAAGTCCTGCAACATGAGGTATCTGTCTGTGGCTGAGGGTGCCATTGGCCCAGGTGGCACGGGACGCGTTGCACTCGACAACCGCGCACGCCCTGATGTCTGCTCGATATCGTCACGGGCCCGCGCAAGTACTTCGCATAATGCGCTGAGTTGTTGCAGATTTCCGTTGAGTGAACTCTCGATAGCGTTGAGTGGAAACTCCAAGATGTCCCGCAGACTAACACGGAGCATGGCCGGCGGCAAATCAGCATCGAAAGCCCACGTGCGCATAGGGAGCCGAATGAGAGGGCTAGCGACATACTTGCGCAATCCTTCTTTCTGTTGGCAAAGCGCGAGAAACTGTAGCTGATATGGAGAACGCGCATCTCCCGAGCTGCTGCCACACGAGTCGCGACCATCAGCGTCACCAATACTTCGTGCAGTCCTCTCTTTTGTTGCAGGCTGGAAACACAATGCCTCAAAAACCTCAACGCCACGGACACCGATTTCCTTCATAACATGAAGCTGCTCAGCAATGCCGAGGGAGAAGAAGTCACGTTTGTAGCATCGCCAACTAGCTCGCTCAACAATTCCGAGGCGGTATTTCGCGCGAAGGCTCTGAAAACACGGGACAAGCGAACTGGGGGTCTTGCTGGGCGCTGGCAAGGCGCCGACACCACCGTGGCTATTGAACGTCGCCCCGATGTGAAGTCGCGGTTTGGGGCTCTCCGACGACTTGTCATCGGAAGGATCTATTGTCGCGGGGGTCTCGTCATGTGCTGAACTTTTGTGGGAGCGTATGGTCCAGAGCCCCGCGTCGTTAGCTACGACTTCTCCTGCTAGGTGACAATGTAGGTACAGCAGCACATTGCGGACGCACAATGAGGTATTATGCAATGTGCCAATCGTAACCGCGATTTCCTCTGCCGACAAAGGACGGCCGGATGATTGTAGCGTGTCTACGATTGTCTCGGCAATCGTGTCGCCGCGGTTCGGCTTCATGGCAGTGTTATCCTGGGGCCGTTAGCTTTCTCTCAAGAGGACCCAAAGCTAGCGTGAGCGATGCAGTGGCGTCATGATCGGTCGATACATGCACGCTCATCTTCGGTTCGGTGTACTTAGGCAATCTAAGGGCAATAGGCACCAACAGCACGCAAGACGTTCGTCGGATTCCCCTGCCGTTAAGCTACTTGCTGTTAGGGGGGGGGTCAAGTTTCCGGTATAGCGATAGTGATTAGCGGTACTGTATCAAATCGTGAGAACGGTTGGCTATGTCGCGTTGGACGACATGAACCTGTAAAGTTTTTGGGTCGGTGGGAGGCGTAGCACTTCCGTGCAAAGATGTGTCAATTGTGATAGGTTCGCTGAGGGAGACCAGGCAAAATGATCCCAGAATCGTGGTTACGTGTATCACGGAAGACGCGTTCGTTTGACAAACCTCCTTCCCAAATCGAGCGGCGCAAGACCGCAATCCTGCGCAAGGACTTCTCCCTTCCGCTCAAGTGTCTCCTGCGAGACGGACTCCTGGAAGCTGGGCAGACGTTTTTTGACTATGGCTGCGGGTACGGAGAGGACATTGAGCTGCTTCGGCTGCGTCAGATAATGGCGAGCGGCTGGGACCCCGCGTTTTGCCCACACGAAGCGTGCACACCGGCGGAAGTGGTTAATTTGGGATATGTGCTGAATGTGATCGAGGATCCTGAGGAGCGGGCACAAGTTCTCTCCAGCGCCTGGGCGCTGGCGACCCGGCTGCTCGTGGTCGCCGCGCGCGTGAATGTCGAGGGGCGAGGGTACGCCAAGGTAGAGTTCGGGGATGGGATCGTGACCGGCATCGGCACATTCCAGAAGTATTACACGCAGGCCGAGTTGAAGGAATACCTCGAAAGCCAGTTGAACGAGGACGCGGTTCCGGCCGCCATCGGCGTCTTCTACGTCTTCAAAGACGCGGCGATGCAGCAAGAGTTTCTCGCGCGGCGGTACCAGCGGCGCTCCGCCACGCCGCGGCCGAGTGTATCCGAAAAACGATTCGAGGAACACCGGGCTCTGCTCGAGCCACTCTTGGCCAAGGTCGCGGAGCTGGGACGGCTGCCCGAGGCCGACGAATACGACGAGCACGGCCGCGTTGTCGAAGTATTCGGTTCGATACGCAAGGCGTTCGCGCTCATCAAGCGAGTCACGCGAATCGAGAACTGGGACGAGATTCGGCGAAGACGGGCGGAGGACCTGCTCGTCTATCTGGCGCTGGCGCGATTCCGCCGCCGCCCGGCGATCTCGAAACTGCCATGCCGCCTCCAGCGGGATATCCGCGAGCTGCTCGGCTCGTATCGGCAGGCCTGCGAGCGCGCCGACGGGCTGCTTTTCTCCGCGGGCAGTCCCGACGCAATCGACGCTGCCTGCCGAAACGCGCCGATCGGAAAACTCGTCCCAAATGCACTCTACGTGCATCGCTCGGCCCTCGACCGCCTCGAGCCGCTGCTGCGAATCTACGAAGGCTGCGCGCGGGCGTATCTGGGCGAGATCGCCGACGCGAATCTGGTCAAGCTGCACCGGTTTTCGGGCAAGGTTTCTTACCTGGTCTACCCCGACTTTGACCGCGTTGCCCATCCGGCGCTTGCGAGATCGGTCAAGCTCTCGCTGCGGACGCGGCAACTGGATGTGTTCGATTATACAGAGCGGGCCAACCCGCCGATTCTTCACCGTAAGGAATCGTTCGTGGCCGAGGACTACCCGGGGCGCGAGAAAT
>LSQX01311495.1_pt2 | contig 12864 bp, 14 predicted proteins | sample 654561 | NCBI WGS metagenome assembly LSQX01 (sample SAMN04489861, study PRJNA283612) | anaerobic digester metagenome | isolation source: 4 biogas reactors fed with cattle manure at either 37C or 55C with and... | place: Denmark: Kongens Lyngby | collected 2014 | reverse complement strand
AGATGTGTATAAGAGACAGGGTAAGATTATGGAATATGATCAAGAGAGTAATAATATTCTTGTTGAATTTGGGAAAAAGGGTAGGACCCTAATGAATATAGGTCTTGTTGATTTTATCGATTTGTAATTACCCTTTTGTATGAATATAATAGATTTTAGAATTTACTTAAATAAAGAAAAATATGGAAAATAATGGAGGAAAAATATTTGGGATACTAGTTTTAACAGTAGTAGCTTTCTGTGGTGGTATTATCTTTGGAAGAAATGTGGGAGCTGCTTCAAATGGTATGATGACATTTAATACCTCTAGAAGTGTTAATATTGATCTGTTTTGGGATGTATGGAATATATTGGAAGATAGATATGTTGAGGAAGAGAAAGTTTCTGAATCTGAAAGGGTTTACGGAGCAATTAAGGGCTTAGTAGATTCATATGGAGATCCTGCTACAATATTTTTAACACCAGATGAAACTCAAGATTTTAATGATTTAAATAGTGGGAAATACTTTGAGGGTATAGGTGCAGAGTTAGGATATAGCGAGGGCTCAATAATAATTGTTTCTCCACTTGATGGTTCTCCAGCGAAAGCGGCTGGTATAAGACCGGGAGACTATATCTTGTCTGTAGATGATTACGAAGTAAAAAGTGGTGATAATGTATATGAAATTGTTGAAAAGATTAGAGGGGAGGCTGGTAGCGTAGTTAAACTCACTATACTTCATAAGGGGGAGCTAGAACCTGTTGAAATAGAGATTGAGAGAGGTGAGATAACTGTCCCAAGCATGACATTGAGCTATGTTGGAGATAACAAGGATATCGCATTTATAGATATAGCTAGATTTACAGAGTCTTCTTTGGAGATATGGAATAGTAAGTGGGATAAGGTAGTACAAGATATCTCTTCTAAAAAAATCGATAAGATATTGATAGATTTAAGAGGTAATCCTGGTGGCTACTTTGATGCAGGTGTATATGCAGCTGATGACTTCTTAGATATGGGAAAAATCATATCTCAGCAGGAAGATGGTAAGGGTAATATTCAAACCTTTGATTCCACAAAGGGTGGAATGTTAATAGGTAAGAAGGTAGTTATTCTTGTAGATGAGGGTAGTGCTTCAGCTTCTGAAATCTTTGCTGGTGCACTTCAGCAAAATGGTGTTGCTACTGTAGTTGGAACAAAAACATACGGTAAGGGTACAGCTCAAAGTATTGTAGATCTTTCTTCTGGTTCTAGTTTGCATGTTACTGTATTAAAATGGTTACTTCCAGATGGTTCTTGGTTAAATACAGAAAACTCAATTACTCCAGATGTAGAGGTAGAAAATAGTGTGCAGGATTTTGTGAATGGAGTAGACAAACAGTACAATGAAGCTTTACTATTATTTAATAAATAAATTGTAAATTATTAAATCCATGGAAGAGAAAAAGAATGTAGAGGAGATTAAAGAGGTAAAAAAGGGAGAGAAGGTAAAAGAAATGATTAAGCCAGTTGTAAAGAAGGCGCTGTCAAGTAGATATTTAAAAATATTTGGTTTCTCTTTAATGTTTTTGGGAGTACTAATTTGTATTCTTCTTGCTCTTATACTTTTAATAAAGTATTACCAGATGGAGGAGGAAGGTTTAATAAATAATGAGAGTAATAGTAAACCAAGTATTACAATTACACAGGAAGAAGATGTAGTAATTAAAGTTGTAAAAAACTCCTCACCCTCTGTAGTTAGTATTGCTGTAAGTCAGGTAACACTTAGAAGAGGAGAGGGTCTGGTGGATGAGGTAAGTAATATAGGTACAGGCTTTATTGTTGACCCAAGTGGAATAATTGTAACTAATCAGCATGTAGTATCGGATATCTCTGCTACATACAAGGTAATTACTAGTGATGGTAAAGAGTATGAGATAGTAGAAATTGTAAGAGATGATGGTAATGATATAGCTATTCTTAAAATTGATGCTACACAACTTCCTGCTTTAGAGTTAGGAGATTCAGATACTCTTGTTGTAGGTCAAACAGTAATTGCTATTGGTACACCTTTAGGAGAGTATGCTGGGAGTGTTACTACGGGGGTTATTAGTGGAACTAATAGATCTGTAACAACCTCTTCAGGGTGGTTTGGTTCTACAACTAAAACATATGAAAATGTTCTACAAACAGATGCAGCAGTTAATTCTGGCAATTCTGGAGGTCCTTTAATAAGTACGGAGGGTAAAGTAGTTGGTATTAATTTTGCTACTACCGCAAATGCTGACAATATTTCATTCGCTCTTCCTATTAATACAGTAAAGCAAAGGTTGGAGGAGTATAGAGTATATGGAAAATTTATTAAGCCTTATGTAGGAATCTCATACCAGATGATTTCAGAGTATCAAGCCATTTATTACACAGATGTTGTCGCTGGAGCATTGGTAATGAATATAGATTTAGAGGGCCCTGCATCAAAAGTAGATATTAAAAGAGGTGATATTATTGTTAAGGTAAATGACGAGGTTGTAGAGGATTCTTTTGCATATATTATTCAATCATATAAAGTTGGAGATGAAATTACTCTTGAAATATGGAGAGAGGGGAAAACTCATACCGTTAAAGTTATTTTGGTTGAAGCAGATTAAAGAAGGATTTTAAGAAATCTCTTTCTATCAAAACAATCTAATATTTCATTTATTTCTGCTTTAGGGAAATAGTTCTGTATTAATTGTTTTGTATCCTCAAAAATACTACTTTCTGTTTCTATGTAGAGTATTTTAGGAAGTGATTGTTTAGTTAGTAGTTGATTGAATAACTGTTCATAGTATATTAAACCATTCTCTCCACCATCTAAGGCTACTTTTGGCTCATATTCTAATACACTTCTATCTAGTTTTTTGTACTGTTTTGTTGGTATATATGGTAAATTAGCGATTACAATTGTATTTTTGGTTATGTTCTTAATCTCTTCTATTAAATTGTTTTCTACCCATTTAATCCTTTTTGATTTTAATATTGTTTTTTCATTGTATCTAGCTATATCTAATGCTTTACAAGACATGTCGGTGGCATAAAAGGAGTAGGGGAAATTCCCAAGTATAGATGCTATTGAAATAATGATACAACCACTTCCTGTCCCAACATCAATGATATTTTTAATATTATCTTTTTTAATCAACTTTACACAATCATATACTAGTTGTTCTGTCTCTATTCTCGGGATTAGAGTATCCTTTGTTACTTTGAATTTAAGATTGCAAAATAGTACATGTCCTTGGATATATTCCCAAGGATAGCCTTGTGTTAATTTCTTAAGTATAGATTCTTCTGAAAACTTCGGGTTATCATTTAGATAATTGGCTATTTCTTTGGAAACTCGGCATGAGTCAGGATATTTTATTGAGTTAAGATACTTATTAATCCTGTATATTCTTGAAAGATTACTCTCCATCTTTAAGCATTTCTAACTGTATACCCTCTTTAACATCCTCTATTAGTTGTTCTAAATCACCCAACATAACGGATTCAATACTGTGCCAAGATTTCTTAATTCTATGATCTGTAATCCTATTTTGAGGGAAGTTGTATGTTCTAATCTTTTCTGCTCTACTTGCACTACCAATTTGTGAAGATCGCATATTAGATCTTTTTGCATCCTCTTCGCTTTTCTTTCTATCATAAAGCCTAGATCTTAAATTAGCCATTGCTTTTTCTTTGTTTTGAGCTTGATGCTTTGTTTCTTGACAACTAACTACAATACCTGTTGGAATATGAGTTATCCTTACAGCAGAGTCAGTTCTATTTACACACTGACCGCCAGCTCCAGAGGCTCTCATTACATCTATTCTCAAATCTTCTGGTTTAATCTCTATATCAATATCTTGAGCTTCTGGCATTATAGCGACGGAAGCTGTAGAGGTATGGATTCTTCCAGATGCTTCAGTAGTTGGTACTCTTTGGACTCTATGTACACCACTTTCATACTTCAAGTCTTTGTATACATTCTTACCACTAATATGTGCAATCACCTCTTTGTATCCCCCAGATTCGGAAACATTACTATCAATAATTTGAACGTCCCAACCCTTGTTTGTTGAATATGCCTTGTACATATTAAAAAGATTTGAAGCAAAAAGAGAGGCTTCTTCTCCTCCTGCACCAGCTCTAATTTCCAATATTACGCTCCTGCTGTCATCTTCATCATGGAATTTCCTTTCTACTTGAATTCTCTTTATCTTGTTTTCTATCTCTTCTATGCTGTTTTTAACATCCTCAATCTCTTGGTTAGCAAGTTCTTTGTATTCAGGATCAATGTTTTCGTCTAAAATCTCTTTCGCTTGAATATACTTCTCAATATATTCATATATTTTTAATATACTAAAGTAGAGGGTACTAAAGTAGGTTAGGTCTATGCTAAGTTGGGACATATTTTCTCCTGTATTATGTGCATTTTCCATTCTCTTCTCTAACTCCTCTTTACTGGTTTTAATAGCTTCGAGGTTGTATTTTTTCTTTAAGATTTCTATGTCCATATTAATGGATAATATCATTTAAATATATTTAGGGAAACGGTTACTTAGATATATTTGCGTTAGCAAGCATATCTTTAAGGGTAAGATTGGAAGAGGGGGAAGAGGTGGTTTTCTTTGCTTTTCTCTCTGCCATTTTCTCTCTTTTACTTTTGAAAGACATTTTAGCACTCTTTTGTGCTCTTTCTTCAAACTTCTTAACAACATTTTCTGTATCTACAATCTTTTGCTCTCCAGTATAGAAGGGGTGACATTTAGAACAAAGTTCAACTGAAAGGGTATCAATTTCTAAGGTAGAACCTGTTACAAAGGTATTACCACATGAACAAACTACTTTTAAATTACTATTATATTTTGGGTGAATATCTTTTTTCATAACAAGGAGGATTATATCAGAAGAAAATAGGTGTGTCCATAAGTTGAGAATAAAAAGGCAGCCCAAAGACTGCCTTTCTCCTTAATCCTTACTTTATTGAAATCTGTTTACTTTCTGACTCTTTAGCTTTTGGAAGTGTAATAGTTAATACACCATCCTCAAATTTTGCTTCTACACCATCTGGGTTTACTAAAGAGGGTAGGTTAAAACTCTGCGAGTAGGAGCATGATTGGAATGTTTTAAGGAAGTATTTTTTCTCTTTTTCTTCCTTCTCTTGCTTACTTTCACCCTCAATACTCAAGGTATCCCCTGTTACAGATATTTTAATATCTTCTTTTTTAACTCCAGGCATAGCCATTTTTACATATATTTTGTTCTCTTCTTCCCAAATATTTGCAGATAGATTGTCAAAATCTCTTAGATAGAGATCATCCCATCTTGTAGGGAAGTTAAAGAAATCATCCATTAAAGATCTTACAGGAGTGTATAGAGAATCCTGTGGTTTTTGGTTTATTTTTACTATTTTCATAATTTTTAAATATAATAATTTAAATATATATGATTAGCAAATGATACAACCGAGTGCTAATTCTTGTCAAGGGGTATTAGTTGATTTTTTTTAAATTAAAAAATATACTTTAATATGAAATATTCCAAAAGAATTCAAAACAGAGTAAGTAGAATAGAGGGACAGGTAGGGGGTGTAAAGAGAATGATTGTTAACAGTACAGATGAGGATAAAGTAATGACACAGCTTCAAGCTGTAATATCTTCTTTAGAGAGTTTGAAGTTAGAGTTACTCAAAAAAAGAATGAAAGAGAGTATGGTAGAAGATATTCGAAAATCTTTAGGCCTATCAGAGTAAAAATCTGATATACTCTTAAAAGAAACTGCCTTGTTAATATTAGTATGTATAAAGATGAAGATTAAAAATCTCGGATGGTCATCCTTTTTGTTAAGTACTGGAAATATCTCAATATTAACTGACCCTCAAGCGTTGGGAGATAGTGGGCTAAGTTTTAATAAAAGTAAGGCAGATGTAGTTCTATTTACGGGAAAAGATTTAAGAGGTAAGGAAAATATTCTAAAGGAGAGAAATTTGTTAAAGAAAGTTGAGCCTGATCATAGAGAATCAATTATTGAGATTTCTTCTCCAGGGGAGTATGAGATAGGGGGGATGATGATTAGGAGAGCTGTTGATTGCCCTTTTTACACTATAGATGAAGCAGTACTGCGAGTTGTATATATGGGTCTCATTGATAACTCGCTAGATGTTTCTCAAACAAAGGATTTAGGAGATGTTGATGTATTGATTCTTCCCATTGGAAATGGTGATCTATTTATTGATTATGAAAAGATAGAAAAGATTCTCAACTATATAGATCCTACAATACTACTTCCTTGTGCCTACAAACAGGAGGGGCTTAAAATTGGTAAAGAATTAAAGAGTAAAGAGGAATTTATTAAATACTTTGGTTTTACTAATGTCAAGGAGGATACCTACTTAAATGTTACTCCTAGTCCTGAGCAAGAGAACAAGAATATTGAGGTAATATTTCTTAAATAATGAATATGGATAGAATTCCACCACAAAATATTGAAGCAGAAAAATCTGTTTTAGGTTCTATACTTTTAGATAAAGATGCTTTAATAGAGGTTTCTGGTTGGTTACTTCCGGAGCATTTCTATGATGATAGGCATAGTGCAATATATCAAAATATTTTAGAGCTTTTTGAAGGTGGCCTTCCTATCGATTTAGTAACAGTATCTGACAAATTAAAGAAGAAAAAGATATTAAGCAAGTTAGGAGGAAGGGCGTATTTAACAGAATTAGCTTCTTTTGTACCTACGGCTGCACATGCTGCTGAGTATGCAAATATTGTTAAAGAGACTGCTACTAGAAGAGGGTTAATATCTTCATCTTCTGAAATCACTAAGTTAGCTTTTGATGAAACAGTAGCTTTACCAGAGGTTGTTGATAGGTCTGAGACATTGCTTTTTAATGTAGCACAAGCGGGAATTAAGAGTAACTTTATTCATATTAAAGATTTACTTAAAGATGCATATGAGAGAGCAGCTCATGCTAAAGAAAGCGATGACTATTCAGGTATTTCAACAGGTTTTAAGGAATTAGATATTTTACTTGGTGGTTTTCAAAAGTCTGACTTAGTCGTACTTGCAGCAAGACCATCGGTTGGTAAGACCTCATTAGCTCTTGATATGATGAGGCACGCTGCGTTAATGGAGAAGAAAAATGTAGCCTTCTTCTCATTAGAAATGTCTAATATGCAGATTATGGATAGACTTTTAGGTATGCAATCTGGTATCCCTTTCTGGGAGATTAGAACAAACAAGTTGACTGAAGAAAAGGTCATTAAACTTGCAAATACAATGGGTGAGTTAGCAGATGCAAATATATATGTAGATGATATGGCAGGACAGCATATTAATCAGATTAGAACTAAAGCAAGAAGACTAGCGCTAGAGCAGGGTGTGGATATTATCTTTGTAGACTACCTTCAGCTTATGCATGGTAATAGCAGGGAAAGTAGAACTTTGGAGGTAGGAGAGGTATCTCAAGGATTAAAGAACTTAGCAAAAGAGTTAAGTGTACCAGTTGTTGCCCTTTCTCAACTATCTCGTGCAATTGAACAGAGACAGAGTAGGAGACCTCAGTTATCAGATCTTAGAGAGTCTGGTTCTATTGAACAGGATGCAGATGTAGTAATTTTCCTAGATAGGGAAGAAACTTGGAATCCTGATACTGAAAAGAAGGGAAGTGCAGAGGTGTTTGTAGCAAAGCATAGGAACGGTCCTACAGGTATTTTAGAGTTAGCATTTGTAAAGGAGATAGCCAGTTTCAGAAATCTTTATAAAGAGAAGAATTAGTATATACAATATATCTTTTATTGATATATAATACACCACGCACGGTCGAGTGGTGGAACTGGCAGACACGTGGGACTCAAAATCCCATGCTAGCAATAGTGTGAGGGTTCAACTCCCTCCTCGACCATTTAATAAAATTTACTGTATACAATATGGGACTAGAAAAGATAATACTTAGTTTTTTTGATTTCGTTGGAAACATAGATTTTAATATGTTCGGCTTCATATTAGGTTTTGTATTAGTAATATTTTGGCTATTTATCATAGGTTGGGTTTGGGTAGATTCAGGTGAGAGAACATCAAAGAAAGGTTTAAGAGTAGGATATGTTCTTTTGTCTGTATTTCTCAATATACCAGGATTAATCATATATTTAATAATTAGACCAAGTGAGACAATTGAGGAGATATATTGGGCAGATTTAGAGAGAAGGTATTTAAAGTATGAGACTGCTGATTTAGGAGATTGCCCTAAGTGTGGTTCTCAGCTTTTCCCAGGATATGTTCACTGTACAAATTGTGGATATACAATAAAAGCAAAATGTCCGAAGTGTAATGTATTAGTAAATAAAGATCATAAATATTGTGAATTTTGTGGTTTCCAATTAAGAGAGAGAGCCGCTGGGGAAGAGAAGTATCCTGATGTTAAGGTTATGGAGCAACAGATTACTGCTACCAAAGAGCATGCTGTTGAAACTGTAGAATCTAAAAGGACTAGATACAAGACAGGACATAGTTTTGTTGTTAAACTCGGAAATGCAATATTAACACCATTGTTATCTCTTAAAAAAGAAATTCAGTTGAAAAAAGATGATCTTTTAGAGAAGGTAAATAAAAAAGAGGAGAAAGAGGAAGTTAAACAATCTATTACTAATCAACCAGTGAATGTTAGTAAGAAGGAGTATCCTAAGCAAAGCCAGAAGAAGAAGAAGAAGAAAAAGAAAAGATAGCTATTAAAGTATTAACTATGTACTGTGAAAGAGTGGATATATATTGTAAAAGACTATATTAAAGGCGTTCACCCATTAATTGTGTTTATGCTTCTATTTCTAATAGGGCTTTTCGTTTTTTGGAGAGGTTGTGCTGAATCTAGAAAGAATAGATCTTCCGTTTTCGATATCTTTCTAATCTCAAGTTCTCTGAGTTTACTTGTCGGTAGGATTGTATATATTGTTTTAGAGTGGAAGACATTTTCTTCATACATATGGTACTGGTTACCTTATGAAAAATATGGAGACAAGATATATCTTTTTCGATTACTTCCATGGAGGTTTTTTAGTATATGGGATGGAGGATTAGTTATTCTTGGTGTATTTATTTCCCTTCTGTTACTTTTAACTCTTTTCTCTCTTGTTGTTAAAAAATGGAGATGGAAACATATGTTTTTTCCAATATATTTTTCTTCTACTACAATGTTAGGATTATCATATATCTATACAGGTGTTACATCAGGATTTAATACTTGGATATATCGAGGAGTGGTTTTGATAATAATAATGGGACTTTTCTTTCTGATTTTTAAATTTATATACAAAATTGTTAAAAATCCAACATACGAGAAGTATATATTGGGATATGTGGGAACATTAATAGTATTTCTTTCCTCTGTATATATTGTTTACCTATATCTCTCTGATGAGTTATCAATTATTGAGGATGTTTTAGTAGGTATTTTTATGGTTTGGTCATTAGTAATGTCATATTTCTTCATTTCAGATCTTAGAAAGGCTAGGGTAAGTATTAAAAGTGTCTCTACTGTAAGGTCTGTTAAGGTAGGTTAGTATGATACTTTTACTCATTTCTTATTTTCTTTCAATATTAAATATATTTGTCTCTAAATATCTTTTTGGAATAGATGGGTGTGTGATTAATAGGGGGATAGCTTTTGGGATATCAATACAGTATATATTTATAATATCAATCTTTTTACTTATAGCTCTAATTATACTTGGATATATGAGTAAAGGGAGTTTAAGGTATATACTGTTTTCAATACTTCTTTTCGGTTTAAGTAATTTGATTGTTCGATTACTTTTAGGAGGAATTTGTGACTATATACCAATGTATTTTCTAACAATAAATATCGCAGATTTGGGAGTAGTTTTATTAAGTATATATTGTGTAATTAAAATAATGGAGTTAGATATTCGCAAGAGTAAAAAGAAGTAGATAATTAATGGTAATATATACTAATGGAAATAAATATCAAAAACTCAAATGTTGGCCAGAGATTGGATTTATTGCTTTTTAATATACTTAAAGAGAAATCCCTATCTAGAAACATTATCCAAAGGTATATCTCTAAAGGATGCTCTGTTAATGGTAAAGAGTGTAAAAGGGGATATAAACTAAAAGAGGGAGATGTTGTAAGTATAGATGAGAAATATTGGAATACATTAACTAAAACATTAGATTTAAGTGATGAAATAAAGCCTCAAAAGGGGAATTTAGATATTAGATATGAAGATACGGATTGTATAGTTTTGTATAAACCTAAGGGATTAGTTGTCCATCCTGGGGTAGGAAATACTCAAAATACTCTTGCAAACTATCTTCGTTACTACCTTTAGAGTAAGGATGAGTATGATGTTTTAATGGATAGAGCAGGAATTGTTCATAGGATAGATAAAGGGGTTTCTGGATTAATGGTAGTAGCAAAAAATAAAAGAATGCAAGAGTATCTAAAATCTCAATTTAAAAAAAGAGATGTAATTAAGATATATCATGCATATTTAGAAGAGAGTACAAATATACAACATATTGTAGACTTAAAAAAATATGTTAAAGAAATGGACATAAAATTACAACAGTGGAAGGAATGGAAAAGAGTAGAGGGATATATAGGTAGAGATAGAATTAATAGATATATGATGGATTTTAAAAGCTACGAATTTGAAGGATCAAAAAAAGCAATTAGTTACTTTCTTTTTTCAAAAAATGAAGTTTTAGTTAAAATAGAAACGGGTAGAATGCATCAAATTAGAGTAACACTTAAACATATGGGATATCATATTAAAGGAGATAAAATGTATGGAGAGGGAAAGGGAGATGAAATAATGTTAGAATCTGTATTACTTAGTTTTAAAGATATTTCTGGGAATCAATTAACTTTTACTGTTTAACTATGGCAACCGGAAGAGAAAGATACAAAAGAGGTAAAAAGAAGGATAGAAAGAAATTAAATATTTCTACCTGGAAAGTAATTGCTATTGGTATATCTCTGTTTATCATAGGATATTTAATATATGCATATATTGGATTAAGTAAGATTAAAAGTTACAACCCTTTAGGGGAAAGTAATTCTGATTACTACTTACTCTCTTCTCAAAAGGATGAGTTGGAAAAGACTTTGATTGTATTTGAGGAGGAATACAATGAGAAAGAAAGAATAGCTTCAGCATATCTTTACTCTCAAAATAAAGAGAAGAGAGTCTCAGTTTTAACATATATTCCTGGTTGGGTAGAGTTTGCTCAAGTAAGAGAGGATTTCGGAAGTAGTATTCCAATTGCTACCTTTAAGTATGCCGGAAATCAATTGGAAGAGGGGAGGGGTTTTGAGTATGCCATTTGGCAGTTTGAGCAGTTACTTGGAAGTAATATAGATCAATATATTTGGATAACAGCAAGTGCAAATAGAATTTTTAGCGAGAAATTAGGTTCTTCTTCTGGAGAGGCCTTGTATGCTCAATATTATGAAAACGGTTTTGATGTTAATCAAGATGCCTTCTTTATTAACAGCTTTGTATCTAAGTTAGGGTGGCTAAATTTGTTGATATCATCTGAGAAGTTTAAAGATTCTCAAGCAAATATTTACTCATCTATACCAACTTTAATGGGCACAATTATTAAACTTAAACAGATACATACTGCCACACTCTCTATGAAACCACACTTAATTGATTTAGGTAGTAGTAAATATCTCTCTTCTCAAGAATCTCCGATTGGAGTCGGTATTAGTAGTTATATTAATACAGATGAATATGATAATACATGGAGAACCTTTTCAGAAAGAATGATAGATAGGGAGTTAGAAAAGGAAAGAGTAAGAGTAGAGATATATAACGGGAGTGGTATGTCAGGCTACGCGAGTCAGTATGCCAGAAGGATTAGAAACAGTGGTTGTGAAGTAGTTAGGTATGATAACGCTCCAAATTTACAAGATAAAACTGAGTTTTATGTTCCTAAACCTAAAGAATTCGAATACTCTTTAAAAGTAATATTTGAACTTTTCCCTGGTACTTACGAAACTATAGAAGGTAGGCCATCATTTATGACCACAGGGGATGTAGTAATAATACTTGGAAAAGATATCCCAACCGTATATTCTTTTTAATCTCTTCTCAATATGTTGATTGTGGGGTAGAATAAATATATATGGATATCATAATCGCAACTATTCTAATTTTTCTTTTTGTAATGCTTTGTTTAGCAGTTATTTTTCTTTTTAAAAGAACACAAAAAAATGAGGTAGAGGTCTACGATGAAGTAAGAAATCCTTTAGTAATGCAGATATTAGTACCAAGGGAAAATGATAAGACTCCATTGGCAGCCGAGCAGATGTTTGCCTCTATACACGGTATTTTAGGTGATAATAGTAGGTCGTTGGATTTAATTAGTTTTGAGATAGCATCAAGTGGCAATGATGGTATTAAATTCTATGCAGTAATTCCTAAACATCTTGCCAAATTTATTGAAGGACAAATATATGCTCAATATCCAAATGCTGATATTAGATATGTACAGGATTACATTGAAAAAAAGGATACAGATACCCAGCTTTTCGTTACTACTGGGGAAATAGAATTAGAAAAGGATTACATATTTCCAATAAAGACATTTAGAAATTTTGAAGTTGATCCCCTCGCAGCCATAACTGGAGCGGTATCTGATTTGAGAATGGGACAGAGTGCTTGGATACAAATATTAGTTAGACCTGTATCAAATTACTGGCAGAGTAATTCAAAAAAATATATTACAGATATTAAGGAGGGAAGAGATCCATACGCTAAGGGTTTCTGGTCTCATGTCTCTAATCTATTTAAGGGTGTAGGGGAGTCTTTCTCTAATGTTAATGGGGAAGTACAGAAAAAAGAGGTTATTAAGTTAGAACC
>LSQX01115374.1_pt1 | contig 12865 bp, 14 predicted proteins | sample 654561 | NCBI WGS metagenome assembly LSQX01 (sample SAMN04489861, study PRJNA283612) | anaerobic digester metagenome | isolation source: 4 biogas reactors fed with cattle manure at either 37C or 55C with and... | place: Denmark: Kongens Lyngby | collected 2014 | reverse complement strand
GCAGCATCATATCGGGCGCGAGCGGCATCGCCTATTTTGTCGGCGAAGGGCTTGTCGACGCGAACCGCTCAAAATGAGCGATATTGAAAAGCTGATCGGGACGGCGGCGCAGTTTATAGGCATTACCGAGCAGCCGCCGAATTCGAACAACGTCATTTTCAACACGCACTACTACGGGCGTGAGGTCTCCGGAAGCGCGTATCCCTGGTGCGCGGCGTTCGTGTGGGATATATTCCGGCTCGCCGGGCTGTCCGAGCTCTACCTCGGCGGCGGAAAAACGGCCGGCTGCGCGGATATTTTAAATTACGCAAAAAGCGCGGGGGCGTTCATCGCGTCGGACTTCCGGCGCGGCGATATCGTTCTCTACAGGTTTGACCGCACCGCCGCCGCCGCAAACCACACCGGCATCATAACGCATTTCAGCGGCGGCAGGCTCCGCGCGATCGAGGGCAACACATCGGCCGGAGACGATTCAAACGGCGGCGCCGTAATGGAGCGTGAGCGGACGCTTGAAAATGTCGCCGGCGCGTACAGGCCTTGCTATAAGGGGGAGGAAACCTTGACATACGAACAGTTTGAAGAGTATATGAAGCGCTACTTGAGCATCGAATCCACCGGGGATGTCTGCAGCGACTGGGCAAAAAAAGCCGCCGACACGCTGCGCGAGTGCGGGATCGCAGTCGGCAGCGAGGATGATTTCGGATGGCAAAAGCCCGCGACGAAGGAGACGGTTGCGCAGATGCTCTACAATTACATGCAAAAGACAAAAGGAGAGTAAATAATGGCTGACAACACATATGTGCCGACGGGCGCGCATCTTGACGTGTCGCTCACGGCGGAGGAGAAAAAGCTTGTCGACGTCTACAAAAAACAGTGGGAGAAGGCGNNGGGCAAACAGCTCAAACCCCTACTCGGGCGGCCGCGACGGCTCGGAATTCATGCCGCTTGCCATGCCCCCTGACAGCGGGAACAGCAACGGCATTTCATCAAACGGCGGCGCGCCGTCGGGCTACGCGGCGGCGGCGCTTCCCCCGGCGCAAAGCTATGAGGATTATATCAGGGCGATCTATGCGGCCCAGGAGGAGCTTGCGCTTGAACAGCTGAAATCGCAGTATGAGCAAAATGTGCTTGAGCTTGACAGCAGAGCCTCAAAAATCCCCGCCGGGTACACCGCTGCCCGAAACAGCGCGGGGGGCGACAGTGAGATCGCAAAATCGGCGTTTAACGAGCGCGCCGCCGCATACGGCCTGAGCTCCGGAGCGGGGTCGCAGGCGGCGCTCTCAATGAACAGCGCGCTGCTCGGGAGCCTCGCCTCCATTTCAAAGGCCGAGGCCGATGCGCTCGGCGAGGTTGAGCTTTTGCGCGCCGAGCTCCAAGCCGCTTACTCGTCAAGCATATCAAAGGCGATTGCGGAGAATAATTTGGAAAGGGCGTCGGCGCTTTACAGAGAGCTCGTGAGGCTCGACGACGCGAACTACGCGCGAGCACTCGCACAGGCAAGCGAAAATTACAGGGAATACCAGTCGGCAAAGGCGTAATCATAGGCCCCTCTGGTGCAAATTGCGCATCAGGGGGCCTAAAAATACAGTAACAAAGTACATAAAAATCGTGTTTTTTGATCCCCCCCGGGGGCTTGTCCGCCGCGGGAAACTCGCTATAATTATTACAATAGCAAGTTTTACAATAATAAGAACGAGGTTGTTATGAAAAAGGGAATTGTTTTTTTTATTTTACTCGCGGCGCTTCTCACGGCGATTGCCGGCTGTGCAGACGGCAATGCCGTCACGCCCCCCGGAATCGCGCCGGGACAGCCGGAATCACCCGAATATACAGCGGAGCCCCACGTAAAAGACGAGGTCATAATCGGCTTTCCGAGCATACCTTCAAACTATGACCCGCTGAACGGTTTTACAAACGGCGTCCAGCTTCTTTTTTCGGCGCTTGTCCAGACCAACTCCGATATGGAGGTCGTTCCCGACCTCGCGGAGTCTTATGAAATAAGCGGCGATGCGCTGACATACACCTTCCGGCTCCGCCCCGGCGTCACATTTACCGACGGCGCTCCGGTAACCGCCCGCGATATTGTGTTCAGCTTTCACACGGCTATAAGCAACGCCACCAGCCTTGATATCTCAATGGTGGCGAGTACGAGCGCCGACGAGGGCGTTGTCACAATCCGGCTGAAGGAGCCCTGCTCGGTATTTCTTCTGACCGTCGCATCCGTCGGGATAGTTCCGGAGCACGCCTACAGCGACGATTTTGCGCAAAACCCGATAGGCTCCGGGCCGTACAGTCTCGTCCAGTACGATGTTGACCAGCAGTTCATACTTGAGGCAAACGAGGATTATTATGCGGGGGCTCCCGCCGTGAAGCGCGCCGTGTTTATAAAGATGTCCGACGAGAGCACGCGCCTGCTGGCCGCAAAATCGGGGCAGGTTGACATCACGCTCACGTCCGCTACGATCGCGGCTTCAAACACCGTCGAGGGGTATTATCTCCTTAACTGCAAATCGGTTGACAATATGGGCGTCGCCCTGCCCGTCGTGCCTGTGGACGGGGCTGAAAATGACGACGGGCACCCCGTGGGCAACAATGTGACGGCGGATATCGCCATACGAAAGGCGCTCGCTTACGGAATCGACCGGCAACAGATCTGCGACGAGGCCCTCGGCGGCTACGCGGTCCCCGCCTATTCGGAAAACGACGGGATGCCGTGGTCAAATCCCGAGAGCGTTATTGAGTACAACCTTGAATATGCCCTGGGGCTTCTTGAGGATGCGGGATGGGTTGACAGCGGCGGAATACGTGAAAAAAACGGCGTGAAGGCGTCCTTCCCCGTGCTGTACTTTTCAGGGGACTCGGTTCGGCAGGCTGTCGCCATGTCGCTTGCAAATCAGGCCCGCGACAGGCTCGGCATAGAGATCACGGTCGAGGGCGCCGGCGAGGATCTCGCCTCCCGCATGTTTTCCGAGCCGCTTATTCTCGCGTGGGGCTCGTCGAACCCCATAACGAGCTACATGCTTTTCCACTCGTCAAACGCCGGAAAGTCCGACTGGTACAACCCCGAAAACTACAGAAACGATGCGGTTGACGGTTATCTTGACGCGGCTCTTTCGGCAAGCAGTCTTGAGGAGGCTGTGGAGTACTGGCAGCTCGCACAGTGGGACGGCGAGACGGGAACCTCAATGCGCGGCGACTGCCCGTATATATTCCTCATAAACAAGGATCACCTGTACTGGACGCGGGAGGGCCTGAACACCGGCGTTCAGAAAATTCACGCCCACGGCGACGCCTGGCCGCTTGTGCAAAACCTCCGGGAGTGGAGCTGGGGATGAGAATACAAAATATTTCACGCGGGAAGGTTTAAATGAAACAGGTAGTCATATATATCGTCCGGGGCATATCGCTTCTCTTCGCCGTCTCCGTTCTCTCGTTTATACTCGCCTCGGTATCGCCCGTTGACCCCGTTCGGCAGTACATACAGGCAAATCCCGGCGTCTCCAAGGAGAATATTGCGCGCATGGAGGAGTACTGGGGCTTAAACGACCCGCCCGTTCAGCGGTATGTCAAGTGGCTCTCCGCGGTTGTTCGCGGCGACTGGGGATACTCGACGGAGTACAGGCAGCCCGTGCTTGACGTCATCGGCGTGCGCTTCAAAGCGTCAATTGCACTCACGCTCACGGCGTGGGTGCTTTCCGGCGTTCTGGGCTTTGCGGTCGGCAGCTTTATGAGTGTTTTCAGAGAGCGGCTTCCCGACAGGATACTGAGGCGCATATGCCTTGTCATGTGCTCGATTCCGACATTTTGGATCGGGCTTGTTTTTCTCGCTTTTTTCTCGGCGATACTCGGGTGGTTTCCGTTCGGAATGGCCGTGCCCCCCGGTATCCCGGCGGATGCCGTGACACTCGGACAGCGAATTTCCCATCTCGTGCTTCCCGCCCTGACTCTGAGCTTTTTGTCGTTTGCCAATCTGGCCCTGCACACGCGCGAAAAGCTTGTGGAGAGCTATGAGAGCGACTACTCCCTGTTTGCGAGAGCAAGGGGGGAGAGCGACACGCGGATCCTCTTTCGCCACGGCGTGAAAAACGCGCTCATGCCCGCGGTAACAATGCAGTTCGGCTCGCTCGGGGAGCTTTTCGGCGGCGCTGTTTTTGCTGAAACAATCTTCTCCTACCCCGGACTCGGGGCCGCCGTCGCCGCCGCCGGCACAGGCGGGACCGACATGCCGCTGTTTCTTGGAATCGTGCTCTTCACGGCGTGCTTCATCTTTGTCGGAAACCTGATTGCAAATATCCTGTATCAGGTTATCGACCCGCGGACAAAGGAGAGCAGCCATGTTTAACAGGCGCACGGCAAGCGCCGTTGCCGCCGGCGCGATAATCGTGCTAATAGTTGCAATTTACATGGCCGGAGCGCTTTTGCCCGATTCCGCGCTTCGCGCCGATTTCTCCGTAAAAAACCTGCCGCCCTCGGCGGAGCATATTTTCGGCACCGACAATCTCGGGCGGGACATGTTTGTCAGAACGGTAAAGGGGCTTTCATTGAGCCTCATGGTCGGCGCCGTCGCATCGTGCGCATCGGCCGCAATAGCGCTTGTCGTCGGGGTGACGGCGGCGCTCGGGCGCGGACTTGTCGACCACGCCGTGAACTGGTTTATTGATGTATTTATGAGCGTTCCGCACACAGTGCTGCTCATACTCATCTCCGTCGCCCTTAACCGCGGCGCAACCGGCCTGCTCATCGGCATAGCGCTCACGCACTGGACCGGCCTTGCGCGAATTGTGCGTGCCGAGGTGCTGCAAATCCGCTCACAGCAGTATGTTATCGCTTCGCGCCGCTTTGGAAAATCTCCGTTTTGGGTGGCCCGGACACACATTTTGCCCCACGTCGTCCCGCAGTTTTTTGTCGGGCTTATCCTGATGTTCCCGCACGCGATCATGCACGAGTCGGGCCTTACGTTTCTGGGCTTCGGACTCCCGCCCGAGCAGCCCGCCATAGGCATCATCCTGTCGGAGGCGATGGGCTATATCTCCGCGGGCTCGTGGTGGCTTGCGTTTTTCCCCGGACTTGCGCTTGTGATTCTCGTGCTGCTGATTGAAAAGCTCGGCACGACCGTGCGATTTTTATTCGAGCCCCGTCAGGCTCAAATGTAGAGGAGACAGTATGAACGCGCTTGTTGTAAAAAACCTGACCGTGTCATTCATGATGTATGAGCGGGGATTCCGGCGCCGCCCGCTGCGCGTAATAAGCGACCTGAACATCTCCGTGCGGGAGGGTGAGATCATCGCCGTAGTGGGCGGCAGCGGCTCCGGTAAGAGTCTGCTTGCGCACGCGATACTCGGCATTTTGCCGAAAAATGCCGTTACGGACGGCGAGATAACGTGGTTTGACGCGCCTCTCACGCCGGAGCTTCAGCAAAAACTCCGCGGAAACGGCCTCTCGCTCGTCCCCCAGTCTGTCACATATCTTGACCCGCTGATGCGCGTCGGAAAGCAGATATCAAAGGACAAAAAAATCGCCGTGTCCGCTCTTGAAAAATACGGGCTCGGCGAGGGCGTTGCAAAGTTTTTTCCGTTTGAGCTCTCGGGCGGCATGGCGCGCAGGGCGCTCGTTGCGACGGCGGACGCCGCGAACGCAAAAGTGATTATCGCGGATGAGCCGACCCCCGGCCTTTCAGAGGGGCTCGCAAGATCCGCAATGGCGAGCTTCCGTGAGCTTGCGGACAGCGGCACGGCAATTCTTCTTATCACGCACGATATTGATCTGGCCGTGCGCTTCGCCGACCGGATCGCCGTGTTCTATGCCGGCACGACTGTTGAGACGGCCGATGCGTCCGACTTCTCCGACGAATCGCTGCTCCGCCACCCGTACAGCAGGGCGCTTTGGCGCGCAATGCCTCAAAACGGTTTTTCACCCACCCCCGGAACGCAGCCGTATGCAGGCAATCTCCCCCCCGGCTGCCCGTATGCGCCGCGCTGTCCCTTAAAAACCGACGAGTGCGCAAAAGCGCAAATTTCACGCACCGTGAGAAATGGAGAGGTCAGCTGCTGCCATGCAAATTGAGGTAAAAAACGTAAACTTCGCCTATACGTCCAAGCACCCTGTTTTGCAGGGGGTAAACTTTTTGGCAAAAACAGGGGAGCGCGTGGCTCTCACCGGCCCGTCGGGCTCGGGCAAGAGCACGCTTGCGGGGATTATCGCGGGAAACATCGCCCCCGGGTCGGGCGAAGTGTTATTTGACGGCGAAGCGCTCCCGAAGCGCGGCTTTTGTCCCGTTCAGCTCATATACCAGCACCCCGAGAAGGCCATAAACCCGCGGCGGAAGCTCGGCAGGACGCTGACCGAAGCGTGGGAGCCCGACGAGGGGATTCTAAACGCACTCGGAATAGAGAGGGCGTGGCTCGGCCGATACCCCGCGGAGCTTTCGGGCGGCGAGATGCAGCGTTTCTGCATCGCGCGCACCTTGTCCCCGCGGACGAAATTCATTGTCGCCGACGAGATCACAACGATGCTCGACGTCATCACGCAGGCTCAAGTGTGGGCGCTTCTTTTAAGCGTGCTGGAGAGCCGCGGCATCGGCCTGATTGCGATCACGCACAGCGCGGAGCTCGCAAAGCGAGTCTGCTCACGGACGGTGTCGCTCGGCGAGATAAATAAGGTGTGACGTCAACAGCCGTCGCCCGAAGCAGTCGGCTCTTTGGGAATCAAAGGCGTGAAATCAGCCGAGGCCCGCAATTGCCCTCTCTGCGAACGCAGTCGCTTTTTCAAGGTCGCTCTCATCGGGGCGGCCCTTGTGCGTCTTTAAAAATTCACCGCGGCAATAGAAGTTTTCATCAATGACGCGTATGCCTTTTTTCTTTAAAAGGCTCACAATTTTTTTATTGCCGTTCACCATCGCCGAGGTCCCGAACACCGCCGCGGCTTTTATGAGCGCCGTATCAAGGCCTTCGATGTATTCAACAAGGCTCTCGTCAAGTCCGAAAGCGTACATGGCGCCGCCGATAAACAGCAAATCAACCGGCGCTTTGACAGTCTCGCCTAGGTCCCGCGCCTTTGTGTCCGCCGCTTTTGCGATCGCGTCGGCCACTTTTTTTGTATTCCCCCCTCGGGAAATATAGCGCACTTCTACCTCCATTTCGCACTCCTCTTCACCTAAAATTATTGCATCTTCCAGTCGGATATGCTACAATTATACAATAAAACGCTTATATTACAAGGAGAGATTTGTACATGCACGGGAAGTGAGGTGACTGACTTTGCCGGGTTCCAGGCACATGAAAAAAATAATTGCCGACGCGATTAAGGAGCTTATGGGCACGAAGCCTCTCGCCAAAATCAGCGTCAGCGATATTGTTGAAGCCGCCGATATCAACCGCAACAGCTTCTACTATCACTTCAAGGATAAATTTGATCTCGTAAACTGGATTTTTTATACCGAAATAACACAAAAGCTGGATGAACAGAATATAGACCCTCAGGATATCGCCGCCGACTCCCTCGACTTCCTCTGCGCTTTTTTATACGAAAACCGCGCTTTTTACATAAACGCGTTGTCTGTTACGGGGCAAAACTCGTTTATCGAATATTTCCACTCCCTGCTCAAAGAGCTTATTGCAGCCTATCTCTCCGACATGCTGGATTCGCACAGGGAGTTTTACGCCACATTTTTTGCCGACTCATTTTCACTCGCTCTTAACCGATGGCTTGTTCAGGGCGCAGAGATGCCGCCCGAGGAGCTCTCGTCACTTCTTAAGACAATTTTTACCGACTGGTCCAAATCCCTGACTGAATAATTAACCCTTGCGGTGTTAAACCTCTGCTGATTCTCTCAATTCCAGGCTGTAGCGTAAATGCTGTTTTTTTTGCAATCAACTAAAACGGTGAGGATTTACCTCACCGTTTTTTTATTCATCATGTCGCGGTACCGGCACCTAAAAACATCTGTTTTGCCCTCCCGCCGTGTGTCAGGCATACCTAGTACGCGACTCCCCAGACGATCATATGCTTCGCCTCACCGCCGCAAATGGGACACTTGTCGGAAATATGCTCCTGCTCCAGCGGTATGCACCTCGACGAAACGCCCAGCTCATCCTTCACCCGCAGCTCGCAGCTCTCGTCGCCGCACCACATCGTCTTAACAAATCCGCCCCGCCCGGCCGTTATCTCCCGCAGCTGTTCGAATGTCCCGGCCGTGTGCGTGTTTTCCACAAGCGTGCGTCTCACCTTGTCGGACATGATCCGATGAATTTCATCGAGAATTTCGGGGATCCGCGACTCAAGCTCGCCGAGCGGCACATCAATCTTCTCACGGTCGACACGGCGCACAGCTATGCATTTCCCCGCCTCAATGTCCTTCGGGCCAAGCTCAATCCTGACCGGTATGCCGCGCATCTCGTGCTCGGCGAATTTCCACCCGGGCGAGTTGTCGGAATCGTCGACCTTTACGCGTATTCCCGCGGACTTTAGGCGCGTAAACAGCTCGTTTGCCCGGTCCATGACGCCCTCCTTGTGTGACGCGATGGGGATAATTATGACTTGAACGGGTGCGATTCGCGGCGGCAGAACGAGCCCGTTGTTGTCCCCGTGGGTCATGATGATACCGCCGATAATGCGCGTGGACATACCCCAGGACGTCTGGTGCGGATAGGCGAGCTTGTTTTCTTTGTCGGCGAACTGAATATCGAAGGCCCGGGCAAAGCCGTCGCCGAAATAATGCGAGGTGCCGCCCTGCAGCGCCTTTTTATCATGCATCATGCACTCTACCGTATAAGTGACCTCAGCACCCGCGAATTTCTCCTTCTCCGTTTTCCTGCCTTTTATGACTGGCATGGCAAGGCTGTTTTCGCAAAAATCGGCGTAGACGTTCAGCATCTGCTGCGTTTCCAATTCCGCCTCCTCCCGGGTGGCGTGGAGCGTATGCCCCTCCTGCCAGTGGAACTCGCGGCCCCGGAGGAATGGACGAGTCGTCTTCTCCCAGCGCAGGACGCTGCACCACTGGTTATACAGCATCGGCAGGTCGCGCCAGGAGCGCAGAACATGGCTCCAGTGTTCGCAAAAGAGCGTTTCGGACGTGGGGCGCACACACAGGCGCTCATTAAGCTCCTCAGAACCGCCGTGGGTAACCCATGCCACCTCAGGCGCGAAGCCCTCCACGTGGTCCTTCTCTTTCTGCAGCAGGCTCTCGGGGATAAGAACAGGCATGGAGACGTTTTCATGCCCCAGTTCCTTAAAGCGCTTATCCAATATGCTCTGGATGTTTTCCCAAATGGCATAGGCGTAAGGCCGCAGAATAAAAAAGCCCTTGACGCCGGAGTAATCGATCAGCTCCGCCTTTGTTACGACGTCGGTGAACCACTGAGCGAAATCAACATCCATATCGGTGATCTGCTCCACCTTTTTTCCCTTTGCCATATAAACTAACCCCTTCAACCAGATAAAGTAACTTTAGTAGTCTATATAATTATACCCGATATGTCAAGCACGGAAAGCCTGACCGCCCAATAGAATATGGCAGATGAACACAAGCGGGGGTTATAGAATTGAGTTCAGTTGCAAAGTTTTATTTTAAGCCTGCCGAAGGCGAGCATATAGAGACAACGGTTAAAATCGAACAGGAGAGAGCCGCCGCCATCTGCGGCACGGTTAAAGACCGGTGCGAGACGCCCGTTGAGGGCGCGCTTGTCCTTCTTTTTAAATCCGGCCAGGAGAAAAAGCTCATCGACAGACAGTTTACGGATGACGAGGGGCAGTTTTACTTCGGGCCCATTGAAGGAAATGTGCTGTATCTCATAAAAGTCTACAAAAACAGCGTGAAGATACGAGAGCTTGAGATTATAGCCGATTCATGACATATACTATGCAGTGGTGATGATGCCGCGGCTGGCGCGTTAACGCTCCTGCCGCGGTAAGTCATTGCCGCTGTAATTGACTTTCATTGCCGTTTTGAATACAATGGAGCTGTTCTTTACTCATATACATCAGCGGAGGTGAAAATGTGCTGATTGGCGCGCTGCGGATTGACTCAAAGCTGGCGCTGGCACCCATGGCCGGCGTATGTGATCTGGCTTTTCGCGCCGTATGCCGGTCGTTCGGGGCCGGACTGACGTATACCGAGATGGTGAGCGCCAAGGCACTGGTCTATCAGGACGGAAAAACACGATCGCTTTTAAAGCTCGGAGAGGACGAGCATCCGGCGGCCGCCCAGATTTTCGGCAGCGATATCGGCTGCATGGGCGAAGCCGCGGCACTGGCCCAACAGATTTCAGGGGCTGACATTATTGATATCAACATGGGCTGCCCCGTGGGCAAGGTGGTTAAAAGCGGGGACGGGAGCGCGCTGATGCTGGACCCCGATAAAGCAATGAAAATTATCGAGGCGGTCAGAAGGCATGTGTCCTGCCCGGTCACCGTAAAAATACGAAAAGGGTGGGATAAAGGTAAGGTCAACGCCGTGGCGTTCGCCCGGATGGCCGAGGAGGCAGGCGCTTCTGCGGTGGCCGTTCATGGTCGGACGCGAGTGCAGATGTACGCGGGAACAGCCGACTGGGACATTATCCGCGACGTAAAGAAAAACGTCGGTATCCCTGTTCTGGCAAACGGTGATGTTTTTACAGCCAAAGACGCTGTCAGGATTTTAAAATACACTAGCGCCGACATGGTCATGGTCGGCAGGGGCGCCTTCGGCAATCCCTGGCTTTTTATGCAGGCACAGGCGGCATTGAACGGCGAGCCAGTCCCGCCGCTCCCGCCGCTGCGTGAGCGTGTGGATACGGCGGTCTCCCAGTTTGAGCTGGCGGAGAAATACAAGGGCGAGAAAATCGCGTGTCTGGAGGCCAGGAAGCATTTTGCCTGGTACCTTAGGGGTGTGCCCCACGCCGGGTTTTTCAGGGATAAAATAACGAAGATAGAGACGATGGCCGACATTTATAAAATCGGCGATATGATCAAAAGAGAGCTGAGGTGACAGGATGACAGCATCGGAAGAGCTTGTGGTGATAGAAAGGGTCAAAGGCGGAGAGACGGACGCCTTTGAAGCCCTCGTACTGGAGAATCAAAAAAAAGTCTACAAGCTGGCGCTGAAAATGCTGGGCAATGAAAACGATGCTCTTGATATCTCTCAGGAGGCGTTTATCAAGGCTTTCACGGGACTTAAAAACTTCAGGGGCGAGAGCCGTTTTTCCGTCTGGCTCTACAGACTCACATACAATCTCAGCATAGATTTTATCCGCAAAAGCCAGCGCCGCCAGGCCTCATCCCTTACATATATAAATGACAGCGGCGAATATTCCGATTACGAGATTCCTGACTTAAGCAGCGAGCCCGGAAGCGAGATTGAGAAAAGGGAGCTCCGGGAGGCCATTTCAAAGGGCATCGACAAGCTGCCTGAGAAGCACAGGGAAATTCTCATCATGCGCGAAATTACCGGGATGACCTACGAGAATATCGCCAGAACCCTCGGCCTGAACGAGGGGACGGTGAAATCACGCCTTTCAAGGGCGCGGCAGGGACTTGTTGCCATTCTGAACAAAGACGGAACTTTTTCAAAAAGTAACCGTCATACAAGCGGAAAGGAGGTGGATCCGCATGGCTGAGTGCAGGAAATACAGGGATATGATCAGCTGTTATGCCGACGGCGAGCTGCATGAAATCGAAAAGGAAGAGCTCGCTGGGCATTTGGAAGAATGCGCGTCATGCCGATCACTCCTGTCGCTATATATGAGCATTACGGAGGCGGCTGCGGAGTCGCTTATAGATCCTCCCGAGAGTTTCACGGAAAGCGTTATGGACAGAATTAAAACGCTCTCCGGGGACAAGGGCGCGGATACGCACTCCGGGAGCGGGCGCAAGAGGCCAATAAAGCCGTTCATCATCACCTTTGCCGCCGCGGCGGCATGTCTGGCGTTGGTGCTGATTACAGCACCCGGGCTTTTCGGACTCAAGAGCGCAAATGATTTTACCGCCAATGCGCCGATGCCTGAAGCGGGATTTGACGCAGCCTCTGCTGATGATCAGGACATTTTGATGAGATCGTATGAAGACGGAGCGGCGGGAGATTCTGCTGAAAATGCTGGGGGCAGCGACACTGTTAATCAATCCATGGCAGGCATTACGGCCGCGTCGGCAGAGCCGAAGGGAGCCAACGGGGAGACGACAACCCCCGGCAGCATCGCAGACGAACTGAAGGTCTACTACGCGGTGTTTCTCGTTGAAGGACAGCTGACCGAAATTCTGGAAGCACAGGTCATGTCAGACAACGGGGATGGTACGTTCAACATTGAGATTTCAGCCGATATGGCGGAGCGGCTGATTGCGGACGGTCTGTCCGCCTACAGGGGCGCGCCGGAATCCGTCATTGCGCTTGTGGTATATACGCCGGAATCATAAAAAGCACAAACGGTCGAGGCTGCCGCTGTCAGGAATCAGCGGCAGCCTCGTTTTTGCTTTATGACTGCAAAGCCGGCGGAATAAAATAATTGCCCGAAGGCGTCAAATAGCGTATAATCATTCTGCGTTGCTATTATTCCCGCCGGCACATATACTGTTTCGGGATCCTTTATATTATGGTTAGTCTAAAGGAGAGAGCTATGGTTCAAATTATCACCGACAGTACTAGTGATATTACGCAGGAAGAAGGGGCGGCGCTGGGCATCACAGTGGTCCCTCTGACCGTGCACTTCGGCAGTGAGTCATACAGAGACGGCATTGACTTATCCAAAAGGGAATTTTTTGAAAAGCTGGCGTCTGCGGAAACGCTTCCGACAACCTCACAGGTTCCGCCGGGCGAATTTGCTGCGCTGTTTCAGCGTTTTATCGACGCCGGAGATGAGGTGGTCGGCATATTCATCTCGTCGGAGATGTCCGGCAC
>LSQX01253794.1_pt1 | contig 12866 bp, 11 predicted proteins | sample 654561 | NCBI WGS metagenome assembly LSQX01 (sample SAMN04489861, study PRJNA283612) | anaerobic digester metagenome | isolation source: 4 biogas reactors fed with cattle manure at either 37C or 55C with and... | place: Denmark: Kongens Lyngby | collected 2014 | reverse complement strand
GATTGCGTCGAACTCGGTCTTCTCTTCTACTGCTTCTGCAGCAACAGCGGGACCTGCAGCAACAGCTGTAACAGCTGCTGATACGCCAAACTCTGCTTCGATTGCTTTAACCAATTCGTTTACTTCCAAAATGGTCATGCCTTTTAACTCTGTGATAAATTGTTCGATATTCATTTTATTCCTCCTAAATATTTTGCGTTTATACGCTTATTCTGCTACTGCCTCTGCAGCGCCTGAGCCTTCTGCCATCTTCTTTGCCAAAGCATCGAGAACGATAGCAAGTTTTGTAACGGGCGACATCATGCTGCCCAACATACGTGATAGCAACTGCTCGCGTGAAGGCAAGTCTGCCAACACTTCGATACCAGCCGCATCGTTAAGAACGCCGTCAACTACGCCACCCTTGATAGTGCATTTCTTGTACTTTTTGATAGCTTCCTTAAGAATCTTTGCAGGAGCGACTGCATCATCATAACCGAATGCGAAAGCCGAAGGGCCTTTTAGCATTGTGTTGATTTCTGAATCAATCCCAACTTCTTTAGCAGCACGTTCTACCATGGAATTTTTCAAAACTACGTATTCTACATTGGCTTTACGCATATTGCTTCTAAGCTCTGTAACCTCGCTTACTGTTAGTCCGCGATAATCAAATACTATAAAAGACTGTGCTTTGCGTATCTTCTCTACTATTTCAGCTACGTGTTGAGCTTTTTGCTCGATAATTTTCTGGTTTGCCAAGTATTTCACCTCCTCGTTTTTTGTATAAAAAAATCCTCAGCCGCACGCATGAGGAAAACGATAAACGAATATTAAAAAGATTCAATTTTCATTTACCTCGGTAGGAATTACTGCTATTTAAGCAACCTACTGTCTGCGGCACTTTAGTATTATAGTGAGAATTTTTCACATTGTCAACTGCTAAAATGATATATTTTTATGGGTTGAATCCAATAAGGTTTACGGATTTTCTGTTTACGCTCCACATACAATCTAAGTTGAGTAAAATATTTAGCTGTGCAAGCAACGCATCAACATTCAACGCGCCTGTGTTGTCCAGCTTGCCTACGATATGTAGCTTTGGAAACTTTCCCTCAACAGCTTTCATCTCGTAAATATGCGGACGAATATCCACCTCTGCATTAACCTTTTTATTGCCCGATTTCTTGCGCTTTGTTATGATAATATTACTGCTCAAAAGGGTTTGAATAGCATTATTCAGCGTTTTGAAATCGATTATAGTGTCAGTTGTTGCTACATATTCAGCCGACTGCATAAAGCTCGCTACGGCAGGGAATTTATCGTCAACCGCATAAGCGTTTGTAACCTCGTAACCCGTTGGCAAACAAGGGTTTATTTTTTGAATGAACTCGTTTACCTGAATATCCTCCTGCATTTTTACATCAATCCATTCACCATCGCCAGTATGCCCGAGTGCAAGCGCAGTGGCAAAGCTCATTAAGGGATGGGGACTATAGCCCTGTGAGTAAGCAATCGGAATATTTGCTCGCAACACCGACCTATGCAGCACACGCAAGGAGTCGAGATGTGAAATGTATTTGGCATTTCCTGATTTTTTAAGGCTTGCAACAATTCTCATAAGCATCAAAAGTCAAGTCAAAGCAGGCTTGACAACCCTTTCTACAATCTTGAGTGGTTAAACCCTTTTTAGCGCGCTCGTACTCACGCTTTAGGTATTTTAGTGTAACGCCAGTGTCTAAATGCTCCCATGGTAGCTTTTCATCTATTTCATAATTTCTGTGGGCGATTACGTTCCTGTCGATATTGCATTCTAAAAAGCATTGCTCCCAAATGCTTGGTTTGAAATGCTCGTCCCACGAATCAAACCTTGCACACTTTTCATAGGCACAAACAACGGCAGCAGACAGCCGCCTGTCGCCACGTGCAAAAACCGATTCTAAAATGCTTACATCAGGCTCGTGGTATGAAAAATTTGCACTTTTTATGCTTCTAAATTCGTTTCTCAAAAGGGTTTGCTTGCGCACGATTTCATCTTTTGTATCCTGTGCTACCCATTGAAAGGGCGTATGCGGTTTTGGCACGAAAACAGCGGCACTTACGCTTATACTTACGGTTTTGGCACGATTTTCTTTCGGAATTTCGTAAAAAGCATCTATAACCTTGCGAACCAAATCTGCGATTCCAAGAATGTCCTCATCTGTTTCGGTTGGCAAACCTATCATAAAATATAGCTTTATAGACGACCAACCAGAAATAAACGCTTCTTTTGTGGATTTTATCAAATCGTCCTCGGTTACGCCCTTGTTAATTACATCACGCATACGTTGAGTTCCAGCTTCGGGTGCGAATGTTAATCCTGTTTTTTTGCCGGCAGCCATTTGTTCTAAGCTGTCTTTCAAATAGCTGTCGATTCTAAGTGAGGGCAACGAAAGCGAAACATTTTTATCGTGTAGCTTTTCCATAAGTGTGGGAACTAACTCATGAATGCCCGAATAATCTCCCGAGCTTAACGAAAACAGCGAAACCTCGTCATAGCCTGTGGAGCAAAGCATTTTTTCTGCTTGATTTATGAGTGTATCTACTTTTCTTTCCCTGATAGGGCGATAAATAAAGCCTGCTTGACAGAACCTACAGCCTCTTGTGCAACCACGAAAAAGTTCTACGGGTACACGGTCATGTACTGCTAAAATATTGGGAACGATTGGGTAGTCGTCAAAGGGTGTTGAATCAAGGTTTGCAACAATTCTGCGCTCGATTTTATCGGGGGCAGTTTTTTCTAATTTTTTAAGCTCTAAGAATTTCCCGTTTTCGTATTTCGCTTCGTAAAATGAAGGGATATATACTCCCTTTATATTTTTAAGGGCAAGCAGGGTTTCATGTTTAGATAAGCCATTTTGCTTGGCTTCTTTATAAACATCTATAAACTCATGTACCATTTCTTCGCCATCGCCATACAAAACGCAATCAAAAAAGTCAGCAATAGGCTCGATATTGCAAACGCTTGCACCACCGCAAACGAGCAGCGGCATATCCTCGCCACGTTCTTTCGAAAAAAACGGAATTTGTGCTAAATCCAACATCGTTAATATATTAGTGTAGCACAACTCATAAGAAAGCGAAAAGCCTACAATATCAAAATCCTTCAAGGGACGCTTGGTTTCTAAAGAATACATCAAAGTTTTGCTTTCACGCATTTTGGCTTCCATGTCCGTCCATGGAGTATAAGCACGTTCGCAAGCTATGTCGTCTCTTGAGTTCAGGGCTGAATAAATAATTCTTGAGCCTAAGTGCGACATTCCTATTTCGTAAACATCGGGGAAGCATAATGCAAAGCGCACTTCGGCTTTTTCTTTTATAATCGAATTGTATTCACCGCCTGTGTAGCGAGCTGGCTTTTCTACAAAGGGTAGAATTTTATCTAACTGGGATTGAGTAATTCTCTCTGCCATTTTTACTTCCTATTCTAAAAATAATCCAAACAATAATACCACATATAACTTTTGACGGCAAACTGCGTAATAATGGAATAAAACCCATCATATTAGTAAGTAATACGAGCATGGAGGAAATAAATATGAAGATGAGAACAAGGAAGGTTCAGCGAAAGAAAGCAGAGCCTACACAAATATGCTTATGGAAGCGGATTGTTTCGGGTACGCTTTTGGCATCTGGATTAAGCATTGTATTGATTGTGCTATACGCATTGATTCTATACATGGGTTGGGCAAATGCGGATTCGATTTCCATCGGAAACACTTTGATAAAAATCATAGGTGCAGCATTTGCGGCAATTATGGTAGAGCGTGGAATGTGCAAAAACAGATGGCTGATTGGCGCATTGACAGGCATTTGCTATATAGTTGTTGCTTTCTTTATATTCTCGATTTTGGCAGGAGAGTTTGCGCTTAATATGTGTTTTGTTTATGACTTGGGTATGGGAGCGTTGACAGGCGCATTGGCAGGAATAATATCGGGAATGTTCAAAAAATAAAAACATAGGCTTAGAACCTTATAATAACACAAAGCCTCCCATAAAGAGAGGCTATGTGTATTGGGGTTAATAATTGAGCTAATTGGCTATTGCCTAACAACTCTTAGGGTTTTTGACGAATCCTTTCGTTCCAAGTCTCCTTTTAATAACCCCCTGTGCAAAAGCGTCATTACTTCATCATGTTGTTACCATTCATGTTTTGCTCTGCGTAAGCAATCATGCGCTTTACCATTTCGCCACCTATTGAACCAGCCTGACGAGATGTTAAATCGCCATTATAGCCCTGCTTAAGATTAACATTAAGCGAGTTCGCAACTTCATTTTTGAAGGTATTCAAAGCCTGACGTGCTTCGGGAATCAAAGTCCTTGTGTTTTTTGTTGCCATTTTCATTTCCTCCTTTCTCGGTTGATAGCTTTAATTTGTCCCGAATTCGTGAATTTATTATAGGGAATGCATAGCATAATTTGAATTTCGTTGAAAACGATATACTATTCGCCAAAAAATTAGGATTTGATATTAGTGTTTGTTAAAATGTGTAGAATAATCAAAAAAAACCCATTAAATAATGGGTTAGTTAGCCATATATAGATTAAGTAACATTTTTTATTTTTATTTTGCACCAAATGTTTTTTGCATGGACAGCACATTGGTTTCAAAGCTATATAAAATCTCCTCACGAATACGCTTTCTACGTAATGCCATTTTTATTAACTCGTCTAATAGCGTTTCATACTTCATTCCTATTGGTTCAAAAAGATAGAAAGCCAAAGAGCCCGGAATTGAGTTAAGCTCATTGAGGTAAACCTCATTTGTGCCTGTATCTATTATGAAATCAATTCGCACTACACCATGGCAATCCAAAATTTTGAAAGCCTCTTGTGCTAATTTTTGAATCTTCTCTTTCATCTCGCTTGGAATATCGGCAGGTATTCGCCTTTTTAGGCTTGCCATGCCTTGCGAAGTTGAGGAAGCGCATTTTTTGGTTTGCGCAGACATGTATTTCGCTTCATAGTCGAGCATCTCGCCTGCGGTAACTGGCTCTTCACATTCGGATACAATAATTGCTTTGTCATCGCCTAATACTGCACAGTTGATTTCTTTTAAGTTTACGATTGCAGGCTCGATAATGACTTGGTGGGAAAATCTGAAAGCCAAATCGAGTGCCTTTTGTAGCTCTATTTCGTTTTTTGCCTTGCTTATTCCAACGCTTGAGCCTAAATCAATGGGTTTAACAATCAAAGGAAAGTTAAATTTTTCTTGAATTTCGGCTAACTTTTTTTGACCGTTTGCAAAATAGTCGTTTGCTATCAGCCAAAAACAATCCAGTACGGGTATATCATGTGCTTTTAGTTGCAACTTTGATACATATTTGTTCATAGCAACTGATGAGGATAACACATCGCTACCCACAAAGGGAATATCCAACATTCGCAAAAAGCCCTGCAATGAGCCATCTTCAACATTCAAGCCGTGAACGATTGGGAATGCTACATCGATTACCACTTTTTTCTGTTTGAAAAGTTTTTTGTTGTCTATTCTTCTAAGCAGAACTTCGCCCGCATCGTTAAAAATGGTTATCTTATGGCTTTTTATGAGCAAATTGGGAATATCCTTGTATTCAGCAATATCCAACATACATTCGCCAGTGTAAAGCTCATTTTGCTTTGTAATGTAAATGGGAATCGGGTTGTATTTTTCTTGATTAAGGTTGGAAACAGCCTGCAATGCCGAAATAATGGATATTTCATGCTCTACGCTTTTACCACCAAAGAATATTCCTACATTTATTTTCATTTTTTCCTCCCTTTCCTCCTCAATAGTTATCGGGTAAGTCGTTTTCGATTAGTATTATTTTGCGTTTTTCGCCTAAATTTATCGATTTAGCCGCAGAAATTGCATCAATAAAGCTGGGAACAACAAAAATTCTTTCATTATTATAATTCTCACTTACTATGCCATCGTAAATGCTTTGTGTTTGAGCCTTGCCTACCAAGAATACAGCATCGCAGGTTTTGGCTATAAGTTTGCCGAAAGCAAAATTTAGCTCATTTTGCTTTTCGCCCAATTCTACCATTCCAGGTGTGATTATTATTTTGTGTCCGTCAAAGCTGTGCAAAATATCTAATGCCATCTTTGCACCTTGCGGATTTGAATTGTAGGAATCATCAATGATAGTATAATCCGCATTTTTTTGGATTTGTAGCCTATGCTCAACCGATTTTAGCTTTTTGACACGCACAACAAGGTCTTTTAGGGGAATATTCAGCTTATGGGAAATAGCTATTGCACCCAAAATATTTTGTGCGTTGTGTTCGCCTATCAAGTCGGTTGTAAACTCTGCACTTTCGTTTGCAACGGTTACGGTAAAGCACATTCCGTTTTCTGAATACTTTATGTTGGTTGCCCTGTATTCGTTTTCAGGGTTCAAGCCGTATGTTACGCAGTTTGGAAATAATTGCTTTGCGTCCTTTATACTATCGCCATTCATAAATAGCAATTCAGTTGTGGAGTGTGCCAACTCGAGCTTTGTTTTTTTAATGTTCTCTAATGTTTTGAACGTTTCAAGGTGCTGTTCCCCAATAGAGGTTATTATTCCGATTTTCGGGTGTACTATATCGCATATTTCCTTTATGTCGCCAATATGCCTCGCGCCCATTTCACATACGAAGTATTCATGCGTGGGGCGTAAATTACCTCTGATTGTGCGAACTATTCCTAGTGGGGTATTGAAACTTTGGGGTGTCATCAATACCTCGTATTTTTCGCTTAGTAGTGTGTGTAGGTAATGCTTTACGCTGGTTTTGCCGTAGCTTCCTGTTATTCCTATAACGCTTAGGCTTGTGGCTGATTTTAGCTTTTTCTTAGCATCGACTATGTAGCGATTGCCTAGAATTTTTTCAAGCGGTCGGTTTATTAGGTTGGCAATTTGCGCTATGAATGCTGCAAATACATAGAATGATATGAGAATTAAGCTGGCGAGCTTAATATTCTTTACGATTAAACCTGTTAGCAAAAAGATTAAAGCGATATTTATGATTAGGCAAGTTGCGAAAAGTCTTTGAACCCTGTGCGTAAATACAAGCGGCTTTTTTGCTTTGGGTGGAAGCGAGAAAATTCCTATCAAAGCAAACATAATTATAAAGAGTATCGTTGAAACTTTTGGGGCAAACAGAAAAAATACAAGTGCAAAAAGCAACTCGACAATATGCGGAAAAAACCATTTTAGGTTTATAACCGTTTTGAAGTACGAGGGTGCTTGATACGAGCTTAATTGCAGCATGTGAATACTGCGCCTAAGCAAATAGTATGTGGCGAATAGGTATGAACAGATTAAAAGTATTGCGTATGTCATATCTACCTCAACTAATTTCAAAAAAGGATTTCAGAACAAGCATAAATTCATAAGGCTTATCTACAAACGAAAAATGCCCTGCGTTTTCAAAAACAACAAGCCCAGAATTTTGTATTTGCTTTTCCATAATTTTTGCGTGAGAAAGTGGCGTTGCTGTGTCGTTCTCTCCCCAAATCAAAAGCGTGGGTTGTGAAATCTTTGATAATAGCGGAGATAAATCCTCATTTACCGAATTTACCAAGGTTTGGCGCAAAACAGGTGTTGCGTTTTTGTAATCGGCTGAACCATGGCGAGAGCGCAACTCCTCGATTGCATCGGGGTATATGCTTTTTATAATGGGAAGCGAATAAAATGTTCTACCAAACTTATACCCAAACAGCCTGATTTTTGCTTTCAAGCTACGTTTTGACTTTATGCCAGCAGCGTTCACAAGCACAATTTTTTGAAGCCTTACTACAGGGTATTTTTTGCTTGCAAGTTTGATTATTATTCTGCCACCGTAGGAATGACCTAATATTGATAGCTTATCAATGTTAAGCGAAACTACGAACTTTTCTATGAACTCTACATAGTCGTCAACTCGCCATGGTGAATCCATGACTTCGCTTTTTCCAAAACCTATTAGGTCAACAGCTACTACTCGCATATACTTTGATAATTCGCTAATTATGGGAGAAAAAGCTTGCAGGCTTGAACCCCAGCCATGCAAAAGCAAGAGAACATTGCCTGTGCCTTTGTCCTCATAATTTACTCTTTTACCGTCTATCAGTAATTCCAAGTTTTTCTCACCTATGCTCCTCAAAAATTATGCTATGCAATAAACACAAAGCATTATACCATTATGTGCAAAAAAATGCCATAGTTAACTGTAATATGGGCGAAAGCATTTGACAAGCCACACGAAATGTTCATATAATTACCATCGAACAAGCAAAAAGGGGAAAAAAATTTGAACATCAAAACATTAAAGGGAATGAAGGATGTTTTGCCATCAGATAGCGCAAAATGGCAATATATCGAGGACAATATTAGAAAGATTTGTGCCAGAAACGGCTTTTTCGAGGTGCGCACTCCGATTTTAGAGCATTCAGAGCTTTTTTTGCGTGGAGTGGGCGAAACTACCGATATAGTTCAAAAGGAAATGTACACCTTTACAGACAAGGGCGAGCGTTCGGTTACGTTAAAGCCCGAGGGAACGGCGGGCGTTGTGCGTATGTTCTGCGAGCATAATTTGGGCTACGAACCGCAACCTGTAAAGATGTACTACTTAAATTCGCCTATTTTTAGATATGAGAACCCCCAAGCGGGTCGCCTGCGTGAGCATCATCAGTTCGGTGTAGAGGTGTTTGGGGCAAAACTTGCGGCCGCAGATGCTGAATGTATTGCGCTTGTTTTTGAACTACTTACAACCTTGGGCGTTACGGATTTAAGTGTAAGTATAAACTCCATAGGCTGTAAAAAGTGCAGACCCACATACAATGCAAAGCTAAAGGAATATTTGCAAGCAAAAGAGGACTCTCTTTGCGGTACTTGCAAAACAAGATTGCAACAAAACCCCCTAAGAATTTTGGATTGCAAAGTGCCGACCTGCAAGGAGGTTTGTGCCTGTGCTCCAAAAACTACCGATTGCTTGTGCGAGGAATGTGAGAACCATTTCAACGAGCTGAAAACCTTTCTTTGCGAAATGGAAATCAAATATAATGTGAATCCCTTAATTGTTAGGGGCTTAGACTATTATACGAAAACCGTTTTTGAGGTTGTATCAACCGCCTTAGGCTCTCAAGATGCCGTTTGCGGCGGTGGTAGATATGACGATTTAGTTAGCGAGTTAGGCGGCCCTGAAACCCCTGCAGTTGGCTTTGGAATGGGCATGGAGCGCCTGATTATGATGCTTGAAAACTTAGGCGTAGAGCTTCCTACGCAACAGAAAATCGATGTGTATATAGCTTCGGTTGGGGATAAGGCACTGTTGGCTTCCATAAAACTTGCATACGAGTTGAGAAAGCAAGGCATTTACGCAGAATTCGACCATGTTGGAAGAAGTATAAAGGCACAATTCAAGTACGCAGACAAGGCAGGCGCGAAAAGCGTTATAGTAATTGGAGAAAACGAGCTTGAGAACGGTATTTTTAAGCTAAAGAATATGGCTGACGGAAACGAAGTTGAAATTAACTTCAATTCGGCAGTCGAACAGATAAAAACTAATTTTGAGGTGTAGTATGGCAGAATTTTTGAACGGATGGCAGAGAACAGAATATTGTGCAGAGCCAAACAGCGAGCAGGTTGGCAAGGAAGTGTTGCTTATGGGTTGGGCTTCAACTTGGCGTAATCTTGGCGCATTGATTTTCATAGGACTTAGAGACAGAACAGGAATAATGCAGCTTGTTTTTGATTCTGGAACATTATCGGCTGAAAAGTTTGAACACGCTGAAAGTATTCGCTCGGAATATGTGCTTGCGGTTAAAGGAATTTTGCAAGAGCGTTCAAAAGACATGGTAAACCCAGAAATGAAAACGGGTAAATTTGAAGTTATAGTTTCTGACTTCAAAATATTAAGCACTTCACAAACTCCTCCTATTTATATTAAGGATGATTTGGATGCAGCTGAACAGATGCGTTTGAAGTATCGCTACTTAGATTTAAGACGACCTGTTATGCAGAACATTTTTGCCCTGCGCCATAAAATTGCCATGATTGCAAGAGAATATTTTTCTAACAATGGCTTTTTGGAAATTGAAACACCCATGCTTACAAAAAGCACACCTGAGGGTGCGAGGGACTATCTTGTACCTTCACGCATTCACAAGGGCGAGTTTTATGCGTTGCCGCAAAGCCCACAGCTTTTCAAGCAGTTATTGATGCTTTCGGGATTCGACAGGTATATTCAGTTAGCGAGATGCTTTAGGGATGAGGATTTACGAGCCGACCGTCAACCCGAATTTACGCAAATCGACCTTGAGATGTCTTTCGTTGATGAAAACGAAATCATCTCTCTAAATGAGGGCTTTATTAAAAAACTTTTCAAGGATACGCTTGATATAGATGTGAAATTGCCCTTGCAGAGAATCACCTTTAAGGAGGCAATGGAGAGATACGGTTCGGATAAGCCCGATACACGCTTCAGTTTAGAATTAAAGGATGTTAGCGATATAGTTGCTGATTGCGGCTTTGGCGTTTTCACAGGGGCGATTGGCAGCGGTGGCAGCGTTAGAGCTATTAAGGTTGAGGGTGGTGTTTCTGCGTTTTCGAGAAAGGCTATTGACGAGCTTGTGGAGTTCGTAAAAACTTATGGTGCAAAAGGGCTCGCATGGATGAGCTTGAAACCCGAAGGCTTGCAATGTGCTTTCGCAAAATTCCTAAGTCAAGAGCAAATAGACGGAATTATTGCACGAATGGAAGCACAAACAGACGACTTATTATTATTCGTAGCCGATAAAGACGACACAGTTTTTGCGGCTTTGGGAGCGCTTAGAATAGAAATAGCAAAAAAACTGAACTTGATAGACGAAAATGTTTATCATATTTTATGGGTTACGGATTTTCCGTTGCTTGAGTGGGACGACGAGCAGGAGAGATTTTCTGCAATGCATCATCCGTTCACAAGCCCCAAGGACGAGGATTTGCAATATTTAGAAAGCGACCCAGGACGAGTAAGGGCAAAGGCGTATGACATAGTAATAAACGGCTATGAAGCGGGCGGCGGCTCAATTCGTATTCATTCGCAGGAATTACAGGAGAAAATGTTTAGTGCATTGGGCTTTACTACAGAGCAGGCATGGGCGCAATTCGGTTTCTTATTGGAAGCATTTAAGTATGGCACTCCCCCACATGGCGGAATTGCATACGGCTTAGATAGATTGGTTATGCTTATTGCGAAAACTAATAATATTCGTGATGTTATAGCATTTCCGAAGGTACAAACTGCCGCCTGCTTAATGACAAAAGCTCCGAGTACGGTTGACAAAAAGCAGCTTGACGAGTTGGGAATTGCAGTTGTAGCAGATAAGGAGGAATAAAATGTATAAGCACTTGCAAAACGGAAGCGATATTCGTGGTGTTGCCATTAAAACAGCAGACAAGGAAATAACTTTAACGAGTGAAATCGTAAAAAGGATAGGTGCGGCACTTGTAAAGCACTTAGAAAAAAAGCTTGGCAAAAGTGATTTGAAAATTGCTTTGGGACATGATTCGAGGCTTAGTGCAACCGATATGTTTTTGTGTATAGCAAGCGGAATCGAGCATAAGGGAGCGAAGGCTGTTTATACAGGACTATCCTCTACCCCTGCAATGTTTTTCAGCACTATATTAGATAAACATAATTACGATGCAGGTGTTATGATTACCGCAAGCCACCTACCCTACGAGCGCAACGGCTTTAAGTTCTTTACAAAAGAGGGCGGCTTTGAAAAAGATGATATTAAAACGATTTTGAAGTATGCAGAGGAGTTTGACGGAGCAGGTATTCCTACAAAAGCTATGTCAGATTTTGAGCAAAGCGATATTATGGGCGACTATGCCAAAGAGCTTCAAAAGATAATTAAGGATAAAGCAGGATTAGGCGAAAAGCCGCTAACTGACTTGCATATCATAATCGATGCAGGCAATGGTGCAGGCGGATATTTTGAAAAGCTGGTGTTACAGCCGCTTGGTGCAAAAACTACAGGTAGCTTGTTCACCGAGCCAGACGGCACATTTCCTAACCATTCGCCAAACCCAGAGGACAGCGAGGCAATGAGGTTTTTCTCCGATGCGGTTGTGAAAAGCGGTGCGGATTTAGGGATAATATTCGATACAGATGTTGACCGCTCTGCCGTTGTTCTTCAAAACGGATTAGAGATAAACAGGAATAGGCTTATCGCTTTAATAACTGCTATTTTAGTTCAAACGCAAAAAGATGCAGTAATAGTAACCGATTCTATTACTTCTACAGGTCTTGCAAGGTTTATAAACGATTTGGGGGCAACGCATATTCGCTTCAAGCGCGGGTATAAAAATGTAATAAACGAGGCTATTAGGCGCAGAAAAGAGGGTCAAAACGCTTGCTTGGCGATTGAAACCTCGGGACATGGCGCAGTTAGCGAAAACTATTACTTAGATGATGGCGCATACATGGCTTGTTTGATAGTTGCAGAGCTTGCAAAGCTACAAAAGCAGGGCAAAAAACTTGATTCCTTGATTGAGAATTTGGAAGAACCAGCCGAAGCGAAAGAAATCCGTTTGAAAATTACGCCTGAGGATTTCAAGGGATATGGTCAAATGATTATCGATGCGCTTTCAGATGCGGTGGAAACATGGGACGGCTTTTCAAAGGAAAAAGAGAACTTTGAGGGAGTGCGAGTTAATGCCGATAAAACGCATGGCGATGGTTGGTTTTTACTGCGTTTATCCTTGCATGACCCCGTTATGCCATTGAATATCGAAAGCAATTCAGAGGGCGGAGTTGAAAAAATCGAGAAAAGGCTGTTTGAGTTCTTGAAAACATTCGAGGGCTTAGATGCCTGAGCTTTTCACAAACGGTGTAAGCCCTGTCTCTTATACACATT
>LSQX01121664.1_pt1 | contig 12867 bp, 11 predicted proteins | sample 654561 | NCBI WGS metagenome assembly LSQX01 (sample SAMN04489861, study PRJNA283612) | anaerobic digester metagenome | isolation source: 4 biogas reactors fed with cattle manure at either 37C or 55C with and... | place: Denmark: Kongens Lyngby | collected 2014 | reverse complement strand
AGATGTGTATAAGAGACAGTAATATTTCTTTAGAAGTTAAACAAGAAAGATTACAACAATTAAATGAAAAAGTAAATGAGTATTCTTTATTAAATAATAAAAAGTATTTAGATAAAGAAGTTGATGTTTTAATCTTAGAAGTAAATAGCAAAGATAAAACTAAATATATGGGTTATACAGAAACAATGAAAGTTGTTAATGTAACAGGTGATGATATTAAAATAGGTCAAATAATTAAAGTTTTAATCCTTTCAGCTAAATCATTTAGTTTAGATGGAAAAAAGGTTAATTAAAGAATAATCCATTTGTTTTTAAGATTATTATATATTATAATGAATATGGTGATACTATGGCTAAACGTCGAAGAAAAAAGAAGAAACCAGAAAAAAAGCCTTTTAAGTATGGAGTAGAGTTAAATGGACTATTATTCTTTTTACTAGCAATAATTGGCATACCCCCATTTGGCTTGGTCGGAATATTCATTAAAAACTTTGCGATGTTTTTAATGGGTAATGCAAATATTATTCTTTTAGTTATGTTTTTATATTTAGGATTATATATGATGTTTAAAAGAAGTTTACCGGAGTTTTTTTCAGGCAGAAAAATAGGAATATATCTTTTAATTATTGTAGTATTAACATATATGCATATATCATTAATCGATAGTTCAGGGTTTAGTGTTTCTGAAGTATTTACTTCAACATTAGATAATTTTAAAGATGCGATTAGTAATAGTGATGGGGCAATAAGTGTCGGTGGTGGATTCATCGGAGCATTTTTCTCATGGGCATTTATTAATCTTTTTGCTTTACAGGGTTCAAAAATAATTTTAGTTGTTTTAGGAATATTTGGAATAATTATGTTATTTGAAATTGATTTTGCTCAAGTAGTTGAAAAAATAAAAACTAAAAGAGAAAATCGTCCCGTAAAAGAAAAAAAATCAAAAGAAAAAGACTTAGAAGAATCAGAGCCTGAAGATGATCGAGTAATCATCAACAGTGTTCATGAATTAACAAGTAAAAGTGAACCAGTTGCAAGTCAAACTAATGAAATAATGCCTGTAACAAGTGTTGAGGGTGAAGGACAATACATTTATCCATCTTTAGATATATTTGATCAACCAAAGGGTGGTAAAAAAGGTGCTTCAACTGATTTATTAATGCAAAATAAAGCAATTATTGAACAAGTCTTAAATGATTTTCAATTATATGGAAAAGTTGTTAATATCCATGAAGGTCCTGCAGTAACTCAATATGAAGTTGAAATTAAAGCTGGAACTAAGTTAAGTCGAATCACAAGTATCAATAAAGAAATAGCTTTAGCCCTAGCGGCTAAAGATGTCAGAATCATGGCTCCTATCCCAGGTAAGAGTACTGTTGGAATTGAGATTCCTAATAAAGTTGTTAGTTCAGTTCCAATTAGAGAAGTTTTAGCAAATATTCCAAAACATATGGAATCATCAAATATCTTAGTTGTCTTAGGAAAAGATTTAATGGGTAATGTCATGACTGCAGATCTTTCCAAGATGCCTCATTTACTTGTCGCAGGATCTACTGGTTCAGGTAAATCAGTATGCATCAATAGTTTTATTGCCTCAATACTAATGAGATACTCAGATGATCAAGTTAAGTTAATTTTAATCGATCCTAAAAAGGTTGAATTATCAAATTATAAAAATATTCCTCATTTAATGTATCCAGTTGTTACCGATCCAAAACAAGCGAATGTAGTTTTGAAAAAATTAGTTGAAGAAATGGAACGAAGATATGCAGTGTTTAGTGAAAAAGAGTGTAAAAACATTGCTACTTATAATGAATATATCGAACGTGAAATGAGAAGAAGACCAGATGAAGGTTTAAAACCATTACCATATATAGTTGCAATTATCGATGAATTAGCGGACCTTATGTTAGTCGCGGCTAAAGAAGTAGAAGACTCAATTATGAGAATAACCCAAATGGCAAGAGCGGCTGGAATTCATTTAATTGTCGCGACTCAAAGACCATCAACAGATGTTATTACCGGCATTGTTAAAGCTAATATTCCTTCAAGATTATCCTTTGCCGTTAGTAGTGGAATCGATTCAAGAACAATCCTAGATATGCAAGGTGCAGAAAAACTTCTTGGTAAAGGAGATATGCTCTATTTACCGATGGGTGAAAATTCACCGATTAGAATTCAAGGAACATTTATTTCTGATGATGAAACAAAAAGATTAATTGAATTTATTACAAGTAATCGTAAAGCCCATTTTGATAAAGATGTCCTGGCATTTACTGAAAATAAAAGTACAATAGGTGAATCAGATGAAGAATATGATGACCCAATGTATGATGAAATTGTCGAATTTGCGCTTAGAAATGGTAAAATAAGTGCTTCATTACTCCAAAGAAAATTCAGATTAGGATTCAACAGAGCAGCAAGAATTGTCGACCTTTTAGAAGAAAGAGGAATAGTTGGACCACAAAATGGTTCTAAACCAAGAGAAGTTTTAATTAAATTAAAAGATGATGATGAATAATCATCTTTTTGTTTGTTTGCTTTTTTCTCTTATTTTTAATATAATTTTACTTAGGAAGGCAGATATATATGAATATAGATACTTCAAATTTAGAAGTTTTAGCAACTAGAACTAGTCAATATCCAGTGGATGATTTACCTGAGTTTTTATTACTTGGAAGAAGTAATGTTGGTAAGAGTAGTTTTATCAATACAATCTTAAATCGAAAAAACTATGCCAAGGTTAGTTCTAAACCAGGGAAAACTCAAACATTAAATTTTTATTTAGTCAATGAAGATTTTTATTTAGTTGATGCTCCTGGATATGGCTATGCCGCAGTTAATAAACAACAACAAAAAAAATTCGGTTTAATGATTGAAGAATATTTAAGAAATAGAGAACACTTAGAAAGAGTTTTCTTACTTATCGATTATCGTCATAAACCAAGTGAAGATGATCGTTTAATGTATGAATTTTTGAAATATTATCAAGTCCCGATTACAATAATCGCGACTAAGTTTGATAAAGTGAAAAAGAATAACCGTGAAAAACAAAATAAGTTAATTAAAGAACAATTAAAATTAGATAATTTAGATGAAGTCATTTTCTTCTCAGCGATTAATAAACGAGGTAAAGAAGATGTCTATGAAATCATTAAGAATTATTTAGCTGAAAGGGAATAAGTATGAATAAAAAAGGGTTTACATTAGTAGAGTTATTAGTTGTCATTATTATACTTGGGGCTTTAATAGTATTCATCGCACCTACTTTTTTGAGAGCTGATGATAGTTCTAAAAATAAAGTTTTACAATCTAAAATAGAAGGTATTGAACAAGCAGCTGTTTTATGGGCTCAGAGTTATAGTTTTGATCTTGTTTGGACTAATACACAATGTTCAATAATTGATCGGGATTTAGTACCAAGTTCTAGAAATATTAATTGCGAAAAATCAGTAGTGAATATTCAAAGACTCATCGATGATAAATTTTTAACACCAGAAAAAGAAGGTAAAGTTTTTGATCCGGTAACTAATACTCCTTTAGAAGGAGATATTGCTCTTAGTAAGTATTATGGTTCATATTATGCCGTGTACCAAAAATAGGTGATTTAAATGAAAGATACAGTATGTATAATTGGTAAACCAAATGTTGGTAAAAGTACGGTTTTTAACCGTTTAATAGGTGAAAGAAAATCGATTACACTAGATACTCCAGGGGTCACAAGAGATCGAATTTATGGGACAGTTAATTACCGAGACTATTCTTTTTATTTGATTGATACTGGAGGAATTGAAATCGAAAAAAGTGAAATCAATGAACAAATAAAGATTCAAGCAGAAGTTGGTATATATGAGTCTGATGTTGTTATTTTTTTAGTTGATGGTAAAGAAGATTTAACAATTGAAGATTATCAAATTAGAGATTTACTTAAAAAAAGTGGTAAAGAAGTAATAGTCGCGGTTAATAAACTAGATAATGTTAAAAGACATGAAGAAAATATTTATAGTTTTTATGAACTTGGTTTTCCGACTGTTTTAGGAATCAGTGGTGAACATAATTTAGGAATTGGAGAGTTACTTGAAGAAATAATTAAGCACTTAACTCCGAAAGAAGATAGTGATACTGATGATATTTTAAAATTTAGTTTAATTGGTAGACCAAACGTTGGTAAAAGTAGTTTAATAAATGCTCTTTTAAAAGAAGAAAGAGCAATAGTTAGTGATGAGCCAGGAACAACTAGAGACGCTACTGATACAAAGTTTAAATACGATAAAGAAGAGTATATTGTTATCGATACAGCGGGAATGAGAAAAAAAGGAAGAGTTTTTGAAACAATCGAAAAATATAGCCTTTTAAGAAGTATTAAAGCAATTGATCGTTCTGATGTTTGTGTTGTTGTTATCAATGCTGATGAAGGTATTATAGAACATGATAAACATATAGCCGGTTATGCAATAGAATCTGGTAAACCAGTTGTCATTGCGGTTAATAAATGGGACTTAGTTTTAGAAAAAAACATCAAAGAGTGGGAGAAAAAAATTAAAGATAACTTCCAATTTATTCCTTATGCCCCGATTGTTTATTTATCAGCAGTTACTAAAAAAAGAATTAATACACTTATGCCTGAAATAATTAGAGTTTATGAAAACTCTAGAAGAGAAGTTAAAACAAGTGCGATTAATGATGTAATAAGTGATGCTGTATTAATGCACTCACCACCTTCATATAAGGGTAAAAAACTAAAGATATACTTTGTTAATCAAAGTGGCACGAAACCACCAAAATTCACCTTCAATGTAAATAACAAAGGTTTAATCCACTTTAGTTATGAAAGATATTTAGAAAATGTTATCAGAGATAATTTTGATTTTACTGGAACACCAATCGTATTTGTCTTTAAAAATAAAAAAGATTAAAATAATATGAGGAGTAAATTATGAAAGAAGATTCATTACTAGGTAAAATTCAAGCTAAAATGAAAAGAACCAAGTACTTAAAACAATGTAAAAAGTTAAACTTTTCTGTTGATTTTCTCGACCGTTTAATAGAAAGAAAAAATACAAGTTTGAATGTAGAACCAATTTTGGAAATTATATTACAAAGCAAAAACCTTGAAACATTTAAGAAGAATATTAATAACTTAGTTGTCCAAAATCCAAAATATTTTTATCGTAGAGAACTTCTGATTGGTAACTTAGTGGGTAGATATGATATCTATCAAGTTTTTTCTAGTGGAGGAGATATTCCAAATATTGAAAACTTCAATTTAGAAGAAAAAGAAGTATTAAAAATATTAAGTAATATTAAAGAAAATATCTTTGAAATAATCATGAGTGATAATAGTTATAAAAATATCTTTTATGAAAAAGAAGAAAAAATCATAAATTTTACTAAAGACTTCACCAAAGAAGATGTATTAAAGTTATTTGATTATTTAGTTAATGGTAATGAAAATATTAATTCAAATGATGAAATCAAAATAGGTCTACTTTTAGCAATAGTTTATAAAATAGTAAATGAATACAAGATAGAAGATTTGTTAAATAATTTCGAATTTGTTAAAGAAGATTTTATGAATTTTAATAAAGATGTTCCTTATGAAATAAAAAAAGAAACATTTGAAAAAAATAAAATGTTTGGTAGTCATCAAAGAGAACTTTTAGCTAATGTTAATGTTTTAAAAAACAAAATAAAAAAAATTGACACTGAAGAAGGAAGAAAACTTTTACAAAGAATCGAAGAGTATATTAATAATGATCAAAAAATTGAAGAGTTAGAAGAAATTAATTTGGAATACGAAATTATTTATCGAGAAGATCTAGTAAATAGATTATATAAACCTAAAGAAAACATTAACCTTATCGAAGACTTTAGAGATTTAAGACCACAACTAATTCATTTTTTTGCAAGAGATCCGAGTAGATTCAAAGAAAAAGAGTTAGAAAAAATCAAAAAAATAGCGACAAGCAAAGAGGAATATCAAAAATTAGTCGCTGGTTTGGAAGCTAAACTAAATCCGACAATTGTTAATCATGTTGCTGATTTAGATGTTGTATATTCAGGTTCTTTTGGATTAGGATATTATCAATCTGATACTCAAAATCAAATATCCGCTTCTGTTTATAGTGCCTCTTTTTTCGCAAAGGACAATGTTGGTAATTTTTTAGGAATCGGTTTTAATGCTGATTCAATAACTCCTGAATCAATTTTAATGAGTTCTAAAAAATATATGACTACTAATACTGGGGTCTATAATATAGATAATAGCAATGATCCTAATGACTATAACTCGCCATATTCTGAATTGGTTGAGAATGATGGCTACTCTGAGGTGGTCTTAGCAAGACGAGGAGAAGATTTTGATTCTAAGGCTGCATATGTTTTTGTCGCGATTAACAGTGAAAACATAGAAGGTCATCCACTTTATCAAAGAGCAAAAGAATATGCCACCCAAAATTCTCTTAAACTTGTAGTTTATGATCTTGTAAAAATTCGTAGTAGTTACAAGTCATTTATCAAGTCAAGTGAGTCACTAGAAAAAAATCAAGAAACAATAAAAATATCAATATAAAAAACATTAATAAAATTAATGTTTTTATGTGTATAAAATTATTCCAGCTACCAATAAACCAATAACTGTTACGATTGAAATAACTAATAGGGCATTTGTAAACCCCTGTTCTTTTTCTTGATTGGCAAGAGCTTTACCAGTGGGTGTATAGTAAGATCTTTGTCTTCCCATTTCTGCACTTGCAGCTTTAGTTTTAATATGTTCTTCATAGTCAAACATTTTTTGCATTTCTTGAGCGGTCATAGTATAACCACTTAAAGATTTTAATAATAGAGTCTCATACTCTTTTTTTGAAACAACAACTTTTTCATTATCCATATAAGTCCCTACTTTCTAACATCAGTATACATCAAGACTTAAGGACTTTCTAGTAATTAGATTAAATTTATGTCAAGTAAATGAAAAATATTATATTTTGTTTAAACTTATTTGTTTGCATAATAAAAAAGAAAAAAATTGAATTATTGATAATGTTTTAACAATAATTGAATAGATATTGATTATAAATAATGTAATTTTAGTCTTTTGACCAAATATTTATTTTTTGTTAATTTGTTTCATGAAAGGAGGGTTTATGCTTAATCAAGTAGTATTAGTAGGAAGGTTATCAGAAGATCCGGTGGTAAATAAATTAGAAAATGACAAACAAGTAATGACAGTTAATTTAGCAGTACCAAGATCTTTTAAAAACTCAGAAGGAATTTATGAAACAGATTTCATTAGATGTGTTCTTTGGAACGGAATCGCAGAAAATACCGCGGAATATTGTCACAAAGGTGATATCGTTGGTATAAAAGGAAGACTCCAAATGAATTCATATGTAGATAAAGAAGATAAAAAACATAACTATAGTGAAGTTATTGCCGAAAAAGTATCGTTCTTATCTAGTAACAATAAAAAAACAGATGAATAATCTGTTTTTTAGATGGTAACATTTCCAGTTTTACCTGCCTCTGTTAATCTTTGAGTAAACCAAGTAACATTATTTGCATCTTTAACTGTGATATTAATGCCATCTTTAACGTATGAAAACATGTTTGTGTGAGTTGTAATACTACTAAAATCACCAGAGTTTATTTCTAATGTGCTTAAATTATTGCAATTATAAAACATATTTGAAACATTAGTTAAAACTTCAGTAGTAAAACTATTAACATTTAAGGTTACTAAATTAAGACAACCATCAAACATTTGATTCATTGTAGTAACTTTTGTAGTATTGAAATTATTTAAATTTAATGTGGTAATATTCCTACAACCATTAAACATTCTAGCCATAGTTGTGACATTTTGGGTATTAAAATTTTCTAGACCAATAATTGTTGTCAAATCCCAACAATTCGCAAATACCTGTTCCATTGTTGTAACACTATTTGTAATAAAATTAGTTAAATTAATCGAAGTGAGTTTATTACAACTAGAAAACATTGCTAACATATTTATTACTTTTGAAGTATCAAAATTTGTTAAATCAAGAGTCGTTAATTTATTACAGTTTTGAAACATCCTTTGTAAGTTTGTAACTTTTGAAGTGTTAAAATTACTTAAATCTAAGTTTGTCAGTGTATAACAATTCATAAACATTTGAAAGAAAGAAGTAGCATTTGAAGTATCAAAATTACTTAAATCAATTTCTTCTAAACTTCGACAGTCAAAAAAGAAAGATAACATTGCGGTCGCATTTGCAGTATTAAAGTAATGAAAGTTGTTAATTTTTTTTAACTTATTGAAGTTATAAAATACATAATTACTATTTGAATTAGCATAAATAATACCATCTCCTTGAATATGTAAATGATAGGTATTAGTACCCAGTCCATCATCAACTATATAGGCCATAAGACTTCCATCTTGATTAGTTGATACATCCCAACTTTCAATAAAGTTAGGAGGGAGATTTATTTCATTTGCGAATGTTATTTCAGTAATGTTTGTTCGATGGTTCCAAAATGCAGTAGTTGAATCATGAGGAGAACTAATCATCGTTGTATAACCACGATTTAATTTATTAATTGTAATTGTAAATGTAACAATCTTATCCATGTTATATTCTTGATCAATATCTAGATTAAGGAAACTCACCTTAAATTGATAAGAGTGCGTTGTTCCAGGGGCAATTGGATCACTAGTGTGGGCAAGCCCAGATAATGAAGGAAGAGGTGTAGAAGCCTTATTTGAACAAGTAACTTCATCACTGCTTGTACAAGTAATTTCATAAACAATTTCATTATTTGTAACTGTATTAATAAGCTTTGAGAAAAATATCTCATAACCATTAATTGGTAATGTTCCGGAAATTTGTTACAGTAAAGTTGAAAAAACCAAAATCTCCAGGTTCAGCATTGTCTAACTCTAAATAATCTGAGCCTTGATAATTTAATTTTAATTCTCCAGTAGTAATTAATTGGCTACTAGCAGTATCATTTCCTACTACATTTATGGAAAAATAGGCAAAAGAAATCCCTAATCCAAATGAGATTAAAACAGCGATAAATACCAAAAATATTATTATCTTATTTTCTTTCATAGCATCACAATATAATTATACATGATACTTTATTATTTTAATAGACAAATTATAATTTATTTGTTAAACTGAGTATTAGCAAAGAGCTTTTATAAATAAAAAAGAAAGAAGAAAAATTATGAGTAAAATTAAAATTTTTAGTTTGGGTGGCCTAAATGAACTTGGAAAAAACACCTATGTTGTAGAAGTTGATGAGGACATCTTTATTTTAGATGCCGGTTTAAAGTATGCGATGGATACAATGTATGGAATAGATTATATTATTCCTGATTATAAGTATTTAGTAAAAAATAAAAATAGAATTAAAGGATTATTTATTAGTCATAGTCATCCAGAAAATATGGGTGGGACTAAAGATTTACTTAAAAACATTCCTGAACTTAAAATATATGCGACTAAATATAGTGCAAATATTTTAAAAATGGAAGGGATTAATGAAAAAAATATTGTTGAAATTTTACCTCACAAAAAGATAGATTTTAAAGATATAAGTGTTTTTCCAATAAGTGTAAGTCACTCAACACCTGATTCTGTAATGTATGTCATCAATACTAAAGATGGAGCGGTTGTTTATACTGGGGATTTTATTATTGATCCTTCAATGAAAGAACCATATGGAGTTGACCTTGGCAAAATCGCTTATGTCGGTAAACTTGGTGTATTATGTTTGTTATCTGAATCAGTATTTTCTGAAAGAAAAGGATTTTCATCTCCTAACCATAGGTTAGTTAATTTCTTTCAAGATACAATCAATAGACATAATAATAGAATAATGATCACATTATTACCATCACACTTATATACTATTCAGGAGATATTTAATGCTTTAGTAAACTCTCATCGTAAAGTAGTTATTATGGGAAACAAATTACAAAGAATAGTTAAAATGGCAATTGAAGATGGATATTTAAAAGTTAGACCAGATCTAATAGGGGACCTTTCTAATGTTAAAGATCCTGATGCTATATTGTTAGTTTGTGATGATAAAGAAAAACCATATCAATCAATTAGTAAAATTATTTCAGGTAATGATAAATTTATTGAATTTAAAGAAACAGATACTGTAATATTTGCTTCACCAACATATGATTCAAATGAGAAAACATTAGTTAATTTAATGGATGACATCGCGATGAAGGGTGCTCATTCAATCAATTTACCAAAAGACAAAGAAATTCTTCATCATGCTTCAAGCGAAGATTTAATGTTGATGTTAAGATTAATTTCACCTAAGTATTACATGCCTGTTAAAGGTGAATATCGTTATCAAGTTGAAAATGGGGACCTTGCTTATAGTTTAGGAATCCCTAAAGAAAATATTTTACTTAAACAAAATGGTGATGTTGTCACGATTGAAAATGGAAAGTTAATTGATGACTTTGAACATATCGATGTAGATGATGTCTTAATTGATGGACTTAATAATGGAGATGTGGGAGATCTTGTTGTTAAAGACCGAGAATTATTAAGTGAAAATGGAATTGTTTTAATAAGTGCAACCTTATCTAAAAAAGGTAAAAAAGTCTTATATGGTCCTGAAGTAATTACAAGAGGATTTATCTATGTTAAAGATTCCCAAGAAATGATTGAAGATATTAAAAAAATTAGTTTAGAAATAATTCAAAGTAATGTTATAAACAACTATATTGATTATAATAAAGTTAAACAAGAAATAAGAGAGAATTTATCTAAATTCTTATATGATGAAACTGAAAGTAATCCAATGATTATCGCGGTTATTCAAGAAATATAAACATAAAAGAACTTTTTAGTTCTTTTTTTTATGAAATAAAAAGGATATAGATAAGTAATAGATAAAGTAATAATTGAAGGGAGGTTATATGAAAAAAATTATTATTTTATTACTATTAATGATACCAATCAATGTTCAAGCAAAAAAATATTATACAGAATATAAGCCATATCTAGAAGGTGTAGAAGAACGATTAGAAACAACTGATTTAATGAAAGAAGAGGTCCAGACCCTATATCATTACTACAAAGATGTAAGAGTCAATACTGGTTATTATCCAATGGACAGGACTTATATTGATAGACCTTATAAAGATGTAAATGATGTTATCTTATTTCAAAGAGATGTAACTTTATATAAACAAGCACATTATTCAGGAGCAAGAATATTTCACCACTTAACTGATTTTTTAGTTAAAGAATTTAGTTATGAAAAAATCGATTTTATTCCAGAAACAAAAATATATAAAAAAGATTATTCAGTAGTTAATTATAAAATTGAAGATCAAAAAATAATTTTAGAAGAAGAAGTTAATTTATATGACTTATTAATATTATTTGATGCGACTAATGTCCATTCTACAAAAATAAAATTTAATAATGAGATAGTCTTTGAAACTGGAACGATTATTAATACTTATCCATATTTTGAAGTTAGTTTTACCTCAAGAGAAGGAATGGATGAGTTTATAAAATCTATAGGAGTTTATTCAAACGCACCTTATCAAACATTTTATTACTATGTTCGGTATATATATCATTGTTTATATTATAATTTAGAAAAAGTTGTGGAGACTACAAATGAAATGGTCCCAACTTATTTTAAAAAGACCAATAAATATAATTATTATAAAAGAGACTATATCAATCTTGCTGATTATTTAATTGTGAATAAAAATAATCATGATTTAACAAAGATTATTATAAATAGTTCACTGCCAAAAGAAGATGTTAAAATAACCGCAGATTTTGATATTAATAAAAATGGTGTTTATGATTTAAATATCCACTTGGGAGAAATTAATGAGAAAAGACCATTGATTGTGCTTAACGAATTAGAAATAAAAGAGCCCATTTGTGAACAAAAAGAACCAGTTAAAGAAACAATAATAAAATATATAGAAGTACCTAAAGAAATAATTAAACATGTAGAAGTGCCTAAAGAACAAATCAAATATATTGAATTAGAAACGAAATGTGAAAAAGAAGAAATAATAAAATATATACCAAAAAGAGTAGTTGAAACAAAAGTAGTACCCAAATACATTAAAGAAGAAAAAGAAGAAACTGAAAATGTTATAGATTCAAAGAATGAAAATAGTTTAGAATCACCTAAAAAACAAATAAGTGGTTTGATTTTCTTACCAATAATCTCAATGATAATTTTAATATTATTAAAAGTTAAAAGTAGATTAAGTTAACATTTATTGTGAATTTATTGTTTAAATATCCTAAGTATTATATAATCATAATAGTGGGATGTGATTAAATGAAAAAAATAATGGATGGAAATGAAGCATGTGCTAATAAAGCTTATTTATTTAGTGAATTAGCGGCTATTTATCCAATAACACCGTCTAGTCCAATGGCTGAGATGGTAGATAAAATGAGTACTTCAGGAAAGAAAAACCTTTTCAATGATACAGTTTCAGTAATTGAGATGCAAAGTGAAGCAGGTGCAGCGGGCATGGTTCATGGAGCATTACAAAGTGGTGTTTTAGCTTCAACTTTTACTGCTAGTCAAGGGTTACTATTAATGTTACCTAATATGTATAAAATAGCTGGTGAAATGTTGCCAGGAGTTATTCATGTTGCTTCAAGAAGTATTGCAACTCATGCTTTATCAATATTTGGTGACCATCAAGATATATATGCTGCAAGAGGAACTGGTTTTTGTATATTAGCTTCTTCTAATGTTGGGGATGCAAGTAATTTAGCTGCTGTCTCGCACTTAGCGGCAATTAAAGCTTCAATGCCATTTATTCATTTCTTTGATGGCTTTAGAACTAGTCATGAA
>LSQX01229721.1_pt2 | contig 12869 bp, 9 predicted proteins | sample 654561 | NCBI WGS metagenome assembly LSQX01 (sample SAMN04489861, study PRJNA283612) | anaerobic digester metagenome | isolation source: 4 biogas reactors fed with cattle manure at either 37C or 55C with and... | place: Denmark: Kongens Lyngby | collected 2014 | reverse complement strand
TATGAATTTTCGGACAGTCTCCTTGACTTTCTCCGTTATATATGGATATATATACTAACCCCAAATTGATACATGGAGGATACCTATATGGCGAAAATTGAACAGGTTTCGTTTCCCGAGCAAGCACCGAGGCTGAAACGGGTTGCTGCATACGCGAGAGTTTCATCCGGCAAAGACGCAATGCTCCATTCATTATCAGCCCAGGTCAGTGCGTACAGCGAGATGATACAGAAACACCCGGGCTGGCAGTATGTCGGGGTATATACCGACGAAGCCAAGACCGGAACCAAAGATTCAAGAGAGAATTTCCAACGTCTTCTCGCGGATTGCCGGTCCGGAAAAGTGGATATGATCATAACAAAGTCCATCTCACGCTTTGCCCGTAATACAGTAACGGTATTGAAGACCGTACGGGAACTGAAAGCTATTGAGGTGGACGTTTTCTTTGAAGAACAGAATATCCACACGCTTTCCGCGGATGGAGAATTAATGATGACAATTCTTGCAGGATATGCGGAAGCTGAAAGCCGTTCTGCCAGTGAAAATATGAAGTGGAGAATCAAAAAGAAATTCGAAGAAGGCAGTCCCTGGGACGGAACGATTCTCGGTTATCGCTACAAAAGCGGAGGGTATGTGATTTACCCGGAAGAAGCCGAAATTGTACGTAGGATTTTTCGGGAGTACCTTTCCGGAAAAGGTACCGTGGCAATTATGAACGGTCTGAATGCTGACGGAATCAAAACCCGATACGGAAATGAATGGCATCAACATGCTGTCTGCGACATTCTCCGCAACAGTACTTATACCGGAAATCTACTTCTTCAGAAAACCTACCGCGAGAATTACCTGACAAAAAAGACCTTAATAAACACCGGTGAGCTTCCGAAATACATTGCAACCGGAACGCATGAGGCGATTATCAGCGAGGAAGATTTTAATGCGGTGCAGGCTGAAATTGAACGCCGAGCTGCAAAATATGCCCCGGCGGAAAAAGACTGTATGAAACGATATCCGTTCTCAGCCCTTATTGTTTGTGACAACTGCGGAAAGAATTACCGCAGAAAGGTCACCCGTTCCGGAACGGTGTGGATTTGCAGTACATTCAACACAAAGGGCAAATTATTCTGCCCGTCTAAGCAGATACCGGAAAAAACGCTTATAGCAGTAACCGAAGAGCTTATCGGCAACATAGAAACGATTCACGACAATATAACGGCAATCAGGGCAAAGAACGACAATACACTGGTATTCTGCCTTGCCGACGGTACACAAACCGTTAAACGATGGCAGGACCGTTCTAGAGCGGAAAGCTGGACGGATGAGATGAAATCGTCAGCCAGGGAGAAAACGCTGAAACGACAAGAGAAGACAAAGATGGATTCATCCACTTAAATATACATTAATAATTTCATTATTGCTTTTTCGCACAAGGAGGTGCTGCTATGGCAAAAGCAAAAAATGTTACGGTTATTCCGGCAACGTTCAATCCGCAGACACGAAAGCCCGTAAATCAACTATCCCGCAGAAAGGTGGCGGGGTATGCCCGTGTCAGTACAGACAGTGACGAGCAATTTACCAGTTATGAAGCTCAAGTTGATTATTACACCAATTATATTAAGGCGAATCCGGAATGGGAGTTCGTTACGGTATATACGGATGAAGGCATCAGCGGCACTAACACCCGACACCGTACCGGTTTCAATGAAATGGTTACCGACGCTCTTGCCGGAAAGATAGACTTAATAATCACAAAATCCGTATCCCGGTTCGCTCGGAATACTGTGGACAGCCTTTCCACCATTCGTAAGCTGAAAGAAAATGGAACTGAGGTCTATTTCGAGAAGGAGCAAATTTGCACCTTTGACAGCAAAGGTGAACTTCTGCTTACGATTATGAGCTCATTGGCTCAAGAGGAGAGCCGGAGCATTTCGGAGAACATCACTTGGGGTAAGCGAAAGCAATTTTCGGATGGCAAATACAGCATCGCGTACAGCCAGTTTCTTGGCTACCGCAAAGGTGCCGACGGACAGATGGAGATTGATCCGGAACAGGCGAGAATTGTAAAACGAATTTACCGGATGTTCCTTGAGGGAAGTTCACCAAGCCGTATTGCTAAAACACTTACGAAGGAAGGTATACCGACTCCGGCCGGTAAGTCCGTGTGGCAGACCAGAGTTGTGGAAAGTATTCTTACAAACGAAAAATACAAGGGCGATGCGAGGCTTCAAAAGAAATTTACAACGGATTTCCTCACAAAAGCTACGAAAGTCAACGAGGGTGAAGTTCCGCAGTATTATGTGACAGCTTCACATCCGGAAATCATTGATCCTGAAGAATGGGACAGGGTTGAAAAGGAACTGCACCGTCGGAAGATCAATTCCAAGGGGCGTTTTACCGGCAGTGTTTTTTCCGGAAAGATTGTCTGCGGAGACTGCGGTAAAGCATACGGTCGCAAGGTATGGCATTCCAATGATCCGTACCGGAAAGTTATCTGGCAGTGTAATGCGAAATTCTATGACAAACACAAAAAATGCTCCACACCGCATTTGACGGAGGAGCAGATAAAGGATGCTTATGTTGCGGCGTTAAGCCTTCTGATTGTTGAGCGGGAACAGTTTATAGAGGACGGAAGGATTCTTAAAGCTGAGCTAACCGACACCTCTGACATAAAAAAGCAGCTCACGGAAGCCACTCAGGAGATGGAGATCATTGCCGGACTCATTAAACAATGTATTGACGATAATGCCGCAAGCGCCATAGATCAAACAGAATACAATTCCCGTTACAACAGTTTGGTTGAAAGATATGAAAAGCAGAAAGAGCGCATTGAACGTTTGCAGGCGGAGAAAGATGAGCGTGATCTCAAAGCGGATGTGCTAAGCGGATTCCTGTTTGAAATCATGGAGCTGCCGGATATGGACCTTGCATTCAACGAGAACCGATTCGGAAAGACTGTCGACCGCATCACTGTATTCAACGACGGCTGGCTGGTTTTCAAGTTTTTCGTTGGAAAAGAGATAACCGTGGAAATCTAAGCAGGCAAGATTTCATGCAACTTATCTCCCCGGTATTTGCAGTTATACCCATATTTTTTATAATCGGCTGTATAACGATTAGCGGTATTTTAACGATTGTAAAGCACAATCCATAGTGATTTTCGGCATATCCGGGCAATCAGAGCCCCAACATGGTGGCACAGGGGGCATGAAATGCACAGATGTATTTCACAAAGCCTTGTGCCATATGCGTTTTTAGGTATAAAATAACGAAACACCGAATCGACACAAGGTATCAATTCGGTGTTTCTGATTTGGTGGACCTGGAGGGGTTCGAACCCTTGACCTCCGCGTTGCGAACGCGGCGCTCTCCCAGCTGAGCTACAAGCCCGTATATATCTTTACAGCGGGTTGATTATAACACTAAAAAATCGGTTTGTCAATAATAATTGACTTGAAAACCCGCTAATAGTATGATACACTTATATAAAATGGGCGAAAAGCCAATTCTTGCCTGAAAGGAGTAATTAGGTGAAAAAAATACTGTCTTATATTCTTGTTTTCACTTTTATTTTAGGAGGGATTATTATGACATCCTGCGAAAATAACAACACCGATACCTCGGAGGAATCAAAGAAGGACATTTCCGACGAAATATCCGACGAAACTTCCGGCACACCCGGCGAAAATGACAACCTTGCCTATCATGCTCCCTATTTTTACGACTGCGGCATTATAATAACCGGTGACAATAATCTTGTGTTTCTTACCGACGGTGACGACAATACCTTTGCCGAACTTACCACCAGCCTTGACAAGGGTAACGGCTATACCATAACCGCCACCGACTGGTCGGGAAAAACCCACAACCTCACCATTGACAATACCACCGCCGCCATATCCGTTGACCTGGGTTTTATGTCGGAAATAACCGGTTTTGAAGTAACCTTCGGGGAATACTCCGGCGAAAAATGCGACATATTCTACTCCACCGACGGATATAACTTCTCTTTTTATGCCGGCAGCTACGGCGTTTATGAAGACGGCAAACTTTCCGACAGCCTTAGCATTACCGCCAAAGCGGTTATGTTTGTGTTCCCTGTTTCCTACGATAAAACCATTAAAATCGGAGAAATAAGGATTAAGGGAGACCGTCGGCACAACCGTACCCTTCTGACTGCCGGAGCTTCCTATGAAATTATCGGCACGGTTACAAAGAAATACCCCGAACTTGAAAACGGATATAAGCTCACCGACGGTAAAACTTTTATTACCGACGGCGACGAGGCCCTTTTGGGCTTTGTAACCCCGACTCAGACGGTTTCCTACGGCAGCGCTATTGTTATCGACTTGGGGGACGTCAAGAATGTGTCGGAGGTTTACTTCGGTTTGTACATTACCTCCTCTTCCCTTCCCCTCCCCGAAAAGGTAAATGTGAAGTATTCCCGGGACAACGAAAACTGGGAGGATTTCGGTCAATCCTATTTAGCCTCCTCCAGCAACATAACAAGAACTACCTCCAACAAATATCTTGTAACCCGCCCTTATACCGTTAAAGCCCGTTATATAAAGGTAATAACCAATATTTCCACCAGCGTGATTACGGACGAAATTTTTGTCTATGGGTCCGAAACGGATGTCGAGGAGCCGGACTACAACTTCATCAACCGTAAAAACCAGCTTTCCAACACCAACGTGGCCTCCTTCGTGAAGGCAACCCTGAACGGAAACGAATCCTCCCTTATTACCGACCTTGCCTACCGGGAAGGTCTGAAGGGTGTTGAGGGGGAAAACGAAATAAAACTTACCCTTAACAAAACCTATGACGACCTTTGCGGCGCCACAGTCACCTATGAAGGTCAGGTAAACGATTTCGAACTGTTTTGCGGGGAGGAAAAGGTAAGCTGTCAGTCCTATACCGCCAAAGCAGGGTCCAACACAAATCTTTACATTTTCTTTGACGACAAGACTTCCGACAACGTCACCATCAAGCTCACCGCCGGCAACACACTGAAACTGAAAGAGGCTTCCGTTTATGCAGGTCAGCCCCAGCTTCCCCTTATCCGGGGGGGATTCTTCCAGCTTCCCACCAACGGCGGTAGAGCAAGTGCGGCGGCAAGCCAGAGCGAATATGCCTGGTATCTGCAGCTTAAGGGCATGAAGGACTTGGGTATGGACTGGGTGGTAATGCAATATACCGTCCACTACAATGCCAAATCAACCATGGTAAACGGTCCTAAGATCACTGCGGCAGGCTATGCCTATTCCCCCACCTATGGCTGCGACGATGTGTTCGAAGCGGTGCTTTCCGCCGCCGACAGGCTGGGAATGAAGGTATTTTTAGGTACCATACACGATTCCGACTTCACTTCACCCAACGCCGCCGCCACTAAAAAACAGTATGAAAACATTGTTAAGGATTCCTTCCTGATAATCGAGGATATATACAATATGTACCACCACCATACCTCCTTTGCGGGATATTATCTTTCCGACGAAGAATGCGACCAGTGGCTTAATATGTCCGGCGGGGTGAATGCGGGAAGGTATGTTTATAAAAATCAATCCGACTATATCCATGAAATCGCTCCGGAGGCTTTGATTATGATCGCCCCCGCTATCTGGCGGAGCGGAAAGCCCATAACCGGCGCAGACAACCTTTACCGGCTTATAGCCCCCGACAAGGAGGGGGACCGCCCGGTGGCGGATATTGTGGCGGCCCAGGACTGCCTTGGGCGAACCTCCACCCTTTATGTTGAGGATTCGGTTATGGATTCTTTTGAGGACTATGTCACGGAGTGGGCAAAGGCGGTAAGGCGGGCAGGCGCGGAATTCTGGCACGACATGGAGATTTTCGAGCAGGTATCCACCACCAAGCGGTATGACGAGATTGTGAAATCCCTGGTTGCCGAGGCAAAAATGTCGGGTTCTATAATAGTATTTGACATTCCCCACTACTTTACCACTTTCCCCATGACAAAATATGATAGTGTCTTTGATTATTACAAGCGGCTTATCGTAAGGGATTATGTAAAATTCTATTCGACCTTTGCGACGGTTGACGGCCACGGGAAGGAAGCTGAGCCCCCCGAAGTGGTAACCGACGACGGCAGAAAGGTGGATATGTCCGGAGTAATCGAGGTTACAAAACCCGAAATAAAGGATGAAATCTATAACGAAGGCGTACTGATTAAAACGACCCCTTCCTTAAATAATTCAGACAGCCTGAACTGGCAGAATTTTGCCTTAGGAAATATCAAGGCAACCCCCGAATATGCCTATGCCTGGGACAATAACAACTTCTATGCCCTTGTCCGCACCAACGACGACACCGTAAACTACGGCGCGGGGGTTTGGTGGGAAAGCAAGGATGACCTGGTTCAGGTCTGGATGATAACCACCGGCGCGACCAACTCGACTGCCCTTGAAAACGACCACGGGATAAGGTATTACCTCCACCGCACTTCATCCGGCTGGACTGCCGGCGGCGAAGGTGCGTCTGCCGTAACCATTGACGGTTTTACGTTCGAGGAAAAAGACGGAGTGATTCTGATTACCATGCCCTGGAGCAGTTTGGGGAGAACCGTCCCCACCTCCGGCGACGGCACCGCCATGGGTATTAAAATACAGTATGTTGACGGTGAGGATGATTCCTGGGCTTCCTCCAACGGTTCAAAGGACCAGTCGATAAACACCAACGCTCTGTATAGCTATTAAATTAATATAAAATAGTGAAAGCTCCCTTGCTCAAGGGAGCTTTTATATCTTGATTAAATTGCAGGTATGTGCTATTATTAATAGGAAATTGAATTTATGGGTAAAGGCGGTTGACTGAATGTATAAGAAACCGAAAATTCTTGTAGTGGGCAGTTTTGTTATGGATCTGATTATAAGCGCCCGCAGATTCCCCTCTGCGGGGGAGTCGGTTTTTGGAACAGGCTTTGCCACCGCCCCCGGAGGCAAAGGGGCGAATCAGGCAATACAGGCCTCCCGTTTAGGGGCAAAGGTGGTTATGGCGGGGAAGGTGGGAAGCGACGATTTCGGCAGGGCTCTGATAAATTCGGCGGTTCAAAGCGGGGTCGATACCCGTTATGTCGCGGTTTCAAATAATGTTCCCTCCGCCGTGGGAAATGTCCAGCTTGAAGTTTCCCCGGAGGGTACCCAGAACCGGATAATCGTTTACCCCGGCGCCAATATGGAAATAACAAAAGAGGATATTTTACCGCTAAAAGAAGAAATCCAATCCTTTGACATGGTCATACTTCAAAACGAAATACCCATGGAGATAAACACTCTGGTGGCATCCTTTGCGAAGGAAGCGGGGGTTAAGGTTATGCTTAATCCCGCCCCCACGGCAAAACTGCCGGTAGAATTGCTGTCTTGTCTTACATATATTACCCCCAACGAGCATGAGGCGGAGGATCTGACGGGTATTCCCGCCGACAGCGAAAAAAATATTGAAAAACAGCTTTATGCAATAAAAAACACCGGCGTAAAGAATGCAATAATAACCCTGGGCAAGAGGGGGGCGGCCTTTCTGGGCGACGGGGGAATCTGTTACTCCCCCAGCGTTGACTGGGGGAAGACGGTTGACCCCACCGCCGCCGGGGATTCCTTTATCGGTGCCTTCTCAACGGCGGTGGCGGCGGGGATTTCCGTTACAAACGCCCTTCGGTTTGCCAACGCCGCCGCCGGTATTTCCGTTACCCGCATGGGAGCCCAGACCAGCCTCCCCGCCCTGGAGGAAGTGCTGTCAGTTATGAAGGTAAAAGGCTTTGATATCGAACCGTTTAATATTCTGCTTACAAAGTAGGGGGAAATAGAGATGGAAGCATTGGAAAAGTTCATTGAAATTGCAACTAAGGAATTCAATTCCGTCGCATCTTCGGTGGACAGGGAAAGCCTTGAAAAGGCGGCGGAAATGATAATTGAGGCCAAAAAGAACAAAAACAGGCTCCATATAACGGGGATAGGCAAGCCCTCCCATGTGGCAAACTATATCGCCTCCCTTATGTCCTCAACGGGCACGCCGGCCTATTATCTTAACGCCACCGAGGCGGTGCATGGTTCCAGCGGGCAGCTTGTGGCAGGGGATGTGGTTATTGCCATTTCCAACAGCGGGGAAACTCAGGAGCTTAAGGCCACGGTGACGGCTGTAAAAAACAACGGCTGTAAAATCATTGCCGTTACGGGGAACAAAAATTCCTGGCTTGCGGATAATTCGGATATTAGCCTTTTGGCAAAGGTAGACCATGAGGGGGATATCCTCAACCGTCCCCCCAGGGCATCGGTTTTAGCGGAAATATTCGTCCTTCAATGTCTGTCGGTGCTGTTACAGGAGGACGCAAACCTGACCGTCGAACAGTATGTTAAAACTCATCCCGGAGGAATGTTGGGAAAGAAATAAGTTTAACCCATAAAACAGTTCAAATCTTGACAAAGCAATACATATGTGCTATATTTAGTTGAAAACTATCATCAAGAAGGAGAATAACATATGAAAAGAATCATAACCTTAAAAAGCCGCAATCTGAACGAAAGCGTTAAAAAGGGCGGCTGCGGGGAGTGCCAGACCTCCTGCCAGTCGGCCTGCAAGACCTCCTGCGGAGTGGCAAACCAACCCTGCGAGAATAAAAAAGAGGAAAAATAACTCAAAAACAAAACAGGGACTTGCGGTGTTACAAACTCACAAGTCCTTTTTTTGCATTTAAGGAGAAATAATGGTTCATCAGTATAAACTAAACGGCTACAATATAGTCTTGGATACGGTAAGCGGCTCCGTCCATGTGGTGGACGAGGTGGCATATGACATGATTTCCCTGTTCAAGGACAATACCGAAGGGGAAATTATAAATAAAATGACCGACAAATACGGTAAAAATCTATCGCCCGAGGAGCTTTATGAGTGTCTGGAGGATATTAAAAGCCTGGTTGAATCAAAACAGCTTTTCACCGAAGACACCTTTGAGGATATTGCCGGCGGTGTTAAATACAGGGACAAGGCGATAAAAGCCCTCTGCCTTCACGTTGCCCATACCTGCAACCTGAACTGCACCTACTGCTTTGCAAGTCAGGGGAAGTATAAGGGAGAACGGGGGCTTATGAGCTTTGAGGTGGGCAAGCAGGGGATTGATTTTCTGATTGCCAACTCAGGGAACCGGAGGAATCTTGAGGTGGATTTCTTCGGCGGCGAGCCGCTTTTAAACTTCGACGCGGTAAAGCAGATAGTCGCCTATGCAAGGACACAGGAAAAAATACATAATAAAAATTTTCGCTTTACCCTTACCACCAACGGTCTGAACATAAACGACGAGGTCATTGAGTTTGCAGACAGGGAAATATCGAATGTGGTGTTAAGCCTTGACGGGCGGAAGGAGGTCCATGACCGGTTCAGAAAAACCAATGCTGGTACGGGAAGCTATGACCTGGTGGTGCCGAAATTCAGGGAATTCGTTTCAAAGCGGGGGGATAAAAGCTATTATATAAGGGGGACCTTTACCCACTTTAACACCGACTTCACAAAGGATCTCTTTCATATGGCGGATTTAGGGTTTACCCAGTTAAGCATGGAGCCGGTGGTGTGTTCCCCCGATGACCCCTGCGCATTGACGGAGGAGGATTTACCCGTCCTCTTTGAGCAATACGAGCTTTTGGCAAAGAAAATGTTAAAACGGCATAAAGAGGGAAAGCCCATAACTTTCTATCATTATATGATAGATTTAGAGCACGGCCCCTGTATCTACAAACGGATCTCCGGCTGCGGTTCGGGTACCGAATATCTTGCCGTCACCCCCTGGGGGGAGCTTTATCCCTGCCATCAGTTTGTGGGGGATAAGACCTTTTCCATGGGAAATGTCTGGGAAGGGGTTACGAATGACGCCATACGGCAGAATTTTGCCAGATGCAACGCTTATTCCAGACAAGAATGTAAAAACTGCTGGGCACAGCTTTACTGTTCCGGCGGATGCGCCGCCAACTCCTATCATGCCACCGGCAGCATAGGCGGGGTTTACGAATACGGCTGCAAGCTGTTCAGGAAGCGTATGGAATGCGCCATAATGCTGAAAGCGGCGGAAAGCCTTATCTCCTCCGGCGACGGTAAGCCTAATTGCGAGGAATGCGAAAATGAATACGCCTGTCATTGATTTTGTAAAAGAATATACCAAATCCGGCTTTTCCCGCTTTCACATGCCCGGCCATAAGGGAAAGGGTGTGCTTGGCTTTGAAGGCTTTGATATTACCGAAATAAAAGGAGCGGGAAATGTCTTTTGCGGTGAGGGAATTATCGCCGAAAGCGAACAAAACGCTACTTCCCTTTTCGGCTTTAAAAGCACCCTGTACTGTACAGAGGGTTCCACCCAGTGCATAAAAGCAATGCTTTATCTTGCAAGGCAGGCGGCGTTAAAGGCAGGCAACTGCGGTAAAAGGGTTTTGGCGGTGCGGAACATTCACAAAGCCTTTGTGTTCGGCTGTTTTCAGAACGATATTGACGTAAGCTGGCTTAATGCCGATTGCAACATTACTTATGATAGCATTAAAAATGCCTGCGACCTAACCTGTGACAAGCCCTTTGCCCTGTATGTGACCTCTCCCGACTATTACGGGAAAGTTTTGAATATTCCCGAAATTGCGAAAATCTGCGAAAAGCTGAATTTGTATCTTTTGGTTGATAACGCCCACGGGGCATATTTAAGATTTTTTTCCCCTTCAAAGCATCCGGTAAGCTTAGGTGCTTTTATGTCGGCGGATTCCGCCCATAAAACCCTCCCCGTTCTGACGGGAGGGGCTTATCTTCAATTGTCGGATAAAGTGCCGGAGGATATTGCAAACAAGGCGAAAGCCTCTTTGTCCCTGTTCTGTTCCACCAGTCCTTCCTACCTGATTCTGCAGTCCCTTGACGGCTGCAACGCCTATCTGGCAGACGGGTACGGAAAAAAGCTCGAATTGCTTATACAAGAGCTGGATAATCTGAAGGAAAAATTAAAACGGGAAGGCTGGGAAATTTCCCGTTCCGACCCGTTAAGACTGGTTATTAAATCCGTATCAAAGGGATATACCGGTTATGAGCTTGCCGAACTGCTTGAAAAGCAAAGAATTCAATGCGAATTCGGGGATTTTGAAAATTTAGTTTTAATGTTTACACCCGAAAATACTTATGTCGAATTAAACAAACTGGAAAAGGCCATAACGGCTGTCCCCCCGTCGGGAAGGACGGCAAATCCTTTACCGAAAGTAAAAAATCTGCCTAAAAGGGTTTTATCCGTCAGACAGGCAATATCGTCCGAAAGCGAATGTGTTGAGGCTGAAAAGGCGTTGGGGAGGATTTGCGCCATTCCCCTTTCCCCCTTCCCGCCGGAGGTTCCCATTGCGGTAAGCGGGGAGGAAATTGACGAAAACATTATTTCTTTAATGAAAGCCTACGGCATTAAATCCGTCTGGGTGGTAAAAGAATAAAGCGCGGATTTATTCCGCGCCGTTTTCCTGTTTTACCGGATTTGCCGGGTTTTCATGGATCATAATGTGCTTTACGTTGGGATGTTTCTTTTCGATTTCGTCATGTATTTCCTCGGCGATTTTATGGGCATCCTCAAGGGTCTGGCTGCCGTCCACGCTTATTTCGGCATCGACATAAATTTTATCGCCGAACATGCGGGTGGAAAGTTTATCCACCCCAAGAACATGGTGATGGGTAATAATGAGGTTGAGTATTTCCTCCTCCGTTTCCCTGTCGCAGGCTCTGTCGGTCATCTTGCGGGTGGCTTCCCGGAAAATATCCACCGAAACCTTAATAATAAACAAACAGATAACCACACTGGCTATTGGATCAAGAACGGGAAGTCCCAGCCGGGCTCCAGCAATACCGATAAGCGCCCCCACCGAGGACAAAGCGTCGGAACGGTGGTGCCATGCGTCGGCCATAAAGGCGGAGGAACCTATCTTTTTCGCCCTTACCCTTGTGTACCAGTACATCCATTCCTTTGCGGCTATGGAAACCGCGGCGGCAATCAGGGCCAGCAGGCCGGGGGCTTTTAGGGTATCAATGTTCCCCGAAAACATAATTTTTATGCCGGAATAGCCGATACCCAGACCTGTCGCCAAAAGCAGTCCCGCCAGGATAAGCGATACCACGCATTCAAAGCGGTCATGACCGTAGTTGTGGTGATCATCCGCCTCTTTTTTCGACATCCTGACCCCGATATAGGCGATAACCGTGGTAAGTACGTCGGACAGGGTGTGGATTGCGTCGGAAACCATGGCGCCGGATGAGGCGAATATCCCCGCAAACAGCTTGAAAGCCGATAGGATTACATTCACCGTTATGGTTACAAAGGTGACCTCGGAAATGATTTTTTTGGTCTGATTCTGATCGTAAACGTATTCAGAAGTTTTCATTAAGCTACCTCCAAAAAAGGCTTTTTCCCTAACAACACTCTTTCAGGGGTATAAAAATACACCCGCAGGACGTTAGTAACCACTGTCCCACGGGCGCGATAAGCGCACGCTGCCGCCGAAGCGACCCGGCAAGACGGCTTTATGCCGCTGCCTGCTCAGTTTGTACTGTATTACGCAAAAGCGTTGCATTCAGTGCAAAGAGTAAAAGTATTATATAACTGCAATATGCAAAAGTCAAGCGTTAGGCTGCCGATTGCAAAATTGTTTACAATTATAACGTATTTTGGGTACCCCTGACAAATTTTTACCCTGTTTTATATATATGTGGGATATAGTAAAAATGTTAAAGGCTTAAAATGCGAAAATGTTAAAGGCCTAAAATAATACTTGATTTTTATGACTTACTATGCTATACTTTGTCTTGCCGTAAGACGACATATGGAGAGGTATCGAAGCGGTCATAACGGGGCTGACTCGAAA
>LSQX01130828.1_pt1 | contig 12870 bp, 11 predicted proteins | sample 654561 | NCBI WGS metagenome assembly LSQX01 (sample SAMN04489861, study PRJNA283612) | anaerobic digester metagenome | isolation source: 4 biogas reactors fed with cattle manure at either 37C or 55C with and... | place: Denmark: Kongens Lyngby | collected 2014 | reverse complement strand
ATTGGAAAAGCCTTCCCTATGTCCTACTTAAGCAACAGACTCGCCACCCTAAAAGATCAAGGCATCTTTGATCCCGAAGGCATAACTGCTTTTTTAAGTGATAAAGATAGTACAAAAACAAAGAGCACAAGTTATAATGATGATGTATTAGGCGGGCTCACCAAAGAACAAATTCAATCCACAATAATTGACCTAGAAAACCTAGATATAGACAAGCTGGATGTGTAAATTTAGGAGATAGAATGAACAACTTTGAAAGACAAGCATTACAAAATATATTATCCAAAAAAGCTAAAGCTGAACACTTAGCAGATGCTAATTTAGCCAAACTAAGAGAAAATAAAAAGTTTTTTGATTTGGAGTCTCAATACATTTATCTTTCTATAAAGACCGCAAAAGCGGATCCCAAAACCGAAGATAAAGCTACCCTTTTTACCGAATTAAAAAAGGTCGAAAAAGATATGTACAAAGCAATGAAAGAGCTCGGATTTAATAAAGATGACATTAAAACTAAGGTTTTTTGCCCCTCTTGTAATGACTCTGGTTATATAAACGGTGAAAGATGTAAGTGTCTTATAGATGAAATCAATTTAGTTGCAAAAGAAACCAGCAAAACCTCTCTTACCGACATTGATTCTTTTAAAAACATTGATGTTAATAAATTACCAAAAGCTAATGCTCCTACACTATCAGCTGCATATAAAATACTTGATAAGGTAGTCACAAACTATCCAAATATTAAAACTAGAATTATAACTATTACTGGGCCTGTCGGATGTGGAAAGACCTTTTCTGTGTCAATAGCATCTAACGCATTCGCTAAAAACGGAGCCTCTACTTTACTAATATCGGCGCATGATATCTTCTCTATTTTTAAGGCATATCACTTTGCTTTTGATGCAGGCGAAAGAGAGGACATCTTTGATGAAATACTCAACTCAAATGTTTTAATAATTGATGATTTAGGTTCTGAGGGAAAGGTCCCTGATTTCTTAATCCCCTACCTTACTCATATTGTTGACAAGAGAGCTAATCTATTAACAATTTTCACCACTAACTTTAACATGGAAGATATTAGCGAGCACTATGGTAAGCGTTTGCAAAGTCGTATGTGCAACACCCAAAACACTCTGACAATAGCACTTGAAGGCGAAGACCTCCGTCTAAATAGAAACATATAGTTCTTATATTCACATTTTGCACCATTACGTTGCACTTACTATGACAACTGACTTACGGTAGAGTTCAACCCTAATTTTCAATTAAGTATTGACTATCTCTATTTTATTTATTAATATATAATTACATGTGCGCGTGCGCATGTTGTATTATTGTATATAGTAACATTGTAAAATAATTATCTGGAGGGATATTATGGCAACAAAAACAACACCTGAACTTCAATATGAAATTGTTAATGCTTGTGGTATTTTGAGCACTTCTAACAGAGGCTGGACAAAAGAATTAAATCTTATCAGCTGGAATGGAAGATCTCCAAAATATGACATTAGAGAATGGTCACCAGATCATGACAGAATGGGCAAAGGCGTAACTTTAACAGAAGAAGAAGCAGCCGAACTAAAAGTCATACTAAACAAACAAAAAGATCTATAAGATTTATTAATCTTGGAGTATTTTTAGGATCTATTTTTGAATCGAATCGCACATTCTAATGGCCGGCGGTGCCGTTTAGTTATGTGCGCTTTAATATATTAAGACACAATTAATCAGGGAGACGTACCCCTCTCTATGTTTTTGTGTTTATGGAGGAAAATCAATATGAGTAAACAAGTAAAGACAAATTGGTTTAAAGATGCATTTATTTACCAGATATATCCAAGAAGTTTTTGTGATAGCAATGGAGATGGTATTGGCGATTTAAAGGGAATTATTTCAAAATTAGATTATCTTCAGGAATTAGGAGTAGATGCAGTATGGCTCTCCCCTATTTACAAGTCTCCAAACCATGATAATGGCTATGATATATCTGATTATAGAGATATTATGGACGAGTTTGGCACCCTCGATGATTGGAAAGAGATGATTGATGGCATGCATAAAAGAGGGATTCGTTTAATTATGGACTTAGTTGCTAACCATACTTCTAGCGATCATGTATGGTTTCAAGAAAGCCTAAAAGGCCCAGACAACCCATATAGCGATTATTATATATGGGCTGATGGAAAAGGAAAAAATGGTAAAAAGCCACCAAATAATTGGTCTTCAAGATTCGGTGGCACTGCCTGGGAGTATGATGAAGGAAGAAAACAATGGTATTTACATCTTTTTGTTAAACAACAGCCCGACTTAAACTGGGAAAACCCTAAAGTCAGACAAGAAATTATTGATATTTGTAACTATTGGTTTGATTTAGGCGTAGATGGTTTTAGATGTGACGTTATTACATATATTAGCAAGGTGCCAGGGCTCCCGGATGGCAAATGGAATCCTGTCGCAAGAGGCGATGAGATGTTTACACATGGACCTAGAATCCACGAGTTCCTAAACGAAGTCAACCAAAAATCATGGTCTTTATATGACACTATGATAGTCGGGGAAGCTGCTGGCGTTGATGTTGAAAATGCCATTTTATATACTGATCCTGCTAGAAAAGAAATGGACTGTGTTCTACAATTTGAGCATTTTGAAACTTGCTTCTGGAACCATGTTGTTCCTTTAAAATTCAATCTTCCTAAGTTCAAAAAAGCCTTGAGCCGTTGGCAATACGGACTACAACAAAGGGGATGGAATGCACTGTATCTAGAGAACCACGATCAGCCAAGAAGCGTTAGCTTATACACTCCTGGCCATGGAGAAAATAGAGTATATGCAGCCAAAATGTTAGCAACAGCGATATTTATGCTGCAAGGAACACCCTTTTTATATCAAGGGCAGGAAATTGGCATGACTAACTATCCACTTAAAAAGTATTCAGACTGTAAGGATGTAGTAGTAGATCAAGTGCGCTCAGTATTAAAGCCTTTTGACAAATTATTCGAAGGTATTGCTATTAAGGTTTTAAACAAAAGAGCAAGAGACCATGCAAGAACTCCTATGCAATGGGATGATTCTTTAAATGCAGGATTTTCAACTGCAGACCCATGGTATTTTGTAAATCCTAACTACACTGAAATTAATGTAAAGGCTGCTTTAAAGGATCCCGATTCTATTTTGAATTTCTATAAAAAGTTAATTGCATTTAGAAAAGGTAATGAAATTATAATTAATGGAACTTATCAGGAATATAATTCCAGTCATAAAGATGTATATTGCTATGAAAGGTCATATAACGGTGAAAAGCTGTTTGTCATTTGTAACTTTAAAAACAAAGAAGTAAATTACAAAATACCAGCTGCCATTGCGTTTTTATCTTCAGAACTTAAACTACATAACTACGGATATGATAGACCCGTACTACAAGACACTGTTCTACGCCCATATGAAGCATTAGTTTACAAATTGTTATAAAATTCCAGTAAATGCACATATAATATAAATTGTGATACAATAAAGTAATTAATAAAGGAATAAGGAAAGTTATGACTCGCAAAAAAACAAAAAAGAAAGCAGTAATACACGATAATAAATATGATCCTTATATGCCCTCAGATATAAAAGCTGGCATGCGACATAAAAAGGAACCCACCCCTATTAAGCCTGTTATTGATTATATTTTACCTAAAGATTGGATTAAATATATTCTGGTTACATTAATCCCTATTATTAATTTGTGCGCACTAATTGCATGGGCAAGCAATAAAAATATGGCTGTTAACCCTAATGTTAAAACATATTCAAAGGCAGCAATTATTATCATTTTAATTGTGTATATTCTCGCTGCCGTTCTTGTTTTGGTGCTTAAGTTCGCTTTACATCTGTTTTAGTATTAGATATTTAGTACACATAATCAAATGCCACGGATGACTCCGTGGCATTTTTATTAACTATAAATATTTTAGCAAAAATATCGATTTTATTATTCCTCATCATCTAGCATGCAATACTTCAATACAGCTTTTTGGGCATGAAGTCTATTCTCTGCTTGTTCGAAAATTGAACCTGCATGTGCTTCAAACACCTCGGCTGTAATCTCTTCCTCTCTATGTGCTGGTAGACAGTGTAAAACAATTGCATCGCTTTTTGCAAACTTCATAATTTCACTATTAACCTGGTAGCCCTTAAATGCAATTGCTCTTTTTTCCGATTCTCCTTCTTGTCCCATGGACGCCCAAACATCAGTGTAAACTACATCGGCATCCTTTATAGCTTCCGCAATATCAGAGGTGCAAACAAACTTCTTACCTTTTGCCCATTTCATAATATTGGCATCCGGTTCATACCCTTTAGGACACGCAATCGCTACTTCCATGCCAACCTTGAGACATCCAACTATTAATGAATTTGCCATATTATTACCATCGCCAACGTAGCAAATTTTGAGCCCATCTAACTTGCCTTTGAACTCTCTTATTGTCATTAAATCAGCTAGCACCTGACATGGATGAGCATAATCTGTTAATCCGTTTATGACTGGAATAGATCCGAACTTAGCTAATTTTTCTACAGTCTCTTGTGCAAAAGTGCGTATCATTATACAGTCTAGATATCTAGATAAGACCCTAGCTGTATCCTCGATTGGCTCCCCCCTTCCTATCTGTAAGTCCCTAGAACTTAAAAATAGTGCATGCCCACCAAGCTCATACATAGCAACTTCAAAAGACACTCTAGTTCTTGTTGATGACTTTTCAAATATCATACCTAGCGTTTTACCTTTCAGCTTCCCTTCTTCCTTGACGCCCTCTTTTCTCATAAACTTTAGTTGATCAGCTGAATTAAGGATTTGGATAATTTCTTTTTTGGATAGATCTCCTAATTTCAATAAATGCTTCATGTTCTTCCTCTTATGTCTGACTTTTTATCTTGATATATAAAATATTAATTGTTCTCTTCTTTATCTTCAATCGCTATACACTCTAAAATTATGTCCATAGCTTTAATAAGTTCTGTTCTTCCTATGTTTAGCGCTGGAAGTAATCTGATTTTGTTCTTTGCTTTTAATACTAAAACGCCTTTTTCTATACAATCATTAACAATATTGTCCGCTTTTCTTTCGGTTTCTATTCCTATCATCAAACCTTTTCCAGTAACGCTTTTTATCCCTTTTTTACCTTGTAAGGTTTCAAATATATACTCGGATTTTTGCTTAATGCCTTCTAAAAGTCCTTGGTTAATTCTAGTTAAAATACTATATGCCCCTGCTGCTGCAATTGGATTACCACCAAAAGTAGAACCATGCGTTCCCTTAGTTAGTACGCCTTCGGTCTTTTCTCCCATCATAGTTATACCTATAGGTAGTCCTCCCCCGATACCTTTTGCCGTTGTTACAATATCAGGAGTTATTCCATATCCCATATAGCTATAGAGATCCCCAGTCCTGCCATTGCCCGTCTGCACCTCGTCAACTGCTATTACCATATCGTTTTCATGAGCTATTTTCTCTATGCCTTTAACATACTCATAAGATAAAGGATTTACACCCCCTTCTCCCTGTATTGTTTCAAACAATATCCCCGCTGCATTATGGTCTTTAACTGCTTTTTTAAGTGCTTCAAGATTACCTGCTTCTACAGCTACAAACCCTGGAGTCAATGGTAAAAAGTTTTTATGAAATTCATCTTGAGCTGTGGCTGCGAGAGTTGCTAAGGTTCTTCCATGAAAACTATTTTTAAGTGTTATTATATTATATTTCCCACTTTTTTTATCTTCTTGATATTTTCTTATTACCTTAATTGCGCACTCATTAGCTTCGGCACCTGAGTTTGAAAAGAACACCTTTTTCATACCCGTTTTTTCGCACAGAAGCTCAGCTAATTTAACACAAGGCTCTGTGTAATACAAGTTTGATGTGTGCTGGTATTTATTCATCTGTTCAATAACTGCTTCCTTCCAAACATCATCTTGAAGACCAAAAATACTTACCGCAATCCCTGAACCCATATCAATATATGATTTCCCGTTTTCATCGTAAAGAACGGAACCTTTACCGTACTTTATTGCTATTGGAAACCTTGCATAGGTTCCCGCTATATATTTTGCATCCTTTTCTTTAATATCTTTCATTTTTTTGTCCTTCTGCTTAAATTGTAACTTTTATTGACTGACAAACATCGTTCCCATATAAACCTATATTGAAAGCTCTTATCGTCTTTTAACTTTTATTGGCTAACAAACATAGTCCCTATACCTTCATCTGTTAACATTTCTATTAGTATAGAGTGCAGTACTCTTCCATCAAGAATAAATACTCTTTTAACGCCTCTTCTTATAGCTTCTCTACAACATTCTATTTTAGGTATCATTCCCCCTGAAACTATACCTTCTTTAACTAGTGCAGGTATCTCGCTCACAACTACCTTAGAAATTAGTGTAGAAGGATCGTCTTTATCGCGCATAAGCCCAGCTATGTCCGTCATAGAAATCATGATTTCAGCGCCTAGTGCTCCAGCTATTTTAGCCGCTGCATCATCTGCATTTACATTATAAGTATTACCATGTTTATCACCCGCAATTGTAGAAACGATAGGAATATAGCCCTTTTCTAAAATATCTTTTATCAAATCTGTATTTATCCTAGTAATTTCACCTACATAGCCTAATTTTTTATCCTTAATTTTAGCCTCAATAGTATGTCCATCTAGTCCGCAAATCCCAACCGCTTGAGCACCATTTTTCTGCACTAAATTAACTAAAGACTTATTAATTTTTCCTGCTAAAACCATTTGCACAACATCTACAGTTTCTTTATCAGTTACTCTAAACCCATTTAAAAATTCTGTCTTTTTGCCAAGCTTAGCTAGTGTTTCTGTAATTTCCGGTCCACCACCATGCACTAAAACCACCTTAACTCCTATGAGAGAAAGCAGTATTACATCTCCAATGACTGATTCCTGTAACTTATCATTAAGCATTGCGCTCCCACCATATTTAATGACAACTATCTTATCTTTATATGCCTGTATGTATGGCAGTGCACTAACTAATACTTTTGCTCTTACTGCATTACTAACAACAGTTTCTTCCTTGTTCATATTTTTCTCCTATGTTTATTTATTATCCTGCTTAAGATATTTTTTACTAACTTTATGTTCTATAGTCACCGTTTATTTTTACGTAATCATATGTGAGGTCGCATCCCCATGCTATTGCAGAGCCTTTACCTTCATTTAAATCTATTAGCACATCAATGTCCGGTGCAGATAAAACTTCCTTAGCTATGCGCTCTGAAAAATCTATTCCGTACCCTCCTTTACAAACTTCAACCGTGCCCATCGTAGACTTAAATGTGACATCTACTTTATCTATACTTCCCTTCATACCACTGTATCCAATAGCACATAAAATCCTTCCCCAGTTCGCATCTGCACCAAACATAGCAGCTTTTACTAAAGATGAATTTACAACTGATTTCGCAATAATTTTTGCATCTTCACTGTTTATAGCACCACTGACATGAACTCTCATGAGCTTGGTTGCACCCTCTCCATCTTTTGCTATCATTTCACAAAGCGTGGCATTTATGACATTTAATGCTTTTACGAAAACTTTATAATCGGCGTTCTTTTCTTTAATAATTGGGTTCCCAGCCATGCCGTTTGCAATTATTGATACCATGTCATTTGTAGAAGTATCTCCATCTACACTTACCATGTTATAAGTGCCTTTGACATCTTCTTTCAAGGCTTCTTTTAACATATCTGAGGAAATATTTACGTCGGTTGTTAAAAAAGCTAACATGGTTGCCATATTGGGATTTATCATACCGGAGCCCTTGGCTATCCCGCCTATAAAGCATTCTTTATCCCCTAACATAAAGCTAACAGCTACTTCTTTCATCTTTGTATCGGTAGTCATAATACCTTCTGCTGCGACACTACTTTTTTCATAACCCATGCCGTTCACTAACCTTGGAATTCCTTCCTCAAATGGTTCTATGCTAAGAGTTTGTCCTATGACACCAGTAGACGCAACTATTATATCTGTCTTGCTAATGTTCAACTCGCTTGCTAATAAAGAGCAGATTTTTTCAGCAATCATGACACCATTAGCATTACAGGTGTTGGCGTTTCCGCTATTACATATCATAGCTTGTGCATAACCATCTTTAATGTTATTTTGAGTGACATAAATTGGAGCGCCTTTAACTAAGTTTAAAGTGTATACTGCAGCAGCAGTCCCTTTGGTTTCACTGTATATCAAAGCTAAATCTCTCTTATTACGGTTTTTCCTAATCCCACAGTGAACTGCATTTGCTTTAAATCCTTTTGGAGCGCAAACTCCACCTTCTACTTTTTTTACTAGTTTTGTCATTTTTTTCCTCTTCTTGTGTTTCTATTAGTTTTATTTTTACCTGATAATTACAGATTTAATCCATATGTTTCATTCTCGCCTGTTATTAAGTTCATACATTGAACAGCTGCTCCAGAAGCTCCTTTCCCTAGGTTGTCGTATCTTGCAGCAAGTAGTATTCTTTCATCATTTCCGTAAACAGATATTTGCATAGAATCTTTTCCAGACATTCCTGCAGATGATAAAAAACCATCTTCCGATAAATTGTCAATGTATTTGACAATCGGTCCGTTATACATATCTGCGTATAATGACTTAACTGTATCTAAATTATTCCCCTTTGTGAGTGACTCAACTGCAAGCGGAATAGTTACAAGCATACCACTATAAAAGTTAGACACAACTGGCACAAACAAAGGTTTTTTATTAAGTTTAGATATGGCTTGCATCTCTCTTAGATGTTTATGATTTTGGGTTAGACCATATGCTCTTGGGGCTAAATATATAGGATTTTCTTGTTCTTCTACGTAATCCCCTATCATTTTTTTACCACCGCCGCTATAGCCAGTCAGAGAATTACAATATACTAGTGTGTCTTTAGGTAAAATCCCATTTTCAACCAGTGGATATATCAGTGCTAAAAAGCCACTTGCATGGCAGCCTGGTACACTAATTCTGCTACTCAAAGTTACTTTTGCCCTTATATATGGGGATAGCTCGGGAAAACCATATTGCCAATTAGGGTCAGTTCTATGTGCTGTAGAAGTATCGATTACCTTAACTTTAGGGTTGTCGATTAGTGCTACACTCTCTATTGCTGCAGTATCAGGAAGACACATAAGCACTATGTCTGATGCATTCATTATTTCCTTTTTTCTCTTAGCATCTTTTTTATCTTTTTCAGGAATGGTCAAAAACTCAAGGTGATCCATGGTTTTTATTCTGTCGTAAATACTAAGACCTGTTGTTCCATATTGACCGTCTATAAATACTTTCTTTTTCATTTTTAGCCTTCTTCTCTCATTTCGTTATTTTTTAATTTGTTATGTTTTGTTTTACTTCACAGGTTTTCTAATTTAACTTCTCTATTATTGACTTCATCTCCAGATCGGCTATTTTAAGTTGCTCTAATACACTAGCTGGAGAAGGTCCACCTTGTGAACTTCTATTATTTACACATGTTTCGATGTCTATAGCCTCTAAAAGATCAGATTCAAACACATCCGAATATTTTTTATATTCTTCTATAGATAATTCACTTAGTTTTTTGCCTTTTTCTATACTGTCTGCAACTATTTCTCCTGTAATCTTATATGCATCTCTAAATGGCACTCCCTTTTTGGCTAGATAATCTGCTAAATCAGTAGCATTTATATACCCACCTTCAGCACTTTCTCGCATAGAATTTTTATTTATTTCCATTTCCTCAATCATCGGAGCCATTAAGTTTAAGCAGTCCTTTAATGTGTCTATTGTGTCAAATAAACTTTCCTTGTCTTCTTGCATATCTTTATTATACGCAAGGGGAAGACCCTTCATTACCGTGAATAAAGCTACCATATTCCCATACACTCTTCCAGTTTTTCCACGTATTAGTTCAGCCATATCTGGATTTTTCTTTTGTGGCATTATGCTTGACCCTGTTGAAAAAGCATCAGAAAACTTAATAAAGTTAAACTCATCTGTGGACCAAATAATTAGTTCTTCAGAAAATCTTGATAGATGCATCATCAAAATAGAGGCTGCACTCATAAATTCTAAACAAAAATCCCTATCCGAAACAGCATCCATACTATTTGCAGCTACTTTTGAAAATCCAAGTAAATCAGCTTCATAAACTCTATCTATCGGATATGTCGTTCCCGCAAGAGCACAACTCCCGATTGGAGACACAGAAGTTCTTTTATAACCATCGGCAAGTCTATCTGCGTCTCTTAAAAGCATGAATACATAGGCCATAAAGTGCTGGGCTAAAGTGACAGGCTGCGCCTTTTGAAGATGGGTGAAACCTGGCATTACAGTATTTAAATTTTCTTCTGCTTTTGCTTTTAGTACATCAACTACAGTGGATATGAGGGTTATTATTTCATATATCTCTTTTTTTAGATACATCCTCATATCAAGAGCGACCTGATCATTTCTAGAGCGAGCCGTATGTAACATCTTACCAGCGTTTCCTATTCTTTTTGTTAACTCTTGCTCTACAAACGTATGAATGTCTTCGGCAGTTTCATCTATGGCTAATTTTTTAGATACAATATCTTCATAGATTTGCTTTAATTCCGCTATAATCTGATTGGCTGATTTATTATCAATGATACCTTGAATTTTTAACATTTCAGCATGAGCAATAGATCCCATAATGTCTTCTTTGAACATACGACCATCTACACCAATTGACGAATTAAATTTGTCAGCTAAAGGACTTCCTTCCCCGTCCATTCTACCTTTCCATAATTTTGCCATCTTTTCCCCTCCTGGCTTGGAGTCTTTGCCATTTATTTTTGTGTAATCTGCCTATATTTTAGTACTTTTTCATATTTTTATAAATTGAATAATGTGCTTGTTTAAAGCACATTATTCCTTTTTATATAACTTTTTACCAAGGCTTTGTGTTTTATTTCAGCCCTTTTTTCTTAAGCTCAGCATCTAGCTTTGCTTTGACTTTTATTGGCAGACCGAATAAGTTAATAAATCCTTCTGCATCTTTTTGGTTATAATCTTCACCTTCATCAAAGGTAGCTATTTTTTCGGAATATAGAGAGTAATCGCTCCATACACCCGCTTTAATAATGTTGCCTTTGTATAACTTTAGTTTGACTTTTCCTGTGACTGTTTCTTGCGTCTTTTTTACAAATGCATCTAACGCTTCTTTTAATGGGGTATACCATTGACCGTTGTACACAAGTTGTCCATATGTAATTGATAACTCTTCCTTCTTATGGGCTACCATTTTGTCCAAGCAAACAGTTTCGAGATATTTGTGGGCAAAATATAGAATGGTACCACCAGGCGTTTCATAAACGCCTCTGCATTTCATGCCAACCAATCTGTTTTCCACGATATCAAGTAAGCCTATTCCATTTTCTCCACCAATTTTATTAAGTTCTAGGATAATTTCCTTAGCAGTCATCTTTTTTCCATCTAAGCTAACTGGGTATCCCTTTACAAATTCAAGTTCAACATAAGTAGGTTCATCTTTAGCCATTTCTGGAGAAACTCCCATCTCTAAAAAGCCCTTCTTGTTATATTTTGGCTCATTCCCAGTGTCTTCAAGATCTAAACCTTCATGTGAAAGATGCCATAAGTTCTTATCTTTTGAATAGTTTGTTTCTCTACTTATTTTTAGCGGAACATTATGGGCTTCAGCATAATCAATTTCTTCCTCACGTGACTTAATCGTCCATTCTCTCCATGGAGCAATAATTTTCATATCTGGAGCAAAGTGTTTAATTGTGAGCTCAAACCTAACTTGATCATTGCCTTTACCAGTACATCCATGACAAATTGCATCTGCTTTTTCTTTCAGCGCAATTTCAACCAGCCTTTTTGCGATAACTGGTCTTGCATATGATGTTCCTAAAAGATACTCTTCATACTTTGCGCCAGCTTGCATTCCAGGAATGATAAAATCATTAACAAACTCATCAGTTAAATCTTCAATATATATCTTAGATGCGCCTGTCTTGATAGCCTTTTCTTCTAGTCCTTCTAATTCATCTGACTGACCTACGTTTCCAGCCACAGCTATAATTTCACAATTATTGTAATTTTCTTTTAGCCATGGGATGATAATCGAGGTATCTAATCCACCCGAATATGCTAGTACTACTTTTTTAATCTTTGATTTGTCCATTGTTTCCTCCAATTCTTATATGCCGATTTAATTTGTAAACTAATTATGTATTCTATTATATACCGCGGCAATGTATAAAACAAGCAATTTTATGCATAATAGTTGCATATTTTCATAGTTTTATGCGATTTTTTGAATAAAGCATATTGTTATTTACTAATTATTCATTCATTTTACGTCGCGTTTTTACTCAATCTTTACTTTATAAACCGTGTATGTTACTATTTATTCGTGTAGTGCGCACGCGTATAGAGAGAATATATTTTCACAAATTTTGTATATTTTGTCTAGCATTGACAGATGAATAATATGCATTTTTCTATAGGAAGGGTTAAAGCTTTGCAATTACATGAGAATTAACGCATGTTTCTATATCAGATAAATATTTTCTTATAAATACGCCTATAAAAAACTACAGCGAAGGAAGGATCTTGTTTTATGGATACCGCTGAAAATGTCATTGTTGAGAACATTGAACCGAAGAAAGAAAATACTAAAAAGCTCACTTTAAAAGATCAATTTGGCTATACTTTAGGCGATTTAGGTTGTGTTTTGGTTTTTGGATTAGCAGGATCACTACTGCAAAAATTTTATACAGATATTTTACATCTGCCTATAACCCAGATAACCATACTTTTTTTAGTGGCTAGAATTTGGGACGGCATAAA
>LSQX01378030.1_pt1 | contig 12871 bp, 10 predicted proteins | sample 654561 | NCBI WGS metagenome assembly LSQX01 (sample SAMN04489861, study PRJNA283612) | anaerobic digester metagenome | isolation source: 4 biogas reactors fed with cattle manure at either 37C or 55C with and... | place: Denmark: Kongens Lyngby | collected 2014 | reverse complement strand
AGGCATCGGAATATGAGGCTACCACAAGGCAGCTTGTTGCAGCCCTGGCCAATGAACCTCTTGATTTTGAACCGGGCACCCGTTTTCAATACAGCTTCAGCCACGATGTATTGGGGGCAGTGATCGAGGTTGTTTCCGGGCAGCGGCTTGGCAAATACTTCGATGAGCATCTGTTTACACCTCTGGGCATGAAGAACACAGGGTTTGAATTGACACCCGAACGCAAAGCAAACCTGGCTGGTCAGTTTGAGTACCACATGGAATCAAAAACATCCACCCCGGTGCCGGGCGAAAACCGTTTTGTACTTTTCAAAAATTATGAGAGCGGAGGCGCGGGCTTGATTTCAACCGTCGATGACTTCATTCTGTTTCTTGATGCCATGTGTAATGAAGGTCTTAGTGCCGATGGCTACAGGGTACTTTCGATGGACGCTATCAACCTGATGCGGCAGGATCAGTTGAAAGGGGAATCCAAAAAGGATTTTGACGCATGGTGCAGGCATGGTTACAGTTACGCGCTGGGGGTGCGCACCCTGATAGAGCGGAAGAATTCCGGCGCCCGAAGCCCCCTGGGTGAATTTGGCTGGGATGGTGCTGCCGGTGCCTTTGCGCTGATTGATACGGAAAATCACCTGGCTCTTTTCTACGCCCAGCATGTGTTGAACTGTGGTTATGCCTATGATGTCATCCATCCGAAAATCCGGGATCTCACCTATGAGATGATGGGTCTGTAAATGGCGAGAATCATGGCAGAGAGAGATTCCACACGAAGAAACTTCCCAGCAAATTTTTCATGAAGAGGTTGGTTTTTCAAAACCATTCAAAAGACCTCCGGCAAGGTGCCGGAGGTCTTTTCATTGCAAAATACTTACTTTATCACTCTGCGGATGCCCATCAGGGCGCCGCTGTATTTCGTGTATTCTGAAAGGGATGCTATCACAATCTTGCCCTTTCTGGAGGAAGCGTGAATGATCTTATCATTGCCCATATAGATGCCCACATGCCCCAGCTCATTGTTCCAATATCGATCGAGCAGGACAAGATCTCCGGGTTTGATATCACTGCGTGAAATTTTGGTGCCAATGCCATCATACTCTGCAGCAGAACGAGGCACCATAATATCAAAATGCTCGAAAACATACTGGGTGAACCCTGAACAATCAAAGCCCTTCGGAGATTTCCCGCCATACACGTACTTTACCCCAACAAACTTCTGAGCATATTCCAGAACCTCTGAGGCCAGGTCGGAGTTGTGTGGCTGGGGTGGGGTTTCAGCACGGGAAACCAGCTTTTGGCTGTTCACAACATATTTCGTTTGCACATAGCCTTCAACATTACCGCTGGTCTTTATTCTGGACCATTCGCCCTTAGTTTCAAGAAACTGTACTTTATCTCCTGCTTTAAGCAATGCAAGCTTGTCTGTTTCGTAATCCGGGCCCTTTCTTAAATTCAATGCGCTGTAATTAATATATTTATAAACCACCGGCGCCTCATCGGTAACATATTCCGCAAACACGTATCCCTTGATATCATCCGCGGTTTGGACACTGAGCCACCTATCGCTCACCTCTATGACCTGAATGCGGGTGCCCTTTTTCAATGTGTCGAGTCTTTCCGTATCGGAACTGGCACCTTTGCGCAGATTTAACTCGTCAACGGAAACGAATTTATACACCGGAGGCTTGGTATCGGCGGTGTATTCAGTAAAGACATATCCCTGTAATCTGTCGGGGGTGAGCACTTCCAGCCATTTGTCATCTGCCTGCCGCAGCACTTGAATGCGGGTGCCTTTTTCCAGCTCTGCCAGCTTTTCATTGTCGGTACTGGGCCCGCTGCGCAGATTCAGGGTATCGATCTGGACGTATTTGAATACAGGCTCACGTGCTTCTTGTTCAATGGCAAACTTTTCACCCGCGTTGGCAGCAAGAACCGCTGTTGTGTTTTCATTCGGGTTATCGATTGAATCACCGGCCGCCAGTGTGCTTTGGGTGCTTCCATCTTCATCTGGCGCGGCTATTGAACTGATGGATGTGTTTGCAGCCTGGGCCAGTGTGCTTGCGCTCTGATTGGGGGGCGTATTTTCAGCCGGTGCCATATCCAGGCCGGCGGATGAATTTTCAGCCATAGCATTGGTTTTATTGATTAACTCAGTTTCGGATGGATATGTACTTTGCGGAATTTCACTGGAAGCCTGCTCGCTTGACGGGACAGATGTTTCCGTCTGTAAAACACCATCCGCCATGGAGGCCGCAACGGTTTCAGGCTGTGTATTTTGATTACCTGATGCTAATGCGAAACCATATACAACGAAGCATATGACAATGATTCCTGCCGCCAAAACATCTGAGCTTTGTCGCAATAATAACCTTTTTTTCATTCGACCCCCTGTTTGGCTTGCGGAGTTAGCTGACGGGCTTGGGTAGCACAGGAAACCCTACGTGCCGGGTAAAACGGCAGATTCGCCCCAGAAATGGTTCCTCCGTTACTGGTTTCTCCAGTATTCAGCCTTTAATATGATGTATACAAAAAAATCAGAAAGGGTTACAACCTGTACACATCAAACTGAGTTCTTTCTCTGGGGATTATTTTATCATTTTATGTGGAAGCGTACAAGTTATTTTTTGGTAGAAAACCGGGGGGCAAAAACCAGGGGGCGGGGACCAGGTCCCTTGGCTTAACCACAAGCCAGTGACCAGGTGGCGGGGATCAGATCGGTCAAGTCCTTTGTTGCTGCACCATCAATGGCCAGTGACCAGGGCGGGGACCAGATACCTTAGCTTAGCAGCTGCCAACGTTTAGTTTTTTGAAAGGCACAGAACCATTCAGAAGCGAAAGATTTTAAGCGAAAAACTCACCTATATCAGGTATTTAACAACACTTAATCAAAAGTTATGGTCATGAGCAAACCTGATTGTTGAAACAAATATCTTTGGTGCATATAATTAAAACTACCAAAACGATCCATTTTACTTCTCTGAAACCCTACCGCACAGGGCTGGACATTCAACGAGTAAACCTGCAATAGTTTATTTCAAAACAGGAGATTTGTATTATGAACACTTTAAAGGTTTTGTCATCGAGCAGCCGTGTTCTCAAAAAAAAGGAATCCAAATTTCGCGTCTATATGCGAAACAACTATTCCTTGTATTTGTTTTTAATCCTGCCCGCTGCGTATTTTATCATTTTCAGGTATATTCCAATGTATGGAGTACAGATAGCGTTCAGGGATTTCAACCTCTTTGAGGGGATTTGGAAAAGCCCATGGATTGGATTGGATGCTTTTAGGGAAATCTTCTCAATGGAAGAATTTCACCGTGCTTTGCGAAATACCTTCATGTTGAATTTTCTTGACCTGTTAACCGGTTTTCCAACACCGATTATCCTGGCTATCATCCTTAGTGAGCTGAAGAGTGAACGGTTTAAGAAATTCTCGCAAACAATCCTGTATCTTCCTTACTTTCTTTCCTGGGTGATCATCGGCAGCATATCACTGCAACTGTTTTCACCGCAGTCGGGTTTGATAAACCTTACACTGAACAAGCTTGGGCTGGACTCCATCCCGTTTCTGACAAACAAGTGGGCATGGCTGGGAACCTACAACCTTCTTGGAATATGGCAAAGTGCGGGCTGGAATACAATTATTTTTCTTGCTGCCATAACAGGCATAAATGTTGAATTGTATGAGGCTGCCACAGTGGATGGCGCCGGGAGGCTGCGTAGAATATGGCATATAACACTTCCCGGAATTCGTTCTACCATCGTTACCCTGTTGATACTGAACCTGGGGCGTATTGTTACTATCGGGTTTGACAGGCCTTATGTCATCGGCAACACACTTGTCCGTGATTTCTCCGATGTGATCAGCACCTATGTTTACCGGGTGGGCCTGCAATCCTTTCGCCTGACGATCGCGACCGCAGTAGGCTTGTTCCAGTCGGTAGTGGGTGTGGTCTTTCTGCTTATCACCAATTTTCTGGCAAAGAAAATCGGAGAGGACGGAATTTTCTGATTCTGGGAACCGGTTTGGAATGTTTGTTTATAACGCGTATATGTAAATACTTTCATGCGGGTTTCAGGCTTGGAAGCCTAGTAAATTGACAAATAAACACTCTTTCCCGAACGGTCTGTATGATAACGGAGGGCTTTGTATGAAAACAAACTTGAAAGATAAACTTTTTGACACTTTTATTACGGTTTTTACCGCCGTTCTTATCCTTATATGCATTGCACCCATCCTTCATGTGGCTTCGATATCGCTAAGCTCCAATGTAGCCATTCTGTCCAAAAAGGTGTTCATCTGGCCCGTGGGATTAAACTTCGAAGCCTATAAAAACGTGTTGACCGATAAATCCATGATTCGCTCGTTGTTTTATACTATGGGGTTAACTGCGTTATGCGCGGTATTGAGCATGCTGATGACCATTATGGCGGCATACCCGCTGACAAAAAAGCATTTGAAGGGACGTAAAGCCTTTATGGTCATGATCATCATCACCATGTACTTTAGTGGAGGGCTTATTCCCGATTATATGCTGGTGACAAAACTTGGCCTGTACGATAAAATCTGGGCTTTGATGCTTCCCTCGGTGCTGAGCGCTTTCAACCTGATCCTGCTAAAATCATTTTTTTCAAACCTGCCGGAAAGTCTGATGGAATCGGCACATCTTGATGGCGCCTCCCATATGACCATATTGATCAGGATCGTACTGCCCCTGTCGACGCCAGTATTGGCTACATTAAGCCTTTTTTATGCCGTTGGCCGATGGAACGGCTTTCAAGATGCTTTGATGTATATTCAGAACACACGACTGTATCCGATTCAACTAAAGCTTTATCAGATCGTATACAACAATCAGATGTCAGAAATTGCACAAATGGAGGGCACCACCACCCTGATCATTCCGCCGGAAAGCCTGAAGGGAGCTTGCGTGATGTTCGCAACCATTCCTATCCTCCTTGTTTACCCCAGGCTTCAGAAGTATTTTGTTTCTGGTGTTACGCTTGGTGCTATCAAGGGATGATTACCTTCCCACTGAACCTGGGAAGGTTCTCGATACAATATTATTTTAAGGAGGGGTTTAAAGATGAAAAAGGGTTATGTACTTTCTAATGTACTGCTCGCAATCACACTACTGCTCACCTTGCTTACGGCATGCACCACAGTTCCAATTATTACGCAGCCAGAAGAGCCGTCGGCACAGTCAACAGCAACACCTCAGCCAAAGAAGGACCCGGTTGATCTCACGGTTGAAGTATTTGACAGGGGTACCACAGGGCAAACACCACCGGACAACAATTACTGGACGCAATGGATACAAAAAAACTTCGGTGATTCGAATAACATTAATGTGAAATTCATCACCTGCCCCAGATCGGATGAGACAAACAGGCTGAATGTCTGGATGGCCTCCAGCCAGGCTCCGGACATCTGTTTCACTTATGATCGGAATCTCATTTATAGCTATTATGAGAACGGAGGACTCGCCGATCTGACTGAAACGATCGATACTTACGGTCAAAACCTGAAAAGCTTTCTCGGCGATGTCGTGCTGCAAAAGGGCCAGTATATCGGCAAACAGTTCGCAATTCCCGCCAAACGCATTCATAATGCTAAATTCGCCACGTATATGCGCAAGGACTGGTTGGATAAGCTGGGTCTGCCTGTTCCTCAAACCCGGGATGAGTTTTATAACACCCTGGTGGCGTTCAAGACCAAAAATCCAGGCAATGTTGCCAATGTCGTACCCTTTTCGGTAACAAGAGATATTATCTGGATCTGCAATACTTTCCTGGAATCCTTCCGAACCGATAAGACCGAAAGAACCCGCTTCCTGGTGATGGATCCCTTCATGCAGATTGCAGCGCCCGGAATGAAGGATGGCTTCCGGTTTCTGAACAAAATGTATAACGAAGGTCTGCTCAGTATGGAATTTCCGCTGGACGTGGATGGGAAGATGTCCGACGCAGAGTTTATGCGCGGCGAAGTGGGTGCCACTGCGGGAAATTTTGATTTTCCGCTGCGCAGCGTACCTGGCTTGATGACCGGGCTGAAACAGACTGTGCCCGATGCCGAGCTGGTGGTCGTTGACCCGTTCAAGGATAGCGACGGCGTGACCACCAAGCAGCTGTATGACCCAGCGGGGATTCGGGTAATCGTTCCGAAGACCAGCAAGCACGTCAAAGAAGCCATCCAATACCTGGACTGGATGACAAACAACGATGTGCTAACCTTCCTGCAATGCGGTGAAGAAGGCTGGGGCTACGATCTGCAGGATGGCCTGCCGATTAAGAAAAAAGTGGAGGGTGAAAGGGTTTTCAACTCTCCCGACAATATTGATTATACGCTGATTGTCAACGGTATTGATCTGGGAGACATGCAGAAGAATATCAAGTTGAATTCCCTGCAGTTTAAAGGCATGGAAGCTTTATACATCAGTAGTTATAATTCATCCATCACCAGCGGTTATGTCGATCCTGGCGTTTCCACACCCCCTACCGAGGCTGAGGGAAAATACTCGAATAGCTTGCGTGAGAAGGGTTATGAGGTTTATGCGAAATGTATAACCTGTAAGCCTGAGGAATTTGACAAGGTTTGGGAGCAGCAGTATCAGGAATTCCTGAAGACTGGCGGACAGGAGGTTCTCGATCAGAGAGCGGCTGCCTGGGATGAAGAGCATTGAAAAAGGATTGGTAATCTTCAAATATATTTTTTGCCGGGGTGTTGATGCACTCCGGCCTTTTTCGTTAAAATATGGTATAATACTGTTAATCTTTGACTCAGGGTGTTATGATGAAAAATAGATCGCTTTTCATCAAGTTTTTTATGATCCTGGTTTTGTTCGTAGCCATTCCGGTTGTGCTGATCTCGATAGTATTCAGCTATCAAATTCTTTCCTATTCTGAAGGGGAAATCAGCAAATCCGCCGCAGGCAAGCTTAAGGTTGCCCGAAACCTGTGTGACATGATTGCCGACAAGCTTGAGCAGGATTCTTTGGAAATTTCTCTGGGAAACCAGATTGAAAAGTTGAAAAAGATTCACACGATCTACGATGTAACCGGCAACCCGGATGAGATTCTCAACATTTATGAAATGCAGCTTCAGCTTCTAAACTTTATACGCTCGAACAAAATCATCCACTCAGCCTATTTTTATATCCAGGACTCGGATTTTGTGATCACCTCCAACCGGGGCATTTCCCGCCTTCAATTCTTTGCAGACACCGAATGGCTGGAAAATTATCAGCACTGTGTCACAAACGACGAGGATACGGCGTGGCTTCCCACCCGTACCGTCAATTATTCTCTGGAAAACCAGGAGGGCGAACAGGGTTCATCCAACAAAGTCATCACCTGTCTTCATATCCTTAAGCCTTATACTACAAGGGTAAAGGGCGTTTTGGTTATTAATATTTATGAAAGCTCCATACGCGAACTGATCAATGACAAATCAACTTTAGACGAAGGAAATATAGAAATTATTACCCCGGAAGGGAATGTGATCTCCCATGTGAATGAGTTTCTGGTTGGTACGAACATCGGTGACGATGAACACATCCGACAGATACTGGATTGTCCGGGATCTGAAGGCTATCTAATCAGGCACACAGGCAAAGGAAAAGAACTGGTGACCTTCTATAAGTCTGATTTTTATGACTGGATTTATGTGGGAACCTTCTCTGTTGATAATTTGTTGGAAAAGGTGAACCGTTTAAGGCAATGTACTATTTACCTCTCTCTCTTCCTGATGCTTTTAGGTGTCTTTATCTCCTGGGTTATCTCCAAAAAGCTTTACAATCCTATAAGAAGGCTCATTCAGGATATTAAAAGCAGGAAGGGTATTGACATCAAAAGCGGGGACACCGAGCTGACCATCCTGTCAAAAGCTTTTGACAGCCTAATTCAGCAGCAATCCAGGCTTTCGGACATACTGGAAAAAAGCGCGGAAAGCATCAATGAGGGATATGTTCTTGCCCTGTTGGAAGGTAAGGCTGAACAGAAGCCCGACATCGATACGGCCCAGGCCCTGTTCCCTTACGATTATTTCATATGTGCAGTGATATTGGTGGACAATTATAAGGCGTTCATGGACAATTACACAGCTGAGCAACGGAAGTATATCAAAATGCTGATTATCAAGGTAAGTGAGGAGTTGCTTGGTACACCGTTTAAATGCTTCGGTATCGCATATGAAAAGCATAAGATAGTTCTTGTGATCAATTTTGATGCCGCCGCACAAGATCTTCGGGAAAACCTGGTAAGCGCGTTTATCAAGCTTCAGGGCGAAATATCAAAGGTTCTGGACTATACGGTTTCAATCGGTGTGGGAAATTGCGTCCATGGTGCTCAATTTGTTGACGAGTCTTTTGATAACGCATCCGATGCACTAAAATTGAAAATCCTGACCGGCTACGGCAGCATTCACCTGTGGAATGAGCCTGATGAAGAAGATGAGCGATATTTTTACCCATATCTCCAGGAAAAGCATATCTTTAACAATATACAAGCCGGGCTTATGGAAAAAATGCAGGATTCAGTGAATGATTTCATCCTGGCAGTAAAACAACACCGTTGTATTGGGTATGATAATGTAGTGCTGATATTTAACCAGTTGATAGGCAATACGATGAAGTATTTACTGGATATGCACTGTAATGTGCGGGTGGTACTGGGTGATGACTGCAATCTTTATCAGGAGCTTGCTTCCCTGGAAACTCTGGACGAAATCCAGCTGTGGCTGAACCGAATTTATGAGGTTATCCTGAATTACTTTCAAAAGGGAAATGAAGAGAAAAAAAGCCCGTTTGAAAAAGCTTTGGACTACATTCACATGAATTACAGGCATGATTTTGAAATGGGCCGAATCGCCGATCATATTGGCATCAGCTATTCGCACTTCCGTAGAATTTTCAGGGAACACACCGGTGACAATGTGATCAATTACATCAATTCCCTGCGCATTAACGAATCAAAGCGAATGCTGTGCCAAACCAGCCTGACTATCAATGACATCGCGCTGGATCTGGGGTATAACAGCAGCCAGACCTTCACAAGGTTCTTTAAAAAATATGAAGGGATTACCCCCGGTGAATTCAGAACAGCGCAGAAGGGTGGCTAAAGCTTGCGCATTCTGTTATTGCAACCCAAAGTTAATTAAACTGTAATATGACTTCCTATGCAGATGTATAAGTGCTATAATCAAAAGAAAAATATTCCGGAGGGGTTTATGAAACAGGATATGATTGTTATTTTAGATCTCGGTAGCCGCATGAATACCACCATCGCAAGGGCAGTACGCGCTCTTGGGGTATACAGTGAAATTCACCCTCATGACATCACCGTTAAGGAGCTGCATGAACTGCCAAATGTGAAGGGGATTATTCTCAATGGTGGTGAAAACAATTGGGTTAACGGGGCTGAAATCAACATCTATCCCGAGCTTTATGATCAAGGTTACCCTCTGTTGTCGGTGGGCTACGACGCCGCGCTGTGTGAAAACAGGCTTGAAAGCTGGCCCGAAAAAGAAGATGAGTTGAAAAGAATCCTGCAATCATTCCTGTTTTCAACCTGCAAAGCAGAACCCAATTGGAATATGAAGAATTTTGTTGAGGATCAGGTTGAACTGATCAAAAAGCAGGTTGGTGATAAGAAGGTTTTGCTCGCATTATCGGGCGGTGTTGACAGCTCTGTTGTCGCTGCAATGTTGATCAGGGCAATCGGCAAACATCTGGTATGTGTGCATGTGAATCACGGCTTGATGCGCAAAGGTGAATCCGAGCAGGTCCTCGAGGTTTTTAAAGAGCAACTGGATGCCAACCTGGTTTATGTGGATGCTTCTGAACGTTTCCTGACAAAGCTTGAAAACGTGTCCGATCCGGAGCAGAAAAGAAAAATCATCGGCAGCGAATTTATACGTGTATTTGAAGAAGAAGCCCGCAAGCTAAATGGAATCAGCTTTCTGGCTCAGGGAACAATCTACCCCGATATCGTTGAAAGTGGAACCAAAACAGCCAAGGTAGTAAAATCACACCATAATGTCGGCGGATTGCCGGAGGATTTACAGTTCTCCCTCGTTGAGCCGCTTTACTATTTGTTCAAGGACGAGGTCAGGGCCTGTGGGCTGGAGCTTGGTCTGCCCCATTCCATGGTTTTCAGGCAACCGTTTCCGGGGCCCGGCCTGGGTGTACGGTGTCTGGGCGCCATTACCAGGCAGCGGCTGGAAGCCTTGCGGGAAGCCGACGCCATTGTGCGCCAGGAATTCCAAAATGCCGGTCTGGATAAAAAGGTGTGGCAGTATTTCACTGTTATTCCCGAATTCAAATCGGTAGGTGTAAAAAACGATGAGAGATGCTATGAGTACCCGGTCATTATCCGCGCGGTCAACACAGTGGATGCGATGACAGCGACCATCGAGCAGATAGAATGGCCCATACTTTTAAAGATTACCGATAGAATTCTTGCGGAAGTCCCCCATGTGAACCGCGTCTGTTATGACTTAAGCCCCAAGCCCTGTGCCACAATTGAATGGGAGTAAGAAAGCGAGACCCCGGAAGCCTGATTTCCGGGGGTTTTTTCATGCTTGCCTAAAGTTGATCCACAAACTTATTAATATATTGCGTTATGTCATTGCTTTGGTACACGCCAGGGGCAATGGTTTTTTTAGCATTCGCCTATTCCTCTTCAGTTTGGTTCATTTCCCGATACAGCTCTTCATTGAAGGGTTTGCTGAAGAAGTCAACCACCACGCCTGCGTCGCCCTCCATCCCCGGTGGTATGGGAATGCAAAGGGTGGAGCGTCTCATGCGGGGGACCCTTGTACCAGAAAGCTGACGGTAACTGAATACCAGCAGGTCTGTTTTTTTTGGGTGAAAACTTACTGCTTCCAAAATGGATGTCACCCCGTTCCAATCGGTGAGCGTACCCATATAGTAAACACCGTCACGGGCGATAATGGCTTCTGAGGGGGCTTTCAACAATCTTTTTTTGTGTACCGAATAAGAAAGAAAACCTATGCAATAGAACAGAACGGCTAAGGCCACCATAATGCCCAGAAAAACTGCGTTATCCTCTCGGACAAACAACATAAAAAGAACACCTATGACCAGAAAAAGGCTCCCTACAAATATGCCCATGATTTTCAGACCTGTCGTATCTGACACTTCCTCATTCACCATCCCAGCCCATAAGGCAGGGTCATACTGCCACCGGGCGAGAATATTCCCGGTGAGTATCTTCTGCATGACAATAGCACGCTTACGAAAGATCAGGTAACTAATCAAGCCTGCCAGAGCGATAAAACCGCCGATAAAGACCATGCCGTACCCGTACTGAAACATATCCAGCCTGGCCAGAAAAGGAAAAATAATGACTGCAGCTCCAAAAATCATGATAGCAAGCCCGACACGCATACCGGTTTTTTCCTGATTTTTAATTTGGTTCTCCATATTGAGCCTCCTCGATAAAAGTGACTTTTGTTTATGCCCTTCTCTGTAATAAACCAAGATGGGATCTATAATTGATTTTTCATCAGGAGAACACAGACTTCACGAGTCGATTACCGGGTGAGTTCCCGTGGGCATAACCCTGAGTGCAGTATTTTGTATGGTTAAGTTTTCTTCCTCCATTTCGGCATAACGGCTGGCCTATATCTCTACCATAGCCCTTGCTGCTGCAATGTAGTCCGAAAGCGGCAGGTTATCGCCCATACCGTTGAAGGAGGGTTCCTCCGCGAGCTTCTCAGCGAAAAAGCATAAAATCAAATCTTCGCTGAGAAGGCTTTTCAATTTTGCATATTCCTTGATCATCGTTGTGATTCCCGTCATTTTTTTGACTGCCAGATATTGCTCTTCTGCCTTCCGGTGCCTTTCCAGCAGTTCCGCAAGAAAACGGTCGGATTCATAAATCTGATACCGGTCCATACCATAAACATTGGCTGCAAATTCCAGGCCCTCAATGGTTTGCAGCGTAAAGCGAGATAACAGCCCTGTGAAATCCTGCGTCCTGAAATAGTATCGATGGCCCTGCAAAGCGCAGAACGCACGCAGTGTATCCAGATACCCAAGCTTTGTATTCTTTTTTATCCTGTCCCGGTTAAACTCGAAGACCCCTCCCAGGGATTCATCCGGACGTATTAGTTTGATGCTCACATCTTTTTTGATGAGGCCTCTTTTCACGTTCCGCCCTGGAAGCTCGATGACAATAAACCGCTTATAACCCTTTTTGATCATCATATTGATGGGCATGTTGTCGTACAGGCCGCCATCCAGAAATGTGTTCTCTCCGATCTTCTGTGCTTTGTAAATGGGAAAACAGGCAGATGCAAGGAGGTAATTGATAAACTCCTCTTCAGGGATATCTTCCCTGAATATTTCCACCGGCTTATTGTTTTTTATCGAATAGGTGACCATCCCAAAATCGACATCAGAAGCATAAATTTTATGGACATCCAGGTTCCGGTCCAGTAATTTCTTTAGTGGCTCGTTATCCAAACCCTTTTGTTTGATGAAATCCCGGGCAACCCGAACGATATTCTCAATATTAAAAAGGTTTTTATTTTCTCCTATTTCCGCGTTTGTTTCAATGACATCCCCAATTTCAACATCATCGTAAAGCTGTTCCAGTTTTTCAACTTCTCCCTGAACAACGAAAGCCGCATTGATCGCTCCAATAGAGGTTCCCGCTACGGCAGATATGCCAATCCCCAATTTCCGCAGGGCTTTCCAAGCACCAACCTGATAAGCTCCCTTTGTGCCGCCGCCGGTAAGTATCAAACAATAGCTCTGATCCAAATTCAACACCCCGCATATGGTTAATCCCGTCATTTTTTTGTGATACGGTAGTTATATTATACAAAATGATTATGACGTTAACTCAG
>LSQX01274006.1_pt1 | contig 12871 bp, 7 predicted proteins | sample 654561 | NCBI WGS metagenome assembly LSQX01 (sample SAMN04489861, study PRJNA283612) | anaerobic digester metagenome | isolation source: 4 biogas reactors fed with cattle manure at either 37C or 55C with and... | place: Denmark: Kongens Lyngby | collected 2014 | reverse complement strand
AAGATAACCTGCTGTAAAGCACGCTCGCTTTCCATACGGGCGCTTTGCTTGTCGGAGTTCTTCATGGCATTTTTGTATTTTTCATCTTTAGAAACCATTGCTGGAATCTCTAGTATCTGACGACGTACGTTGTCAGCATCGTTCCAGTCAATGTTGCCGAACATGTCATTAAATGTCATTAATATCGAAGAAAGCAAGTCCAATTCAGGATCGCCCATACCACCAACTCTCCCCACGGGGATAGGATCAACTTCCGCGTCCGCGTCTTCAAGAGTTAGCGAAATGGCCTCACGAGCTTCAACACGATAGCTGTCGAGATCAATTACTTCTAATATACCGAGCGTTAAATCATCCTCCTGCGGTGACGGCAATTTGGGAACAAGGAAATTTAAAAATATAGATAACTTCTCCCAGTCTGCGTTTCCATAAGGTAAAATAGCACCAAGGAAACCATATGTGCGGATAAAGGACTTTGCAGCACCCTTGAATTTTATTTTATCTTCGTTCTCAAGCTCTTTATAAAGTGCTACACATGCATCAAGAATTGGGTCGAGCCGGTCGCGTTCTGCACCATTTAAGTATAGTTCAACCAGCGTCTCGACATGTTCCTGTGAGAAAATCTGGTAGTCATCCATGATGCTGATAATATCATACAGCTTGTTCGGGTCTGTTTCTGAGGACAAAATTGTCGTCCGATAATAATTCGAAAATGCCTCTTCAATGACCGACGTCTTGTTTGCAAAGTCCAACACGAAAGTATCGTATTTCTTTGGACATGAGCGATTTAATCTAGATAGTGTCTGCACGGCCTTTATATCTGAAAGCGTTTTATCCACATACATCGTATGGAGTAGAGGTTCATCATAGCCCGTTTGGAACATATCCGCGACAATGAGAAAACGGTACGGATCGGTGCGGAATACCTTCTCAATTTTGTTGTCTGGGAATCCATTCAATCCTGCAGATGTTAGCGTGGTGCCTTTGCGAAATTCGCACTCGCCCGAAAATGCAATAATCGCTTTATACGGACTCCGCCTATCTGCGAGGCATTTATTTATGGCGTAGTAGTATTCAATACAGCGCTTGATGCTACTTGTCACGACCATAGCACGGGCTTTACCCCCAATTTTGTTTTTTGAGACAACCTGCTCGTGGAAATGCTCAACCATAAGCGTGGCTTTTTGCGAAATGGTAAACTCATTACTTTCCACAAAATAGCGCAGCTTCTTTTGTGCCTTGTTCTTGTCGAACATCGGGTCGTCTTGTGCGGTTTTTATGAGTTTATAATAGCTGTCAACTGGAGTATAGTGCTTCAAAACATCAAGAATAAAACCCTCTTGAATAGCTTGCTTCATAGTGTAGACATGGAATGGCCGATGCTTGATTTTGTCGCCTTCCGGGTATGGAACACCGAACATTTCAAGAGTCTTATTCTTAGGTGTAGCTGTAAAGGCAAAGTAACTGGCATTTTTCAGCATCTTTTTACCTTTAATGCGCTCTTCGATTAAGCGATTGATGCGGTCTTCATCATCTTCATCACTTGCTCCGGAATATTCGCCGGACAATACAATATTCATTTGCGCCGACATGCTACCGCTTTGTGATGAGTGCGCCTCATCTATGATGATGGCAAAATTGCGACCTTTATGTTCGGTCCCAATACTGTCGAGTATAACCGGGAATTTATGCACAGTAGTTATTATTATTTTCTTACCACTGTTGATTGCATCGCGAAGATTACCAGAATGTTCAGCCCATGCGACGGTATTCGAAACCTGCATAAACTGTTTAATGGTGTCGCGAATTTGCTTGTCCAAAATCACGCGGTCAGTTACAACAATGACGGAATCCACGATTGTGCTACCGTCAGCGCGTTCCAGCCCAATGAGTTGATGAGCGAGCCAAGCAATGGAGTTTGACTTACCACTTCCGGCGCTATGCTGAATCAGATATCGCTGCCCAACACCGTTTTTGCGAACATCGGAAAGTAAGCTTTCAACAACGGACAGCTGGTGGTAACGCGGAAATATTTGCTTATATTTTTTCTTTTTTGTATCAGGATCAACTTCCTCGACAACCTGCGCATAGTTTTCAATAATATGAGCAAGCATGGGCTTTGCTAATATTTGCTTCCATAAATAATCGGTCATCAAGCCGTTGGGATTAGGTGGGTTTCCGGCACCGTCGTTATAGCCTTTATCAAAGGGTAAAAACCACGAGTCTTTCCCGTTGAGCTTTGTACAGAACTTTACACGGGCATCATCTACGGCAAAGTGTGCCATGCAACGTTTAAACTGGAATAGAAGCTCCTTCGGGTCGCGATCATGCTGATACTGATACACAGCATCGTCCACACTCTGCTTTGTTAGTTGATTTTTTAATTCACAGGTGATGACCGGCAGACCATTGATGAAAAGGCATAGGTCGAGTGCTAACCGGGTAGCGTCTTTTGAATACATTAGCTGCCTGGTTACGCTAAAAATGTTCTTTTCAAACATCTCCCGCGCTTTTTTATTTTTCACGGAAGGAGTAGTATAAAACATAATAAGGTCGGCGGGGTACATCTTCATACCGTTGCGAAGCACGTCAATTACACCTCGTTTGGCGATTTCTCCACGTAAACGGTCAAGGAATTTTGCCTTTTTTAAATCGCTCGTAAAAACACCCAGCTTTTCCATCTCATCCGACTGTGTTTCGGATAGGAAGCGAAAGAGCCTCGCCTCATCAACTGCATAATCGCGATTGTAGTCTTCGTTTGCTCCTTGTTCATAGCCGTTTTGCTCAACGAGCCATTTAACAATTAAGGATTCAAGTCCTTTTTCCTTTGTGTCGGTAACTGCCATGTCTACTCCTCCTCTTCCATAATTTCTTCGAGATCCGTATTTTCATCATCGGACACATCGTCTACATCATCTGCAATATATTCAAATTCAGGTACTTCAATATCGCGCACATCAATTTGACCTGTGACTACATCAGAGATAAGGCGGGTACGGTATTCAGATAAGTGTAATATTTTCTCATTTAGTTTGCCGATATGAGTATCGAAAGGGGCAATTAGAGTATGAATTTTCTGAACAATTAATTTTTGTTCCTCAATAGGTGGAACTACCACTGGCATCTTTCGTATGTCTTTGTATCCAATGCTTTGCCTGACACCGCCCCCCATACCATAAAAGACTTTGCAAATATCAGCGGAATGTAGTTGAAGGTAGAGATATTCAGGTAGAATGTTATCTCGAACTTTCAGACATGTATATGCGGATGTAATTATTCCAGTTTGAGTAGATAAACCAACCCTCAAACTTTTATGGTCGTTTTGCAAATCGGTAAGGCGAAGAATAATATTACCCGGATGAATAATTTGATATCCTTCAAAACTAGCAGGGAGTAGTCCTTCTGCAGTGTTAATATCTTTGTTAACAATACGACCATAGCTCAAGGAAAGAAGATTTTTTTCTATAAGTCCTGTGTTTTTTATAGCCTGTTCCGTTGCTACTTGTGACAAAAACAATACGTTCCAGTGTTCCGGGATATGGTCAATCCAGTTGATTTCTGTTTCTTTTCTCTTTATATTACCATCTACTCCGTTTATGACACAATGACAAGTAATAGATCTGCGCAACTCATCGAGCAAGGCAATTTGCTTTTTTCGTGCAGAAATAAGCTTGTTAATTTTTGATACCTGCCAGTCGAGATAGCGGACAATCTGGTCTTGTTCCTCGCGTGGGGGAAGAAGTATTTCAAGGTTAATTAGGTCTTTGCCAGAAAGTGTCTGCCTAACTCCCTCTCCAAGACCATTAAAGATTAACCTTTTATACCAATCAAAGTACTGGTAATAGAAATATCGCATATTTAGATCCAAGCGTGGGCTGAGACGTATGTATGCAGAACTCATTATCCCCCGCTCGGGAACAAGCCCAACTCGGCTTGTCGATACATTTTCCAAATCTATCAATTTGAAGACAAGTTCATTTGGTTCAAATATTTGATAAGTTGCGTAATCTGATGGCGAAAGACCAATAGGCCTTGTTCTATTATTTCGTATTACGCCACCAAGAGTAAGCGATAGAATATTCGTTTCAACGTTGTTTTTATTTAGGCACTTAGGGTTGGCAAAGAAGCGTTTTGCTTTCTCACAATCCCAATGAGAAGGGTAAACGTGATTCCATCGTATTATCGATGGTAAATATGAAGAGTACTTCATCCTTCCACACCCCCAATTATCTCCGCCAGCATACCCTCGGTTTCAGCTTCAAGAGCCTTCAAATCTGCAATAATTTCGGACATTGGCCGTAGTTCCACCGGCTTATAAAAGTATTTTGTAAAGCTGATTTCATAGCCAATTTTCGTCTTGCTTTCGTCAATATAGGCATCCGGTGCATAGGGGAGCACCTCGTTTTCCATGAAAGCTTGAATGCCGCCGTCATAATTGAATGGCACGATTTCGGTATCGCGCAACTCAGTATCTGCCTCGCCCTTTACAGGCTTAGCAGACGGGTCTTTTTCTGTGATGAATGGGCGTACTTTCTTAAGTAGGGCAGATTTTAGTTTCGTCGCTTTTGCAAATGCCGTCCAATCGTCTAAAGGCGTATCTTTCGGCAAAGCAGCAATAGCGGCATGATAGAGCGCAAGATCGGCTTCCTTTAGAGTGTTAGAAGGTATTGGTTTAGTCGGGTCAACGCGAAGACGGAGTGGACGTTCCACAGTGATAAGCCAATAGCCAAAGTCGCGGTTATCAAAAATACGGCTGACTTCGCTATCTTCAAAACTCATATATATGTCAACGATTTGACGGCGAATTTCATCAGTGAACTCGCAGTTCTTTTCCCCGAGGTTTTTACGAAGCGGTGATTTCATGTTGGTTGCATCAATAAGCTGAATTTTACCTTTACGTCTTTCTTCCTTACGGTTGGAGAGTATCCATATATAAGTGCCTATACCCGTGTTATAGAACATCTTTTCAGGGACTGCAATAATTGCTTCGACAAGGTCGCTTTCAATCAAATAACGACGAGCATTGCTTTCTCCTGAACCGGCATCACCAGTGAAAAGAGATGAGCCGTTATGTACCTCGGCAATGCGGCTTCCGAGTGGCGTGTCGGTTTTCATTTTTGCCACATTGTTCAAGAGGAATAATAGCTGACCGTCACTCACTCTCGGAATCATTGAAAGTTGGGTGCCATCGGGTAACGTTGCATTGAAGCGGCTGTCGAGAATATCTTTTTTTCCACCCATTTTTTCGGCGTCGGTTTTCCAAGTCTTACCGTAGGGCGGATTTGAGAGCATGAAATCAAACCGATAGGTTGCCCAACCATCGTCAGAGAGGGTTGAACCAAAATGAATATGTTCCGATTGCTCACCTTCGCCCTTGATAAGCAAATCGGCTTTAGCGATAGCATATGTTTCTGGGTTGATTTCCTGCCCAAAAAGATGAATGGAAACGCTCTTACCATTGTGTTCTGCTAACTGTAGCAGTCTATCCTGAGCTACGGTGAGCATACCGCCTGTGCCACAGGCGCCATCATAGCAGGAATATGTCGCATCTTTTATTTTGTCACTGATAGGCGTAAAAATAATATCAGCCATCAGCTCAACAACATCTCGAGGTGTCCAGTGTTCACCAGCCTCCTCGTTATTTGCCTCATTAAAGCGTCTAACAAGCTCTTCAAATATCGTACCCATCGCATGATTGTCAAGCCCGGGCAGACGAATTTCGGTTTTTGTATCATCCTTGTATATAGGATAGGGGCTTAAGTTAATTGTAGGAGTTACGAATTTTTCAATGACTGCACCAAGAATATCAGCATCTATCATCGTATCTATCTGATTACGGAACTTAAACTTCTCCAATATTTCTTGCACATTGGGTGAAAAGCCATCAAGATAAGCGATGAAATCCGCTTTTAGTGTTTGCCGCTTTGCTCTCGATGTGAGGTCGCGCAAACAGAACGGTGAACTGTTACAAAACGACTGACCTGCGGCATTGCATAGTGCCGGAGTTTGATTTGTAATTTTTGCTTCATCAAGCCGCTTTTTCATATTAAGGACAGCTTGCTTTGTTGGCTCTAAAACTGCGTCAAGTCTTCTAATTACTGTCATTGGCAAAATAACATCACGGTATTTACCCCGCACATAAACATCTCGCAGACAATCATCCGCTATACCCCATATAAAACTAACAATGCCATTGTGTTGTTGATTATCCATTTTCACCTCTTTTCTTAAGTTTTACTTATATATTTTATTGCACTTACGCTTTTCTCTGTTTATCCCACCTGCAGTAAGAAACTTTTCAATTTCATACGCAAAACAATTCTCATTCACCCTTTATTTTCTTTTAAAATCAATATTACTCTTTATACAAAACTCATGAAATGCTTTTTTTGCTGGATATCCTGGTAAGTGCTTCCCATTCTCCCAGCGATTTACAGTCGCAAATGATACGCCTAACTCTTTAGCAAAGGCTTCCTGACTTAAAAACAGCTTTTCTCTTACATATTTAAGCTTCTCAGCAAACGTCATTTTAGACCTCCAAACTAATATAACGGTATTATAACATGTTTATCACACAAATACAATAATTAGTGATTTAATTTATAGATTTGCTTATCTATACGCTTTTATTATATTGATAATTAAATAGGTTATAAAATAGAGAATAATCAATCCGAATATGCCAAGCATAACAAACCAAAATATCTTTTCCGCAAACAACGACAGTACTATCAAATAAACTAAAATTGAAACTCCAGTTTTAGTTTTTGCATTCATACTCGTTTTCGAACTAATTAAAAAGACGATGGCAATTGATAATATATTTGCCAGAAAAAATAATGATTTATCTATCCAGGAGACGCCAAATATAGTACCCTGTTCACAAACATATTTTATTATACCAAATTTCGATGTGAAGGGTAAGATTTTAGCAATTCCCTCTACTAAAGATATTATTAAGCTTCCAATTAATTTAATGATTTCCATATAAAATTGTTATACCAATTTAAGATGAAGTTGTAAATGTTTAGCTGTCCAAGTAATTGTACTTGCATAAAAAATCTTATCTTCCCGCGAAATCAAGACCCCATCAACCTACTTTCATACTTTTTGTTTTGTCTTACTTTTTGTTCGGTATCTTGCGCATATCTGGTAATTTTTCCCACTTATGATTTTGTCCTCGCATAGACACACGGCGTCAAGGCAGTACTTACGCCGTGTTTTTATATGCAAAAAAGTCCTGTTTTATCGCATTTTTGACAGGGCTTCTTGTTTTTCTATTGTATATTCTTACTTTTTGTTGTTCGTCTATCTTGCACTAATCTTTTCGGGATTTGAACTTAGTGTATTTCTTACTCTTGGTTTTCCTACTTTTTATTCGGTTGATGCCTAACTTGATTACACCGCAAATTCAAGTTTTAATCAAGATTTTTCAAAATACGCACAACAAGCGACAAAAACGACAGGTTTTACTCCTGCCGCTGTTGTTTTATATTGTATGTTATATTTGCTCAACTTTTTATAATTTAGAGGTTCAAATCCCTTATTCTGCACTCGAACTCATAAATCCGCCTTGACCTCGGTGCCGCCACAGAATATGAATGTTATGTCGTCGCGGTTATATACCCGCACTACCTCTAGGCTATTGCGGCAAATACATTAGTTATACTTTTTGAAAAGTTGTGGCTATTCCCATATTGCAAATGTGCTTTATAGCTTGTGTAGGTTGAGTGTAAGTCTTCAAGAGATATTGCATTTTGATTGTATAAATATATTTTGTCTTTAGCTTTTTCTATAATTCTTGCTTTAGATGATTTCTTAGGTTTTTGAACAATAGCTCCATTTTGCCCATAGGTGAAAGTCCAACCTAAAAAGCTGATACCGTTTTTTATCGGTATGACTTGTGATTTTGGGTTAATTGTTAATTGCTCGGCACTCAAAAGACTTGCTGTTATATCTAATATTGTATCTGCAATTGTTTTGTTATTTACTATCATAATAAGGTCATCCATATACCTTATATAATATTTAATTTGCAAAATTTCTTTAATTCTCCTATCTATATCATTAAGATAAAGCAACGCAAACGCTTGACTGGTTTGATTGCCCATCGGCAATCCTGAACCTAAATGATGCTGATAGCTATCTATAATGCAATGCAGCAAGGATAAAATGTCGTTTGGTATATTTAATTTTTGTAGTTTTTGTTTTAGTACATTGTGGTTGATGTTAGAAAAATATTTTTTTACATCTATTTTTACAAAATACCCTTTAGTGCCATTCTTTTTATAATGCTTAGTCATAAATTGGCGTAGTCGCCTTATAGCAAAGTGCGTACCTTTATCTTTTCTGCAGGCTGCGTTGTCATAAATTAAATGCTTTTCTAATAAGGATGTTAAAAAATTATCACAAAGGCTATGCTGTACTATTCTATCGCGATAGGTTATTGCTTGGATCTCCCGCTCTTTGGGGTCATAAATCATAAAGTTGTGATAACCGCTAACCTTGTATGTGCTATACTTTAGCTCGTTATGCAATGCCCAAAGATTCTCAGACAGGTTCATTTCAAACTCTATTACTTCTTTTTTGTGCCGTTTACCCAGCCTTGCCCGCCTATGTGCGTTATATAGATTTTCGAATGATATAATATTTTCAAATTCTTTACTCATAAGATACCTATCTTGTCTTTATAAAAAACCGACGGGAGATAAACTCTAAAGCTATAAAAGCATATCCGTCATAGCTTCCGCCGGTTAGATTCTTCCCTTAACGGGAAAGGATAAATGTTCCTTTGTTTCTAGCACTCTTGCGTGATACTTACCACACAACGCCGGCTGTTTCTTTACCTGTTGGCAAATAAGAAACAAATCGGGGACAACGCCGTTATTAGTGTTGTTGACATTATTGTTGTTGTTGATGTTGCCGTTGTTGTTAACATTGCGCGCGTTATTACTATTGTTATTGTTAGGCGAACGCAACCACCAATAGCCCGAAAGGACACGGGCACACGACATTTACCGTAACTTTTACCCTATATCGTCACCGATAGTAATATCGGGGGATACCTTTGTTCTTTTGGCATCGCTTGCTATCCATTTGTTGAGAAATAGCAAGCACTCTGCCTGCTGCTTTGATATTTGCTCGTATTGCTTAAACAATATGCAGTTTTGTTCCGCTGCAAGCCCTGCAAAATAGTCCAACATACTTAGCTGTGTTTTGGCTGTTTCTTGATATTGCCTTCTTTGTTTGCCTAATTGGGTGTTGTTTGCAAGATACAAATTCTCCAGCACATCAAGAATATAGTTTTGTAACCGTACAACTAGGGTGAACCTATACTTAACAGGTGACTTTTCGGTCACTGTTATTATGTATTTTGCAAGGTCTTTTGCCTTGGTTATTACAAATAGGTCATTTTTCTTTTGCATAATTTTGTTTTTTTATTTTTGGCCGCCTTACGGCGGTAATGCCTTTTGTGCCTTGCGTGAGGGCGACAAAGTCGCTTATCCTCACTTTAAGGCACGGATTGTGCCACTAGCGTGGCTGGATTGTTGGAGATGAGATTTGCTATCGCAAATCTATCACCAAAGCGGGGACAACGCCGCCATTAGTGTAGCCGACACCACTGCGGTCGTAGACGCCGCCGTAGTAGTAAACATTGCGCGCGTTATTACTATAGTAAGAGTTAGGCGAACGCAACCACCAATAGCCGTTGCCGTAATAGCTTGTGCCAGTATTCATATATGCGCCTGTCGCCCTGCTGTAGTCGCTTGTCAATCTTCTTCTTGCGGTATCGGAGGCGGTACCATTACTGCTAAAGCCATAAGCGGTGTTTACCATCTCCCTATAGCTTGGCAGGAATATCTTGTCGTTGGTGTTGTCACATACATAAGGGTTAGTATCATAACCTGTGCTGTATACGCTGTTGTCTACTTCTGTCGTTTGTATTAATGCTCTTTGGAGTTCGCTAAAGGCATTGTTATAGAATTCATCGTTTAACCATGCTCGGATATCGCTGTGTTCGTAATTATTTGGATACACGGTTACTCCATCTATTGTTCTTTTGTCCCAATCAATATAATAATATTGCTTATTTGCTATTATACTTTCACATAATATTAAAGCATTACCATTACCTTCACTCAAGATTCTCCATTTTATTGGTTCAACTTTAAAGTAATAGACAGTTCCATCTAGAACAGTTTCGTCTGTTGAGAAAGTATATTCATTATTATACCAGGGGCTTGCTGTTACCTTAGCATAATAATAACCATCGCTGCCTAAATAATAGCCTCTATCATCCTTTGCATCTGCTATGGTAACTTCTTCCATTTTAATTGTTTGTGGGTATTCTCCAAATAATATATATTCGCCACTTGTATCCATTTTGTCAGAGGCATTTATACGCTGATAATCAGGAAAAGAAACAACCTCCAACCATTTTGCATATAAAGTAAAACTACTTGTTACTTTTGACTTAAAATCATACTTATTGACAAACGTATTATTATCTAAATACCATCCACCAAAAATATACCCCGACTTTGTTGGCGTTTCCGGGGCGTTTATTATTTGATTTAGTTTTTCCCTATAGGCGGAAACAGAACTGCCACCATTGGAGTTAAAACTTACAGTATATTCAGTTGAATTGTTATTGTTTTGATTATCGCTAATGCCACCCCCGTTGTTATTGTTATCTGTCTTCTGTGCTGGCTCCTTGCGGTATACTGTAGTGCCAAAAAACTCTATTGTCAGTACACCATTTTCTAGGGTGCCATCAAACAAGTCTTCACCGTCTTGAAAAAATGTTATTTTCGTACCTGATAGTTCAAAAGTGCCTGTCTCGCCCTCATCATCTGTCCATTTCTTTTTAGAGAGCTCTATCCAAGAACTTTCGTTCAATGTACCATCAAATTTCTCTTCATAATATTTACCGTTAATAGAACCTTCGTCCTTACACCCAGTTAGCAATATACCCAAGCATAATGACACTATTAACACTAATACTAAAATCCCAAATCTCTTCCTCATCTCCAAACTCCTCCGCTGATTTTTTGAAAACAATTAAGTCTTACTTTATTTTTAATAATACAAATGTTCTTATATAATCATTTTACTAATACTTATATAATAAATCAATGTCGAAATGCTCCCTAAAAGTGCATTTACGGGGAAAAATGCAAAACAAGCCGCCACTTAGCATTTTATATTTTTCATTTATTTGCGTTTTTTAGATATTGGCGTGCTTAAATTGCACAAAACTCAATGCCCTAATCAGCTATTTTAGCCTTAACCTCCGTCCCATCATTGAACACGAAAGTTATATCATTTTTGCTTTTCACTACTATTTTTGATACCAGTTTCATGAATACATCTTTATCAAACTCTACTTGCTTTCTCTCATTCTTTAAGAAATCTGCTAGCATTTTGTATTGTGCATTGAACAATGCTCCTTCACTTTGGTCTGCTGTTAGCTCATCTCTTTGCCTGAATAGCTCATCTAGCTGCTCCATCACATTTCTACTCTCTGTGCTGTATTGGTCTGCGTCTAACGTGCCGTTGCCTCGTTGCTTGTTGAGTTCTAACATCACCGCCTGTAGCTGTTCTATCTTTAGGTCTATGGTTTCTATCTGTGGCTTATTGTCCACACCCACTTCCTGCATTGCTTCCTTCACACTCTTTTCCACCTTCCTTAATATACTGTCCCTGTTATCTAGTATTTGGTTTAGTGTCTCTACGAACAGCTCCTCCAGCATTTTCTCTTTTATGACTTCCTGCGAGCAGTATTGTGCACCTTTAATATGTTGCTTACACACCCATGTTGGCTCTACCTTCTTGTCGTTGGTATAGTTGTGCCTTCTAAATCCTGCTCCACACTCTCCACATTCTATAACTCCGCTGAACGCATATCTCATATCGTATCTGCCTTTACCAACACCCGCTGACCTTAGTGAATTGCGTCTTTCCATCTCTGCCTGCACAGCTTCCCAAGTTAGTTTATCTATTATTGCTGGATGGTTATTCTCTACATACTTTTGTGGCGCTTGCCCTGTATTAAGTACTCGCCTTTGCGTTAGGAAGTCCCTCTTGTATGTCTTCTGCAATATCACATCGCCTATATACTTTTCATTCTCTAGTATTCTCTTAACAGTTGATGAGCTCCATTTCTTGCTTCCCATAGGTGACTTTATTCCATCTTGTTTAAGTCCGCGTATTATGCTGCCTAGTGAGTATCCTATTAGGTATTTATGATAGATTTCTCTTACCACTTCCGCTTCTTGTATTTTAATGGTTACATTCTTTTCCTCATCCTGCTGGTATCCATATATATTATTAAAGTTCAGCACTACCTCTCCGCGCTCTACTTTCTTTTGGTGTGCCCAGCGAATGTTTGTACTTATGCTTCTGGATTCTTCTTCTGCTAGACTGCTATATATTGATAGGATCATATCGCACTTTGCATCCATGCTATCGATGTTCTCTTTTTCAAAGAACACCCTCACTCCTTTATCTCTCAAACTCCTGACTGTCTGTAAACTATCGACTGTATTTCTTGCGAAGCGCGAAACGCTTTTTACCAGAATTAAATCTATCTTATTATCCAGCGCATCTTTAATTAGTCTCTGGAACTCCTTCCTTCTTTTTGCGCTTGTTCCCGTTATACCTTCATCTGCATATAAGCCTACGAACTCCCATTCAGACTTGCCTTGAATATATGTTGTATAATATTCGCATTGTACATTGTAACTATTTAACTGCTCTGCTTCGTCCGTTGAAACCCTTGCATATGCTGCTACCCTTAGCTTTTGCTGTGTTATCGGAACATTGTTATCCGTTTGCTGTATATGCCCTCGTTGCACATATTCTCTTACCACTC